>Ga0247738_10000124_pt1 | contig 35500 bp, 33 predicted proteins | sample UWRJL013104B2_FD_180936 | JGI IMG/M metagenome (GOLD analysis project Ga0247738, IMG submission 180936) | Plant litter microbial communities from Arlington Agricultural Research Station in Wisconsin, United States - UWRJ-L013-104B-2 | ecosystem: Environmental > Terrestrial > Plant litter >...
CCGACGACGTACAGCCCCACGGCGGCCCACTGGCTGCGGTACCGGGCCGCGATCCCGAGCGCGATGCCCGTGGCAGCCGTGAACATGACGTGCGCGAACGGGGACATGATGCCGCGCACGAGGAAGATCGAGCCCACGTCGCCGCTCACCACGGAGCCGGAGTCGAGCAGCTGCCCGCCGAAGTACATGATGTTCTCGGTGAAGGCGAAGCCGCCGGCGATCCAGGCCGCGTAGACCACGCCGTCGACCGGCCCGTCGAAGTATTTGCGCGCCGCGAGGAAGATCACGAGCAGGCCGAGGCCCTTCGCGGACTCCTCGACGAGCGGCGCCTGGATGGCCGCGCCGATGAACTCGTAGGTGAACGCATCGCCCCCGGCGAGGAGGGTGATGAGCGGGTCGACGCCGAAGCCCACGACGAGTGCGATGATCACCGCGACGGCGGCGCCCCACAGGAACGCGAAGACGACGGCGAGACGGGGCTCGGGCTCCCAGCGGTCGATCCAGCGGACGCCGAAGAAGACGATTCCGAGGGGCACGAGCGCCATGACGCCGCCCAGCGCGAACGCGTCGGGGCCGAGCCCGACGACGAGGTAGCCGGCCACGAACAGGGCGAGCACGGAGAGGATCGCGACACCGATGATGCCGAGCACGAGCGCCGTGTTGTGCGTGCGCACCGGCATCGTGAGCCCGGGCGGCACCGAGGCCATCGCCTGCGCGGCGACGTCGTTCGGCGCGTGAGCAGGTTCGGGCTGGGCGAGCGTGTTCGTCTCGGTCATGCTCTAACCCTGCTGCTCGCGCAGGATCTGCAGGGCGCGCGACACGCGCTCACCGAGGCCCGCGACGGGTTTCTTGGAGATCTTCTCCGCCTCCACGAGCAGGTGCACGACCTCCGCGCGGTACTCGACCTGGGTGTCGCGCACCGCATTGAGCAGCACGAGCGATGCCCGCGCTCCCGCGATGGCGAGCACGGTGCTCAGCACCACAGCGACGATGGCCGCGGCCACGGTCCACCCGCGGGCGTCGTTCTCGGCCGCCGCGATGCTCACGACCACGAGCTGGAGCACCGCCGCGAGCACCGGCAGCACGCGCTGCGGCCGCTGGAACACCCACAGCGCCACCGTGCGCGTCGAGGCCGTGGGCGAGGGGGGCGTGCGGTCGCGGTCGTCGTCGATCGCGGAGAGTCGGCGGCGCATCTCGTCGAGGCGCTCCTGCTGCACTCGCGTTCCCGCGACATCGACGAGCTCATCGCGCAGCGCGCGATAGCTGTCGGCCGCCGGTCGGGTGGCGGCGACCGTGATGGCCAGCCACACCGCGACGAGCCCCGCGAGCATGAGCACCGCGACGACGACGGCGGCGAGCGGCTCGCCGTCCTCGAACATCAGACGGGCCTCCCAGTCGAGGCCTAGGCCCAGGCCCACCACGGCGAGCGCGGCGAGGGGAACCACCCACGCGACGGGGTGCAGGCGCACGACGGTCCGCGCGCCCCGCGCGAGCAGCCGGAAGTCGAAGTGCGCGGTGCCGAGGTCGGCCAGCTGGAAGGAGAGGGCTACGAGCCACAGCCCGAAGGCCGCGGCGGGGAACATCCACGAGTCGTCCACAGGTCGAGACTAGCGCTCAGCCGGCGGCCACCATCTTCTTGCGCGTGATGGTCGCGCTCACGACCGCCGCGACGAGGCACAGCCCCGCGGCCCCGAACCAGGCGGCCGTGTACTGGCCGGTCTGGTCGCGCACCACGCCCGCGACGGTCGCCGCGATCGCGGCGCCGATCTGGTGCGACGCGAACACCCAGCCGAACACGATCGGCCCGTCCTTGCCGAACACCTCGCGGCACAGCGCTACCGTCGGCGGCACGGTCGCGACCCAGTCGAGGCCGTAGATGACCACGAAGATGATGATGGGCGGCTGCACGGTGGCCGATAGCAGGAACGGCAGCACGAGCAGGCCGAGCCCGCGGAACGCGTAGTAGCCGGCGAGCAGGATGCGCGGATTGACCCTGTCCGTGAGCCAGCCGGACGCGATGGTGCCCACGATGTCGAACACCCCCACGACCGCGAGCAGCCCGGCCGCCGTGGTCTCGGGCATGCCGTGGTCGTGCGCGCTCGGGATGAAGTGCGTGCCGACGAGGCCGTTGGTGGTGGCGCCGCAGATCGCGAAGCCCGCGACCAGAGCCCAGAAGGTGCGCACCTTCGCGGCGCGGGCGAGCGTGCCGAGCGCGATCGTCACGGCGTTGCCCCGGGCGGGCGGCTGGTAGAGGTAGGTGTCCGGTGCCCCGTAGGGGGTCATACCGATATCGACCGGGTGGTTGCGCAGGAAGATGAGCACGAGCGGCACGACGAGCAGCGCTCCCCCGGCGACGAGCAGTGATGCCTGGCGCCAGCCCTGGTTCTCGACGAGCAGCGCGATGAACGGCAGGAACGCGAGCTGGCCCGTGGCGCTGCCGGCGGTGAGGATGCCGACAACCAGTCCGCGGCTCTTGATGAACCATTGGTCGGCCACCGTCGCCGCGAACACGAGGGCCATGGACCCCGTGCCGAGACCGATGAGCACGCCCCAGGTGAGCACGAGCATCCACGGCTCCGTCGCGAAGATGCTGAGCGCGGCGCCGGCCGACACGAGCACGAGCGCGACCGAGGTGACCTTCCGCAGGCCGAACCGCGCCATGAGGGCGGCGGCGAACGGGGCCATGAGGCCGTAGAGCAGCAGGTTGACCGTCACCGCGAGGGAGAGCTGCGTGCGTGTCCAGCCGAACTCCGCCTCGAGCGGGAGCATGAGCACACTCGGCGCCGCCCGGAATCCGGCGGCGCCCACGAGTGCGAGGAACGCGACAATGGCCACGATCCAGGCCGGATGGATCCTGCGGGTTCTGACGGGTGTCGTGGTCATGGTTCGAGTATGGTGGCCCTCACGGTGGCCGGGATAGCGCGTCTCGCAATGATCCGGCCAGATTGCGAGGGATTTCCGCCATGCCCCACGAGATAGCCCTACTCGCCCTCGACGGCGTCCACGCCATGGACCTCGGGATGCCCCACCAAGTCTTCGGCGGGCTGCTCGACGAGTCCGGGTCCGAGCGCTACCGGGTGCGCGCCTGCTCTCCGGGTGGCGCCCCGGTCGCGACCACCGCGGGCTTCACCGCCCTACTCGAGCACGACCTCGCCATCGTGGCCGAGGCCGAAACGGTCATGGTGCTGCCCGGGCTCGGTGCGCGCGGTGCCCGGGCCGATTCGGTGGATCCCGCGGTGCGCGAGGCGATCCTCGCCGCCCACGCCCGCGGAGCGCGCATCGTCTCGATCTGCACGGGGGCGTTCGTGCTCGCCGCGGTGGGGCTGCTCGACGGTCGACGTGCCACGACCTATTGGCGGCGCAGCGAGGAGTTCCGCGCCGCGTTCCCGCGCGTGCGCCTCGAGCCCGACGTGCTGTTCGTGGATGACGACGTGCTCACCTCCGCGGGCGTGGCGGCGGGCCTCGACCTGTGCCTGCACCTCATCGCGGTCGACTTCGGTGTCGCCGCGAGCAACGACGCGGCACGGCGCCTCGTGATGGCGCCGCGGCGCGCGGGTGGGCAGGCCCAGTTCATCGAGCGGTGGCGCCCGACCGATGACGACGACCGCCTCACGGAGGTGCTGAGGTGGGCGAGCTCACGCCTCGACGAGCGACTCGACGTCGACTCGCTCGCGCGGCGCGCGGCCATGAGCGAACGCACCTTCACGCGCCGGTTCCGCGAGCACACCGGCACGAGCCCCACCGCCTGGATCACCGCGGAGCGGTTGGCGTACGCGCGCGAGCTGCTCGAGGAGACCGACCTCTACATCGACGAGATCGCGCGCCGGTGCGGGCTGGGCTCGGCGACCCACCTCCGCGCGCAGTTCCAGCGACGGCTGGGGCAGTCCCCCACCGAGTACCGCCGGGTGTTCCGACCGCTGAGCGCCTAGCGCGTGAGCAGCCCGGCGTCGACGACGTGCTGGCTGCCGGTCACGTACCGCGCGCGATCGGAGGCGAGGTAGAGCACGAGCTCGGCGACGTCCCGCGTCTGTATCCAGGGCACGCCCGGCTGCAGGTTGCCGGCGCTGCGCTCGGCGATCTCGGCGGCCGTCGCGCCCTCGAGCTCGGCGAGGCCGTCGTTCATGGGAGTGTCGACGCCGGTGGGGTGGATGCTCACGACGCGGATCCCGTGCGGTGCGAGTTCGATCGCCCACGCCTTGGTGAGGCCGGTGAGGCCGTGCTTGGAGGCGACGTAGTGCGACAGCCGGTTGCCGCCGCGCAGCCCCATGACCGACGAGTTGTTGATGATCACGCCGCTGCCCTGCGCCTTCATGACGGGGATCACGCTGCGGGCCACGAGGAACGGGCCTTTGAGGTTGACGTCGATCATGGTGTCCCACTCCAGCTCCGACATCTCGTCGGCGGCGGCGTAGGCGACGATGCCCGCGTTGTTGAACAGCACATCGATGCGGCCGAACTGCGCCACGGCCTCGTCGACCGCCGACTGGACGGCGGGGGCATCCCGAACATCACCCGTGACGACCAGCGCGCGGCGGCCGAGCGCCTCGACGTCCGCACGCAGCGAGTCGAGCTCGGCGGTGGAGCCCTGCGCGTAGGCCGGGTACTCGATCTTCGCGGCCACGTCGAAGCCCACGATGTCGGCGCCCTGCGCGGCGAGCGCGAGCGCTACCGCCCGGCCCTGGCCGTGCGCTGCGCCCGTGACGAACGCGACACGACCGTCGAAGTCAGACGACACGCGTATCGCCGGGCTTGCGGTAGTCGTAGAGCACTTCGTCCAGTGGCACGCGGCCCACGGTGTTGACGAGGTTCGTCGCCACCATCTGGCCCGCGAACGCCAGCAGGATCACGCGCAGCTGCGGGTTGAACGAGCTCTCGAGACGGCCGTAGAACTTGTCGGAGATGCCGCCGGGGTTGCTCGCGATGAGACGGCCCCAGTCGATGAGCAGCTGCTCGGCCTCGGTGACCTGGGGGTTGTCCGGGTCTTCGCCGTTGTCGATGAGGATGCGGCGGAAGAACACCGAGCAGACGAGACAGTCGTTCTCGTCGGAGATCGCGTAGGAGAACAGCGACACCGCGCGCTCGCCGATGTACGGAACGAGGGCGTCGCGCAGCGTGTACCACTCCATGTAGGCCGTGAAGCTCGGCACATGGCTGAGCAGCGTGGCCTTCATGTTGGTGATGCGACCGCCGTGCAGTTCGACCTGCCGGTCGGCCGCGGCCTTCGCTTCTGGCCCGAGGTCGTCGTACTGCGGGAGCGGCAAGAACGTCATGCGACCTAGGGTACCGGCAGCCTTCGCCTAGGCGGCGAGTGTTACCTCCGCCGGGTGCAGCAGCACGGGCGAGCGGGAGCCCCGGCGGGCCTCCTCCGGCGTGCTGAAGCCGATGTCGTCGAACGCCCCGCTGCGGATGGCGGCGAACACGTCGGCCGCGGCCTGCTGGGCGGTGCCGTGCGCGGTCTTCACCGCGCGTGCGGCGCGCACGTCCGCGCTCGTGATCGTGAGCTCCGGCTGGTCGTCGACCACGACGCCGCCGAGGTAGTCGACCCACGCCCGGATGAACGGGGCGAGGGCCGAGCCGTCGAGCACGGCGACGCGGTCGCCACTGCCGACGGTGTGCACCTGACGGGTGACCGTGCGGGCGAGGAGCGCACACGGGAACAGGCCGGCAGCGGCATCCAGGCTCACATCGGCGGGCACGCCCATGAGGTCTCGCTCCTGCACGATCACGCGGCCCGTGCGGGGCTTGTCGGCTCGGAACGCCACGCGGTCACCGCGGGCGAACCCGATGCTCTCGCGGGCCACGGCGTCGACCGTGCCGGCGACCTGGGTGCCGAGTGCGCTCAGGGCCACCGAGGCGACGTGGACGCGGACTTCGCCCTCGGAGGGGCGGGGGCCAATCATTCGGGTCATGACAGAGAGAACGATCTGTCTAGGCCAACTATTCCCGGTCAGAACACCTTGCCGGGGTTCAGGATGCCCTGCGGGTCGAAGACGGCCTTCACCTGGCGCTGCAGATCGAGCTGGTCAGCGCCCAGTTCGTCGCCCAGCCAGCGGCGTTTGAGCAGGCCGACGCCGTGCTCGCCCGTGAGAGTGCCGCCCAGGCGTAGGGCGGCCAAGAACATCTCGTCGGCCGCCGACCAGATGTGGTCGGGCACCTCGTCGCCCTCGAACACGAAGTTGGGGTGCAGGTTGCCGTCCCCCGCGTGCGCGACCGTGGGGATGGTGATGCCGTAGCGCTGCTCGATGTCGCCGATCGCCGCAAACATCGCCGGCAGCGCGCTGCGCGGCACGCACACGTCCTCGATGAGCACCGTGCCCTGCGCTGCCATCGCGGGGTGGAAGGCGCGACGAACGGCGAACAGCCGCTCCCCCTCCGCGCGGTCGAGCGACAGCTCGGCAACACCCCCGAGCGAGCCGATGACCGCGACGATCGCGTCCGCCTCGGCGCGCGCGGCGGGGCCGTCCGTCTGCACGATGAGGCGCGTGCCGCCCGCGTGCTCCAGTGTCAGATGGGCGGCGATGGCCGCCATAGCGCTCTCACCGATGAGTTCCATGATCGCCGGATGCAGGCCGGACGACGTGATGACGGAGGCCGCGCGCGCGGCGTCGTCCACGGTCGCGAACGTCGCGCTGATGACCGCCACGTCGCCGGGGACGAGGCGCCGGGCCTTGACCGTCGCCTCCACGATGACACCGAGCGTGCCCTCCGAGCCGATCATGAGGGCTGTGAAGTCGAGCCCCGTGACGCCCTTCACGGTGCGGTGGCCGAGCGTGATCAGCCGTCCGTCGGCGAGCACGACCTTCAGCCCGAGCACGTGGTCGCGCGTGACGCCGTACTTGGCGCACAGCAGGCCGCCCGCGTTGGTGGCGATGTTGCCGCCCACCGTCGAGATCGCGCGGCTGGCCGGATCCGGGGCGAACCACAGCCCGTGCGCGGCGAGCTGCACGTTGAGGTCTGCGTTGATGATGCCGGGCTCCACGACGGCGAGCTCGTCGTCGACCGACACCTCGAGAAGGCGGTTCATGGCCAGCGTCGAGAGCACGAGCTGGCCCGCCTCGGCGATCGCGCCGCCCGCGAGGCCCGTGCCGGCACCCCGCACCACGACGGGCGTGCCCGTCTCGCTGGCGATCCGCAGGGTCGCCTGCACGTCGTCGCGGGAGCGCGCCGTCACGACCGCGAGCGGCGGCGCGACCGAGGAGTGCCCCGACCGGTCGGATTGCGCGGCGGTCAGCGCCGCGGCGTCCGTCGACACGGCCTCGCCGAGCGCCGCGCGCAGACGGGAGACAACTCCGGCGTCATCGCCCCCGGGGTGGGCGGACGGGTGACTCGGACTCGTGACGCTCATGCGTCGATTGTGCCACGCGGGGCACGCGACGGCCTCAGGCGGCGCAGGCGATGCAGTGCTCGGTGCTGGGACGCGCCTCGAGGCGGCCCATGCCGATCGGGCCCCCGCACGACGTGCACGTGCCGTAGGTGCCCGCATCGATGCGGGAGAGGGCGATCGAGATCTCGTGCGCGTGGCGCGAGGTCTGGTCGAGCATCGCGCGGGACTGCGCGCCCTCGAACGCCGTGTTCGACCCCTCCGGGTCGTCGATCTCGTCGTTGGACGAGCCGCGCCGGGATTCGATTCCGTCGGCGATCGCGAGCCGCAGCTGCGCCTCGAGGTCGTGGGCGCCCTGCAGGTCGCCGACGAGGCGAGTGCGGATGCGGGTGCGCTGGGCCGCGGTGAGCGGACGGTCAGTGGTCTTGGGGGTGGTGGGCTTGAGCTCTGCGGTCACGGGGAAAGTAAACAGGGCGTCGGTAAACGGCGGGTAGACCTTGCGTTCTTCCCCGGCATGAGCTACCGCCCAGTGATGTCCGATTTCCGCTAGGCAGCGTCGGTGGAGCATGTGACCCTTGAGGAGTGGATGCACTCTTCGCCCAGCGCTACGCGGCGCTCTCGTCGCGCGACTCCCGCTTCGACGGGCAGTTCATCGCCGGCGTGCACTCCACCGGCATCTACTGCCGCCCCAGCTGCCCGGCCATGACGCCGCGCGAGAAGAACGTGAGCTTCTACCGAACGGCCGCGGCCGCCCACGAGGCCGGGCTGCGCGCGTGCAAGCGATGCCAGCCGGACGCCGTGCCCGGCTCCCCCGACTGGAACCTCACCGACGACCTGGCCGCCAGGGCGATGCGCCTCATCACCGACGGGGTCGTGGAGCGCGACGGGGTGCCGGGCCTCGCGTCGCGGCTCGGCTACACCCCACGGCACCTCACGCGCGTGCTCGTGGCCGAACTCGGTGCGGGGCCGCTCGCCCTCGCGCGAGCCCACCGCGCCCAGAACGCGCGCACGCTGCTCGCCTCCACCGACCTGCCGGTGGCCGATGTCGCGTTCGCGGCGGGCTTCTCCAGCATCCGCCAGTTCAACGACACGATCCTCGCGGTGTACGAGACCACCCCCTCAGACCTGCGCCGGCTCGCGCGACGCGGCGGCCGCGCGCACGCGATTCAGGTGCCGTCCACGCTCGTCCTCCGGCTGCCCGCGCGCGCGCCGTTCGACGGCGTCGGCCTCATGCGATTCTTCGCCGACCATGCCGTGTCCGGGCTCGAGTCCGGCGACGACACGTTCTTCGAGCGCCCCGTGCGCCTCCCGGGCGGTGTCGCGCACGTGCGGCTCGGGCTCGACGGAGACGGCATTACCTGCACCGCGCGGCTCACGAGCATCGCCGACGTCTCGACGCTCGTCTCGCGGGTGCGCCGGCTGTACGACCTCGACGCGGACTCGGTGGCCATCGACGGCGCCCTCGCGCGCGACGCGGTGCTCGCCCCGCTCGTGAACGCGAGGCCGGGCATCCGGCTCCCGGGCGCTGTCGACCCCGACGAGGCGCTGTTCCGCACGCTCGTGGGTCAGCAGATCTCCGTGGCCGCCGCGCGCACGGTGCTCGGCACCATCACGCGCGAGCTCGGCACCGACGGCCTGTTCCCGACCGCCGCGCAGATCGCCGAGCGCGGCCGGGAGGTGCTGCGCGGCCCCGCCACGCGCATCGCGACCATCCTCGGGGCCGCCGAGGCGATCGCCTCCGGCGAGCTCGTGCTCGATGTGGGGATGCCCGTCGACGAGCTCACCGCGCGCCTGACGGCCCTGCCCGGCGTCGGCCCGTGGACCGCCGGCTACCTCGCGATGCGCGTGCTCGGCAATCCGGACACCATGCTCGCCACCGACCTCGTGATGCAGCAGAGCGCCGCCGCCCTCGGGCTGCCCGGCACCGCCAGGGGGCTCACCGAGTACGCCCGGCGCTGGGCGCCCTGGCGCAGCTATGCGGGGCTGCACCTGTGGCGCGCAAGGCCCCCGGTCGTGCGCGCATCAGACCGTACGATCGAGGGATGACGAGCCAGCACCCGCACAGTGCCCACGCCGACATCGACCCGCACGACGGCCGCGATGAGACGGAGATGGAGCGCAACGACCGCAACTGGACGGAGATCCTGCAGGAGCTGCGGGTCATTCAGACCGGCACGCAGATCCTCACCGGATTCCTGCTCGCGCTCGCGTTCCAGCCCCGGTTCGCGGAGCTCGACTCGTACCAGGTCACCACCTACCTGAGCCTCGTGGTCGCCGCCGTGCTCGCGACCGTGCTCGCGCTCGCCCCCGTCGCCGTGCACCGCGCGCTGTTCCGGCGCCGCGCAAAGGGCACGATCGTCACGCTCGCCAACGTCACTCTCAAGGCGACGCTCTTCGCCGTGGGCCTCACGCTCACGGGCACCGCGATGCTCATCTTCGACGTCGTGGTGAGCCGCTCCGCCGGGCTCGTCGCCGGCGTCATCGCGCTCGTCGTCGTGGGGGTCGCCTGGCTCGCCCTGCCGGCGCTCCTCCGCCGGGACTACCCCCGTGGCTGAACCCACCGCCCGCGGGCTCACGCGCTCCGACTGGGCGTTCGCGGCCCGCCGCTCCTCGCACGGCTTCGTGAGGCACCGGGGCATCGACTCCGCGGCCGCCCTCACGTTCTTCTCCTCCCTCGCGCTGTTCCCCATGGCGCTGGCCGTGGTGTCGGCGTTCTCGCTCGGCAGCGGTCGGGACAACGCGGCGGAGAACATCCTGACCGTGCTCGGCGAGGTGCTGCAGCCCGGCACTCTCGACATCCTCAAAGAACCCCTCACCTCCCTGTTCACGGTCTCCAACCCCGGGGTGGCGCTCGCGCTGGGCCTCGCGTTCTCGCTGTGGTCGCTGTCGAGCTACGCGACCGCGTTCGGCCGCGCCGTCAACACGGTCTACGAGGTGCAGGAGGGCCGGCAGATCTGGAAGTTCCGCGGGCTCATGCTCGTGCTCGGCGTGTTCCTCCTCGTGATCTTCGCCGCGATCGCGGTGCTGTTGCTCACCACGGTGCGCGTGGCCGACGCGGTCGGGGTTCCGGAGCCCTGGCTCACGGTGTGGGCGTGGGGGCGATGGCCGACGGTCGCGATCCTGTTCACGCTGCTCATCGCCGTGCTGTACTACATCACGCCCAACGTGCGCCACAGCCGTATGCGCTGGGTGAGCTTCGGAGCGCTCTTCGCGATCGTCGTGTGGGGTGTCGCGACAGTCGCGTTCACCGCGTACGTCTCCTTCGTGGGCACCTACGACCGCATCTACGGCTGGCTGGGCGGCGGGCTCGCGCTGCTGATCTGGCTGTACATCACCAACCTCGTGCTCGTGTTCGGCGCCGAGGTGGATGCCGAACTGGTGCGCGTGCGCCAGTTGAGCGCGGGCATCCCGGCGGAGCAGACCGTGCAGCTGCCCCTGCGCGACACGAACCGCAACCTCATGCTCGCCCGGCAGCGCGCGCAGGACGAGGCCGACGGCCGCGCCCTGCGCGAGCGCGCGGAGGCGTCCGCCGACTGAACTCAACCCCTTGCTCCCCGGGGCGCTCTGCGTAGCGTTGATCGCGGAAAGGAGCAGACATGCCGAACAACAGCCTCAAGGATCCTGAGCTCTACGAGGAGCTGCGCAAAGACGGCAACAGCAAGCAGAAGGCCGCCCGCATCAGCAATGCGGCGGCCGCGAGGGGTCGCTCGGCGGTCGGCCGCAAGGGCGGCGCATCCGGCGATTACGACGACTGGACCGTGCCGGAGCTACGGCGGCGCGCCAAGGAGATCGGGCTCACCGGGTACTCCGGCAAGCGCAAGAGCGAGCTCGTGACGGCGCTGCGCAACAGCTGAGTCGGTCTCCGGCGCATCGCGCGGTCGTTCGCGCATTCCGCGGTCGATCGGAACGTGCGCGCGATGCGCGAACGACCGCGCACACGCGCGGGGTGACCGGGGCTAGGCGGAGGCGGACTTTTTCTTGGGCGCCGCCTTCTTCTTGGCGGGGGCCTTCGACTCGCGGTTCTTCTCGACGCTGCGGCGCAGCGCCTCCATGAGGTCGAGCACCTCGCCGCCGCCGTCGGACTCCTCCGCCGTCTCGCCGAACGTCTCGGCGGTGTCGACGGCGTCGCCCTTCTCGAGTTTGGCGTCGATGAGCTCTTTGAGCTGGTCCTGGTAGTCGTCGGTGAAGCGCGCGGGGTCGAAGTCGGCCTCGAAGCTCTTCACGAGGGCCTCCGACATCTCGAGCTCCTTCTTCGAGATCGTCACCTTCTCGTCGAGGGAGGCGAACTTGGCCTCGCGCACCTCGTCATCCCAGAGCAGGGCCTGCAGCATGAGCACGTCGCCGCGCACGCGCAGCGCGCCCAGCCGGGTCTTCTGGCGCAGGGCGAACTGCACGATCGCGGTGCGGTCGGTCTGCTCCAGGGTCTGCCGCAGCAGCGCGTACGCCTTCACCGACTTGGAGTCCGGTTCGAGGTAGTAGCTCTTCTCGAACATGATCGGGTCGACCTGCTCGCTCGGCACGAACTCGACGACGTCGATCTCGCGGCTCTTCTCGGCCGGCAGCGACGCGATGTCGTCGTCGGTGAGGATGACCGTCTTCTCGCCGTCGTCGAACGCCTTGGCGATGTCGGAGTACTCGACCACCTGGCCGTCGAGCTCGCACGTGCGCTTGTACCGGATGCGCCCGCCGTCCTTGGCGTGCACCTGGTGCAGCGAGACGTCATGGTCCTCGGTGGCGCTGTAGACCTTCACGGGCACGTTGACGAGCCCGAACGTGATGGCACCCTTCCAAATGGAGCGCATGAGCCTACCCTTTCCAATGTGTGCAGGGTACACATTGCCTCAATCAAACACTGCCGGGGATGATGGGGCAATGGCGAGCGAAGACCAGACAGTCGTGATAGACGGGCACCGGCTCAAGCTCACGAATCTCGACAAGGTGCTCTACCCCGAGACGGGCACCACCAAGGCCGACGTCATCGACTACTACGCGCGCGTCGCCGAGGCCCTCATCCCGCACGCCAAGAACCGCCCTGCCACCCGCAAGCGCTGGGTGCACGGCGTCGGCACCGCGGACGAGCCGGGCGAGATGTTCTTCCAGAAGAACCTCGACGAGCGGTCGACCCCGCAGTGGGTGCTCCGGCGCGAGCTGCAGCACTCCGACCACGTCAACACGTACCCGCTCGTCAACGACGTGGCGACGCTCACCTGGCTGGCGCAGATCGCGGCGCTCGAGATCCATGTGCCGCAGTGGCAGTTCGGCCGCACGGGGGCGCGGAAGAACCCCGACCGCCTGGTGCTCGACCTCGACCCCGGCCCGGGCGCCGGCCTGGCGGAGTGCGCGGAGGTGGCGCGCTGGGCCCGCGGCATCCTGCAGGGCATGGGGCTGCACCCCATGCCCGTGACGAGCGGGAGCAAGGGCATCCACCTGTACGCCGCGCTCGACGGCAAGCAGACGAGCGACCAGGTCTCCGAGGTCGCGCACGAGCTGGCGCGCGCGCTCGAGGCCGACCATCCCGACCTCGTCGTGAGCGACATGAAGAAGACCCTGCGCGATGGAAAGGTGCTCGTCGACTGGAGCCAGAACAACGGCAACAAGACCACGATCACGCCGTACTCGCTGCGCGGCCGGGCGCACCCCATGGTGGCCGCGCCGCGCACGTGGAAGGAGCTCGACTCCCCCGGCCTCGCGCAGCTGGACTACCGGGAGGTGCTGCGCCGCGTCGCGAAGAAGGGCGACATCCTCGCCGAACTCACCGCGGGCCACCTCTCCTCGCTCGAGCCGACGCCGGAGCGGATGGCCGGCTTCCAGCACGCGGACGGAGCGGATGACCGGCTCGCGAAGTACCGCAGCATGCGCGACGGCAGCCTCACCCCCGAGCCCGTGCCGGCCGGCGTCGCGCCGCCGACCGCCGGCCAGACGTTCGTCATCCAGGAGCACCACGCGAGTCGGCTGCACTACGACTTCCGCCTCGAGCACGACGGTGTGCTCGTGAGCTGGGCGCTGCCCAAGGGCGTGCCCACCGACATCGCGAAGAACCACCTCGCGGTGCAGACCGAGGACCATCCGCTCGAGTACGGCACCTTCGAGGGGACCATCCCCGCCGGGCAGTACGGCGCCGGCGAGGTGACCATCTGGGACAGCGGCACCTACGAGCTCGAGAAGTGGCGCGACGGCAAGGAGGTCATCGCGACGCTGCACGGCGAGAAGCACGGCTCACACCGCTACGCGCTCATCCAGACGGGCGGCCGTGACGGCAACGAGAACAACTGGCTCATCCACCTCATGAAGTCGGTGGAGGAGCAGCCCACCCGGCACGCCAAGGCCGACTCGCGGCGCAAGGTCATCGGGGGCTCCCGTCAGACGCGGGACAAGAGCGCCCCCTCGCCCATGCTCGCCACCCTCGGCACCGAGGGCGAGCTCGGGAGCACCTCGTCTGGAGGGCACAGCGAGTGGGCGTTCGAGATGAAGTGGGACGGCATCCGTGCGATCGCGCAGGTAGTCCACGGGCGCGTGCGCCTCACGAGCCGCAACGGCGTCGACGTGACCTCCCGCTACCCCGAACTCGCGGAACTGGCCGACGCGGTGGACGGCGACGCCGTGATCGACGGCGAGATCGTGGCGCTCACGAAGGCGGGACGACCCGACTTCGGCCTGCTGCAGCGCAGGATGGGGCTCACCAAGCTCGCGGAGGTCGAGGCGGCCCGAACCAAGGTGCCCGTGCACTTCATGGCGTTCGACCTGCTCGAATCGGACGGCCGCAGCCTCACCAAGCTCGACTACTCGCAGCGGCGAGAGGCCCTCGAGGCCACCGTGCGCTCCGGGACGTCCGTGCAGGTGCCGCCCGTCTTCGAGGGCGATGTGGCCGCGGCGATGGCGATGAGCAGGAAGCTGGGCCTGGAGGGCGTGATGGCCAAGCGCCGCACGAGCACCTATGCGCCGGGCAAGCGGATGCGCTCGTGGATCAAGCTCAAACACCACCTCACCCAGGAAGTCGTCATCGGCGGGTGGCGTCCGGGCGCCGGCAGTCGGTCGCACGGGGTGGGCTCGCTGCTCATGGGCATCCCCGACGGCGACGGCCTGCGGTACGTGGGCAGGGTCGGCACCGGATTCACCGTGCGCGACCTCGATGCCATGGCCACCCGGTTCCGGCGCCTCGAGCGCAAGACGAGCCCGTTCGACGAGCTCCCCGCGCCCGACGCGAAGGACGCGCACTACCTGACCCCGAGCCTCGTGGGCGAGGTGGAGTTCGCGGAGTGGACCCCGACCGGAAAGCTGCGCCAACCGAGCTGGCGCGGCTGGCGCCCCGACAAAGACCCCTCGGAGGTCGTGCCGGAGAGCTGAGCTGCTCCCATGCGGGGGTTTCCGCGGAACGCGGGGGTTGTGGCGGGCGCATCTCGCGGAAACCCCCGCGCCAGCCGATCGGAGTGGTTCTCCCCGCCGCCGCAAGGGGTCTGGGTAGGAGAATGCCGCGGCCTACGCTTGCAGCATGAACCCCAGAATCCTCGCCCTCGCTGCCGGTGTTGCCATTGGATACGTGCTCGGCACGCGCGACGGCCGCGAGCGCTACGACCAGATGAAGGCGAAAGCCACGCAGTTGTGGGAGAACCCCCGCGTGGTCAAGGCCCGCAAGGATGTGGAGAGCTACGCGCGCGAGCAGGCTCCGATCATCCGCGAGCGCGCGGAGGCGGCCGCGAAGGCCGCGCCCGGCGTCGCGAAGGATGTCGCGGGAAAGGTCGCCGAGACCGCCAAGGACGTGGCCGGCCAGGTGAGCGACACCGCCAAGGATGTCGCGGGCAAGACCGCCGCCACCGCCAAGGATGTCGCCGACAAGACAGTCGCGACGGCGAAGGACGTCTCCGCCAAGGCCGCGTCGACGGCGAAGGATGTGCGCGACAGGGCGGGCGAGGTCGCATCAGACCTGCGTGAGCGTGGCGAGGCCGTTGTCGACAGTGCCGTGGAGACCGCGGGCAAGGCCCGCGAGGCCGCCCTCGACGTCGTGTCCGATTCGGACGCGGACGACGAGGACGCCCCCAAGCCGGTCTGACCCGCTAGTCGGGCTGGATGACGGGCAGCGTGAGCGGCCCGGTCGCCGGCACCATGCCGCTCAACCGTTCGGGCGAGAGCACCGTGGCCACCTTCTCGGCCGTCATGAGCCCGGACTCCACCACGAGCTCGGCGATCGACGCCTGGGTCGTGAGGGCAGTGTGCGCGAGGGTCGCCGCCGCCGCGTACCCGATGTAGGGCGTAAGCGCCGTCACGACGCCCACGCTCGTCTCCACCTGCATGGCGAGGCGCTCGTGGTTGGCGGTGATCCCGTCGATGCAGTTGACGCGCAGCGTGAAGCACGCGTTCGTCATCCACGCGAGCGACTGCAGGATCGAGTGCGCGATCACCGGCTCGAACGCGTTGAGCTGCAGCTGGCCGCCCTCCGCGGCCGCGGTGACCGTGGCGTCCGCGCCGATCACGCTGAACGCCACCTGGTTGACGACCTCGGGGATGACCGGGTTGACCTTGCCCGGCATGATCGACGAGCCGGCCTGGCGCGGGGGCAGGTTGATCTCGCCGATGCCCGCCTGGGGACCGCTGGAGAGCAGCCGCAGGTCATTGCAGATCTTCGACAGCTTCACGGCCGCGCGCTTGAGCGTGCCGCTCAGCGTCATGAAGATGCCCGCGTCGCTCGTGGCCTCGATGAGGTCTGGCGCGGTCTCCATCTCGATGCCGGTCACCGCGACGAGGTGCCGCAGCACGGCCTCCGCATAGCGCGGGTCCGCGGTGATGCCCGTGCCGATCGCGGTCGCACCCATGTTGATCTCGTTGAGCCACGGGATCACCTCCGAGAGGCGGTCGTGGTCTTCGTCGAGCGTGTGCGCGAACCCCATGAACTCCTGGCCGAGCGTCATCGGCACCGCGTCCTGCAACTGGGTGCGCCCGATCTTGAGCACGGTCGCGAACTCCCTGCCCTTGGCCGCGAACGAGGCGGTGAGCAGCTTGTGCTCGGCGAGGAGGCGCTGCACCCCGAACACCATGGCGAGCTTGATCGCCGTCGGGTACACATCGTTGGTCGACTGGCTGCGGTTGACGTCGTCGATGGGGCTCAGGCGCGCGTAGTCCCCCTTGTCGAACCCCATGATCTCGAGGCCGCGGTTGGCGATCACCTCGTTGGCGTTCATGTTGGTCGAGGTGCCCGCACCGCCCTGGATGACGCCCACGCGGAACTCGGCGTGCAGTTCGCCAGCGACGATCTCCTCGCAGACCCGGTCGATGATGTCGGCCTTCTCGGGGCTCAGCACGCCGATCTCCGCGTTCGCCCGGGCGCAGGCCTGTTTGACGCGGGCGAGAGCCCGCACGAGGTCGGGGTAGTTGTAGATGGCCCGGCGCGTGATGGGGAAGTTCTCCAGCGCGCGTGCGGTGTGGATTCCCCAGTAGGCGTCGACCGGGATGGTCATCGATCCGAGGGAGTCGGTCTCCTCCCTGGTCCCTGCGGTGATGTCGAGGGCCGTCTCGTAGGCCCTCCGTGGTGAGTTCTCGTCTCCCGCAATGGTTTGCGCGGTGTCGGTTCCCAGGGTGCTCGCTTGTGGCGTGCTGTTCATCGTCCGTATCTCCTTTGACTTGGGCGTACCCCAACTCTACCCAGCCGCCATTGTTATGGTCGTGGGATGCCGCGCCCCGCCCTCGCCGTTTCCGCCGCCCTGATGCTCAGCCTCGCACTCGCGGGATGTTCGGCACCGACGCCCGCGCCGACGGGCGCCGCTCCCGAGCTCTCGCCGTCGGCGACGCCGTCGTCAGGCCCGGTGTCGCCGTCCGGGATGCCCGGCTGCGAGGCGATCACGGTGGCGCTCGGCGCCCTCGTTGACGGGCTCTCCTACAACAAGGCCACCTCGGAGACGAACACGGCCGACGAGGCGTACGACCAGCGGGTGTGCGTCTACGTCTCTCCGGACGGCGCCACGCAGCTCGGGGTGACGCTCGCGGCCATCCCGTTCCAGCAGACCGAGATCGACGGCTACGCGGCGCTGCCGAACGCCGTGGCCGACGACAGGCTCGCCCCGTACAGCGGGGTGCTGCAGGTGTTCGCGGCCGGCGACGCCGATGACGGCCACCTCGACTCGCAGCTGTACCTCATCGACACCGCCCTCTCCATCACGATCCAGGGCATCACCGAGGACGGCACCACCCGCGATACCCTGCCCCAGCTCACGGTGCCCGCGGCGATCGACGGCGCGTTCGCCGTGCGCGCCCTCGTGGGCTAGACCTACGTGCCGAACGCGTGCAGCGCGGGCACGATGAGGTAGATGCCGAAGGCCACCACGAGGCCGCACAGCACGTAGAGCGCCACCGAGAGCGGCCTGCGCCAGCGGGCATCCCCGTCGCCCACGCGCAGCGCCGTCGAGAACAGGGTGACGAGCAGTCCTGCTGACACGACGGAGGCGATCACGACCTCGGCGAACGACCACCAGTTGATCATCGGCGCTCCCCCGTGCGCTTCTGCCCCTTGCGGCGCTTGGGGCGCACGAACACGCCGGGCTCCGGCACGTGGAAGGTGCGGTGGTCGACGAGGTTGCGACGGGAGCGCAGGAAGATCGCGAGGATGGCCGCGACCGCCAGCACGACGTCGAGCACGATCCCCCACAGTCCGAAGCCGGCGATGAAGGCCGCGATCGCGCCGACGAGGCCCGCCGCGGGAATGGTGATGAGCCAGCCCAGCGCGATGCGGCCCGCGGTCTTCCAGCGCACCGACGCGCCCTTGCGCCCCACTCCGGTACCGATCACCGAACCGGACGCGACCTGGGTGGTGGAGAGCGCGAAGCCCAGGTGGGTGGAGGCGAGGATCGTCGCCGTCGTGGCGGCCTCGGCGGCGAAGCCCTGCGCGGGCTCGATGTCGGTGATGTCGCGCCCGATGGTTTTGATGATGCGCCAGCCACCGGAGTATGTGCCCGCGGCGATCGCGATGGCGCACGCGCAGATCACCCAGAAGGCCGGGCCCGTGCCCGTGTCCTGCCAGCCCGCCGCGATGAGGGTGAGCGTGATGACGCCCATGGTCTTCTGCGCGTCGTTGGTGCCGTGGGCCAGGGAGACCAGGGAGGAGGTGAAGATCTGCCCCTTCTTGAACCCGTCGCGCTCGCGCTTCTTCGTGATGCCGTAGGCGATCTTGGTGACGAGGAAGGAGATGAGACCGGCCGTGACGGGCGCGAGGACCGCGGGGATGAGGATCTTGGCGACGAGCACCGACCCGTCGATGGCACCGAAGCCCGCGCCGACGACCACGGCGCCGATGAGGCCGCCGAACAGGGCGTGGCTCGACGACGACGGCAGGCCCATGAGCCAGGTGACGAGGTTCCAGACGATGGCGCCGATCAGGCCGGCGAGCACGAGCACGGGGGTGATCTGAATACCGCCGTCGCCCTCCCGGATGAGGCCGCCGCTGATGGTCTTGGCGACCTCGGTGGAGAGGAACGCACCGACCAGGTTGAGGATCGCCGCGATGGCGACCGCGACCTTCGGCTTGAGCGCCCCCGTCGCGATGGGCGTGGCCATGGCGTTCGCGGTGTCGTGGAACCCGTTGGTGAAGTCGAAAAAGAGAGCCAGTGCTACCACCAGCGCGACAATGAGCCAGATGTCCACCGCAGACGATTCTTACACCTGCCGACACCTGCCGCCACTCACGTAGGCTGGCGGGGCTATGACCCGCGTATCGGTGGTGGTTCCTGCTCTCAACGACTCGGCCATGCTGCGTCGCTGTCTGGCAGCGCTGGCCGCCCAGACCCGCGCTCCCCACGAGATCCTGGTCGTCGACAACGGCAGCACCGACGGCACGGCCGCCGTGGCGCGCGCCGCGGGCGCGCGCGTGGTGTCAGAGCCGGTGCGCGGCATCTTCCCCGCCACGGCGGCAGGGTTCGACGCCGCCGACGGCGATATTCTCGCGCGGCTGGACGCGGACTCCGTGCCCCCTCGCGACTGGATCGAGCGCATCGAGTCGGCCTTCGACGGCTCCGTGGACCTGTCGTTCCTGAGCGGGCCGGGTGACTTCTACGGCTCGACGCCCCTCACGCACTGGCTCGCCGAGACCCTCTACATCGGCGGCTACGTGTGGTTCGTGGGGCTGTTGCTGGGGCATCCGCCGCTGTTCGGCTCCAATCTCGCCCTGCGCGCGTCGGCGTGGCGACGCCTGCGCGGCGAGGTGCACCGCTGGATGCGCGAGATCCACGACGACCTCGACCTCGCGATCCACATCGAGCCCGACATGGGGGTGCGGTTCGACGTCGACCTGCGGGTGGGGGTCTCGGCCCGGCCGTTCGAGACGCTGGACGGTTTCACCCGGCGGATCCGGTGGGCGTTCGGCACCCTCGCGCTGAACTGGCGGGAGCGCTCCCTGCTCGACCGGCGTGCGGAGCGGCGCAGCTGGGAGCGCGCGAGCGCGCGTCAGGCCCGCGCGTAGAGCTCGAGCAGGTCGCGCACGAGCTGGTGCGGTGCCGTCTCGCACGGGCTGTGTCCGGTGCGGTAGACCGCCAGCCTCGCCCCGATCGCCTCGGCGTTGGCGGCGTGCAGCGCGAGCGGCCACAGGTCGTGCTCGCCCACCGCGACGAGCTTGGGGATGTCTGCGGCCATCAGCACCGCGCGCACGTCGGGTGCGTGCTTCATGAGCACGATGATGTCGGCGACGCTCGAGCGCCGGGTGAGCGCGAACCGCTCGCGCACGAACGCGAGCCGCCCCGGAGGCACCCTGGTGACGTTCTGCCGCACGCCCCAGATCATGAGGGCGGCCCCGATCCGTCCCGTCGCAAGCCCCGTGAGCCGGCCGAGCCGCTTGAGCCCGCGGAAGCCCTGGCCCGGTTCGGGCGGGGTGCTGAGCAGCGTGAGGCTCGCGAAGAGCTCGGGTCGCCGTGCGAACGCGAGCTGCGCGACGGTGCCCGCGAACGAGTAGCCCAGCACGTGGGCGGGCCCGCCGCCGTGATCGAGCACCGAGAGCAGGTCGTCCACGAACAGCCGGTGGTCGTAGTGACCGCGGGCGGGGCCCGCCGCCGCCGACTCGTACTGGCCGGCCATGTCGTAGCTCTCCGCGCTGTAGCCCGCCGCCGCGAGCAGCGGGAGCATGAGCGAGAAGTCCTCCTTGGAGCCCGTGACCCCCGGCACGAGCACCACGCGCGGTCCCTCGCCCATCGAGAGCGTCGCGAGCCGGCCGCTCGGAGCGTCGACCCAGCCCCGCACCGCGCCCTCCGGGGGCACCGACCAGTCGAGATCCTCGAGGGCGTCGTCGAGGCGCGCCGCTTCGTCGTAGAGGGCAGATCCGTGGTCGTCCTGCGGGGTCCCGGCAGTCACGAGCCCATGATAAACGAGGCTCGGCGTTTATCGAGGTTCAGCGCACCCCGGCAAGGCGGTGGGCGGTCACGGAGCGCACGAACGACTGCAGACCGCGGTACACCCGCTCCGACGCGGGGTGCCGGCTGTCCTGCTGCCAGGTGTGCAGGGCGTCGTCGTCGACGAGCGTCCGCGTGCTCACACCGTGGCTGCGCAGCGCCCGAATGAAGTTGAGGTTGGAGCGGTACAGGTAGTCCCGGCGGGAGGTGCTCACGAACGCCGGGGGGAAGGCCGGGCCGATCCACTCGATGGGCGACAGGAAGCGCGCGGCATCGGCGAGGTGCATCCCCCGGCCGCGGCCCGGGAGCAGCATGCGCACGAAGCCGAGCCCCAGCACGAAGCCCCTCTCGAAGATCACCGAGAAGTCATTGACGCTGCAGTGCTGCACGACCCCGCGGATGCTCGCGGCGTCGGCGGCCGGCTCGAGCCCGTAGTGCTCGGCGAGCTCGGGCCGCCCGAGTGCGGCGGCGAGCATGGCGCTGATCTGACCGCCCGCGGAGTCGCCCCCCAGCACGATGCGCCGCGGGTCTCCCCCGGCAGCCGCGACGTTGTCGACGACCCAGGCGAGGGCCGCATTGGCGTCCTGCAGCATGTGCAGCATGTGGTGGCGCGGCGCCATGCGGTAGTTCACGTTCACCACGATCATCCCGCCCAGGGCCTGGCTCGCGCAGTAGCGCGTGAGGGGCGCCTTGTCGCCGGAAGTCCAGCCGCCGCCGTGGAAGTACACGTAGACCGGCAACGGGTGCGTCGCCGAGTGGGGCGTGATGACGTCGAGCCGGTGCTCGCGGATGCCGTCGCCGACGTAGTCGACGTCGAAGCGGTAGTCCACGCCCGCGAGGGGGTCGGCGGTGAAGCGCTTGAGCTCGCGAGGGGCGAGGCGGGCCATGAGCACCCGCCATGCCCACACGGGCACGCGGGTGAGGGGAACGCTCGGCACCGGCATGCCGCCACGATAGGTCGCCCAGCCGAAGGGGGGCTGGACACGGCCTGTGTAAAGGGCTTGACCGCGGCAGTGGCCCCGTGGCTACTCTGAGGGATGACCCTCCCGTCGTTCCTCGGATCCTGGATGACGCGGCAGCGTTGGTTCGCCAATAAGGGCGGCATGCCCGTGCTCGAAGAGATCGGGGGCTGGGAGCTTCCCACCGACGATCCCGGCGTGCGCGTGGTCACCCACCTCATGCTCGACCACACGGTGGGCAAGCCGGCCCTGTACCAGGTGCCCCTCACGTACCGCTCCGAGCAGCTCGTCGGCTCGGGCGCGCTCGTGGGCGAGCTCGACGGCACCTACGTCTACGACGCGCCGCACGACCCCGCCTATACCCGCGCCCTGCTCGAGTTCATCGCGTCCGGCTCCGAGGTGACGGGCGATCGCGCGTGGGCGATCGGGCACCACACCTCCGGCCCGGTCTCGCCCCACCTCGTCTCGCGCGTGCTCACGGGCGAGCAGTCGAACACCTCGATCATCTACCAGGGCGACGGCGCCACCCCCGTGATCGTCAAGGTGTTCCGTGCGCTGCACGACGGGGAGAACCCGGACGTGGTGCTGCAGACCGCGCTCGCCCTCGCGGGCTCCGACGCCGTGCCGCACCCGGTCGGCCACATCGTGGCCGAGTGGAACGACCGCGGCGAGCCGAGCGGCAGGGCCAAGGGCCACCTCGCGTTCGCGCAGGAGTTCCTGCCCGGCGTGCAGGACGTGTGGCGCGTCGCCCTGTCCGCGGCGGAGGCCGGCACCGACTTCTCGGTCGAGGCGCGCGGTCTCGGCATCGCGACCGCCGGAGTGCACGCGACGCTCGCCGCGAGCATGCCCACGGCCGATTCCACGCGCGAGACCATCGACGCCGTGATCGACCAGATGCACGGCCGCCTCGCGGCCGCCATCGGCGAGGTTCCCGCGCTGAGCCGCTACGGGCCCGCCCTGCGCGAGGTGTTCGTGCAGGCCTCAACCGCCGTGTGGCCCGCGCAGCAGCGCATCCACGGCGACCTGCACCTCGGGCAGGTGCTCATGGTGCCCGGCAGGGGCTGGGTGCTCGTCGACTTCGAGGGCGAGCCACTGCGCCCCATGCGCGAGCGCAACCGACTCGACAGCCCGCTGCGCGATGTGGCGGGGATGCTGCGCTCCTTCGACTACGTGGCCGGGTCGCTCGCGATCTCGGGTGGCCAGGCGGGCATCGCCTGGGCGGCGAACGCGCGCGCGGCGTTCACCGAGGGCTACAGCGAGGCCTCCGGCATCGACCTGCGCGAGAATCGCGCCGTGCTCGACGCGTTCGAGGTCGACAAGGCCCTCTATGAGACCGTCTACGAGGCCAGGAACCGGCCGGGCTGGCTGGCGATCCCCGTCACGGCGATCGAGCGGCTCTCGGCCCGCACAACAAGCGTGTGACTGAACGGAAGATGAACTTCAGTCCCCCATTCTGGGAATCGCCGTAAGGTTCCGCTCCGAACTAACGTCTGACTGGTCGACTTCATTACAGTTAGTCCGTTTGCAAGGATCCACCGACCCGAATGGCACACTCGTGAGCATCCGAACGGCTGAATACCCTCGGCCGGATCATTTCCTCCTCCACCTCAGCGACACGCACCTGCTCGCCGGTGGCAGCCGCCTGTACGGCTCGGTCGACGCCGAGTGGCACCTGCGACAGCTGCTCGACGAGCTCATGGCCTCAGAGGGCCGGCCCGAGGCCATCGTCATCACGGGCGACCTCGCCGATCGCGGGGAGCCTGACGCCTACGACCGCCTTCGCCGGATGGTCGAGCCGGTGGCCGCGCGCCTCGGCGCCCAGGTGATCTGGGTGATGGGCAACCACGACGACCGCAGCGCCTTCCGCGAGGCGCTCTTCGCCGAGCAGCCGAGCACGCGCCCCGTCGACCGGGTCTACGACGTCAACGGGCTGCGCGTGATCACCCTCGACTCCACCGTGCCCGGCCACCACTACGGCGAGGTCACGGGTGCCCAGCTCGACTGGCTCGCCGAGGAGCTCTCCACCCCTGCCCCGCACGGCACCATCCTCGCCATGCACCACCCGCCGCTGCCGAGCGTGCTCGACCTCGCGGTCGCCGTGGAGCTTCGCGACCAGTCTGGCCTCGCCGAGGTGCTGCTCGGCACGGACGTGCGCAGCATCATCGCGGGCCACCTGCACTACAGCTCCGCGGGGAGCTTCGCGGGCATCCCCGTCTCCGTCGCGTCGGCCACGTGCTACACCCAAGACCTCAACGTGCCCGTGGGCGGCACGCGCGGGCGCGACGGCGCGCGCGCGTTCAACCTCGTGCACGTCTACGGCAGCACCGTGCTGCACTCGGTGGTGCCGGTAGGCGAGTACGCGACCCTCGACTACATCAGCGCAGAGGAGACCGCACGCCGTCTCGCGCAGTCGGGCATCCGCATCGCGGACCGGCTCAACCTGCCGGTTGCTCCCGAGCCGCCGATGACGATGCCGATCGCCGTTCAGGTGTGACGGTCTCCCACGGGGCCGCGACACTGAAGTAGCTCTCGAGGAACGCGCGCACCGTCTTGGTGCGGCGCGCCACCGAGATCTCCGGCTTGCTGCCGTCGTTGAGGCAGAAGAAGTCGTGGTCGCGCTTCTTGAGCAGCGCGTCCATCTCCCCCGCCGCGTTCGCGAGGGTCGTCTCCACGTAGCGCACCGTGGCGGTCTCCTGCACGACCGCGCGCCCGGTCATGAGCGCGTAGTAGTGGTACAGCGAGTTCGTCACGGAGATGTCGGTGGCCGAGCGGAACGCGCTGGCCGCCGTTCGCGCGAAGTCCTCCGGGAACTCCGTCTCGAGGGCCGCCATGACACTGCGGCGCAGCGGAGTGGGGGCGTGCTCCAGGTGGCGCGTCGTGATGCGGCCGAACCGCTCGCGCAGCAGCGCGCGGTTGACGCGCGCGGCGTTCTCGAAACCGCTGCGCTGCGTGGTCGGCTCGCCGAGCCCGATGCGCGTCGTCGCCTCGATGAACTTGGTGATACCGCCCGGCGAGAAGAACATCTCGGGACGCACGGGCCTGCCGAAGAACATGTCGTCGTTCGAGTACAGGAAGTACTCGCTCAGGCCCTCGATGTGGTGCAGCTGGCTCTCGACCGCGTGCGAATTGTGGGTCGGCAGCACCGACGTGTCGGCGAAGAACTCCTCGCTGCGCACGATCGTGACGCGGGGATGCTCGGCGAGCCAGCTGGGCCTCGGCGAGTCGGTGACGATGAAGATGCGGCGCACCCACGGCGCGAACAGGTACACGCTGCGCAGCGCGTACTTGAGCTCGTCGATCTGGCGGTAGCGGGCCTCCGAGTCGTCGCCGTCGCCCACCACGTAGGCCTTCATGCGCTGCGCCCTCAGGCGCTGGAACTCCGACGAGGTGCCGTCCACCCACGAGAACACGAGGTCGATGTCGAAGGTCACGTCGCTCGCGAGCGTGTCGAACATGCCGCCGAGCGTCTGCCAGGTGCGGTCGTACAGGTCGACGGTCGCCTCGAGCGCCTCGCTGCGGGGCAGCGTGCGGCGCATGAGGGCGTTCTCGGCGGGCGCGTGGATGGTCTCGGCGTCGAAGTCCCAGAACTCGAGCCGCACTCCCCCGGCGGCGCCGTAGCGCAGCTTGCCCGCACTGCTCGCGCGCGGTCGATAGAGGCGCAGCACGCGCGGCTTCGCGGTGAGCGCGAGCGCGCCGTCGGCGACGAGCAGCTCGCTCTCGCTGCCGGCGCGGGCGTAGAACGGCTCGGTGGCGAAGGCCGCGGCGAGGGCGGCGGCCACGGCGGAAGCGTGCACGCGGTCGACCGCGATCACCGGGTGGTTGTCGTCCCGACGGACGAGCAGGTGCTCCAGGCCCGCCGCGTCGAGGGCGTCATGGATGGCGACGAGGTCGGTGATCGTGGCATCCCGCGGCGACAGCAGGTCGTTGACGAGCGTGAACCGGCCCTTGCGCATGATCACGTCGGGGCGGGCGAGCAGGCGCGGGTGTGCCCTGCCGAGAATGGTGAGCGCGGGCGTCACTGGTCACCACGCCCGCGGATCGCGTCCCGCAGCAGGCTGGAGAGCGCCTCGAGCTGGATGTTCGACTCCGCGGCGACGTCCTCGTCGGACCCGTCGAGCGCGCGGGCTGCGAGGCCGGCCTTGCTGTCGATGAGCTCGGCGATCCGGGCGTCGATGGTGTGCGCGGCGATGATGCGCCAGGCCGTGACCGGCAGCTCCTGGCCGATGCGGTGCACGCGGTCGATCGCCTGGGTCTGCTCCGCGCTCGTCCAGCTCAACTCGGCGAGCACGACGTTCGACGCCGCCTGCAGGTTGAGACCGACGCCCGCCGCCGTGAGCGACGCGACGACGACCGAGACCTCGGGGTCTTCGGTGAACGAGTCGATCGCGGACTGGCGGGCCTTGGGGCTCTGGTCGCCACGGATGGAGACCGACTTCAGCCCCACCTTCGCGAAGTGCTCCTCGGCGGCATCCATGACATCGATGTGCTTGGCGAAGAAGACCACCTTGCCGACCGACCGCGCCAGCTGGGCGGTGTAGTCGGCGGCGAGGGTCGCCTTGGCCTGGCCGATGCGGCGGACCATGGTGAACACGTTCTCGCCGGTCGCGGTGCCCTTCGACTCCTCGAGCTCCGCGTGGGCGACCACGCGGATGATCTCGTCGTCGGTGGCATCGGGCTTGAGGCCGCGCACGCGGTTGAACCGCTCGACGAGGCGCGCCGTGAGGGCGGCCTCGGCAGCGCGGATCGAGCGGCCGAGGTCGTCATCGAGTTCGACGGGGATGTCGGCGACGCGGCGGGCGGGGATGTCCGCGGCAACGTCGACCTTCTTGCGGCGCACGATGCCCATGTCGACCACGGCGCGGCGGGCCTCGGCGAAGAAGCCGAAGTCGGCGGGGGTCAGCCCGGTGTCCTCGAGCTTCTCCATGAGGGCGGAGAGCGGCTTCTTGTCGTCGATCCAGCCGAGGAACTGCCAGATCGCCCGGAAGTCCTCGATCGAGTTGATGAGCGGGGTGCCGGTGAGCGCCATGAGCAGCGCGCGCGGCGACGTCGACCTGATGCTCTTGGAGAGCGCGAGCACGTGCTTGCTGCGCTCCGACTTGAGGTTCTTGATGAAGTGCGCCTCGTCGACGACCATGCCCTTGAACCCGAACCGGCCGAGCCAGCCCACGTGCCGGTCGAGGATCTCGTAGTTGACGATCACGACGTCACTGAACGCGTCGACATCCTTGCCGTCGCCGTGCACGACGGTCGCCGAGCGGCCGGGCGTCCAGAGCTCGACCTCGCGCGCCCAGTTCGTCTTGACCACGTTGGGCACGACGACGAGCAGCGGGTACGAGTTCGAGGCCTCGGCGGCGAGCAGCGACTGGGCCGTCTTGCCCAGGCCGGGCTCGTCGGCGAGCAGGAAGGTGCGGTGGCCCTTGCGGACCTCCTCGACGAAGCGCGCCTGGTGGCGCATCATCTCGAGGTTGCCGCGGGTGCGCAGCGTGGTGGCCTCCGGGAGGTCCATCGTCGCGGCCCCACCACCGGCCCCGTACTCGAAGGAGCGGAAGAGGGGCTCGATGAGCTCCCAGTTGCCGAGGCGGTTGACCTTCGCGGGCGCCGCCTGGAGGTTGCTGAAGTCGGGGGCGAGGAACGGGTTCGACATCTGCATCTGGCGCACGGAGGCGGGCACCACCTGCTTCTCCACCTGCTTGTCGACGGGCTTCGGCTCGGTCGTGATGATGAGCTCGTCCGGGCTGAGCTCGACGCCCGCGGCGATGAGCAGGTCGCGGCGCAGTGCCTTCGCCGCCGCCGTCACGGGGGCGTCGTCGGCGAGCATGACGATGAGGCTCGTGTCGCGCGCCGCGGTCTTCGCGAGAATGCCCGCGAGCCCGTCGAGGCGCTTCTGCTCGTTGGCGCGCTCGGCGTCGGTGAGGGTCTTGTCGGCCTTCACGCGAGCGCGCTCCTCGCGCAGCAGCAGCGCGGCCACCTGGAACCGGGCACGGTTGGCGGGCTTGAGCGGACCCTTCTGCACGGCGGTCTCGACCTCGCGCGCCGCGCGCGCGAGCACGGGGATCACTCCCACGTCATCGCCGGGGCGAACCCGGCGGCGCTGGCCGTTCGACTGACCGCCGTTCGACTGACCGCCGTTGCGCTGCCCAGCGGATCGCTGTCGCCGCTGGCGCTGGCCGGGTTCGGTGTGCCCAGAAGGTGTCACGTAGTGTGCCTCTGCAGATACGGGGAAGCCTTCCGGCGAGTACCGGGAGACAGACTCGAAGAGGTGATTCCAGACCCAGCCGGGAACGACTGGTGGAACTCTTGCGGGTGCTGAGCCTTATTCTACGCCCAAACCACCGACAGTGTTATTTTGCGCCGTCATCCTTGACTTTGATGAGGATTCCCGCCGCGAGGAACACGATCGCCGCAACATACTGCAGCCCGAGCCAGAGGTCGGGCATCCCCAGCTCGATCGGCAGCACGGGGTTCCAGAGCAGGGCGATCGGCACGAGACCGATGAGCCACCACCACTGCCGCGCCTGCCACGCGAAGACGGCGATGATGAGCGCGAAGATCGAGACGATGTACCTGATGACCACGAAACCGTCGGACGTGATGAGCGCGACGCCGATGAGCAGGGCCACCACGACGAGCAGGGACGGCACGAGGGCCGTGCGACGGGATCGGGTGGGGTAGCTGGCGCTCACCGGCCCAGTCTAAGTTGCCGCGTCGGTAGAGTCGTTTCATGTCCAACAACGCCGCCGTGGCCCGACTGCAGACGCTGCTGCGCATCCCCACCGTCTCGTACCCGGACGAGTCGCTCATCGACTGGGCGCCGTTCGACCTGTTCATCGCAACGCTCGCCGAGCTCTACCCGCAGGTGCACGCCCGCCTCGACCACGACGTCGTGGAGGGGCACTCGCTCGTGTTCCGCTGGCCCGGTCGCAACTCCGACGAGCCCTCGGTTCTCATGGCGCACTACGACGTGGTGCCGGCGACCGACTTCGGCTGGAAACGACCGCCGTTCGCGGGCGAACTGAGCGGCCGGGGCGAGGATGAGCTCATCTGGGGCCGCGGCACCCTCGACAACAAGGGTGCCGTGGCGAGCATCCTCGAGGCCGTCGAGACGCAGTTGACCGCGGGGCTCGTGCCCGCGCAAGACATCTACCTCGTCTTCACCCACAACGAGGAGTCGGCGGGCGGAGCGGCCCCCGCCGTTGTCGCCCTGCTCGAGAGCCGGGGCATCCGGCCCGCCCTCGTGCTCGATGAGGGCGGCGCGGTCGTCGAGGACGTGTTCCCGGGGGTCGCGGCGCCGGTCGCGGTCGTGGGCGTCACCGAGAAGGGCCAGGCCGACCTGAGGCTCGTCGTCGAGGAACTGGGCGGCCACGCGTCGACGCCGCCCGCCGTCACCGCCACGGTGCGCCTCGCGAAGGCGATCGTGCGGCTCAACGACCGGCCCTTCCCCGCGAGCTTCTCCCCCATCGCGATCGAGATGTTCCGCACGCTCGGCGACCACGCGACGGGCACCACCGGTCGCGCGTTCCGCAACCTGCGGTTCACCAAGGGCGCGCTGCTGCGCCGGATGGCCTCCTCCGGCAACGAGCTGAACGCCATGGTGCGCACGACCCAGGCGGTCACCATGCTGAGCGCCGGGCAGGCGCCCAACGCGCTCGCGGAGCGCGCCGAGGCCAACGTCAACGTGCGCATCGCCGTGGGCATGACCGTCGACGACGTCATCGCCCACGTCGAGAAGGCCATCAACGATCCCGCCGTGCGCGTCGAGCTCGTGCACGGCCAAATCGCGCCGCCCGCGTCACTGCTCTCCGGCATCGGCTGGGAGGTGCTGCGGTCGACCATCCAGGCCACCTACCCGGGCACCGTCGTGACGCCGTACGTGCAGAACGGGGCGACCGACAGCAGGCACTTCGCCCGCATCTCCCGCGCGGTCTACCGGTTCACGCCGTTCGAGATGTCGAAGGAGGAGCGCGACACCCTGCACGCCAAGAACGAGCGGATGCACGTGGCGACGTACCTGCGCGGCATCGAGTTCTACTCCGCGCTCGTCGCCGCGCTGTGACCTAGAGGTCGCGGATGATGCTGATCGGCCGCGACATGGGCGGGGCGTCGTCCAGGCGCTCGATCCCCGGCCGCAGCTCGGAGAGCCACGCCTCGTAGCCCGCGTCGTTGAGGTGCACCCTGTCGTCGGAGAACGCGGGGTCGATCTCGTCGCCCGGCCCGACGAGGGCCGGCCACAGGTCGAGGTACTGCGCGTTCACGCTCGGCGCGAACTGGCGCAGGTGCCGGTTGGCGTCGTGGATGCGCTCGGCGAACTCCGCGCCCCGCGGCATGATCGACTGCACGAGCATCCGCGTGCCCGGCAGTCCGCGGCGCAGGGTCACGAGCAGGAACTCGATGTTGCGCACCAGGTGCTCCACCGACTTGCGCTGCCCGAGGTCATTGGTGCCCACGAGCAGGGCCACGGCATCCGGGTGCAGGTCGATCACCTCGTCGACGCGCTCGATGACGTCGTCGGTGGTGTTGCCGCTGACCCCGAGGTTGTAGGTCAGGCGGTCGGGGAACCAGCGCTCCCAGTCGCCATGGTTGGTGATGCTGTCGCCGAGGAAGGCGATGCTCGAACGTGTTTCGATCGTGCTGTCGTCACTCACTTGTCCATCATGCGCTCATCCCGCGCCGGTTGCCAGCCATCTGTCCAGCTCCAGCGGTTTATCGGTAATGATGCCGTCCACACCGAGGGCGATCGCCTCGGACCAGCTCGTCTCGCTGTTGAGGGTGTAGATCAGCACTCCGAGGCCCGCGCCGTGGATGCGCTCGACGGCGGCCGGCTCGGCGAGCAGGAACTTCTTGCTCGTGACGATCGCCACCGCCCCGCACGTGGCGGCGAGGATGGCCGGATCGCCCACGACGTCGTGCGTGATGACCATCCGCTGGATCTCCGAGCCCGCGCGCTGGGCTGCGGCGAGGCTCATGATGTCGAAACTCGCGAGCGATACGCGCGCGCTGAGGTCGCGCGTGCGGATCTCGCCCACCACGAGCTCCACCTGCTCCTGGGTCCATGACCCTTTGAGCTCGAGGATCACGCGCTTGTCGCTCGGCAGCACGAGATCGAGCAGTTCGCCGAGGCTCGGGACCCGCGTGCCGGCGAAAGCGGGGTCGTACCACGAGCCCGCGTCGAGCGCCCTGATCTGCTGCCAGGTGCTGTTCCACACCGGGCCCGTGCCGTCGGTGGTGCGATCGAGGGTGAAGTCGTGCATGATCACGGGCACGCCGTCGGCGCTGAGCTGCAGGTCGGTCTCGATGACCTGCGCGTCGCTGCCCAGCGCGAGCTCGAACGCCGGCATGGTGTTCTCGGGCGCGCCGTCCTTCCCGCCGCGATGGCCGGCGATGAACGCGTGATCGCCGGGGGCGTTGAGGGAGCCGAACTGGCTCACCGCCTCGACGCGCATCGCGTCGGGGCTCAGCACGATGACGAGGATCATGACGACGGCCGCCGTGGAGGCCGCGATGACGCGCGGGCGCTGCAAGAGTGTCGTCATTGACACCCCTTCTACTCGGGTTAGTGACCCGACTATACCGGTAGCGTTACCAATCCGTTACACAAATGTCGCGTCGATCTCCGCGCGTGTCGGAATCGACGGCACCGCGCCGTGCTTCTGCACCGAGAGGGATGCCGCGGCCACGGCGAAGCGCAGGCCCTCGTCGAGCGTGCCCCCCTCGGCGAGGCGGGCGGCCAGGGCGCCGCAGAAGGTGTCGCCGGCCCCCGTGGCGTCGACGGCGGACACCTTGGGGGCGTGCACGGCGACGCCGTTGCCGACCGTCTCGTGGGCGATGGCGCCCGCGGCGCCGAGCGTGACGATCACGACGGGGGCGAGGCGCCCGACGTCTGCGCCGCGGGACAGGAACGCGCCCTCGTGCTCGTTGACCACGAGGATGTCGACGTTGTCGAGCAGCTCAGGGGGCAGCTCCCGGATGGGGGCGGCGTTGAGCAGCACGCGTGTGCCCGACGCGCGCGCCCCTCGGGCCGCCGCGATCACGGTGTCGAGGGGAATCTCGAGCTGAAGTACGAGAACCTGCGCCGCGGCGATGGCTGCGGCATCCTCGTCGGAGAGCTCGAGGAGGGCGTTGGCGCCGGCCTCGACGATGATCGTGTTCTCGCCGCTCTCGTCGACGGCGATGAGCGCCGTGCCCGTGGGCGCGTCCACCGTGCGCACCCCGGCGGTGTCGATGCCGTCCGCGGCGAGCCCCTCGCGGATCGACCGGCCGAACCCGTCGTCACCGAGCGCCCCGATGAAGGCGGTCGACGCTCCGGCGCGCGCGGCCGCGACCGCCTGGTTCTGGCCCTTGCCGCCGAGGGTGATGGCGAACCCGTGGGAGAGCACGGTCTCCCCCGGCGCGGGAATGGTGGTCACGCGGAAGACCTGGTCGACGTTGGCGCTTCCGACGATGATCACGGCTGCTGGCATGCTCCCACGGTACCCGCCCCGGCACCGGGCGGCCTGCGCCCGCGCCTCCGCCTCGGTGACGGAGATCTCGTCCCCCGCGACAGCGCGACGGCTCCAGTGCACGACCAGACCTTCCCGGCGCGCTGGCGGCGCGGAACTGCGCGGAACGGCGATGTGCAGTTCGGGCGCCGCCGGGCCGACCCCGAGGTACTCAAGGGCGCTCACGCACGCGAGCCGACCGCCGGCCTGCCGGGCGCGCACGGCGAGGGGAGCCGCGTCGAGGCTCGCGTACCACCCCCGCCTGATCCGTCGGATGGCCCCGTAGGACATGTCGACGTCGATCGAGACCTTCGTGACGCCGGCGGCGAGCAGGCGTGCGGTCGACGCGATGCCCCACTGCCGGAGTGCCGACCGAGCAAGGACGAACGTCGTGAGCACCAGTACACCGTCACTCGAACCTGCGGACTGCAAGCCCGGCGCAGGAGAACCGCAGACTCCTTAGGACATCGATCGGGTGCGGAGGAGATGAAGGCGCGCCTCGGAGCCTGCGTCCCCGCCGACGTGTCTCCGCCGAACTTGGAACTCCCCTCGGCGCCCTAGCCGAATTCAGGACGCTGACGTCTCGCTCGCGATGTCCTGAGTTCGGCGAATGCGCGGAGGCAGGGCCCGGCTGGGCCGGGGCGGCTAGCCGAAATCAGGACGCTAACGTCTCGCGCGCGGTGTCCTGAGTTCGGCGAGTGCGCGAAGGCAGACTCAGTACTTCGCGAAGACCTGCACGCCCCACGTGGTTCCGCCCGCGGTGACGAAGGCGACACCGATGTCCGTGTAGTCGCCGAGGATGTTCGCGCGGTGCGGCGCGGAGGCCAGCCAGGCTGTCTCCATGGCTGTACCGGTGGGCTGGCCGTAGGCGACGTTCTCGCCGGTGAGGGTCGAGCCGGCCGGAACCTGCGCGACTACGGAAGGGTTGTGCGAGAGAACCCCGGCCGCGCCCATCTGGGCGGCCCAGGCCGCGGCGACGGCGTCAAGAGCGGAGTTGCGCGCGAGCGCGCCGAGGCCCTGCGCGGCACGGTCGGAGTTCACCTGCGCGGTGATCGTGTCGGGTTCGGTGGCTGCCGCGACGGGCTGCGCGGCGGCGAAGACGAACGCGCCGGCGATCACGACGGCGAGCAGGCCTTTCAAGCGCTTGTGAGTTGAACTCATGAGCGGACCGTACGCACCCTAGATGTGCGCCTTCACAGGTTGGGCTGCCGCCTGCGTGATGCGGTTGGCCATGCCGGAGAAGATCACCCCGTGGAACGGCAGGATCGCGAACCAGTAGAGCCGCCCGCCGAGCCCGCTCGGGAAGAACACGGCACGCTGCTTGTACATGCTGCCGCCGGCCGGATCGGCCTCCGTCGTCATCTCGAGCCACGCGAGCCCCGGCACGCGCATCTCGGCCCGCAAGCGCAGCAGGTGCCCGCGCTCGAGCGTCTCCACGCGCCAGAAGTCGAGCGCCTCCCCCACGGCGAGGCGCGACGCGTGCCGACGGCCCCGTCGCAGTCCGACGCCGCCCACAAGCTTGTCGGCCCAGCCGCGCAGCGCCCACGCGAGCGGGAACGAGTACCAGCCGTTCTCCCCGCCGATCCCCTCGACGACCGCCCAGAGCCGCTCGACGGGCGCGTCGGAGTGCTGCTCGCGGACGTCGGTGAAGACGGTGTGGCCCGACCAGTCAGGGTCGCTCGGGATGAGGTTGCTGGGCGCACCGGCGACGGACGCGTTCTGCCAGCTCGTCTCCACCTCGCCGTCGCGCACCTTCGCCAGCGCGAGCCTCACGGCCTTCCGGTAGCCCGTGAGGCCGCCCTCGGGGTCGGGGATGAACTGCGCGATGTCGTGCTCGGCGGCGACGCAGTCGAACTGCAGTGACTCGATGATCGGAACGGCGAGCGCGCGCGGGATGGGCGTCACGAGATTCACCCACTGCGACGCGAGCCACGGGGTGAGCACCGGCAGCGAGGCGATGGGGCGCTGGCGCAGCCCCGCCTCGAGGGCATAGCCGTTCATCATCTGCCCGTAGCGCAGCACGTCCGGACCGCCGATGTCGAACGTGCGATTCACCTCGGGCGGCAGCGTGGCGGCCGCCGCGAGGTAGTGCAGCACGTCGCGCACCGCGATGGGCTGGATGACGTTGCGCACCCACTTCGGCGCGGGCATGTAGGGCAGCACATCGGTGAGGTGCCGGATCATCTCGAACGAGGCTGAGCCCGAGCCGATCACCACGCCGGCCTGGAACGCCACCGTGGGCACGCCCGACTCCAGAAGGGTGCGGCCCACGAGCTCGCGGCTGCGCAAGTGTCGGCTGAGCTCGTCGACCGGCACGTCGGGGTGCAGGCCGCCCAGGTAGACGATGCGCTTCACCCCGGCCGCGGCCGCGGCGGAGGCGACGTTCCGTGCCGCCGCGAGCTCGGTCTGCTCGAAGTCGCCCTTGGTCCCCATGGCGTGCACCAGGTAGTAGACGACGTCGATGTTCTCGACCGCCGCGGCGACGGCCGGGGCATCCGTGAGGTCCCCCGTCACGATGTCGACGTGGGAGGCCCACGGGGCGTCCCGCAGCTTGAGCGGATCGCGCACGATCACGCGCAGCTCGTGACCGGCCTCCACGAGCCGGGGCGCGAGGCGCCCGCCGATGTAGCCGGTCGAGCCCGTGACGAGAATGCGCATGCTCCCACGCTAGGCGGGGAGCATGCGCGGGCCCGGGGCCTTGCTAAATGAGTGACTTCGTGTGCCACACCGTCTTGGTCTCGGTGAGGGCGACGATGCGCTCGAGCGACGGCGCAGGGATGCCGGAGACGGGCGGCAGCACGCGCTTGAGAGTGTCGGCAGCCATGATCTGCAGGTCGACCCAGTCGAGCGCCTCCGCGCCCGCGAGGTCGAGCGCGTTCACGTCGGCGTGGCCGGCGAGCCAGGGCGCGATCTCCGCGGGCGAGCCCGTGAGGATGTTCACCACGCCCCCGGGCACATCGCTCGTCGCGAGCACCTCGGAGAGGCTGATCGCCGCGAGGGGCGCCGACTCGGAGGCGAGCACCACGACCGTGTTGCCGGTGAGGATCGCGGGAGCGATGACCGCCGCCAGCCCGAGCAGCGAGTCGCCGCCCTGCGGCGCGATGACCGCCACGACGCCCGTGGCCTCGGGGGTCGAGAGGTTGAAGTAGGGGCCGCTCACGGAGTTGCCGTTGCCGGCCACCTGCACGTACTTGTCGGCCCAGCCCGCGTACCAGACCCACGCGTCGATCGCGGTGTCGACCTGCTTGGCGGCGGCCGTCTTCGTGACCCCCTCGGTGAGCACGAGCTCGTCGACGAACTGGTCGCGGCGACCCTCGAGCAGCTCCGCGATGCGGTAGAGCACCTGGCCGCGGTTGTAGCCGGTCGCGCCCGACCAGCCCGGCACGG
>Ga0247738_10000125_pt1 | contig 35390 bp, 35 predicted proteins | sample UWRJL013104B2_FD_180936 | JGI IMG/M metagenome (GOLD analysis project Ga0247738, IMG submission 180936) | Plant litter microbial communities from Arlington Agricultural Research Station in Wisconsin, United States - UWRJ-L013-104B-2 | ecosystem: Environmental > Terrestrial > Plant litter >...
GGCCCGTGAGGTGGCGTCGCTCCCGGTGCACCCGTCGCTGTCCCAGGATGATCTCGAGCGTATCGTCGCCGCGGTGAACGCTGTTGCGAAGGCGGGTGCGTGATGGTGTTGCGTGCGGGCCTACTCGTCGCAGTCGAAACCGCACGCGAATCGGCCCGCAAAGGCGTGTCTGCGACGCTGTAGGGCTGCGACTCTGCTGCTCATCGTTCGTGAGGTCGAGCTGAATCTGAAGCTGACCCGAACTCAGTGCGTGCTGAATCAGAAAGCACACACGCGCCTATTACCCGAACCACACCCGACGAGAGTACAGAAAAGATGCGAACTGTCGAAGTAACAGCGCCCCTGCGCACGTTCCGCGGCGACATTCAAGGCTTGCGCGCAGTAGCTGTGATGGCAGTGCTCTTGTATCACGCTGGAACGCCTCTATTCGGCGGCGGGTACGTCGGTGTGGACGTGTTCTTCGTCATATCCGGATTCCTGATAACTGGACACCTTTTTGAATCGCTGCAACAGAATGGCCGGATACGGTTCATGGACTTCTATGCGCGACGAGTTCGGCGCATACTTCCGGCCTCTCTTGTGGTTGCCACCATGACCCTGGTTATAGGCATCGCGCTTTGTCCTCCTCTGGCGCGTGGGCACATAGTCCGTGACGCTCTCGCAACATTCGCATATGTGCCAAACGTGCTGTTCGCAACGGAGGGTACCGATTACCTTGCGGAGCAATCACCATCACCTTTCCAGCACTATTGGTCATTAGGTGTTGAAGAGCAGATGTATCTTATCTGGCCCGTGGTCATGCTGATGGGTTTCGTGCTCGTCCGCTCTCGATTCACGTATTTCATCACATTTGTATCGATCGTATTACTTGCAAGTCTGGTGTCGTCCGTGGTCCTCACGGCGAACAATCAGCCGGTTGCGTTTTTCATGGTCTACACGCGAGCTTGGGAGTTCTTGGTAGGCGGAGTCGTTGCGATTGTTCTCGCTCGAACCTCTCTGCGGCTCGGCGCCCGATCGGCAGTGACGTCCGCGGCTTTGGGCGCTGCATGTTTGCTCGCTGCTGTTTTCTGGTTCAATGAGGAGACAGCGTTTCCGGGAGCGGCGGCCTTGATCCCAGTGGCAGGCACCGCGTGCCTACTTGTCGCAGGCGCCGGGCCCAGGGGCAACGTCTTCACAAAGCTCCTTTCGCTGAAAGGGTTTCAGTTTCTCGGGCGGATCTCGTACTCGCTGTATCTCGTGCACTGGCCGCTCCTGGTTCTTACTCAGCTGGCGATTGGAGCACAGTTTCCACTCAATTGGCCCTCTCGAATGATCGTCGGCGTCGTCGCAGCGATCCCCCTTGCCTGGCTTCTGTATCGGTGGGTTGAGGTCCCGATGCGCCAAAGTCGAGGGCAGGCTTCTTATCGGACTCTGATCACAGCGGCGGTCATTACTGTCCTCTTAGCTGGATCAGCCTTCGGGCTGAGGGGCGCCGTAAGCACCCCCGAAATCGAAGCCGGTCCAACAGTCACCCCTTCACAAGAGCAGCCCCGTTTGGGGCCCGAGGGTACAGGATGGCTCCCAGGGAACGCGTCCCCGGCGTTATCGAATGTAAAGAGCGATCTCCCGGACGTCTATGCGATGGGCTGTAATCAAGATCTTGATACGGAACGCGTCGAAGCTTGCATATTCGGGGATCGCGAATCTGAACGCAGGATCGTGCTGTTCGGCGACTCGCACGCAGCACAGTGGGTGCCAGCATTTCAGCAACTCGCAGCGCGAGATAATGCATTCGAACTTGTCACTTACACGAAATCGTCCTGTCCTTCCGCTAACGTTTTTGTGGTCAGTCTGCGGAAACCATACGAAGCGTGCGAGCGTTGGCGTGCGGGCATCGTGCGCGAACTTAAGTCGGATCCTCCGGACGTCGTAGTGTTGTCGAATTATTCGGGTTACTCGTTCGTTAACGACAACATAGATGGCTCGGAGTGGGCGATCGGAATTGAAGACACCGTGAGAACTCTTCGTGAACTTGGCATTGACGTCGTCGTGATCGCGGATACTCCGACCTTTGGATACTCACCTCCGGACTGCATTTCTGCGAATCCGCTCGATGCTCTCAAATGCGCAGGAAAACGCGACGAGACAATCAACTCAGAGCATCAAAGAAACGAGGCGGCTGCGGTCACGGCCGGGGGCGGAGAGTACATCGATTTGAATGACTACCTCTGCAATTCCGTTACGTGCCCTGTTGTGGTTGAGAATATGATTCTCTATAGAGACGTGAATCATCTCACAACGGTTGCATCGGCATACCTTGCGCCATTGATTTCAAGTAAAATGCCGGCTGTTTTTCCGTGATGTGACGGTCAAGTTGACAGGTCTTCCGCATATTCGAGATCTCGATGATCGCGCGACGCACCTCGCCAGGTATCGCGGCACCGATAGACATACCGCCTTCTGGAGGATCGGTCAATCGCAGCCCTCGGTCTCGATCTGATTGGAAACTGCGCGCACCATCGGGGTGTGCTGGATTGTGAGTGGGCCGTATGTGCCGGGAGCGCCGGCGAATTCCGCGACTACGGTGTGTGTCTGGCCAGGCTCATTAATGACCTGTACTTTTACAGCTCCACGGCCGAGGTGTTGAAGCCCCGTCGCTTGGACCGGCTTGCCGTCGACGGTCACACTGGCGAATGTTGCTCCCACCGGGCCGTATAGCACCAGATCCGTAGCCACAGTTCCTTTCTCAAAGTACCGCGCTGGAGCGATATACAGGGGAAGGGCTGGGGCCTGCTCGGGCGTAACGGTATTTTGCAACGTCGCGCTGGTGGTGAAGGTGGGGCTGTCCGAAGACAAACACTGAGTCGAGGACGCCGCGACATCGAGCTGCATGTAGTAGTCGAGCTTGCTCTGGGTAACGTCGTTGACATACACGCCGACAAGTGTCTGCTCTTCGTTCGAACTGGGCAGGCGCCCTGACAGTTTCGACTCTCCGATGAGTTCTAGCTCTGCATCGCTCGACGGAGAATAGAGAAGCCGGTTCTCATCGACAGCCTGGGCGAGGCCATCCAGCAACGCCTTGGGGTTCGCATCTCCCGAGGTGAGGACGTCGAAGATCGAGGCTGCCGCCGCTGAGAAAAATGCATCCTGGAGGTGCCCGTTGGGGAACCTCCAGTACGCCTCATTCAATAGCAGAGGGACAGCATTTTCGCTGGTAAGTGTCATCGGTTCGTCGAGAAGTTGGACGTCGTAACCCTCGATCTCGATTGGTTCGGCGGAAATCGTGGCAGGTCCGGTCGCCTTGAGCAGGTAGCTCAGCGCGACGGGGTCAAATGACACGACAGCATCCACAGGGGTGCCGAAGGACTCTGCCCAGTACCCTCGGATAATATTCACCGACTCGCTGAAATCGGGTGTCATAGTTGTATCTGAGATATATCGACCGACCTTATCGCCGTATAGTGCCTCAGTCTCAGGGTTCAGGGGTACCACTGGCTCCGCCCGGCCATTATCAAAGTCGTAGCTCGTGGCCTCCTGAGTGATGCTGATGCGGCCCTGATCGGCCGTGATCATGACGATCGAGGCAGGGTTGCCGCCAGTACCGCGGGACTCTGCGTTGTTCTGGAAGATCGTCAGATAGTTGCGCGGTCCGTCGGCGCCGAGTGCCGCGGGGAGGACACCAAGGATGTCCTTGGCCGGCGCGAGCAACGGCTGCATCTCATCGACAGCCCCGGTGAGCTTCGTGACTGCGCCTTCAACCTGCGGGATGAGCGCTTCCTGATCGATCGAGTCGAGGTCGGTGGCTGCCTTTCCGACGGCATCTGCCGCCTGGGTCACGGCCGACTGCATCTCGGTGATGGCTGCGAGGTTGATGGCACCTTCGACGGGCGTGAGCGCCTTGAGGTTTAGCCCGGTCGCCGGCGTCAGGGCATTCATAACGAGATCGTCTGTCACGACGGCAGCCGTGCGCACGGCGTGAAGGTTCGGACCGATGAACGGCACCCACTCCAGGCTCTTCCACGTTCCGTCGTCAGTCTGCTCACGAGCATCCGCTGTCAGAGCCGTGAGCTGCGCGGCGGTGGCCTTCGCACCCTCGCTGTCACCAGCGAGGATCTGGTTCTTCGCCGTCGTCGCGAGCGGAATCGCCTGCTCAAGCGAGCTCTTCGCCGACATCGCGCGATCGTAGATGGGCTTGCCGACCAGCACACCGACGAGAGCGACCAACAGGAGCAGCAGCAGAATACCCACGGGAACCCAGAAACGGAAGCTACGCAGCAGGGGTCGGCGCGGCTTCTCAGCACGCAGCTCGGCTCTCGTCGTCATGATCACCATCGTAGAAGGCGCAGGCCGTGGAGATGCCGTGAATGGGCGGGGCGGGTGGCGGCCCTTCGACAGGCTCAGGGACCGACAGGCTCAGCGACCGACGGTTGCGGGGCGACGGGCTCAGCCGAGCGCAGCCCGCACGACGCGCTCGACCTCATCCAGGGCAGGGATCAGCTGTGCGGCCGACTTCGCGTATATCTCCTGCGAGCGGCGATATGGGTCGATCACGTCGTCTTCTTCCGGATCAGCTGGCATGAGTCCACGCTGATCAGTGACAGCCTGCAGCACGGCAGCCAGCCGCGCCTTCGGATCCGCGCCGGCGGCCTCGGCGGCGGCGCGGGCCTGATCAGTGCTGAGCGTCGACGCGAGCCGTGCGAACTCTCGAACCGTGAACGTGCGGCGCATCCGGCTCGGCATCATCTTGACGGCGTACGAACGGTGCTCCCTCGCCATGGCGAGCACCAGATCAGCCCCGAGCAGGTACGGCTCGACCAGGTAGCGGGCGCTGTGAGCCGCGGCATCCGTCGGGCTCGCACCCGACTCGACCGCGAGGGCCTGCGCCGGCTCGGTCATCGCGTGATCGACCAACGCGTGCGTGCCGGCGCTGTGCACGCGCACACCGAGCGACTCGAGCCGCGCGCGCAGCAGCACCTCGGCCATGGGGGAGCGGCAGATGTTTCCGGTGCACACCGTCAGGATGGTCGGCCGAGCGTCGTCTGTCGATTCGGCCGGCTTCGCGCCGAAGAGTGACGGCGCCGCGGGCGGCTCGGGCGTCGGCGTGCTCTTCGCCATTCGCTGCTCGCGCCATTCGCGACGGCTCATGCCGGCAGGCCGATCGGGGGGTAGAGGTGTCACGCTTCCACCCTACGACTCACGTGCAAGACCGGTGTCGATGTGACCCAGGCAGACGCCCAGCCAGATGCAGCGGGGATCATGCGTCCACCATCGCCGGTTGCACTCTCCGCGGAGCGGGATGCCGTTGGACGAACAGGCGAATAGCGAGGCACCCGATCGCGGTGCCGACCGTGTTCGCGACGACGTCAGACAGTGTGGGGTATCGACTCGGCAGCATCGTCTGCACCAGTTCGATCGTGGCGCTCGCCGAATAACCCAGCAGCAGCACCACCCACGCGTTCGATCGCGGCCACGCGGCGACCAGCAGCAGACCGAGCGGAACGAACAGCGCGATGTTCGCGAGGAACTCGAACACCGCGTAACTCGTGGTGAGCGAGATGCCGGAGTGCTCGCTCACGTACCGAGCGAACCGGAAGACGATGCCGGTCACCTTGGATGCTGCGGTGGCCGGCAACCACACGATCAGCGCCACCGCGATGGCGTAGGGCACGAGCATCACACGGGCGACGATCGCGAACGGCGGTACGCGGGGTGCGGGCATGGGCCGAGTCTATGAGCGCGACCCTGGGACAGCCTGAGTGACGCGTCCGCGTCTGGCCGTCATCGATTCCGGCCTTGCCGGTTACGCGCAGGTGAATACAGCCGACAGTGATGTTTGACAGGCTGCCTAAGGAGTTGGAATGTCATCGTCTCCTCCCGCCGGGTGGTATCCGGATCCCTCTGCAGAGAACTCCAGCGACCTGCGCTGGTGGGACGGCTCCGCATGGACTGCCCAGGTGCATTCTGTCGCGCAGCCGACATCCGTAATGCCGCCGCCCGATGCATCCGCCGCACCGGCCGCCGTGATCGCCGAGAAGAAGCGTCGGCTGCCGATCTGGGCCTGGATTCTGCTCGGGCTGGCCGTCATGGTACTCGGGCTGATCCTGGCGCCGATCTTCGCGCCGCTGTGGCTGGTGGTGCTCATCACCGGCATCGTCGCCCTCGTGAAGAACACGCCGACCTGGCTGCGGTTCCGTGACCGCAAGGTCGCGACGATCGTCACCGCGGTGTCAGCGGTCGCATTTCTGATCACGGGAAACATCAGCACCATCGTGCTCGGCTCGACCGCGGACAAGCCGGTGGCGGCGGCCTCACCCAGCGCGACGGCCGAAGCCAGCCCGCTACCGGCTCCCTCACCAACACCCACCTCTTCGTTCGCGGACGACGACGCCGAGCCCGCCGCGTTCATCGGAGATACGGCAACGGTTGCCGACACCACCGCCACCGACGGGCTGACGGCGCTCGAAGTGCTCGAGACCTTGCCGATCAAGGGACGCGCGGCCAAGACCGGCTACGACCGAGACGACTTCGGCCAGCGCTGGTTGGACGTCGACCGAAACGGCTGCGACACCCGCAACGACACCCTCGCCGCGCAGCTGAGTGACGTCAACCTTTCGGGACGTTGCAGGGTCGTCTCCGGCATCCTCGACGACCCGTTCACCGGGCAGACGATCACCTTCGAGCGCGGCCAGGGAACGTCGGAGCTGGTGCAGATCGACCACGTCGTCGCGCTCTCGGATGCCTGGCAGAAGGGTGCGCGGCAGCTCACGGCCGACCAGCGGGCGACATTTGCGAACGATCCGCTGAACCTGCTCGCGGTCGACGGGAAGGCCAACGCCCAGAAGAGCGATGGCGATGCTGCCACCTGGTTGCCGGCGAACAAGAGCTTCCGCTGCGAGTACGTCGCGCGGCAGGTGTCGGTCAAGGCCACCTACGGGCTGTGGGTGACACAGGCCGAGCACGATGCCATCGCGCGCGTTCTGGACGGTTGCGCAGACGAGCCGGCGGTGACGTCGGCGTTCGCCGCGGCGGCACCTGTCGAAGTCGCACCTGGTCCCGCTCCCGCAGAACCCGCGCCCGTCGCACCGGCCCCTGCTCCTGCGCCCGTCGCGCCCGCTCCCGTCGCGCCTGCGCCTGTACCGGTCGCTCCAGCTCCTGCGCCGCCCGCTTCGACGTACTACGAGAACTGCACGGCAGTCCGCGCAGCGGGAGCCGCTCCCATCCGCGCCGGCGACCCCGGTTACAGTCGCAAGCTCGACCGAGACGGAGACGGCATCGCCTGCGAGTGACGGCGTCACGTTGGTGCGACGCCAGGGTCAGATTCCCGTGCCGCCCCAACTGAGCGACTCGGTGTAGCGCAGCAGCACGCCCTCGCGCAGCGCCCACGGCGACACTTCGAGCTCGTCGATGTCGAGCATCTTCATGGCGGTGTGCAGCGAGACCGCAGCCGCGACGATCTGGAACGTGCGGTCTGGGGTGATGCCAGGCAGCTCCTGGCGGGCGGATGCCGGAATGCGGGCGAGCCGCGGAATCCAGGACTTCAACGCCGAGCGCGAGAGCACCGTGCGATCGAACCCGAGCCCTGACACCTCGCGTCCTGCGAGGTTCGCCAGCGACCGGATCGCCTTCGACGAGCCCACCATGTGATCCGGATCGGGGAGGGCGTTGAGTCTCGCGGCCACGGGCGCGAGCACCTCGGCGGCGTGCGCGCGCAGCTGCTCGACAGCATCCGCGCCCGGCGGGTCCTCCGGGAGGAACTGGACGGTCATGCGTCCGGCGCCGAGCGGAACGGATGCCGCGACCTCAGGCGCTTCGTCGCCACCTGCCGCGAACTCGAACGACCCTCCGCCGATGTCGAGCAGCAGAATGCGTCCGGCATCCCACCCGAACCAGCGCCGCACGGCGAGGAAGGTGAGCTCCGCCTCTTCGACCCCCGTGAGCACCTGAAGCGGCTGGCCGAGAGCGGCCTCGATGCGGGCGATGACCTCATCGCCGTTGAGCGCCTCGCGCACGGCGCTGGTGGCCGTCGCCAGCAGAGTCTCGACGCGCTCGGTGGTTGCGATCTCGCGAGCCCTGGTGACGGCCGCTTCCAGCGCCTGCACGCCTTCTTCGCTGATCGCGCCCTCCGGTGTGAGGTAGCGCATCAGACGCACCACCGTGCGGTCGCTCGTCGTGGCGAGCGGACGGCCGCCGGGGCGGGCATCCGCAGCGAGAAGATGGACGGTGTTCGAACCGATGTCGAGGATTCCCAGGCGCACGCAAGAAGAGTACCGGTGTGTGGCCTTATCACCGTTGCGATGCCATGATGGCGTCAGGATCGACGCTGGGGTGGATCCGCAATCGATGCTGGGGAACGAAGCGATGCGCGTACTCATCGGGATAACGATTCTTCTGGGGCTCATCGGGGCAGTGGTGCTGGTGATCACCGCCGAGGACGTGCGAAGCGCGTTGGCATGGACCGCCGTCACGGACTGGGGCGATTTCACTGTCAATCTGCCGCTGATCGTCGCGATCATCGCGGGCATCGGCGTCTTCGTGCTCTCGATACCGTGGCGCAGTGAGATGGACGCGCTTCGTCCGGCCTGGATCGGACTCTCCGCCGGCGTTCTCACGCTGCTCGTGTCTTTCGGCATGTGGGCGACGTTCGCGCTGTGGATCGTCAACCTGTTCCGCGTCCGAGTCGTGGAACCGTCGCAGTTCGCGCTGTGGGTGACAGCGATCTGGTTCGTCGGGACCGTCCTCTGGTGGGCCTGGCTCGTCTGGAGTCACCGCCGTTGGCGTGTCGAGACCGTGGTGCAGCGGCGCGACTTCACGGTACCTGGGCCGCGCAGCTTCGCGGGTGAGATCGTCGCGGCACCGGGAGAGCCGCTGCAGCGTGACCCGCTGTACGGCGGCGCGTGCGTCTCATGGAGCGCGGACGGCACCAGTGAGGACGTCTGGGAGGAGAACGTCGGCAAGTGGGATGAGGCCACGCACGAGGTCAAGGACAACTGGGTGCAGACGTTCCGACAGCGCAACGAGAGCACGAACTTCGATTCAGCGGCATCCGCGTTCTACGTTCTCGTCGGAAGCACCTATGTCTACGTGCGGCCGGCCGACGTGACGATGTCGGGACGGATCGGGGTGCGCGCGACGATCGAGAGCCTGCGATTCGCCGACAGGACCCTCGCCGAACATGCGGAGCGACTCGGGCTGAGCTACATCCGCACTCGGCTGCTCAGAGTCGGAGATGCGGTCGTCGCCAGCGGAGTGATCACGGCGGATGCCGAGGGCCGGCTGTCGATGCAGGCGAAGCCGCAGGGGCGTTGGCGTGGGGCGCTGGTGCCGACGGCATCCGTTCGTCTGCTCGGAAAAGGTCCCAGAGACCGGCGGCATCGACAGGCGATGAAGGCCGCGACCTGATCTGAGTGACATCCGGCATCCGCCGGCGATGGATCTACTACGGCCGTCCCATGCCGTAGTAGATCCATCCGGCCGCACGCCACGCGGCGGCGTCGAAGCCGTTGCGCCCGTCGACGACGACGCGCCCCGCAGTGAGCGTGGAGGCGTGCTCGGGGGTGAGATCGCGGCGGTACTCGTCCCACTCCGTGACCATCACGACAGCATCCGCGTCGCGGATCGACTCATCACGGGAGGGCTCGTACGTGAGCTGAGGGTGCAGGCGACGGGCGTTGTCGATGGCCTGCGGGTCGGTGACGACGACGTTCGCACCGAGGCCGTTGAGCCGCACGGCGACATCGAGGGCAGGGGAGTCGCGCACGTCGTCGCTGAACGGCTTGAACGCGGCGCCGAGCACGGCGACCTTCTTGCCGAACACGCTGCCGCCCAGCGCGTCGATGACCAGCTGCACCGCGCGGTCGCGGCGGCGGAGGTTGATGGCGTCGACTTCGCGAAGGAAGTTCACCGATTCGCCTCGCCCGAGCTCTTCGGCGCGGGCCGCGAACGCGCGGATGTCCTTCGGCAGGCATCCCCCGCCGAATCCGATGCCTGCCCCGAGAAAGCGTCGGCCGATGCGCACGTCGTGTCCGATCGCGTCGGCGAGCTGGGTGACATCGGCGCCCGTGACCTCGGCGATCTCCGCCATCGCGTTGATGAACGAGATCTTCGTGGCGAGGAACGCGTTCGCCGCGACCTTGACGAGCTCGGCCGTCGCGTAATCCGTGATCATGAACGGCGTCCCCTTGGCGACCGCCGGGTGATAGACCTCCCGCAGCACGGCCGCGGCGCGCTCACCACCCGCAGTCGCCGGAACGCCTGCGACCAGCCGGTCGGGGTCGATCGTGTCCTGCACGGCCCAACCCTCACGCAGGAACTCGGGGTTCCACGCCAGGGTCGCGCCGACGGCCTCGACAAGAGGGGCGAGGACGGCGGCAGTGCCGACCGGGACGGTGGACTTGCCTGCGACGATGTCGCCAGGGCGCACATGCGGCAGCAGCGATTCGAAGGCCGCGTTGACATGGCTCATGTCGGCCGCGTGCCCGTCTTGCTGCTGAGGGGTGCCCACTCCGACGAAGTGCACGGCCGCGCCTTCAGCTGCCGCGATGTCGGTGGTGAAGGAGAGCCGGCCGGATTCGACGCCTTCCGTGAGGATCTCCGGCAGCCCGGGTTCGAAGAACGGCGCCTCACCGCGTGAGAGGGCATCGATCTTCCGGGGGTCGAGGTCGATGCCGACCACCTCGTGCCCGATCGATGCCATTGCTGCAGCGTGCACAGCCCCCAGATACCCGCAACCGATGACCGACAAGCGCACGATGCATTCCCCTTCCCCAGGCGTCGACACCCTCATCATGGCGCATCCGGGCGGCGAAGGCACCCGTTGATTTCGACAGGGACGGGGCTGGAAGAGCCGCGGCATCCGCTTCGATACGATGTAACGCGTGACCACCGCCGACCCCACACTGCCCCTGTCGCCGTATCGAGAGATCGGGCGCGCGGAATGGGCGCGATTGGCGGCCGGCCTGGATCAGCCGCTGAGCGAGACCGAAGTGGTCGAACTCCGCGGGCTCGGCGACCGTCTGAGCCTGGACGAAGTGCGCGAGGTCTACCTGCCGCTGAGCCGGCTGCTCAGCCTGTACGCGTCGTCGACCAAGCAGCTCGGTGCGGCGACCAGCTCGTTCCTGCAGGAGACCGACACGACCACTCCGTTCGTGGTCGGTGTCGCTGGATCCGTCGCCGTGGGGAAATCCACCATCGCCCGACTGCTGCGCGAACTGATGAGCCGCTGGCCCGGCACGCCGCGGGTCGAACTCGTCACCACCGACGGCTTCCTCTACCCGAACGCCGAGCTCGAGCGCCGCGGACTGATGGAGCGCAAGGGCTTCCCCGAGTCGTACGACCGTCGCGCACTGCTGTCGTTCCTCACCGAGGTGAAGTCCGGGGCTCCTGAGGTGCGTGCTCCGTTCTACTCGCACATGCGGTACGACATCGTGCCCGATGCCCACGTCGTGGTGCGTCGCCCCGACGTCGTGATCGTCGAAGGCCTGAACGTGTTGCAGCCGCCGCCCGTGCCGAACGACGTCGCCGTGAGCGACCTGTTCGACTTCTCGGTCTTCGTGGACGCCGACAGCTCGCACATCGAGAAGTGGTACGTCGACCGGTTCCTCGCGCTGCGTAAGGGCGCGTTCAGCAACCCGTCGTCGTACTTCAATGTGTTCGCGCACCTGACGGACGAAGAAGCCGTCACCACGGCCCTCGGCTATTGGAACGACATCAACATGCCCAACCTCATCGAGAACGTGATGCCCACCAGGCACCGCGCGAGCCTCGTGCTGAACAAGGGCGCCGACCACAACGTCGAGAGCGTGCTGCTGCGCAAGCTCTGAGGCGCCCGCTGCGCGGCGCGGGTGTGGCTCGTTCCCGTGAGGTGTCGCTGGTTGTCGTGTTGCGGCGGGTTAGGCGGCCATCTGCGCCACCTTCCGCGGCGGCGGAAGGGGGTCTGCGTCGTGAGGTGTCGCTGGTTGTCGTGTTGCGGCGGATTTGGCGGCCATCTGCGCCACCTTCCGCGGCGGCGAATGCGAGGGCTGCGGCGACGGGAGCGGGGGCTGCGCCACCTGGCGCCCACCCCGCACTCTTGACGCGCGCGGCATCCGCGTCGGTATGCTCACCGCATGGGGATCAGAACTGGGGTAATCGGGGGCGGAATCGTGGGGGTGGCGCTCGCGCGCGCTCTCAGCCAGCGCGGCGACGAGGTCACCGTGCTCGAGAAGGAGACGCGGCTCGCCGCTCACCAGACGGGTCACAACTCCGGGGTCGTGCACGCCGGGCTGTACTACGCGCCGGGGTCGCTGAAGGCCACGCTCTGCGCGGCGGGGCGTGAACAGCTACGCGAGTTCTGCGAAGAGAAGCGCCTGCCGTATCGCGAGGTCGGCAAGCTCGTCGTCGCCGTCGACGAGACCGAACTGGGCGCGCTGGACGAGATCGAGCGGCGATCGCGCGCGAACGGCGTGCCCGACCTGGAGCGCATCGACGACCCCGCGCGCATCGCGGAACTCGAACCGCACGCACGCGGCGTCGCAGCCGTGCATTCACCGCATACCGCTGCCGTGGACTACACGTCGATCACCGAAGCACTGGCGCAGGACGTGCGAGCGGCGGGTGGCAGCATCCTTCTCGGTCACGAGGTGACCGGGATCACCGCAGAACGTGGGCGCGTGAGCGTGCGCACCGCCGTCTCGGACCATGTGTTCGACCGCCTCATCGTCTGCGCTGGACTGCACTCCGACGTCGTCGCGCGGTTCGTCGGCGCTGACCCGTCGCCGAAGATCCTGCCCTTCCGTGGCGAGTACTGGGCGCTGCGCCCGGAACGGACCGATCTGGTGCGAGGCATGATCTACCCGGTGCCTGATCCGCGCTTCCCGTTCCTCGGAGTGCACTTCACTCGTGGCGTCTACGACGACGTGCATGTCGGCCCGAACGCTGTCCCCGCCCTGGCCCGTGAGGGCTACAACTGGCGCCGGCTGTCGGTGAAGGACACCTGGGAGTCACTGCGCTGGCCAGGTGCAGTGCCGCTGGCCAAGCAGCACTGGCGCATGGGGATCGACGAGATCAGCGCGTCGATTCTTAAGCCGCGGTACTTCCGGAAGGCGCAGCGGTTCATCCCTGAGCTGCGGATCTCAGACCTGCGACGCACCGACGCCGCGGGCGTTCGAGCCCAGGCCTGGGGGAGAGGCGGCGAGCTGCTCGACGATTTCGCCATCGACCAGGTCGGTGCGGTCACGCTCGTGCGCAATGCACCGTCGCCGGCCGCCACGAGTTCGATGGCGATCGCGGAACACCTGCTGACGCTGCTCTGACCATCGACGGCATCCGCAGGTTCGTTCGGACGACTCGCAAAATTTGCCGCTTATTCTTGTGACCATGTGTGGAATCGTCGGATACGTGGGCCCTCGCCCCAGCCAGGACATCCTTCTCGCCGGCCTCGCCCGTCTTGAATACCGTGGCTATGACTCTGCTGGTGTCGCCGTCATCGACGGCAACGGCGACCTGGGCATGCGCAAGAAGGCCGGCAAGCTCAGCATGCTGCGTGACTCGCTCGCCGACGCGCCGCTCGGCGACGGCACCACCGGAATCGGGCACACCCGTTGGGCTACTCACGGCGGTCCGACCGACGTCAACGCGCACCCCCACCTCGCCGATGACGACAAGCTCGCCGTCATCCACAACGGCATCATCGAGAACTTCTCGGCCCTGCGCGAAGAACTGCTCGCCGAGGGCGTCACGTTCCGCAGCGAGACCGACACCGAGGTCGCCGCAGCCTTCCTCGGCCGCGAATACGCCAAGAGCGGCAACCTGCAGGACGCGTTCCAGAACGTCGTGAACCGCCTCGAGGGTGCGTTCACGCTGCTCGCGATGCACGAGGACCACCCCGGTCTCGTCGTCGGCGCACGCCGCAACTCCCCGCTCGTGATCGGCCTCGGCGAGGGCGAGAACTTCCTCGGATCCGACGTCGCCGCCTTCGTCGAGCACACCCGCAAGGCGCTCGCCATCGGCCAGGACCAGATCGTCTCCATCACCCCTGACGCCGTCACTGTGACCGACTTCGACGGCAACTCCGTCGAGGCAGAGCCTTTCGACGTGTCCTGGGATGCCGCCGCCGCTGAGAAGGGCGGATGGTCATCCTTCATGGCCAAGGAGGTCGCGGAGCAGCCGGAGGCGGTCGCGAACACGATCCTCGGCCGCGTGCACGACGGCCAGGTCGTCATCCCCGAACTCGATGGACTCGACGAGCTCTTCATCGGCATCAACCGTGTGATCATCACGGCCTGCGGTACGGCATCCTATGCAGCCCTCGTCGGGAAGTACGCGATCGAGCAGTGGGCACGCGTGGCGACCGACGTCGAACTCGCGCACGAGTTCCGCTACCGCGACCCGGTGATCGGCGACGACACGCTCGTCATCTCGATCAGCCAGTCCGGCGAGACCATGGACACGCTCATGGCCGTCAAGTACGCCCGCGAGCGCGGTGCCCGCACCCTCTCGATCTGCAACACGCAGGGTGCGACGATCCCTCGCGAATCGGATGCCGTCGTCTACACCCACGCGGGCCCAGAGGTCGCCGTGGCATCGACCAAGGCGTTCTCGGCGCAGATCACCGCGCTGCTGCTGCTCGGCCTGCACATGGGGCGCGTGCGCCAGACGCTGACCGATGACACCGCGGTCGAAGAGCTCGCGACGCTGCCGGACAAGATCGCCAGCGTGCTGGAGAAGGAGCACGACCACGTGTCGCAGCTCGCCGGCTGGATGGCGGACACCCGCTCCGTGCTGTTCCTCGGCCGCCACGTCGGCTACCCGATCGCGCTCGAGGGTGCGCTCAAGCTCAAGGAGATCTCCTACATCCACGCCGAGGGCTTCGCCGCCGGTGAGCTCAAGCACGGTCCGATCGCGCTCATCGAGCCCGGCCAGCCCGTGTTCGTGCTCGTGCCGTCGCCGCGCCACTCCGCGCTGATCCACTCCAAGGTCGTCTCGAACATCCAGGAGATCCGCGCTCGCGGCGCCCGGGTCATCGTCATCGCAGAAGAGGGCGATGCCGCGGTGCTTCCGTTCGCCGACGAGGTCATCCACATCCCGCTCGCCGGCGCCATGTTCGAGCCGGTGCTCTCCGTGGTGCCGTTGCAGATCTTCGCGATGGCGCTGGCCACGGCCAAGGGTCTGGACGTCGACCAGCCGCGCAACCTCGCGAAGTCCGTCACGGTCGAGTAGTCGAATTTCGCTGAGACCCCGTCTTCCTGCCGAGACCCCGTCGTATTGACGTCAATACGACGGGGTCTCGGCATTTACCGGGGGTCTCACGGCTCGGTCGCGGCGCGCCGGTAGGCTGGAGCGGTGATACTCGGGACCGGAATCGACCTCGTCGACATACCGCGGTTCGAGCGCACCATGTCCCGCACGCCGCGGCTCATGGAGCGGCTCTTCGCTCCGTCGGAGCGCACGCTCCGGCTCCCGTCTCTCGCCGCGCGCTACGCCGCGAAGGAAGCGCTGATCAAGGCGCTCGGCGGGTCGGACGGCGTGCACTGGACCGAGATCGAGATCGCGTCAGAGCCGTCCGGTCGGCCGCATTTCCTGCTCACCGGCACCACTGCTGAAGCGGTGAAGGGCAAGGGCATCCTGCACCTCCACCTGACGATGTCGCACGACGCCGGCCTCGCCACTGCCTTCGTCGTCGCTGAGGGAGCCCCGCTGTGACCGTCCCGTTCCGCGAGGCCACCATCGAGATGGATGCCATCGCCGACAACACCCGGCACCTCCGGCGCCTCACCGGCGTCGACGTCATCGCCGTCGTCAAGGCCAACGCGTACGGCCACGGGGCGGCGCCCGCCGCCGTCGCCGCGCTATCGGGCGGCGCCACCAGGCTCGGTGTCGCCGAGATCGCGGAAGCGATCGACCTGCGCCGACAAGGCATCAACGCCCCGATCGTCGCCTGGTTGCATGAGCCGGGCCAGCGCTTCGAGTCGGCCGCAGCGAACAACGTCGAGGTCGGCATCTCGTCCTTCGATCAGCTCGAGGCCGCGGGTGCTGCAGCCGGCGCCGACGGTCCGCTCGGCGTGCACCTGAAGCTCGAGACCGGACTCTCGCGCAACGGCGTCGCACCCGGCGACTGGGGTCGTGTCTTCGCTGAAGCCGCACGGCTCGAGCGAATCGGGCGCATCCACGTGATCGCCCTCTTCAGCCACCTCTCCAACACATCCCGTGACGACGACCTCGAGGCCCTCGCAAGGTTCGAGCAGGGCACTGCTGCTGCAGCATCCGCCGGCATCCGACCCGAGATCCGGCACATCGCCGCCACGGCCGCAGCGATCGACCACCCCGAGACCCGACTGGATGCCGTGCGCATCGGGATCGGCATCTACGGGCTCTCGCCGTTCGATGACCGCTCATCCGCCGATCTCGGTCTGCGTCCGGCGATGACCCTGCGCGGAGCCGTCGCCGCCGTGCGACGCGTGCCCGCCGGTGCCGGCGTCTCGTACGGATACGACCACCGGACCGACCACGACACGACGCTCGCTCTGATTCCGCTCGGCTATGCCGACGGCATCCCGCGCCAAGCATCCGGTCGCGGCCCCGTCATGATCAACGGGCGCAGGTTCTCGGTCGCCGGACGGGTCGCCATGGACCAGTTCGTCGTCGACGTCGGAGACTCGCACGTCGCGGTCGGCGACGAGGTCGTGGTGTTCGGCGACCCCACGCTCGGTGCGCCGTCGGCGACCGAATGGGCGAACGCCGCGAGCACCATCAACTACGAGATCGTCACACGCATCGGCAACCGAGTGCCCCGGCGGAGCGCATGATCGACCCGGCCTTCCTCGGACGCCGCGCGGTCGCGACATCGCAGGACATGGAGCACCTCGGCCTCGTCATCGGCGAGCAGTTGGAAGCCGGTGATCTTCTCGTGCTCACCGGACCGCTCGGCGCGGGGAAGACGACGTTCACCCGCGGCCTCGCATCAGGGCTGGGCGTGCGCGGTCCTGTGCAGAGTCCGACGTTCGTGATCGCACGAACGCATCCGTCGCTCGTCGGCCGCGCCCCGCTCGTGCACGTGGACGCGTATCGGCTGGGATCCGCAGCAGAGCTCGACGACGTCGACATCGACTTCGCGCGGTCGGTCGTAGTGGTCGAGTGGGGGCGCGAGATGGCTCCGTCGATCGCGGATGCCTGGTGGGACATCGAGATCGAGCGCCCGGTCGGCGCGGCAGGGGATGATGTGGCCGACGAGGACCTGGATGCTGACGCTCCACGCGCCGTGACGATCGAGCGCATCGCGTCGGGAGACGATCCGACTCCCTGACGTTCGGGCAACGACCCGTAGCCGGGGACGAGCCCCGTCGCATTCATGGACCTGCGGGGTGAGCCGCCCGGACCCCTACTGCTCCTGCGACTCCCGGCGCTTGGCGAGCGCCTCGAAGATCGCGCGCTCGGCATCCGCACCGGAGTCGGCAGCGGCGGAGACGTTCTCTGCGACGACGGCATCCACGATCTCGGAGCGCTGAATCCGCGTCTCCCGCGGCGCGTTCACGCCGATCCGCACACTGTCGCCCTTGATGTCGAGCAGCGTGACCTCGATATCGCCGTCGATGCGTACGCTCTCACCGATCCGCCTCGTCAACACCAGCATCAGATCAGCCTACCGGTCGACAGGGTCAGGACCCGCCGACAGACTCAGGGACCCGCCGGCGCAGAACCGACCGCCGTCTGAAGCGACGGGGTGTCCCGGACGACCCCGACCGTCTCGATCGTCAACGACGCGGACGTCGCCTCGTTGTAGGAGAGCACCGGGAGCCCGTCGGTCTGCGCGGAGACCAGTCGCCGAACGGCGGCGCGCAGCGTCGGAGCGCAGACCAGCACCGGCTCGCCGTCCGTCACAGCAGCGGCCGCCTGCTTCAGCGAACCGATCACGGCCTCCAGCCGCTGCGGGTCGAACACGATCTGGGTGCCGTCATCGCCGCCGCGCATGCTCTCCAGCATCGACTGCTCCAGCAGCGGGTTGATCATGATCACGCGCAACTTGCCGTCATCCGCGAATCGGGCGGCGATCGCGGGGCCGAGCGCCGTGCGGGCCGCCTCGATCAGGCCCTCAGGATCGGTCGCCACCTTGGCGCGCAGCGCCAGCGCCTCGTAGATGCGGCTGAGGTCGTTGATCGGCACGCGCTCGGAGAGCAGCCCCTGCAGCACCCGCTGCACCTCGGCGAGCGACAGCAGCGCAGGCGTGAGCTCCTCGACGGCGGCAGGGGAGACCTGCTTGAGCGCATCTGTGAGCTGACGCACATCCTCGCGGCTGAGCAGACGGGCGGCGTTGGCCTGGATCACGCTCGACAGGTGCGTGATGATCACGCTGGCACGGTCGATGACCGTCGCGCCGGCGAACTCGGCGCTGTGGCGCATCTCCATCGGGATCCACTTGCCCTCCAGCCCGAACACCGGATCGACCGCAGCGGCGCCGGGCAGAGCATCCAGCCCCTGGCCCAGCGCGAGGACCGACCCTGGAGGGGCGGTGCCGCGGCCGGTCTCGACTCCGGCGATACGGATGGCGTAGCTCGACATCGGCAGCTCGACACTGTCGCGCGTGCGCACCGGCGGCACCACGATGCCGAGGTCGAGGGCGATCCGCCGCCGCAGCGCCTTGACCCTGGCGAGCAGGTCGTCGGGACCGCCGGTCACGAGGTCGACGATGTTCGGGGCGAGCTGGATCTCCAGCGCATGCACCCGCATCTTCTCGATCAACTCGTCCGGCTGATCTGACGGGGGAGTGCCGCCGCCGTCGGCCTTTGCAGTTGCGGCGGCATCAGCGCGCGCCTGACTGACCTTGACGCGCTGGGCGGCCAGCAGCAGCAGCGCCCCGATGGTCACGAACGGCAGGATCGGCATCCCGGGGATGAGGGCCATCACGATCGCCGCGCAGCCGGCGATGATCAGCGCGTTGCGCGACTGGCCGAGCTGCGCGGTCGCCGCCTGGCCCATCTCGGTCTCGACATTCGACCGCGTCACGATCATGCCCGTCGACACCGCCATGAGCAGCGCAGGGATCTGCGTGACCAGGCCGTCGCCGATCGTGAGCAGGCTGTATGTGCTCACGGCCTCTTCGACGTCCATGCCGTGCTGGACCAACCCGATCGCGATGCCGCCGATGAGGTTGATGATGATGATCACCAGGCCGGCGATGGCATCGCCCTTCACGAACTTCGATGCGCCGTCCATCGCGCCGTAGAAGTCCGCCTCGGCGGCGACCTCTGCGCGACGCTCACGCGCCTGCACATCGGTGATGAGCCCGGCGTTCAGATCGGCATCGATCGCCATCTGCTTGCCCGGCATGGCGTCCAGGGTGAAGCGGGCGCCCACCTCAGCGACACGCTCCGCGCCCTTGGTGACGACGACGAACTGGATCACGACGAGGATCAGGAAGACCACTGCGCCGATGATGAGCGATCCGCCGACGGCGATGGCGCCGAACGCCTCGATCACCTGTCCCGCATACGCCTCTCCGAGCACGAGACGCGTCGACGCGACGTTCAGCCCGAGCCGGAACAGTGTGGCCACCAGCAGCAGTGACGGGAACACAGAGAAGTCGAGCGGCTTCTTCACGAACATCGACGTCAGCAGGATCACGAGCGCGAACATGATGTTGACGATGATGAGAGCATCGAGCAGGAATGGCGGAACAGGCACCACCAGCAGCATGATGATGCCGACGACGCCGACCGGCACGGCGAGTTTGTTCAGCAGTGAATTCATACGGTTCTCCTGTGGGGAAGAGAGTGGATGCCGCGCGCGGCTCCGCGCTTTCGCAGACTGTCGACGAACACGAGCACGCGTGCCACCGAGGTGTACAGATCAGCAGGGATCTCCTGCCCGAGATCGCATGCGGCGAACAGAGCGCGGGCGAGCAGGACTTCACGCACCATCGGCACACCGGCGGCCGCAGCACGCTCGCGGATGCGATCGGCGATGACGCCCGTGCCCTTCGCGACGACCTTCGGTGCGGACCGGCCGACCTCGTACCGCAGGGCGACAGCCACATGCGTCGGGTTGACCAGCACGACGTCGGAGCCGGCGACGGCAGAGATCATGCGATTGCGGCTGATCGCGAGCTGTCGTGATCGGCGCTGCTGGCGGATGAGGGGGTCGCCCTCGCTGTTCTTGTTCTCATCGCGCACCTCGCGCTTGGTCATGCGCGTGTGCTTGGTGTTGCGCCGCATCACGACGAACACGTCGATGGCCGCCAGGGCGAGCCCGACCGCGATCGCGGTCTGCAGTAGTGCGGCTCCGCCTTCGGTGGCGATGCCGAGCAGACGGCTGATCGAGTGCGCGCCGCTGGCCGAGAGCACAGGCATGAGGCCGGCGATCACGATCCACAGCGCGATGCCGATCGCGGCGGTCTTCAGCAGCGCTTTCGCGCCCTCCCACAGCGCCTGCATCCCGAATACGCGCTTGACGCCGGAGACGATGTTGAACTGCTCGAACTTGCCGCTGAAGCGGCGAACGTGCACGCCGCCCTGCACCGCGGCACCCAGCAGAGTGACGATGGCGACGGCGGCGAGCATCACGCCGAGCGTCGGGAGCACCGAGCCGAGCCCGAGCCCGAGCGCTCCCAGCGCTGCGGCCGGCGATGGTGCGTGCACGATCGAGCTCAGTGAGATCAACTGCTCTGTGCCCGCCGATTCACCCGACTGCATGGCAGCGGGTAGAGCGATCGCCGCCGCCCCGATCCCCAGCCATGCGGTGAGGTCCTGACTGCGGGACAGCCGACCCTTCTGCCGTGCCTCTCGCAGGTGCTTGTCCGTTGCCTTCTCGCTGCGTTCGCCGCTGTCGTTGCTCATGACTGCACCCCCCTGAGCATGCGGAGGGCCTCGGATGTCAGCGCGTCGACCAGCCCTGGCAGCGCGATGAACACCATCCCGGCGAGCATGAGGGTCAGCAGGATCTTCACGGGGAAGCCCATCGCGAAAGCGTTCAGCGCCGGTGCGACGCGGGTGATCAGGCCGAGGCCGACGTCGGCGAGGAAGAGCACCAGCGCCAGGGGGCCGGCGATCTGCACTGATGCCAGCACCATCTGCGAGACGCCGTCGACGAGGAGCTCCGCCGGTCCTGAGACCTCGAAGATGCCGTCGACGGGCACCGCTTCGAAGCTGCGCGCGAGTCCGGCGAGGATGACCTGGTACCCGCCGGAGGAGAACAGCAGCGCCAGGGCCGAGAGGTGGAACAACCGCGTGAACTGGGCGCCGTTGACGAGCGAGTGCGGATCGAACGCCTGCGCGAGCTGGAAGCCACCGAACACGTCGATCAGGTTCCCGGCCGCCTGCAGCGCGGAGAAGCACACCAGCACGAGGAATCCCAGCAGTGCGCCGGTGAGCACCTGCACGGTCAGCGCGCCCAGAAACGGTGCAGTGGCGAGGTTCTCGTACCCAGGCGCGACGGCGCCGCCCATCACAAGGGACAACGCGATCGCCAGCATCGCCTTGATGCGCATCGGAATCGCGCCGTAGGAGAACGGTGGAGCGATCACGATGAAGGCCGTGATGCGCACGGCGGCGAGCATCGTGGCTTCCAACCAGGCGAAGTCGATCGGGATGTTCACGTCATCCGCCGCTCAGCAGCATCGGAATGCGCTCGAACATGTCATTCGTGAACGCGATCATCTCGGCGATCATCCAGTTGCCGGCGATCAGGAGCGCGATGCCGACCGCGACGATCTTCGGTACGAACGACAGCGTCACCTCCTGCACCTGGGTGATCGACTGCAGCAGTGAGATGGCGAAGCCGACGACCAGGGCGGTGATCAGGATGGGGGCGGCCAGCTTGGCGGCGATGATCAGACCCTGTGTGCCGATGTCGAGCACCGCTTCGGGGCTCATCCGACTCCTCCGTAACTCTCCAGGAGCGCACGGATGATCAGGCCCCACCCGTCGACCAGGATGAACAGCAGGATCTTGAACGGCAGCGAGATCATCACCGGCGGAAGCATCATCATGCCCATGGACATGAGGGCCGCAGCCACGACGAGGTCGATCACGAGGAACGGCACGAAGATCACGAACCCGATGATGAAGGCGGCGCGCAGCTCCGAGATCATGAACGCGGGGATCAACGTGTAAAGCGGCACGCTCTGCGCATCCGCCGGATTGTCCTGACCGGCGATCCGCGACATCAGCGCGAGATCCTCCTCGCGCGTGTACGCCAGCATCCATTCCTGCAGCGGAGCCTGTCCGACGTCGAACGCCTGCGTGAACGTGAGCGTGCCCTCGATGTACGGCTGCACCGCCACCGTGTTGATGTCTCCGAGCACCGGCCACATGATGAACAGCGACAGGAAGAGAGCCAGTCCCGCCAGCACCTGGTTCGGCGGGATGCTGGGCAGCGACAGCGCGTTGCGCGTCATGGCGAGCACGACGAAGATCTTCGTGAACGACGTCATCATCAGCAGCAGCGCGGGTGCGACCGAGAGCAGTGTGATGCCCAGCAGCGTCAGGATCGCATCCGAAGGCGAGCCGTCGACGCCGTTGAAGTCGATCGAGAGCAGGGGCAGCACGCTCATCGGGAGCGCCGGATGGCCTCGGCGGTCTGCCGCCAGGTCTCAGGGGAGATGATGGATCCCTTGAGCGGGTCGCTGCGGTGCCGCACGCGAAGGCGCGCCGACGACGCATGGGTCTGCGGTCGTGAAGACGGCACCGTCGATTCACCGAGCAGGATGCGGTCGAATTCCTCGGCATTCGAGACGACGGGCTCATCCTGCGCGCTGACGACGGGCGGATGCTGTGCCGCCGTGTCCTGTGCGAGGACCGCGCCGGCGGCATCCGCGCCCGCGTCTGAAAGAGGCAGACGATCCACGACGCTGACCCCGTGCTCCGTGACGCCGAGCACGTAGCGGGCGTCCGCGGTCTGCACCATGACGAGCTGCGCCTTCGCTCCGAGGCCCTGCCTGCCCAGCACCGTGATCGCCTCGGCGTCACGCTTGCGCGACGACTGGCGCGAGAAGCGCCGCTGCAGGTACCAGAGCAGCCCGAGCACCGCCGCCAGCGAGAGAGCGACGCGCAGTACGACGAGCAGATCGTCCAATCAGGCCTCGACGTTCTCGAGAATCCGGGTGATGCGCACCGCGTAGTCCTGGTCGACGACGACGATCTCGCCGTGCGCGATGATGCGGCCGTTGAGCTTCACGTCTGCGGGTGCACCGGCAGACCTGTCGAGCTCGACGACGCGGCCCGGCTCGAGATCGAGCACGTCGCGCACGGCCATGCGGGTGCGACCGACCTCGACCGTGAGTTCCATCTCGACGCCCGCGATGCGATGCAGTCGTCGCGACGACGTGGCGGCGCTCATCGGCGTGCGGGTCACACGAACGGCCAGACGTCCGATCGTGCGATCGGTCTCATCCTGGAGATCGAACAGCTGCGTCGAGGGGTGCGAGAAGATCGGCGAGGCGTCGCCGATGCGGGCGTCGCCGATGGCTCCGGGGCCGAGGGCACCGGCCGACGCCTCCAGCGCATCGTGCAGCCGGTCTGCGAGCGAGGCGTTCGGCAGACCGTCGATGAGCACCTCTGGATCGAGGATCTGCACGGCCAGTTCTGCGCTGGCCTCTCCGACGTAACTGACGACCACGGCGTCGCCGGTGTCTCCTGAGGCCTGTGAGGGGCGCACGGTGGTGGGCGCTGCGGTCGGCAGCCTCGCCGCGAATGCGGCGGCGATCGCGGATTCGTAGGCGGTGGTGCTGGTCACGCGGACTCCTCAGGGGTGGGATCGGGGACGGTCGTCGTCACGACGCAGGCGAGGCGCGCACCGGCGGAGCCGACGGCGGCTGTGGCGACCGGCTGGTCGCCGACGACGAGGAGTAGGGGGCGATCAGCCGCATGCGGCAGCGACAGCACGTCGCCGACGGACAGCCCGAGCACATCGCGCGGAATCACGCTGCGCGATGCGAGGCGCAGGGAGAGCTCGACCGGCGACTGCTCGACCTGGCGGCGGATGAGTCCGGGTGTCGCCGAGCGGTCGACTTCGAAGATGCGGCTGGTGAAACCCGAGAGCACGGATGCCGGCAGCATGATGCTCGTCGGCACTGTGCGCCCACCCAGACGCATCGAGAACTGCGCGATGAGGACCGGCTCTGATGCGGCCGCCACCTGCGCGAACTGCGAGCTGTACTGGATGCCGGCGATGGTGATCCCTTGCGGAAGCAGCCCGTCCATGGCGGCGGTGAGCAGTGCGATGGCATCCGTCATCAGCGAGCCGATCAGAGCCTGCTCGATCGGCGTGAACGTGCGCTCCTCGGTCGAGCCGGTCGGCCGACCGCCGACCATCTGGACGATCCACGAGGTCGCCGCCGAGGAGGGGAACTGCACGATCATCCGCTCGGCGGAGTCGGGGAAGGCGCACACGACGAGCGTCGTGGTGGTCGGCAGCGATTGCGCGTACTCGCCGTACGTCTGCATCGTCACGTTCTCGACCGTGACGGTCGCCCGCACTCGGATCTTGGCCGAGAGCTCCGCTGCCCATTGCCTGGAGAACGTCTCGAACGCCAGCTCCAGCGCCCGTGCGTGCTCGCGCGAGAGCGTCGCCGATCGACCGAAGTCGTATACCTCGATTTCGGCGGTCGCTGAGACCGCGCCCGCAGGCACGTCAGAGGGCGCGCTGTCCTGGATCACCACGAAAGCCACTATCGGGTGAGGATCGGCGCGCGTAAGGCGACGAGTCGTCAGGGGCTCGGCTTGGAGCCTCCCGCCGAAGACTGGACCGACGGGATGAGCGTGCGCACCTCCTCTTTCACCTGAGAGAGGACGACGATGTCGACTCGTCGATTCTTCGCTAGAGCGTCGGGGCTGGACCCGTCCGCGATCGGGCGGGTGTCGGCGTAGCCGACGGATTTCACATGGTCGGGTGGGAGGCCGCCGGACTCGACCAGATGCCGGAGCACCTGCGTCGAGCGGCCGGACGACAACTCCCAGTTCGTCGCGAACGGGGCAGTGGCGACGCGGTGATCGGCGTGACCTTCGACCGAGATATCGTTCGGGACGGTGACCAGCACGGTGCCGAGCGCGTCGAGCACCGAGACGGCCTTGCCGCTGAGGTTGGTGCTGTTGGTCTCGAAGAAGGTCTCGGCGCTGACGAGACCGATCGTGAGACCGCGGTCATCGATGGTGAAGGTGACGTCGGCTTCCAGTCCATTCTGGGCGAGCACGTCGCGCAGCTTGTCGCGCAGCGCGGAGAGCTCTTCGAACTCGACGACGGCGGCGTTCAGGTCGGGGTCGGCGGGTTCGCCATTCTCATCGACGAGCTCCGGGGGGACAACGACTCCCTCGGCCACGTCTGCGAACTCCGACGGATCCTGTCCGAACCCGGTCGCGAGCGACGCGCTGAGGGCTTCGAACTTCTTCTGGTCGACAGTGGACATCGCGAACAGCACGATGAACAGGCACATGAGCACCGTGATCATGTCGAGGTAGGACGCCATCCAGCGCTCGTCGGGCCCGCTGTGCTCCTCGTGCGGCACCTGTCGCCGCGTCCGCACGCTCATGGCGTCGGTGCCGGATCCGCTGCCCCTCGGTCCGCACCCCTGCGGTTGGATTTCGTCGGCGGCTGCGCGACGAGTGCTCGGAGGCGCTCGCCCACGAACTGCGGCGGGGACCCTGCCTGGACGGCCAGCATGCCCTCCATGACCAGGGTCATCCGCTCGACCTCCAGCTCACCCAGTCGCTGGAGCCGGCCACCGATGGGGAGCCAGATGAAGTTCGCCGACAACAGGCCCCACAGCGTCGCGACGAACGCGGCGGCGATCATGTGCCCCAACTCGTCGGGCTGGTTGAGGTTCTCGAGCACGTGCGTCAGCGAGACGACGGTTCCCACGATGCCGACCGTCGGTGCGAACCCGCCGAGGGTCATGTAGAACTTGGATGCCGTGCGGTTGCGCGCCGCAGCAGAGGAGATCTCATCCTCCATCAGCGTGCGCAGGTCTTCGGCATCCACACCGTCGGCGATGCTCTGCAGTGACTGGCGCAGGAACGGATCCTTCTCGTCGCCCAGTGACTGCTCGAGGGCGAGGAGGCCCTGGGAGCGTGCTGTGTCGGCGTAGCCGACGATCTGGTCGATCATGCCGGCTGCCGTCCGGCGATCACCACGGAACGCGCGCGGCAGGGCCTTGATCGCGTTCAGGAAGTCGCGGATCGTTCCCGTCGCGATACCGACGGCGATGGTTCCGCCGAAGACGAGGATCATGGGCGCCGGCAGCAGGAGAGCGGTGATCGAGGCGCCCTCGATGCCGATCATGGCCAGCAGGGCGCCGAAGGCGAGAACGAGGCCGATGATGAGGGAGGGATCCATCAGCGCACCGCCTCGGCGTCGTCGGCCTCGGACGTGTCGGTGAGGGTCCAGCTCGCTGCAGCGGCAAGAACGCTCGCACGGTAGCGAGTGATCTTCGCGATCAGATCGTCCATCGTCTCGGTGACGACGAATGTCGCCCCGTCGACCATGATGATCGTGGTGTCGGGCGTGGCTTGGATCCGCTCGATCAGGTCAGGGTTCAGCGCGAACCGGGACTGGTTCAGGCGCGTGACGACGATCATGGGCTCCATCCTGGAAATTCTGTCCCCGCACCGAAGGCCGAGGACCGCACGGCCCGTCCTGGGCCGTCGTGGGTGACTGTCGGCTGCCGGTCGCCGTGCGTTAGCGCGGCGACCGGTGCCGGATCAGCGCTTCAGGTTCGTCAGCTCCTGCAGCACCTCGTCGCTCGTCGTGATGATGCGCGCGTTCGCCTGGAACCCGCGCTGAGCCACGATGAGGTTGGTGAACTCCTGCGACAGATCGACGTTCGACATCTCGAGAGCGCCGCTGATGACGCCGCCGAGCCCATCGGTACCGGCGAAACCGATCGTGGGCTGGCCCGAGTTGCCGCTCGGCCGGAACTGCGAGGAGCCGGCCTTCTCGAGACCGCCCGGGTTGACGAAACCTGCCAGAGCGAGGCGGGCGAGCACCGCTGTCTCACCGTTGCTGAAGGTGCCGACGAGGCTGCCGTCATTCGTCAGCGCGTACGAGCTGAGCGTGCCGGCGGCCTTGCCGTTCTGCTCGGTGATCGCGACATCGCTGACGTCGGCGAAGCCGGTCACCTTCGCCAGGTCGACCGTGATGCCTCCTGATACCAGCGAGCCGCTCCCAGTCTGCACGCCGTCGACGAAGGCGAGCGATGTGGTCGCTCCGGCACCGTCGGCGACGTCCCAGCCGGTGGCGGTCCGCGTGAACGTCAGGCGCAGGGAGCTCTCCGTTCCCGTGGCGTCGTAGACCTGCACGTCGCGCACGAGCTGCGTGCCGACGGCCGACTCTGATGGCAGGTTGCCGGTGACGGCAGCGCCGGTCGTCGCCGTAGCCGGGCTCAGCGCCCCGACCGGGAGGGTGATGCTGCCGACGCCCTGGCCGGGCACGATCGCGCCGTTCTGCGCTGTCCAGCCCTGGACGAGTGCACCGTCGGCGGAGACCAGCTTGCCGCTGGCGTCGAACGAGAAGCCGCCGTTTCGGGTGTACAGCGTCTCGCCGCCGGACTGCACGACGAAGAAGCCGTCGCCGACGATCATGAGGTCGGTGGGAACACCTGTCGGCTGCGGAGCGCCAGCGGCGAAGTTGGTGCTGATTCCGGCGACCTGCACGCCGAGGCCGACCTGGGCGGGGTTCTGACCGCCAGCACCCTGCTGGGGCATCATCGAGTTCTGCAGCAGCTGCGAGAGGGAGTCCTGGAACTGCACGGCGGACGCCTTGAAGCCCGTGGTGTTGACGTTGGCGATGTTGTTACCGGTGACATCGAGCATGGTCTGGTGCGAGCGCAGACCCGAGATGCCGGCGAACAGGGAGCGGAGCATGATGGTGCCTTTCTGAAGGGGTGGGTCTGAGGATCAGGGGACGAGCTTGAGGCCGGAGACGGAATCCAGCGGGACGGCGGTGTCACCGATGGTGACGAGGGGGACGCCGCTGGCGAACGAGACGGCCGTGACGATGCCCGACTTCTCCACGCCCTTGGCGTCGACGTACTGCGCTTCCTGCCCGATGAGGGCGGCGGCCGTCTGCCGCATGCTGAGAGCGAAGTTCTCCGTCGTCGTCGTGGCGAGGGCGGTGAGCTGCTCCATCGATGCCAACTGGGTGGTCTGGGAGATCATCTCGTTGGTGTTCATCGGAGAGCTCGGGTCCTGGTTGGTCAGCTGCGTGACCAGCAGTTTCATGAAGACCTCGGAGTCGAGCGTCTGCTTGCGCTCGGTCGCGGGTGTCGTCGTGCCGTTGTGCAGGCCGCTCGTGGGGACGGTCGATGCCGCGTTGATCGCGTCGACAGTGGTCATTGGATTCCTCTCGGTCAGGCGTAGACGTCTATGCCGCCGTGCGGCGTCGTGAAGGCGGTGGGGGTGGTGTCGGGCTGTGTGCCGGCACCCGTGCGCGTCGCGGCACCGCCGCGCTCCTGGGCGCGATCGGCAGGGGAAGAGCCGCTGTTCTGCTGGCCGGTCGCACTGTTCTGTCCCGGGCCGCCGGCGTTTTGCCCGCCGGAACCCTGCTGGCCAGAATTCTGCTGTCCGGTCGACGACGTGAGGCCGTCGTGCGTCGAGACTGCGAGCGTGGCGTTCGGGGCCGCCACAGCAAGGTCGCGTCGAAGGTCGGCGAGCACAGCGCGCAGCGCGTCTCGGCCGAGATCGTTCGGCGCATGCAGCTCGATGCGGATGCTGCCGCCGGCGATGTGCGCGCGCACCGTGACGGGGCCGAGATTCTCGGGTGAGACGGTCAGCGTCAGCTGGTGATCGCCGTCGGCGGCCTGCGCCAGCGAGAGCACGGGGGTCGCGATCTGCGGCATCAGGGTCGGACGGGCAGTCGCGACGGCCGCCGCCGAGCCGACGGATGCCACCGTTGTCGGCGCGACCGGGGATGCTCCGCCGACCGGCGTCATCCCTTCAGGGGACGAGTCGGCCGGCATCGTCGCCGCATCGGCGCGCAGGGGGCCGGCAGACGGGGAGGGCGTGGACGCGGTGGCATCGACGGGCGTCAGAACCGCGCGAGGGTGCGCCTCGATCAGTTGACCATCGGGGGTGTGGGCAACGGGCGCGTGCGCAGACGCGCCCTCCATCGCGGCGGTCGCGGTGGCTTGCGATCCGGCGGAGGGGAGTGCAGCACCCGCGATCGGTGACGATGCTGCTGGCGCCGACACTTTCGACGGCGCGGATCCGGTCGACGGCGTCGATGGCCCTGACGGTGCGGGCACGACTGCCGACGTCGCGAGTGCTACCTGCTGAGTCGACGCGGTGTTGATGGACGAAACGGTGCCGTTGGACGAAACGGTGCCGTTGGACGGGACAGTGCCGTTGGACGGAACAGTACCGTCCGACGGAACGGTGCTGACGGTGCTGTTCGACGACCTGGCGCCGCTCGTCGGTTCGGCGAGCGGAACCTCAGCGGACGCAGAGCTGCCGTCAGTCGACACCGGCGCGGCGGGCAGCGCAGCGTTGAACGCCAGTGCCTCGCCGAACGGCGGTGCGTCGAGGAATGCCGGTGCGTCGGCAGGCGGCGGTGCGTCCGCAGCGGGCCCGGAGACGGCGGTTCCGTCACCGAGCGGGACCTCGAGAAGCGCTGCGCCCGGACTGTCTGCCGACTGCTTCGATCCGGTGGCAGCCTGCGTCTCACGCGGCACTGTGGCGACGGCATCCGCGAACGCGATCGCCCCAGGGCTGGGCGATGATGCAGGCGTCGCCGACGCGTCGCTGCGTGGGGCTCGTCCGATGAGCCCGCCGAACGCACTCACCAGGCTCATCGCTCACCCTCCGTCTGCGAACGGGACGCGATCTCGTCGAGTTCGGCCTGCTCTATGCGCAGTTCATCGGTGCGCTCCCGCACGGCATGGGCCTCGGCCAGGCGATCGAGACCGCGCATGGCCCGCCGGGCCTCAGCGTGCTCGGCCCTGGCCTCATCGACGCTCTGCGACTGCACCTCGGCGAGAGCGGTGAGGTCTGCAAGCATGCTGCGGCCGGCGGAGCGTGCGGCAGCCAATGCGGCGAGCGAGCGCACATCGACGGCATCCGTGCCCTCGCCGGCGAGCGCCGATCGCAGGTGCCGGTCGCGCGCTTCGGTGTGACGCGCGTCGATGACCGCACGCGACAGCCGTTGCGCTGCCGCGCGTTCCTGGATCTGGCGCACGCGCAACAGGCCGGCGAGCGAGAACCCTCGAGTCATGAGACATCTCCGAACGCCGAGACGAGGTCGTCGAGCCGACGCCAGGATTCCTCGATCGGGCTGCTCTCGTCGAGTGGTTGGGTGAGGAATCGTGAGATCGTCCGCTCGTTCGCGATCGCGGCATCGATCTTGACATCCGCGCCGGACTGATATGCGCCGATGTCGATGAGGTCATTGGCGCGGCGTCGGGCGGCGAGCACCGACCGCAGCGCCGTCGCAGCGGCACGCTGTTCGGACGAGGTGATCTTCCCGGCGACGCGCGACACGGACGAGAGCACATCGATCGCAGGGTGGTGGCCTGACAGGGCGAGGGCGCGATCGAGCACGATGTGGCCGTCCAGGATCGAGCGCACGGCATCCGCGATCGGCTCGTTGTGGTCGTCGCCGTCCACGAGCACGGTGTAGATCCCGGTCACAGAGCCGCCGCGATCGGTGCCTGCACGCTCGAGCAGGCCGGCGAGCATCGAGAACGTCGACGGCGGGTAGCCGCGGGTCGCAGGCGGCTCGCCCGCGGAGAGCCCGATCTCACGCTGCGCCATCGCGACACGGGTGAGCGAATCCATCATGAGGATGGCGTGGGCGCCCTCATCGCGGAAAGCCTCGGCGATTCGGGTGGCGGTGAAGGCGGCGCGGATGCGTGCCATCGCCGGCTGATCGGAGGTGGAGACGATCACGACGGAGCGCGCCAGACCCTCTGCGCCGAGGTCGTCCTCGATGAACTCGCGCACCTCGCGCCCGCGCTCGCCGACCAGAGCGATCACGGTGACCTCCGCTTCGGTGCCGCGAGCGACCATCGACAGAAGTGAGGACTTGCCGACGCCTGATCCGGCGAACAGCCCTACGCGCTGACCGCGACCGACGCTGGCCAGCGTGTCGAGTGCGCGTACACCCAGCGGAAGGGGGGACTCGATGCGGTCGCGCCCCATGATCGACGGCGGCTCGTGGGCGAGCCCCACCTGTGCGCCGACGACCGGTCCCTTGCCGTCGATGGGGCGGCCGAGCCCGTCGAGCACACGGCCGAGAAGTCCCCGCCCCGTCGGCACACGAAGCGCGCCGCCTCTGGAGCGAACCGGGGTTCCCACGGTGAGGCCCGACATCGACGCCAGCGGCATGCAGCGCAGCCCGTCATCGCCGGTGGCCACGACCTCGGCGTCGATGTCAGCGCCGAGGGTGACCACGTCACCGATCGCACCGTCGAGTCCGCGCACGTGCACGCCGAGCCCGCGCACCTGGGAGACCTCACCGACCCGCTCCGGCAGTACCGCGCTGCGGGCGGCGCTCCACGCGTTCATGCGCGATGCTCCTTCAACGCTCGGCGGGCACGCTCGAGTGCAGCACGGATGCGGGCATCGATGTGTCCGCTCTCGAGCAGGATGACGGCATCGCCGGGTGACAGCGTCTCGTCCGCGACGAAGGTGAACGGTGCGGGGAGTGCATCGTGACGTTCCAGGGTGCCCCGATCGTCGGGATGCACCCGCAGCTGTCGCACGAGAGATGGGTCGACGACCGACATGGTTCGTCGGACGACCGCAGCGGCAGAGGTTTCGGCATCCGCGAGCTCGCCGGCGAGGATGAGCTCGGCGAGTTCGATGGCATGTTCGAGGACCTGCATCTGCGCAGTCGCCGTCAGATCGCGTTCACGATCGCTCAGCGCCCGCGCGGCAGCGTGCAGTGCGTCGACGGCCTGCTGGAGCGTGCGATCGGCCTCGGCAGCCCTGGCGAGGCGCTCGTCCTCCGCCTGCGCGTGCGCGGCTGCGACGGCGGCGGATGCCGCTCTGAATCCTTCCGCATGGCCTTCGGCATACCCGCGAACACGCGCCTGCTCCCGCTCGGCGCTGAGACCTGCCGCATGCAGCCGAGGGAACACCGACGGCGAGAACGCGTCAGTTGACATACTCGTCCTCGTCGGTGCGCTGCACGGTGATGTCGCCGCTGGCCTCGAGCGCGCGGATCGTGCGGACGATCTCGGCGCGGGCCTCTTCGACCTGCGACATGCGGACGGGGCCGAGCGCGCGCGATTCCGCTTCGAGGTTCTCGCGATTGCGCTCGGAGACGTTGCGGCGGATGACCTCGGCGATCGCATGGTTGGCTCCCTTGAGAGCGAGCGCCAGCGAGCGCAGGTCGATGCCGCGCAGCACGCTCTGCGCATCCCGGTCTTCGAGCTTCACGATGTCGACGAAGGTGAACATGCGCGAGCGGATGTCTTCGGCCAGGGCGCTGTCGCGGTCTTCGATGCTCGCGAGCAGTGCCTTCTCGATCGTGGCGTCTGAGCGGTTGATGATCTCCACGAGCGGCTCGACACCGCCGAGCGTCTCAGGGGTCTCGCGCGTGGCGAGCACGCCGGTGCGGGTCTTCAGCGCATCCGCGACGATCGAGATCGCCTCCTGTGTCGCCGTGCCCATGGTCGCTATCGCGTGGGCGACGTCGGTCCGTGCGGGGTCGGGCAGCGCGGCCAGTACGGCTGCCGCCTGGTCCGTCGGCAGGTGCGCGAGCACGAGTGCGACGGTCTCCGGCAGTTCGCCGTCCAGGAGGTTCGCGAGCTGGCCGGCGTCTGCGGCACTGAGGAACTCGAACGACGAGTTCGCGGACGTCGAACTCACCCGTCCCAGCACTGCGGCCGCACGCTCGGCGCCGAATGAGGCCTCGAGCAGCCGCGCGGCGATGTCCCGTCCTCCGCGTGCCGGCGGCAGATGGCCCTTCGCGATCTGGTGGAACCGTCCGAGGGCCTGGGAGGTGGTCTCGGCATCCAGGCTCTGCAGGGTGATGATCTCGGATGCGAGTGCCTCGGCCTCTGCCTCGGAGAGGTGCTTCATGACCTCGATCGCATGCGTGCGGTCGAGGTTCATCAGCACCACAGCCGCCGTCTGACGGTCGCTCAGCGCGCTCACGCCGGCTGCCTGTCATCGATCAGCGTGCGCAGCAGCTCGGCAGTGCGCTTGGGGTCCTGACGGGTGAGGGCATCCAGCTCGGCCCTGCGGCGCTCCAGGCTCACCTGCGCGGGTTCGGACTCGATCTCCAGCTCGCCGGGCAAGAGCTGCGGCTCCGGCTCCGTGATCGACAGCGGTACGGTCGGCGACTCGAGCAGAGCGGTGGGCGCGGTTGCGCTGAACGTCGACAGCGCGGGAGGGCGGTCTCCGAACAGCTGATCGAACTCCGCGGCGGCGCTGCGGCGACGGCGAGCTCGCATGATCAGAGCGATCACGAGAGCGAGGAACGGCAGTCCGATCGCTGCGGCGATCACGATGGTGTTCAGCAGGGCGGCCTGCTGCGCGGCGGTCTCCGCTTCCTTCGCAGCCTGCAGAGCCGCCTGTGCGGCCTCTGCGGACGTCTCGCTGAACGCCACCATCTCGACGCTGAGCGTGTCGCCGCGGTCGGGATCGATACCGGCAGCGGCCGAGACGAGATCGTTCAGCTTCTCGGCGCTCATGTCGGCCGACGCGCCGAGATCCACCGCGACGGACACCGACTGGCGGCGGAGCGTGCCTGCCGGGGTGCTCGTGGTCTGGGTCGACTTGTTGACGGCGTTGGTGCGGGTCTCATCGGTCGACTCGGACGTGCCGTCCGCGTCCTCACTCGGCACGGCGATGTTGTCCGGACCGAGGACCCCTGCTTCGCTCGACGTGCCGTTCTGGGTCTCGCTGCGAATCTGCTCGGTCAGCGGAGGCGTGCCCTCTGCCGGGGTGTACGTCTCATCGAGCCGTTCGTTCGCGGACCGGTCGATGTCGGCGACCACCGTGACCTTCGAGTTCCCGGCGCCCAGTACGGTGTCGAGCATCTGCTGCACGCTGTGCGTCACCCGAGCCTCGTAGTCACCGGCCTGCTGGTCGATTCCACCGATCGCACCCGCGCCGACAGCCGACAGCGTCTGTCCGCTCTGATCGACCACGGCGACGTTCTCGGGTTTCATGCCGCTGACGGCGGCAGACGTCAGATGGACGATGGCTTCGACCTGCTTGTTCGTGAGGGTGGTGCTGTCGCCTGTCTCGACGAACACGGATGCGGTCGGGTCGATGGTCTCCGACACGAACACGCTCTCCTCGGGGATGGCGAGCTGCACTGATGCCGCGCTCACGCCGTCCAGTGCCGAGATCGTCGCGGCCAGTTCGCCCTCGATGGCGCGCTTGTAGGTGACGGACTGCTGGAACTCCGAGGTGGTGACGCCCATGTCGTCCAGCAGGGAGTAACCGCCTGAGCTGGAGGTCGGCAGTCCCGCTGCCGCGGCAGCGAGGCGCTGATCGTAGACGTCGCCTTCGGGCACGAGCACGGTCGATCCGCCGCCGCTGAGTTCGTATGGCACCGATGCCGAACGCAGCTGCTCGACGACCGCGTTCGCGTCGGAGGCGCTCAGGCCTGAGAACAGCGGGGTGAGCGTCGGCCGGGTGAGCCAACTGGAGAGGGCGAAGATCCCCAGCACGAGCACGGCGACGCCGATGATCGCGATCGTGCGCTGCGCGATCGTGAAACCCGCGATCACGCGCCCGATCCGCTGGAACACGTTCGTGACGGCCTGGGGCATCAGGCTTGCATCCTCATGATCTCGTTGAACGCGTCGACGCCCTTGTTGCGTACTGCGGCGACGAGTTCGAGCGTAACCGCGGCACGGGAGGACGCGATCATCGAGGTGTGGATGTCATCGAGGTCGCCGGTGACAGCCGCGACTTTGAGCGCGTTCGACTCGCTCTGCAGGCCGTGCAGCTCGTCGATCGCACCGGTGATGCTCGCCGCGAATGCCGAGTCGTCACCTGCGACCGGTTTCGTCGCCGCGGTGGGAGTGAGCGAGAGGGCGGAGGAGATGCTCTCGATGCTGGGGATGGAAGCCATCAGCTGCGTCCGATCTGGAGTGCGGATTCATAGGCGTTGCGGGCACGGTCGACGATCGCTGCGCTGGCCTGGTAGCCACGCTGCGCGAGGATGAGCTGGCTCATCTGGTCGCCGAGATCGATGTCGGGATAGCGCACGTAGCCGTCAGCATCAGCGAGCGGATGATCGGGCTGGTGCACGACGCGTCCCTCGGCATCGCCGAGCGCGGTGCCGGCCACGTAGACGCCGGGGGACTCTGCGCTCGTCTGGGCCAGCACGTACCGCTGGCGGAACGCGTCTCCGGCGGTGGACGAGACGGTGTTGATGTTGGAGATGTTGTCGCTGATGGCGTCCAGCCACTTGCGATGCACGGTGAGACCTGTGCCGGCGATTCCGATGGCGTCGAAGGTCATGACGTCCTCATCGCCGTACGCATGGAGGAGAAG
>Ga0247738_10000126_pt1 | contig 35134 bp, 32 predicted proteins | sample UWRJL013104B2_FD_180936 | JGI IMG/M metagenome (GOLD analysis project Ga0247738, IMG submission 180936) | Plant litter microbial communities from Arlington Agricultural Research Station in Wisconsin, United States - UWRJ-L013-104B-2 | ecosystem: Environmental > Terrestrial > Plant litter >...
CGGCGTTCGACATCGTGCCGAGCACAGCCCCGCCGGTCGCGATGGCCACGCTCGACAGCGGAGCGATCGTGGCGGTCTCGATGGTCGACAGCGAGACCATCACTCCGACTTCGTCCGACGCCGTGATCAAGTTCGGGGAGAACCCCGATGCGAAGACGCTCACCGGAGTCGAGGAGGCTTCCAAGGGTGTCGTCACCACTTACGGACTGCAGTTGTTCTTCTCCGTCCCTGCTCAGGGCTCGACGGAGCAGATCCGCCTCCTCGCCGTGCACCAAGACCTCCTCAACGTGGAAGTGATCCAATGACCGACATCTCTCCAGCGGCCCTTCGAGGTGCCGTCGATCTCTCCAGCCTTCGCAACCGTCCAGCCGCCGCCGCCGAGGCGGCCCCAGCGGCTTCCGGTGCCGAGGGCGCGGCTCCAGGCGGGTTCATCGTGGATGTGACGGACGCCACCTTCGGTCAGATCATGGAGCTCTCGCGCACCGTGCCGATCGTCGTGGATCTGTGGGCGGAATGGTGCGGACCCTGCAAGCAGCTCAGCCCGATACTGGAGAAGGTCGTCACAGAACTCGGCGGTCGCGTCGTACTCGCGAAGGTCGACGTCGATGCGAACCCGCAGCTCGCGCAGAGCTTCCGTGCACAGTCCATCCCGATGGTCGTCGCACTGATCGCCGGGCAGCCGGTTCCGATGTTCACCGGGGCGGTCCCGGAAGAGCAGGTTCGCCAGGTGTTCGACCAACTGCTCCAGGTCGCCGCTCAGAACGGCGTCACCGGCTCCGTGGCAGGCGGCGCTGCTGATTCCGAGGCGGCGGATGCCGATGCGGCCGATGAGCCGCAGGAGGCGCCGCTGCCGCCTCTGCATGCTGAAGCCTTCGCGGCGATCGAAGCCGGCGACTTCGCAGCTGCGATCACCGCATACGAGAAGGCTCTCGCTGAGAACCCGCGTGACGAGGATGCGCGCGCAGGGCTCGGGCAAGTACGACTTCTCGACCGCGTGCAGGGCCTCGACCTGCAGGAGGCACGAGCGGCCGCCGCCGGTGCTCCGCTCGACGTGGACGCGCAGCTCGCCGTCGCCGACCTCGACATCTCCGGTGGACATGTCGATGATGCGTTCGGACGCCTCCTCGACCTCTTCGCTGCATTGCCCTCTGATGAGCGTGCCCCGGTGCGCGAGCGGCTCGTCGAACTCTTCGGGCTCATCGGCACGGCCGACCCTCGGGTGATCGCAGCGAGAAACCGGCTGTCCTCGCTGCTGTTCTGATTCCTCAGCCCCGGAGTCGAAGCCAGATCGTCGACAGCGCCGGCAGGGTGATCTTCGTCTTCGGGGTGCCGTGCTCGCCCTCCACATGCGCGGCGACACGTCCGTAGTTGCCGACGCCGGAGCCCCCGAACTCCACCGCATCCGTGTTGAGGATCTCGTCCCAGACTCCCTCGACGGGCAGGTCCATGGGAAGTCCGGCACGCTCCACTCCGGCGAAGTTGCTGATCACGATGACGCGGCCCCCGTGCTGATCGCGTCGTTCGAAGGCGATCACGTTCGGATCCCATGACGGCGCGCCGAGGCGGCGGAAGCGGGTGCTGTCGCCGTCTCGCTCCCACAACGGCGCGCTCGCACGATAGACGCCGTTCATCTCGCCGACGAAATGCTGCAGCTGTGCGTGCGAAGGCTGCTCGAGCAGCCACCAGTCCAGCGCCCTCGACTCGGACCACTCGGCCAGCTGGCCGAACTCCTGGCCCATGAACAGCAGATTCTTCCCCGGGTGCCCCCACATGTACGCGAGGTACGCGCGGACGTTCGCGAGCTTGTGAGAGTGGTCTCCTGGCATCTTGGACAGCAGGCTGCCTTTGCCGTGCACGACCTCGTCATGGCTGATCGGGAGCAGGTAGTTCTCACCGAACGCGTAGACGAACGAGAAGGTCATCTCACCCTCATGGTGTGCGCGGTACATCGGGTCGCGAGCGATGTACTGCAGCGAGTCGTTCATCCAGCCCATGTTCCACTTGAACCCGAACCCGAGGCCGGCGTGGTCGGTGGGCCCTGTCACGCCGGGGAAGCTGGTCGATTCCTCCGCGATCATCACGATGCCAGGGTGCGCGCGGTATGCCGTCGCATTGACCTCCTGCAGGAATCGGATCGCTTCGAGGTTCTCGCGGCCGCCGTGGACGTTGGGCTCCCATTCACCGTCGCGCCGCGAGTAGTCGAGATAGAGCATCGAGGCGACCGCATCGACGCGGAGGCCGTCGATGTGGAACTGGTCGAACCAGTAGAGGGCGTTCGCGACGAGGAAACCGCGCACCTCCGGCCGGCCGTAGTCGAAGATCAGGGTGCCCCAGTCCTGGTGCTCACCGCGTCGGGGATCAGGATGCTCGTACAGCGGCTGTCCATCGAACCGCGCCAGCGCGAACTCGTCTTTGGGGAAGTGGCCCGGCACCCAATCCAGGATCACGCCGATCCCGGCCTGGTGCAGACGGTCGATGAGGTAGCGCAGATCGTCCGGCGTCCCGAATCGTGCGGTCGGTGCGTAGTATCCGCTGACCTGATAGCCCCAGGAACCCCCGAACGGATGCTCGGCGAGCGGCATGAACTCCACGTGTGTGAAGCCGGTGTCGAGGATGTGGGAGATGAGCGGATCTGCGGCCTCTCGATACCCCAGTCCTTCGCGCCATGAGCCCAGGTGTACTTCGTAGATCGACATGGGCTGGGCGACGGCGTGTGTCGCCGCTCGTCTCGTCATCCATGCGCCGTCGTTCCACGAATACGCCGAGAACGGGACCGCCGACGCCGTCTCCGGTGGAACCTGCGTGCGCTGCGCCATCGGGTCCGACTTCAGGATCCAGCGGCCGTCGCGCGTGAGGATCTGGTATTTGTAGAGCGATCCGGGGGTGAGATCGGGGACGAACAGTTCCCAGATTCCGCTCACACCCATCGAGCGCATGCTGTGACCCTCGCCGCTCCAGTCGTTGTGCTCACCCACCACGCGCACGGCCTGCGCATTGGGCGCCCACACCGCGAACGACACGCCGATCTCGCCATCGAAGAGGTGCACGTTCGCCCCCAGCACCTCCCAGAGCCGCTCGTGACGTCCCTCCGCGATCAGGTGGAGATCCAGATCGCCGATGCTCGGCAGATGACGGTAGGGATCGCCGGCAAGATGCTCTTCCTCGTCGGCGTACGCGGTCGCGATCCGGTAGGCGACCGGGGATCCATCGTGCTGGCCCTCCCATATGCCGTGTGCGACATGTGTCAGCGGCAATCGGCTTCCGTCCGAGAACAACGCCGCCACGCTCTCGGCCAGTGGGCGCCGCACACGGATGATGGTGTGCGTGCGACCGGTGGCGTCCGCCGTCGGATGCGCCCCGAGCAGGTCGTGCGGAGCATGATGGGCTCCCGCTGCGACAGCTTCCCAGTCGGGCGATGTGATGACATCCTGGATCTCGCTCATGATCGTCCCTTCACCTTGAGGATGTGCACGGGCTCGGTGAACGCATCGAGCCTGACGAAGTTGTGGTCCGACCAGGTCCATACTGCTCCGGTGACGAGATCCTCTACTTCGTACTGATCGCCGGGCTCGACGCCCCACACGCGGGTGTCGAGGTGCACCGTGGTCTCGCGCACGGAATGCGGGTCGACGTTGGCGACGACGATGATCGTGTCGGCTGCTCCAGTGCCGGTGAAGGCGGCGTCGAGGTGCTTGGAGTAGACGAGGATGCTGTCGTCGTCGCTCCAGTGCACGGCGAGGTTGCGCAGCTGCCGCAACGCTGGATGCGCTTCGCGGATCTCATTCAGCTTCCGCAGGAACGGTGCGAGCGAATCGCCGGTGGCTTCCGCCGCGGCGAAGTCGCGCAGCTTGTACTCGTACTTCTCGTTGTCGATGTTCTCTTCCGAGCCGGGACGGGCGACGTTCTCGTACAGCTCGAAACCGGCGTAGACACCGTAAGTCGGTGCCGCCGTGGCCGCGATCGAAGCTCGGATGCGGTAGGCCGCGCGACCGCCGAACTGCAGATACTCGGTGAGGATGTCCGGGGTGTTGACGAAGAGGTTCGGTCGAAGGTAGTCGGCGGTCTCGTTCGCGAGTGCAGAGAGGAACTCCTCCAGCTCGCGCTTCGTGTTGCGCCATGTGAAGTACGTGTAGCTCTGTTGGAATCCGACCGCAGCGAGGCTCCGGAGCGGAGCGGGGCGGGTGAATGCCTCTGCGAGGAAGACGACGTCGGGATGCGCCGCGGTCACTCTGGTGATCAGCCACTCCCAGAACCAGAGCGGTTTGGTGTGCGGGTTGTCCACGCGGAAGATCGACACGCCCTGCGACACCCAGTGCTCGACGATGCGAAGGACCTCGGCGCACAGACCATCGGGGTCGCCGTCGAAGTTCAGCGGGTAGATGTCCTGATACTTCTTCGGCGGGTTCTCGGCGTAGGCGATCGTGCCGTCGGGGAGGGTCGTGAACCACTCAGGGTGCGATATGACCCATGGGTGATCGGGGGATGCCTGCAGGGCGAGATCGAGCGCGACCTCCACGCCCGACTTGCGAGCCGCTCGCACGAAGTTCCGGAAGTCCGCCAGTGTGCCGAGATCGGGGTGCACGGCGTCGTGACCGCCGTCTTTCCCGCCGATCGCCCACGGCGAGCCAGGATCGGACGGACCCGCATGCAGCGTGTTGTTCGGACCTTTGCGGTGCGTCCTGCCGATCGGGTGGATCGGCGGCAGATACAGCACATCGAAGCCCATCGCCGCAACGGCGGGGAGGCGCTTGGCCGCGGTGCGGAATGTGCCGCTCGTGATGGTGCCGTCCGCTCGGCGCCTGGCGCCCTCGGAACGGGGGAAGAACTCGTACCATGCTCCGACACCCGCGGCGGTTCGCTCGACGATCAGCGTCTGCTCGGCCGATGCCGAGGCGAGCGATGCGAGCGGCCGAGTCTCGAAGAGCCGGGCGAAGTCCGAATCAGCGGCGATCGCGAGTGCGGTGGCGGCGTCCGATCCGGCGAGAGTCGCGGCGACTGCCTTGAGACGCGTGCGTTCGCTTGCCGGGCGGATCTTCTCGGCGGCTGCGCGCGCGAACAGCTGCTGACCGAGCGCAGTCATCACGTCGACGTCGACGCCCGCCGCGATCTTCACCGAGGCGTCGTGGGCCCAGGTCGCATAGTCATCCGCGAACGCCTCGAAGCGGTACAGCCAGACGCCCTGCGCATCCAGCGCGACTTCGGTGTGCCAGGAATCGGTGCCGTCCTCTCGCGCAGTCAGCCGATGCAGACTCTCTTCGCCGCTCGGCGCAGTCAAGCGCACGTGAACGCCGATGCGGTCGTGCCCTTCGCGGAATGCGATGATCCCGAACGGAACGATCTCGCCGACGAACGCCTTCGCCGAGAATCCGCCCGGCGCGACCGGTTGCGGCTCGGCGAGCGGGATGCGCCCGGTCAGAGTGGCTTCGCCGCGGTGAGACGCGCCGAAAGAGGCTGACTCTCGCTCATCGGCGGCACGGGGCCGCAGGGGGATCTGTGCGGGGCTTCGAAGCTCCGCGGGACGATTGCCAGAACGTGCAGCCACACCCTGAATGTACCGCGCCTCGTCGGGAGTGAACACCCGTAGCTGTGCCGTGTTCGAGCAGTGCTACTCGACGCGGAACAGTCGCATGGAGGTCCCGGGCGTCGCCAATACATCGCCGGGGGAGAAAGTCTCGGACGCGACGTCCGGGTTCTCGTCCGCGCTCGACCATAACGACACGAATCGGCTCGCGTCCTCGATCGCCGGCAGTGTGATGTCGATCGGGCTCTCTGTGCCGTGCACGATCAGGAGGATGCGGTTCGCCGGCTCGTCGACGGGCGTGGATGCCGCAACGTACTGCAATGTACGGTTGCTCGGATCCGTCCACTGCTCCTGTTCCATCGTCTCGCCGTTCTGGTCGTACCAGTCCATCACCGAGGCATGGGGCGTGTGCTCACCGAGGCGCGCGTACTGACTCGGCCGAAGCGCAGGATTCTCGCGGCGCAGCCTGGTCAGCGCCGCGACGTGCGCGCGCAGGTCGTTCTGCCAGTCCTCGTGCTCCCAGGCGAGCCAGGTGAGATCGGAGTCGTGCGCATACGCGTTGTTGTTCCCGCGCTGCGTGCGCCCTGACTCATCACCGGCGGTGAGCATCGGGATGCCGGCCGACAGCAGCAGAGTTCCGAGCAGGTTCCGCATGGCCTTGCGCCGCGTGGCCTCGATCGACGGATCAGTGCTCGGCCCCTCGACGCCATGATTGAACGCGCGGTTCATGTCTGCGCCGTCGCGGTTGTCCTCGCCGTTGGCTTCATTGTGTTTGACGTCGTAGGAGACGAGGTCGCGCAGGGTGAAACCATCATGCGCTGTGATGAAGTTCACGCTGGCGAGTGGCCCCCGGGCTTCGCTGAACGTGTTCGAGGATCCGGCCAGGCGGGTCGCGAACCCGCCGATGCCGACGGGGGCGGAGGCGCGGCGCGCATAGTCGATGTCACTGAGCCAGAAGTTGCGGACGCGGTCGCGGTAGCGGTCGTTCCACTCATGCCAGCCGTCAGGGAAGTTCCCGGTCTGCCAGCCGCCGAGGCCGACGTCCCATGGCTCGGCGATGAGCTTCACGCCCTGCAAGGCAGGATCATCGCGGATCGCGAGAAGGAGAGGGTGCTCGGGTGTGTACTCATGCGCGGCGTCGCGGCCGAGAGCTGCAGCGAGATCGAACCGGAAGCCGTCGATCTGCATCTCCTGCGCCCAGTACCGGAGCGAGTCCAGGACCAGTCGTGCCCCGGCATCCATCGCCGTGTTCAGCGTGTTGCCCACCCCGGTCGTGTCGATGTACGCACCGTCCGGCTGCTGGCGGTAGTAGTTCGCGTTGTCGATCCCGCGCAGGCTCGACCGCGGGCCCCCGATGCCCTCTTCCGAGGTGTGGTTGTAGACGACGTCGAGGATGACTTCGAGGCCGGCCTCGTGCAGCAGCTTCACCATCCCCTTGAATTCCGCCAGCACGGCCTCCGGCCCCTCTTTGCGTGCGTCGTCTGTGGCGTAGGCCGCGTGGGGTGTGAAGAAGTTGAGGGTGTTGTAGCCCCAGTAGTTCGTGAGCCCGCGCTCGAGCAGTCGAGGCTCGGGGACGAACGCGTGGACGGGAAGCAGCTCGACGGCCGTCACACCGAGCGAGTGGAAGTAGTCGATCATCGTCGGATGTGCGAGACCCGCGTACGTGCCGTGCAGTGCAGGCGGCACATCGGGGTGACGTTTGGTCATCCCCTTGAGGTGCGCCTCGTAGATCACCGTGCGATCGAGGGGGATACGGGGCTTGCTCGAATCGCCCCAGTCGAAGCCGTCGACGATGACGACGGAGCGCCATTCCTCGTAGCCGTCACCTTGAGCGAGGCCTCTCGCATACGGATCGAGAAGCAGCGTCTCGGGATTGAAGGTGTTGCCGGGGCCGTGCGGCCCGCCCACGCGGATGGCGTAGCGGGTCCCAGGCTGCAGCAGATCCGTGGTGACCTCCCAGACATCGTCCGCGCCACGCTCAAGGTCCACTTCATCCGTGACCCAGTCGAGGTCGGTCTCATCGAAGGTGACGAGCTCGATCGAAGTGGCATTCTGCGACCAGACGCGCAGCGTCGCGCCGTGCTCGTGCAGACGGACACCGAGATTGTCGAGGGCGGCGCCGCCGGGCGCGGTGAAGTCAGAGGACTCGGGCATGAGTACACATTAGGCGGGATGTATTGCAGTCTCATGACAACGCGGACTCAGTTCCACGTGCCGTGTCGCGAGAAATGGGGGAGAGTTAAGGGATGCGGTTCTATCTCGACCATGCGGCGACCACGCCACTGCGCCCGGAGGCGCGCGACGCGTGGCTCGCGGCCACCGACGTGATCGGCAACGCCTCGTCGACGCACGGCGCCGGCCAGGATGCTCGCCGGCTGCTCGAGGAATCGCGCGAGCGGATCGCAGCGGTGCTGGGGAGCGAGTCGATCGAGGTCGTGCTGACCTCAGGAGGCACCGAATCCATCAACACTGCGCTGCGCGGCCTCTGGGATGCTCGCGCGGCAGATTCTGACGCCATCGTTCTGCCGGACGGCGAGCACCACGCGAGCATGGACACGGTCGCGGCACTGGCAGCCGAAGGCGCCGGGGTGCGCCGGGTGCCGCTGACAGAGACCGGGCGTATAGAGGTGGAGGCGTTCGCTGATGCACTCGGAGGCGCGGCGCTGGCGACAGCACTCGTCGCGAACAACGAGGTGGGGACGATCAACGACGCGGCTGCTCTCGCCGCGGCTGCGGCGTCGGCTCGGATCCCACTGCACCTGGATGCGGTGAGCGCGCTCGGGCATGTTCCCCTGTCGTTTCGTGACCTGCGAGCGGATGCCGCGCCAGGAGTGGGCCTCGTGGCGATGAGCGTGGCAGGGCACAAGATCGGCGCCCCGGTCGGCGTCGGCGCCCTCGTCGTCGGACGCACCGCCAGGTTGAAAGGTCTGATCCACGGCGGAGCGCAGCAGCGTGGGCTTCGCGCGGGCACGCAGGACGTGGCAGGGGCTGCGGCCTTCGCGGTCGCGCTGGAGCTCGCTGAGGCCGAGCGCGAAGCGGAGGGCGAGCGGCTCTCGGCACTGCGCGATCGCCTGATCGTCGGCATCCGATCAGCCGTGCCGTCTGCGATGCTGCTGGGGGACCCGATCGACCGACTGCCGAACAACGTGCACGTGCTGTTCCCCGGCGCAGTGGGGGAGAGTCTGCTGTTCCTTCTCGATGTCGCCGGCGTGGCGGCATCCACGGGATCTGCCTGTCAAGCCGGCGTCGCAGAGCCGTCGCACGTCGTGATGGCCATGGGGCGCGGGGAACCTGACGCTCGCAGCGTGCTGCGCTTCACGCTGGGCCGCACATCCGTCGATGCCGATGTCGACGCGGTGCTCGGTACGATCGCCGATGCGTATGCACGGGCATCCGGAAAGCCGGGCGCTCACTGAGTCCCTCGGCGCTCAGGAACCGGACCGGCGGATGATCGTAGACTGGACGCATGCGAATTCTTGCGGCCATGAGCGGTGGCGTTGACTCAGCCGTTGCGGCTGCACGTGCCGTTGAGGCAGGACACGACGTCACTGGCGTTCACCTCGCCCTCTCCAGGGCGGGTGGCACGCTTCGCACCGGCAGCCGGGGCTGCTGCACCATCGAGGACGCCATGGACGCGCGTCGCGCCTCCGACAAGCTCGGGATCCCGTTCTACGTCTGGGACTTCTCCGAGCGCTTCCGCGATGACGTGATCGACGACTTCATCTCGGAGTACCAGGCAGGTCGCACGCCGAACCCGTGCATGCGGTGCAACGAGAAGATCAAGTTCGCAGCCCTGCTGGAGAGAGCGATCGAGCTGGGCTTCGACGCGGTGTGCACTGGGCACTATGCGACGCTGGTCGATGGCGAGGGCGGGCTCGAACTGCACCGGGCGTCCGATAACGCGAAGGACCAGTCCTACGTGCTGGGCGTTCTCACCGCCGAGCAGCTCGCGCACACGTATTTCCCCCTCGGCCTGACACCGTCGAAGGCCCTCGTTCGTGCCGAGGCGGCCGAACGCGGGCTCAGCGTCGCGCAGAAACCCGACAGCCACGACATCTGCTTCATCCCCGATGGAGACACGCGGGGATGGTTGGCGGATAAGGTCGGCGCGCAGCAGGGCGAGATCCTGGATCGATCCGGCGCAGTGGTGGGCTCACACGAAGGTGCGCACGCGTTCACTGTCGGGCAGCGTCGCGGCCTGAAGCTCGGTGTGCCAGCGGACGACGGCAAGCCGAGGTTCGTGCTCGAGGTCCGACCGGTGTCGAACACGGTCGTGGTCGGCCCGAAGGAAGCGCTGGCGATCGGCGAGATCTCGGGGGAGCGCTACTCCTGGGCCGGCGCTGCACCGACCTCGTCTGAGTTCGACTGCCACGTGCAGATCCGCGCGCACTCCGAGCCGGTGCCCGCGCGCGCGACTGTGTCCGCCGCCGGAGTGGACGTCGTACCGGAAGTGCCCCTCGACGGCGTCGCGCCGGGGCAGACCGCGGTGCTGTACGTCGGCACGAGGGTGCTCGGCCAGTTCACGATCGACAAGACGGTGTCGGCGGTTCCCGTCCACGCGTGACGCGAGCCTCACTGATGTCCGTCCCCGCTCGTAGACTGGGTGGGTGCCGGAGAACATCTCGCTGGAAGACGCCCGCGTCGAAGCCGAAGAGCTGACCACTCGCATTCTCGAGGCGAAGGACGCGTACTACGGACGCGACACCTCCGTCGTCGACGACGCGACCTACGACGGCTGGATGCGCCGACTCGAGGAGCTCGAGCAGCTTCATCCTGAGCTGCAGGGGCAGGATTCCCCGACTCAGATGGTCGGCGCGGCGGAGATCACCGGACTCGCCACGATCCAACATGCCGAGCGGATGCTGAGCCTCGACAACGTCTTCTCGATCGACGAGCTGCGCGAGTGGGCGGCCAAGACGCAGGCGTCCGCCGGACGTGAAGTGGCCTGGCTCACCGAGTTGAAGATCGACGGACTGGCGATCAATCTGCGGTACGAGAACGGTCACCTGACCTCGGCGGCGACGCGCGGCGACGGACGCGTGGGCGAGATCGTGACCGAGAACGCGCTGCGCCTGGCTGACATCCCCGAGCGGCTGAGCGGTGAAGGCCATCCGGCGATCGTCGAGGTGCGGGGTGAGGTCTTCATTCCGGTGGCGGCCTTCGAGCGACTGAACGCCGCGCAGGCGGCGTTCAGGGATCGCGCGTACGGCGATGCGCTGGCACGCTGGGAGGGCCGCGGGGGAGCGAAGAAGCCGTTCGATGAGGAGAAGGCACGTGCCGCCGCCGCCAGGCGCTTCCCCTCGTTCGCAAATCCTCGCAATGCGGCCAGCGGCGGCCTCCGTCAGCAGATCGACAAGAAGGACGGCCTTGAGCTCGAAGCGGGGCTCCTGCGGGTGAACTCCCTTTCGCTGTACGTGCACGGCATCGGTGCGTGGCCGAATCCGCCCGTCGCCGCGCAGAGCGAGATCTACGATCTGCTCGCCTCCTGGGGGCTGCCCATGAGCCCGCATTCCCGGGTGTGCCATGGCATCGACGAAGTCGTCTCCTTCGTGGAGCACTTCGGTGAGCACCGGCACGACATCGAGCACGAACTCGACGGCATCGTGGTCAAGGTCGATGAGCTGGCGCTGCATGACGAGTTGGGCATGACCAGTCGCGCTCCGCGCTGGGCGATCGCCTACAAGTACCCGCCGGAGGAAGTGCAGACGAAGCTCCTCGACATCGTCGTATCCGTGGGGCGTACCGGTCGCGCGACGCCCTTCGCCGTGATGGCACCCGCGCACGTCGCCGGCTCTGTCGTGCGGCAGGCGACACTGCACAACAAAGACGTCGTGAAGGCCAAGGGCGTGCTGATCGGTGACACCGTGGTGCTGCGCAAGGCCGGTGATGTGATTCCCGAGGTGCTCGGGCCCGTGGTCGAAAAGCGCGACGGCACAGAGCGCGAGTTCGTGATGCCGATCGAATGCCCTGACTGCGGCACGCCACTGCGCCCCATGAAGGAGGGCGACATCGATCTGCGGTGCCCGAACGCCCGCTCGTGCCCCGCGCAGGTTCGAGGGCGCGTCGAGCACATCGGCTCGCGTGGTGCGCTCGATATCGAAGCGCTGGGTGAGGTGACGGCGGCTGCGCTGACACAGGCGGAGTCTCCGGCTGTCGCACCGCTGGACACCGAGGCGGGACTGTTCTCGCTCGTGCTGGAAGATCTGGTGCCGATCTCCGTCGTCGTCCGAGATGCCGAGACGGGGCTGCCGAAGCAGGACGACGACGGGCTAGTGAAGACTCGGTCGCCGTTCCGCCGAAACCCCACCGCCGCCGAGAAGAAGTCCGGCATCGAGGGACCGCAGCCGTCATCTCAGGCGCAGACGCTGCTGGCCGAGCTGGAGAAGGCGAAGACCAAGGAGCTCTGGCGCCTGCTGGTGTCGCTGAACGTGCGGCATGTCGGCCCCGTCGCGGCCCGCGCGCTTGCGCAGTGGTTCGGTTCTCTCGACGCGATCCGCTCCGCCTCGCGTGAGGAACTCGCGGCGGTCGAAGGGGTCGGCGGGATCATCGCCGATTCGCTGTTGGATTGGTTCACGGTCGACTGGCACGTCGACATCGTCGAACAGTGGGCAGCGGCCGGTGTGCAGTGGGCGACGCCGGGACACCCGGGTCCGGGTGCCGCGGTGGCGGAAGGCGGCGTGCTCGACGGCCTCACGGTCGTCGCGACCGGGTCACTGGACGGCTACACGCGCGACGGAGCGCAGGAGGCGATCATCAGGGCCGGCGGCAAGGCGGCGTCGAGCGTCTCGAAGAAGACCGACTTCGTGGCGGCCGGTCCCGGCGCGGGATCGAAGCTCGGAAAGGCAGAAGAGCTCGGCATCCGCGTGCTGGATGCTGCGCAGTTCCACATCCTCGTCACCGAGGGACCCGACGCGCTTTCATGAAACGCTACGGGCCGCTGCTTGCACTGCCTGAGTCCCTCGCCATCGGCGACCCTGGCAGGCATCACCTACGACTCACACCGGACGCCGTGATCGTTCGTGACGGCGTCGAGAATCGCGGTATCCACACGTGGGACAGCCTCGAGGGCATCGCCCTTGAAGTGCCGACGACCCGGTTCCGGCTGCCTGGTCTGCTGGGCACGATCGTCCTCGGTGCGCTCACAGCGATCGTGATGTCAGATCTGGGCGTCGATCCAGACGACGGCTCGGTCCAGATCACGGCTGAAGGAGGATCCAGTCGGTCGCCGCTGAGTCGGCATCATGTCGGCGGCTACTGGGCGCCGACAGTGACCGGAGCGCACAGAATGCTGGAGTACCTCATCGCGAGCCCTGAGCACCGTGCACTCCTCGCGCACCCAGAGTCTCTGATCGACGTGGCGGCGAAGCTCGCTCGAGAAGCGAGGGACGACGCCGCTTGACCTCCACCACGCGTAAGCGCTGAGCTGCTGAGCCGAAACGGGCTCTGCCGCATGGGAACGGGAGCGCCGCAGCACGCCTCGATGGGCAGCACCTGTTCAGTCCGTGGCGCGGATCTCGAACCCGCGTGGCGCTCGGGTGTACACGTCGGTGACCATGACCTCGTCGACCTGCGCACCAGGGGGTCCTTGGGTCATCGAGTCGATCACAATCTGGACGTGGGCATCCGACCCGTGCAATTCGGCTTCCACGGCGCCATCGCGACGGTTGCGGACCCAGCCCGCAACGCCGCGCGCCGATGCCGCCTCGCGCGTGTACCAGCGGTATCCGACGCCCTGCACGCGCCCGCGCGTGATCACCCGCACCGACCTCATGCTTCAAGGATGCCAGCGTGAAACAGGACCTGCTGCACGAAACGGCCATCGAACGACCTGTTTCGGACGGCAAGTCCTGTTTCGAACCGCTCAGTCCTTGTGGCGGGGCTTGCGGTACGGCTTGTCGTCGCGGACCGGACGATCGCCGTACGAAGGACGCTCGCGGCGCTCGTAGCCGCCGCGCGCTGCGCCATCGTTGCTGCGTCGCCCTGGGGCGCCGCGGTCGGCCTTGATCTCGATCAGACGACCGGAGATGCGGGTGTCCTTGAGCTTCTCGAGGACCGAAGGGCTCAGATTCGCAGGCAGCTCGACGATCGAGAAGTCCGGGTTGATCTTGATGCCACCGAAGTCATCGCGTCCGAGACCGCCCTCATTGGCGAGCGCGCCGACGATCTGGCGCGGCTCGACCCTGTGACGGCGGCCGACCTCGATACGGTACGGCGCGTAGTCGCTGCGACTGCGACGCTCAGTGCGTGGGCCCGTTCCGCGCTCCGGACGATCGCCGGAGTCACGACGCGGGCGGTTGTCGGCCTCGACCGACCTGGCCAGCGGATCATTCGCGGGGTCGAGCAGAAGAGGTGTCTTGCCCTGTGCGACGACGGCGAGCGCCGCAGCGACGTCACCTTCAGGCACATCGTGATTGCGCACGTAGTGGGCGACGATGTCGCGGAACGCCTCGATGCGGCTGGTCTCCGCGAGGGCAGCAGTGATGCCGTCGTCGAAGCGAGCCAGACGCGTGGTGTTGACGTCGTCGGTGCTCGGCAGCGTCATCTGCGTCGGAGCCTGGCGTGTCGCCTTCTCGATGCTCTTGAGCAGGTAGCGCTCGCGCGGAGTGATGAAGCTGATCGCGTCTCCGGTGCGCCCGGCGCGGCCGGTACGGCCGATGCGGTGCGTGTACGACTCGGTGTCGGTCGGGATGTCGTAGTTGATGACATGGCTGATGCGCTCCACGTCCAGACCACGCGCGGCGACATCGGTGGCGACGAGGATGTCGAGCTTGCCGTCCTTGAGCTGGTTCACGCTGCGTTCGCGCTGCACCTGTGCGACGTCGCCGTTGATGGCTGCGGCGGAGTAACCGCGGGCACGCAGCTTCTCGGCGAGCGTCTCGGTCTCGTTCTTCGTGCGGACGAAGACGATCATGCCGTCGAAGTTCTCGACCTCGAGGATGCGGGTGAGGGCGTCGACCTTCTGCTGATACGAGACGACGAGGTAGCGCTGGGTGATGTTCGTGCTCGACGCGGTCTTCGACTTGACCGTGATCTCCTCCGCGTCGTGCAGATACTTCTGCGCGAGGCGTCGGATCTGTGGCGGCATCGTCGCGGAGAACAGAGCGACCTGCTTCTCGGCAGGCGTCTGGGCGAGAATCTGCTCGACGTCCTCGGCGAAGCCCATCTTGAGCATCTCGTCCGCCTCGTCGAGTACGAGGTACTTCAACGCGGAGAGATCGAGGGTGCCCTTGGCGAGGTGGTCCATGATGCGACCGGGTGTGCCGACGATGACGTGCACGCCGCGGCGCAGCGCGGAGAGCTGTACGCCGTAGCCCTGTCCGCCGTAGACGGGCAGCACGTGCACGCCCTTCATCTTGGCGGCGTACGACTCGAACGCCTCGCAGACCTGCAGCGCGAGCTCACGGGTCGGCGCCAGCACGAGGGCCTGCGGCGTCTTCTGCGAGACGTCGAGGCGCTCGAGCACCGGCAGCGCGAACGCGGCGGTCTTGCCTGTTCCGGTCTGCGCCATGCCGACGACGTCGCGTCCGCCGAGCAGGGTCGGGATGGTGGCCGCCTGGATGGGCGATGGTGTCTCATATCCGAGGCCGCGGATAGCAGCGAGGACTGGTCCGGTGATGCCGAGTTCCTCGAATCCGGGGGTCGCGGGGGATTCGTCGGTGGGCTCGTTCAGTTCTGCATCTTCAGGGGTCACTACCTAAAGGTAGCGCGTCGAGCCGCTGCTCACCTGTGAAGACGCGGCGTCAGCTGCCGCTGGTCAACGATTCGAGCTTCTCCTTCACCTGACGACGAAGCACCTTGCCGATCAGAGACTTGGGCAATTCGTCAACGACGAAGATCCTGCGGGGCACTTTGTAGGGCGTCAGGATGCTGCGGGCGAACTGCCGGATGGCCTCCTCGTCGAGCTCGGCGCCCGAATCCAGGATGATCGCGGCGACGACCTCTTCACCGGAGTGGTCGCTGTGCAGCCCGACCACGGCGGCGTCCGCCACGGACGGATGCTGGCGAAGCGCATTCTCGACCTCGGTCGGGGCGACGTTGAAGCCGCCGGTGACGATGAGCTCTTTGATGCGATCGACGATCCGCACGAATCCGGACTCGTCGATCGTGACGATGTCTCCTGTGCGATACCAGCCGTCGACGAACGACTCCTCGGTGGCCTCCGGCTTGCCGTAGTAACCGGCGAACACCTGCGGACCGCGGACCACGAGCTCGCCCGGGGCACCGGGCTCGACGTCATGAGTCGGATTCTCCGGATCGACGACGCGGCATTCGGTGCCGGGCAGCGGCAGCCCGACGGTGCCCGGCACGCGGTTCTGCGCCACCGGGTTCGCCATCAGGACGGGCGAGCACTCGCTGAGTCCATAGCCTTCGACGAGGTAACCGCCGGTGGCCTCCTCGAACGGCATGACCAGCTCGTGCGGCAGCGCCATGGCACCGGAGATCGCGACTTCTGTGCCGGCGAGCGAGATGCCTCTGGCCTCAGCGGCCTTCAGCAGACGTTCGGCGATCGGCGGCACCAGGGGAAGGAATGTCGCCGGATGCTTCTTCACGACGTCGAGCACGAGGTCGGGATCGAAATTGGGGAACAGCACGAGGCGGGCGCCCATCGACATCGCGAACGTCAGGCAGAGCGTGAGCCCATAGGCATGGAACATCGGCAGCACGGCGTAGACGACGCAGCCCTGGCCGCGCTGGATCGATGGCACCCATGCCTTCGACTGTGCAGCGTTCGAGAGCAGGTTGCGGTGGGTCAGCGCTGCACCCTTGGGAGTTCCGGTCGTGCCAGAGGTGTATTGGATGATCGCGAGGTCGTCGGTCACAGGTCTCGGATGCGACGCCGGCAGCGGCGTCGTGCCGACGATCTGCTTCCATGAGATCGCGCCGCGCACATTCTCGGTGAGGGCCGCACGCGACTCGCGCGCTTTCGCGATCGGCAGCGTCAGCGCGATTCGCGTGAGGAACGGCATCGCCGTGGTGACGTCGACAGACACCAGTGACGTCACGGCGAGGTCCGCAGGGAACTCCTGCACGGTCTTCACGACCTTGCTCCACACGATCGCGTGCTTGGCTCCGTGATCTTCGAACTGCTTGCGCAGCTCGCGTGGTGTGTACAGCGGATTGTGCTCGACGACCACGGCTCCAAGACGCAGGACGGCGTAGAAGGCGATGATGTGCTGCGGACAGTTCGGCAGCACGATCGCCACCGGATCGCCGGCGCGAACGCCCAGATCGCGCAGCCCGGCGGCCGCGCGATCGATGGCGCTCTGCATCTCGGCGTACGTGGTCTCCTGCCCGAAGAACTGCAGGGCGACAGCATCCGGATAGTCACGCGCTGATGCTGCGACGATGTCGATCAGCGAGCCGTCGACGGGGGCGAGATCTTCCGGAACACCCTCCGCGTAGCTGGCGACCCAGGGGCGAGGGGGATCGAACGTCGTCATGGCGACAGCCTATTGCGACATCCGGCCGGCTGGCGCGCGGGGGCGTTGATGGCGCGAACTAGACTGGGGTGGTGTCTGAAATCACCCCTGAACTTGTGCGCCATCTCGGCGTCCTCGCGCGCATCCAGCTGAACGACGACGAGGTGACGCGGCTCACGGGCCAGCTCGACGCCATCGTCGACAACATCGCGAAGGTGTCGGAGGTGGCGACGCCCGACGTGGCAGCCACCAGCCACCCCATTCCGCTCGCGAACGTCTTCCGTCCCGATGTGGTCGGAGAGACACTGACGCACGAGCAGGTGCTGCAGAACGCACCGGATGCCGCTGACGGCCGCTTCCGAGTCACAGCGATCCTGGGAGAAGAGCAGTGAGCGACATCATCCGCTGGACCGCCGCAGAACTCGCGGACAAGCTCTCGGCCGGTGAGGTCTCCAGCCGCGAAGCCACGCAGGCACACCTCGACCGGATCGCCGCTGTCGACGGTGACGTGCACGCGTTCCTGCACGTGAACGAGGGCGCCCTCGCCGCCGCCGATGCGATCGACACCGCTCGCGCCGCGGGGGAGCGACTGCATCCGCTCGCGGGCATACCGCTCGCGATCAAGGACGTCCTCGTAACGACCGATCAGCCGACTACGAGCGGTTCCAAGATCCTCGAAGGCTACATGTCGCCGTACGACGCGACTGTCGTCGCACGTGCGCGCGCGGCCGGCCTCGTGCCACTCGGTAAGACCAACATGGACGAGTTCGCGATGGGCTCGTCCACCGAGCACTCCGCGTACGGCCCCACCCGAAACCCATGGGATCTCGACCGCATCCCCGGCGGTTCCGGTGGCGGCTCGGCCGCTGCCGTCGCCGCCTTCGAGGCGCCGCTCGCCCTCGGCTCGGACACCGGCGGATCGATCCGTCAGCCGGCTCACGTCACCGGAACCGTCGGCATCAAGCCGACCTATGGCGGGGTCAGCCGTTACGGCGCCATCGCCCTCGCCTCGAGTCTCGACCAGGTCGGCCCTGTGACCCGCACCGTGCTCGACTCCGGTCTGCTGCACGACATCATCGGCGGTCATGACCCGAAGGACTCCACCTCGCTCACCGACGCGTGGCCGTCGTTCGCGGATGCCGCTCGTGAGGGCGCCAGCGGAGACGTGCTCAAGGGGCTGAAGGTCGGCGTCATCAAAGAACTCCCCGATTCGGGCTTCCAGCCAGGCGTCGCGGCGTCCTTCCGCGCATCGCTCGACCTGCTCGAAGCGAACGGTGCGGAGATCGTAGAGATCTCCACCCCGCACTTCGAGTACGGCGTCGCTGCGTACTACCTGATCCTGCCTGCCGAGGCATCCAGCAACCTGGCGAAGTTCGACTCGGTCCGCTTCGGCCTTCGGGTCACTCCTGACGGCAACCCGACCGTGGAGGACGTCATGTCGGCCACCCGCGAGGCGGGCTTCGGCGACGAGGTCAAGCGCCGCATCATCCTGGGCACCTACGCCCTGTCCGCCGGGTACTACGACGCGTACTACGGCAGCGCCCAGAAGGTTCGCACGCTGATCCAGCGCGATTTCGACAACGCATTCGCAGAGGTCGATGTCATCGCGACGCCGTCCGCACCCACCACGGCGTTCAAGATCGGCGAGAAGATCGACGACCCGCTGCAGATGTACCTGAACGATGTCACGACGATCCCGGCGAACCTCGCCGGCGTACCAGGCATCTCGATCCCGTCCGGCCTGGCCGAGGAGGACGGCATGCCCGTCGGCATCCAATTCCTCGCGCCGGCACATGAGGACGCCCGTCTGTACCGCGTCGGTGCCGCTCTGGAGACCGCGCTCGTCGATTCGTGGGGGGCTCCGTTGCTCACCCGCGCACCCCAGCTCGCAGGAGGGACCCGCTGATGGCTGCCGCAGCAAGGCTGATGGACTTCGACAAAGCCCTCGAGCTGTTCGAGCCGGTGCTCGGATTCGAGGTTCACGTCGAACTCAACACCAACACGAAGATGTTCTCGGACGCACCGAACCCGGCGAACGAGAAGTATCACGCCGCTGTGCCGAACACGCTCATCGCCCCTGTCGACATGGGGCTTCCCGGAGCCATGCCGGCCGTGAACGAGACGGCGATCCGCTCGTCGATCAGCCTCGGCCTGGCGCTGGGCTGCTCGATCGCGGAGTCCAGTCGTTTCGCTCGGAAGAACTACTTCTACCCGGATCTCGGCAAGAATTACCAGATCTCTCAGTACGACGAGCCGATCGCGTACCGGGGATCCGTGGTCGTGGAACTCGAAGACGGCACGCTCGTGACGGTGCCGATCGAGCGCGCGCACATGGAGGAGGACGCCGGAAAGCTCACCCACATGGGCGGGGCGACCGGCCGCATCCAGGGCGCGGAGTACTCGCTGGTCGACTACAACCGCGCCGGTGTCCCGCTGGTGGAGATCGTCACAGACATCATCTACGGCACGGAGCACCGTGCTCCTGAGGTCGCCAAGGCGTATGTCTCCACGATCCGCGACATCGTGCGCAGCCTCGGCATCTCCGAGGCGCGACTGGAGCGCGGCAACCTTCGGTGCGACGCGAACGTCTCGCTGCGTCGCCGCGTCGCCGAGGGCGAGGAACCGGCACCGCTCGGTACCCGCACCGAGACGAAGAACGTCAACTCGATGCGCTCCGTCGAGCGCGCTGTGCGACACGAGATCCAGCGTCAGGCGCAGATCCTCGCCGACGGCGGAACGATCATCCAGGAGACACGCCACTGGCACGAGGACACCGGCACGACGTCACCCGGTAGACCGAAGTCCGACGCCGACGACTACCGGTACTTCCCAGAGCCCGATCTGCTGCCGGTGCAGCCGACGGCAGAACTGATCGAGGAACTGCGGGCAGAGCTGCCGGAGCAGCCCGTTGCGCGTCGTCGCCGGCTGAAGGCGGAATGGAACTTCACCGACCTGGAGTTCCAGGACGTGCGAAACGGCAACCTGATCGACGAGGTGGAGGCGACCATCGACGCAGGCGCGACGCCGGCCGCTGCACGCAAGTGGTGGACCGGTGAGATCTCCCGTCTCGCGAACTCCCAGGACAAGGATGCCTCGGGCCTCATCACCCCGGAGAACGTCGCCGCGCTGCAGAAGCTCATCGACGAGGGGACCCTCACCGACAAGCTCGCCCGCCAGGTGCTCGAAGGCGTCATCGCCGGCGAGGGCACGCCGCAGGAGGTCGTCGACGGCCGTGGACTTGCGGTCGTGTCGGACGACGGTGCGCTCATCGCCGCGATCGACGACGCTCTCGCAGCCCAGCCCGATGTCATGGCGAAGATCAAGGACGGCAAGGTGCAGGCCGCAGGCGCCGTCATCGGCGCGGTCATGAAGGCGATGAAGGGCCAGGCGGATGCCGCGCGCGTGCGCGAGCTGATCCTGGAGCGCGCGGCGCAGTAAGTCGCGTTCTCGCTGGAGCCCCGTTGTCGGTGGCTTCAGCGAGAATGGAACCATGGGGCGCGGAGACGGACGAGGCAGGACTGTCTCTCCTGACGGAGCAGACGACACCGGCACACGCATCCTGCACGTCGACATGGACGCGTTCTACGCGGCCGTCGAGGTGATGGATGACCCGTCGCTGCGCGGTCTGCCCCTGATCATCGGGGCACCAGACGGTCGCTCCGTCGTCTCCAGCGCGTCGTATGAGGCTCGACGTTATGGTGTGCGCGCCGCGATGCCGGTCGGACAGGCCATGCGGTTGTGTCCGACCGCGAAGATCGTGATGCCGCACTTCGACCGCTACCAGGCCGTGTCACGTCAGGTGATGGCGGTCTTCGAATCGATCACGCCGCTGGTGGAGCCGCTGTCCGTCGACGAGGCGTTTCTGGATGTGCAGGGCGTCCGGCGGCTGTGGGGGAGTCCAGGGCAGATCGCGCGTCTCGTCCGAGAGCGGGTGCAGGCCGAGGTCGGCATCAGCTGCAGCGTCGGAGTAGCAGCGACCAAGCATGTCGCCAAGATGGCTTCCACGATCTCGAAACCCGATGGGATGCTGATCGTCGCAGCCGCAGACACCCTCGATTTCCTGGCGCCACGATCTGTGCGCACGATGTGGGGAGTGGGGCCGAAGGCCTCGGACGCGCTGGAGGCGCGCGGCATCCGCACGATCGGAGACATCCGCGAGTCTCCGCAGGACATGCTCGACCGTGCTGTCGGACCTGCTCTCGGCGCACGCATCGCTCAACTCGCACGAGGAGAGGACGCGAGGGCCGTGGAGACGGAGCGCGTCGAGAAGAGCGTGGGGCACGAGGAGACATTCGACGTCGATGTGATGGACCGCGAGTTCCTCCGCGCAGAGCTGCTGAGACTCGCCGACCGCGTCGCCGTGCGCCTGCGGAAGGCCTCGTGGGAGTGTGCGACCGTCGCGATCAAGATCCGCTTCGATGACTTCACCACGTTGAGCCGATCCCAGACGCTCGCCGAGCCGACGTCGGTCGGTCAGCGGATCGGCGAGGCGGCGCAGACGCTGTACGAGTCGATCGACCGCCGTGATCCCGTGCGTCTGGTCGGTGTGCGCGCCGAGAAACTGCGTCCGGCAGGCGGCGGAGCCTTCGCTCTGTGGGACGACGACGAGCACTGGCGAAAGGTCGAGGGTGCGCTTGATGACGCCCGAGCGCGATTCGGGAACACCACGATCGGTCGTGCGCGCCACGTGGGCCGTGGCGACGGGCGCGGCTCGGTCAGGCATCCGAAGGACCACGGCGTCGATTGATCTCCCCAGCACGCCATCCGTCGAGTAGCGTGGGACCATGCCCAACATCGCACTGGACCTCGGAAATCAAGTCGCCTCGTTCGGCGTGAAGAGCGCATACGGTGAGCCGCAGGACGTCGACGGGGTGATTATCACACCCGTCGCTCTGACGTGGGCAGGCTTCGGAGGCGGGGCCGACCAGGATGGCAACGGAGGCGGCGGAGGCGGTGGAGTCTCTATTCCGGTCGGGGTATACGTCCGTCGCGAAGAGGGATTGCGGTTCGAGCCGAACCTGGTCGCGCTGCTGGCTGTGGCGATCCCGTTCGTGTGGGTCGCGGGCCGTGCGCTCTCGCGCGTGATTCGTGCCCTCAAGAAGTGACGACCCGGTCGCGCAGGCTCTTCAGCGCGCGGCCGTCAGCATCATCGACGCGATCGTCGACGTCGCAGCATCCAACCCCGTCGTCCTGATCGACGGGCGGGCCGGAGCGGGCAAGACGACGCTGTCTCGAATCGTGGCGGCGAACTGGCCGGTCGCAGGTCGACCGCAGCTCATCGCGCTGGACTCGCTGTACCCGGGGTGGGACGGCCTCGACGCCGGCGTCGATCGCGCCCTCCACGACATCCTGCGGCCGCACGCGCGCGGTCTGCTCAGCACCTGGCGCCGGTGGGACTGGGAACTGGAGACCGACGCCGAAGCGCACGCGGTGACACCGGCGCTCGGTGTGATCCTCGAAGGCTGCGGTGCGGTGAACGCCGCCACCGCGCGCCTTGCCGACGTCAGCGTATGGGTGGAGGCTCCGGATGCGGCGCGCAAGCGGAGGGCCCTCGATCGCGACGGTGACGGGTTCCGGCCGCATTGGGATCGTTGGGCCGCGCAGGAGGACAGACATCTGGAACGCGACGATCCGCGCGCGCTTGCGACGTTGCGAGTGACGATCCCTTAGACGGCCGTCGCCCGGGTCATTCGACGACCCCGCCGCTGTGAACGAGCCGAACCTCCACGCCGCCATCACCGCGGATCGCGGGGTTGGTACTCGCGATCGCGAGTGCGTCGTCCCAATTCTCTGCTTCCAAGATGTACACGCCGGCGACAACCTGCGCGGAGTCGACGAACGGGCCGTCTGTGACACCGTGCGCGCGGATCGAGCGTGCGAGGTCTCTGGGCGTGAACGCCCACGCGGCTTTCATCGCGCCGGATGAGGCAAGCTCGTCGCCGTGGCCGTTCGGCTCGGCCAGATCCTCCTCGGTCGCGTCGAGGGCATGGGCGGAGTCGCCCGTGTAGATCAGCACAGCGTATTGCGGCATACTCTCTCCGTTCGTGGTGAAGCGCTCAGCGTGGTCCTAACTAGGCAGTTCGTCGTGGGCATCCGCGAGGGCGATGAGCCCGTCGAGGCGGAAGCCCAGCCAGTCGTAGACCCCGAACCGGGGGTCCTCCAGGTCGTGCTCGTCATCGTCTGAGGTGATGTCGAGCCGTGTGGCTATCACGAGGCGCAGGGCGGTGAGCGTACGCAACCATGCATCGATGTCGGATGCCGCGATCACCACGTCGCGCGGCGCGAGCGCTTCATCCTCGGCGAGATCTTCGGCCGCTGTCGTCAGAAACGGCGACAGGCCGGTTCTCACGACGGCGGCGTCGGCTGCCCGCCTGTCGAGAAGATCATCGTGCGTGGCAGCTGCGAACTCCGCAGAAGCGTCGGCGTCCTCGGGATACGGGTCCGGCGTCAGGCGCGTCAGACCAGGATCGGGTTCTTCACCGACGCTGGTTAGGACGTCGGTGAATTCCTCGACGAGCCCGGCCAGATGGATGCCCTCCACCACGGCGAGCGGCAGGCGGATGGCGGCGTGATTCATTGCGGAGCCTTCCGGACAGTCGCCCACAGGCCATAGTCGTGCATGGCCTGTGCGTGCACCTCCATGGTCTCGCGCGGGCCCGTCGCCACGACGGCGTGACCGTCATTGTGCACGGCGAGCATGAGGGTCGTCGCTCGCTCCGCTGAATAGCCGAAGTATGTGCGGAAGACGCGTGCGACGTAGCTCATCAGATTCACCGGATCATTCCAGACGTTGACCTGCCAGGGCTCGAGCGGGGCGGCCTCGAGGTCGGTCACCTCCCCGAGGTCGGGCGTCGCCATCGGAGTGCTCATGCCCATCCCATCTCGTGCAGCTGTGTGTCGTCGATGCCGTAGAAGTGCGCGATCTCATGCACGAGGGTCGTGTGGACTTCTTCGCGAAGCTCCTGTTCATCTTCGCATTCGGCGAGGTGCGATTCGCGGAACAGGATGATGCGGTCGGGGAGTTCACCCATTCCGTACTGACCCCGTTCGGTCAACGCCAGCCCGTCGTACATTCCGAGCAGATCGAGGGTTCCGTCTTCTGGGCGATCCTCGACGACGAAGACGACGTTCTCCAAGCCGTCGACCATCTCGTCGGGCAGTCGATCGAGCTCGTCGACGACGAGCTTCTCGAAGGTCGCGGCATCCATCTCCATCATCGTCCAGCCTATTGCCCGGCCGAGGTCAGTGGACGAACAGCAGCAGCGCGGCGACAGCGAGGAACAACACGCCGAAGACCCTGTTCAGAGCCCGCTGACCGCGTGCGGTGCGCGTCGCACGTTGAAACGGTCGGGCGGCGGTCGCGAAGAATCCCCACATCACGGCGACGTCGACGACGATCACTGTGACGATGAGGATCAGGTATTGCGGCAGCGCGGGCTGATCGAGCCGGATGAACTGCGGGATGAACGCGAGGAAGAAGACGATCGCCTTCGGGTTGAGCAGGTTCACCCAGAATCCGCGTCGCATCATCGACCAATGGCTCTCGGGCGATCTCGGGTTGCTCTCCGCCGTCTCGCTCGAGTCATGGACACGAGCGAATATGAGCCGCAGCCCGAGGTAAGCGAGGTAGGCGGCGCCCGCGTACCTGATGATGTCGAACAGCAGGGGAGAGCGGGAGACGATGAGGCCGACGCCGGCCGCGACGATGACGACGTGCACGATCAGGGCCAGTTGCTGACCGATCACACCCCATACCGAGCGTCGCCAGCCTTCGGCGAGCGCGTTCGACATCGTGTTGATCGCGCCTGCTCCAGGGGTGAAGCTGATGACGACGGATGCCGTGAGAAGGGAGAGCCAGACCGTCGGAGACACCAGGCAATCCTAGGCGCGGATTCACGCGTGCATACGCGCGCCTTTGAGGAGGCGATCGACGGCGTTCTTCGGGCCGCGAACGGCCATCCCGACGAGGTCGAGTTCGTCGGGGGGTACCGCAGCGACGGCGGCTCTGTTCGCCTCGTCGTGCGTGGTCGCGAACAGGTCGCGGGTGTACACGGCGAGAGCGATGTCGTCGCGGGCTGCAGCCTTGCTGCGGGCCGTGGTGAAGAAATCGGCGTCGGCCGAAAGCACGAGGACGGGCTGGCGGAGCATCGGCAGATACTCATTGCCGTCTCGGTCGCGGTAGGAGTCCCCGACGAGACCTGGTGCGCTGCAGGCGATCCCGCTCATGAGGAAGGCGGTGACGTTGAGCTCCTGCCACGGAGCGAGGTCGTCTCGGAGGACGACGGCCACCTTGGTATCGAAGCGGAACTGAGGGGCGTCTTGGGTGACGGTGGCGATCGAGGTCATGATCCGATTCTGCGCTGCAGCGCGACGCGGGTCTTGTACGTTTCTTGCATGGCAGATTCGATCCGCGCGTGGCATCCGGCAGTGCCGGGAGTGCGAGAGGTGCTGCACGCATCGTTTGAAGATCACGCGTATCCGATGCATGCGCACGACGACTGGACTGTGCTGCTGATCGACAGCGGGGCCGTGGCTTACGACCTGGGGCGGTTCCACCATCTCGCGGTTCCGGATGCTGTGACCTTGCTGCCGCCCGGGGTTCCTCATGACGGACGTTCGGCAACCAGAGGATCGGGCTTCCGCAAACGCGTGCTGTATCTCGAAGCCGATTGGCTGCCGAAGTCGGCACCATCCGCTGCGGCAGTCCAGCCGACCTTCGACGATGGGGGCATCGTCGAGGCGGTACGTGCGATCCACCGTGCACTGCGAGATCCCGCTGAGCTTCTTGACGCGGAGCACGAGGCGCTCGTGCTGCGGGACCGCCTACTGTCTCGGCTGGTCGAGCCGAAGCGTCTGACGCCCGATGCTCCTCTTGCCCGGCGACTGCGCGCGCTGTTGGACGACCGCGTTCTCGAGGCGTTCACCATCTCCGACGCAGCGGCCGTACTCGGCGCGCACCCGAGCCACCTCACACGATCATTCACCCGCGCGTACGGCATGCCCCCGCATCGATACCTGATCAGCCGAAGAGTCGATCATGCGCGTCGTCTACTGGTCGATGGATGGCCGGTGGCGGATGCCGCGGCTTCAGCCGGCTTCCATGATCAGGCACATCTCACCAGGCACTTCCGCAGGATCCTCGGGACGACGCCGGCGCGCTTCAGAGCGGCGTGATCTCCGGCGCCGACGCGTTGTGTACGGAAAGCGAGAGGGCCCGAGTCTTTCGACTCGGGCCCTCTTCTTCTGAACTGTCGCGCCGTTCGGCGTGACGATCTTCTTCCGGGTGGCTAACGGGGCTTGAACCCGCGACCCCCGCGACCACAACGCGGTGCTCTACCAACTGAGCTATAGCCACCATGTGCCAGCCGGAGCAGGCAACCAGACGATTCTATTACACGTCTGAGGTGAACGACGACACGGTGCGCTCTGAGATCGCGCGTGCCTCATCGCTCGAGGGTCCGGGCTCTGCCACGAAGACAGCCTCGCGGTAGTACTGCATCTCGCGGATCGACTCGAGGATGTCCGCCAACGCGCGATGTCCGCCGTCTTTCGACGGTGCCTGGAAGAACACTCGCGGATACCAGCGACGCGAGAGCTCCTTAACGCTGGAGACGTCGACGTTTCGATAGTGCAGCCACTGATCGATCTGCGGCATGTACTTCGCGAGGAACATGCGGTCGGTGCCGATCGTGTTGCCGGCCAACGGCGCCTTGCGCTCGAGCGGTACGAACCGCTTGATGTACTCGAGGGTCTGCGCCTCGGCATCTGCCAGGGACACGCCGTCGGGGATCTCATTGATCAGCCCCGAAGACTCGTGCATCTTCGTGACGAAATCGTTCATGTTCGCCAATGCGGAGTCGTTCGGCTTGATGACGACCTGGAACCCGGGGTGGAGCGGGCGCAGCTCGAAGTCGGTGACGACGACGGCGATCTCGACGAGTTCATCCACCGAAAGATCGAGTCCCGTCATCTCACAGTCGATCCAGACGAGTCGATCATTTTCGGACGCAGATACCATGCGCTCAGTCTACTGAGGGCATGGACATTGCCTTTCCTTGGTCCCCCAGGCACGATTCGAACGTGCGACCGGCGACTTAGAAGATCGATGCTCTTCCGCTGAGCTACTGGGGGTCGACATCTAGATTAGCGACACTTTCGCCTGCAGTGTGTTCGCTGGACGCCGGTGGGGTTTTCCGTCGAGCCCGCCACTCGCGCGCATAGGAATTGCGGCGTTGCCGGCATGGCTCGCAAAGGCATCCTCGTCGTCCCTTCGTGCCGCCTCCGTGCGGTGTGAGAATTCGGCGGGTCGGAGTCTCGGGGACGATCGGTATGGGTATGCCCATTTTCCGCAAGTGTTTGCGATGACCGGCGCGTTCAGAAGTACGGCGACGGTGACAATTCGCGCAAACGATCTCGCATTTCGCGATCTCGCTCTCGATCAGTGGCCAGGAACGCGTCGAGGCGTTGACTGCGCGAGATATCTCGAATCTCTTGGCTGCACCGGGTAGATGATCGAAGTCGAGCACGACGGGGTCCGATTCGCCGCAGTCGGCGCACGGGTGACCGGCGAGATAGTCCATCATCCGCAGAAAGTTGAGATAGCGGTGACGCGCCCGCATCGCCTTCAGTCGTTCCCCTTTGCTTGGCACGTCTCACCCGTTGCGCAGGGCCTGCACCGCGTCGTCAGGTCGCCAGAACTCGCCGACGAGGCGGAAAGCGCCGGTCGCGAGATGCAAGCGCTCAGCTCGATAGCGCAACCCGAGTGGATCGGCGACGATGCGAAGGTGGCCGAGGATGCGACCGGTGGGGTCTTGAACCCGCCACAGCTGTTCTGACGCTCTGGCGAGGTGCTCGCGTTTCGTGGCGAGCTGCGGCGTGGCGTATCGCACCTCTGGCAGGTGCAGGATCTGTGTATCGGACATCTGTTTCTCCTTCCGATTCGAACATATGACCGACCACGGACATTGGCGTCACTCGGGAAGAGCATCCTTTCCTCCACTGATCAGGCTTTCGTTGTTTCGTCCACCGAATGCGGGTTCTGCGATGCGGGGTCCCTGCGTGACGAGGCACTCTGAGGCGATCCGGGCGCGTCCCGGGCATCGATGGAAGAGGAGATGGACATGAACGACAACGTGACGATCCTGGGGCGTGTGGGCGCTGATCCGAAACGAAGCGAGACCGCGAGCGGGGTGGCGGTGGTGAATTTCCGCGTGGCCAGCCCGCAGCGGCGCTTCGATTCGAAGACCCAGACGTGGATCGAGACCGGCACCAACTGGTACAACGTGTCCGCATTCCGTCAGCTCGCCGATCACGTCAAATCGTCGCTGCACCAGGGCGATGGCGTCATCGTGACCGGGAAGCTGAAGCTGCGCGAGTGGGAGAACGCGGAGCGCAAAGGGATGAGCGCAGATATCGACGCCGAGGCCATCGGGCACGATCTGCGTTGGGGTGCCAGCGCCTTCGCCAAAGCGAGTCGACCGGCCAGTGCGCAAGAATCAGTACCCGGTGTGGATCTGGGAACGGGAGAGGTGCTCGACGCTGATCCGGATCCTGAGATCGATGACGGCGCTGACCGCGATGACGACGCGCCCTCCGAACCGGCGATGGCTCTGTCCGCACCGTGGTCGTCTGAAGGATGACCGACCGGAATCGCTGTACGGCGTGAGCGCCTCCGTGCAGACCGCGGGCGGGCGGGGAGCTCGGGGGCGCGCGCCCATAGAATCGGAGCGTGCCCCGTCGAGTCCCCGCCGCCCGTCTGCGCTTTGTCGCCGCCTCGACGATCTTGCTGGCAGGCGTCGCACTGGCAGCGTGTGATCCGGGCTCATCGGATTCGCCCTCCGAGTCGCCGTCGGCGAACGTCGATGCGACACCGAAGGCGACGCCCGGTCACCCAGCCCCGGTCTTTCAGCCGGACGGCTCTGCCGAGGACAACCTGCCGATCTTCTCCGCGATCACGGATCAGGTCTGGGAGTCGGATGAGCGAGGCTCCGGTCGCGCATACGTCGATGCCCTGGTCGCAGCCGGGTTCGACCGAACCGCGATGCAGGTGACGCAGGATTTCACCACGGTGGGCAACCCTGTCGAGAGCCTGCAGTTCTCGGTGCGCTGGGGAGAAGACCACTGCATCGTCGGGCAGGTCGGCCCGTCCACAGGGGAACCGGTCGCTGCGGTCCTCGATCAACTCGCAGAGGGGCGCTGCCTCGTCGGCAACACGCGCCCGATCGACTGGTGATCCATAGCCGGTAGGCTGGAGTGTCGATCTTCGACGCCTACAAAAGGAGCGGTTCTCAGTGGCTGAGTACATCTACTCGATGGTTCGTGCGCGCAAGGCGGTGGGCGACAAGCTCATCCTCGACGACGTGACGATGTCATTCCTCCCAGGGGCGAAGATCGGCATGGTCGGCCCGAACGGCGCCGGTAAGTCGACGATCCTCAAGATCATGGCGGGCATGGACCAGCCGTCCAACGGCGAGGCGAAGCTGTCGCCCGGTTTCACGGTCGGCATCCTGATGCAGGAGCCGGAGCTCGATGAGACGAAGACCGTGCTGGAGAACATCCAGGACGGCGTGGCCATCAAGCCGAAGCTCGACCGTTTCAACGAGATCTCGGCGCAGATGGCTGACCCTGACGCCGACTTCGACACGCTGCTCGCAGAGATGGGCGTGCTGCAGGAGGAGATCGACGCGGCGGACGGCTGGGACCTCGACTCGCAGCTCGAGCAGGCCATGGATGCGCTTCGCACCCCTCCGGGCGACGCCGATATCGCTCCTCTCTCCGGCGGTGAGAAGCGCCGCGTGGCACTCGCCAAGCTCCTGCTGCAGAAGCCGGATCTGCTGCTCCTCGACGAGCCCACCAACCACCTCGACGCCGAAAGCGTGCTCTGGCTCGAGCAGCACCTGCAGGCCTACAAGGGTGCTGTCATCGCCATCACCCACGACCGGTACTTCCTCGACAACGTCGCGGAGTGGATCGCCGAGGTCGACCGGGGCCGTCTGATCGGCTACGAGGGCAACTACTCCACCTATCTGGAGAAGAAAGGCGAGCGCCTCGCCATCCAGGGCAAGAAGGACGCCAAGCTCGCCAAGCGGCTGAAGGACGAACTCGAGTGGGTCCGCTCCAGCGCCAAGGGCCGCCAGACCAAGTCGAAGGCGCGTCTGGCCCGCTACGAGGAGATGGCGACTGAGGCCGAGCGCACCAGGAAACTCGACTTCGAAGAGATCCAGATCCCGGCGGGTCCGCGTCTGGGCAGCGTGGTCATCGAGGCGAAGAACCTCAAGAAGGGCTTCGGCGACCGCACCCTGATCGAGGGACTCAGCTTCAGCCTTCCCCCCAACGGCATCGTCGGCATCATCGGCGCCAACGGTGTCGGCAAGACCACGCTGTTCAAGACCATCGTGGGTCTCGAGCCGCTGGACAGCGGCGACCTCAAGATCGGTGAGACGGTCAAGATCAGCTACGTCGACCAGTCCCGCGCCAGTATCGACCCGAACAAGAATCTGTGGGAGGTGGTGTCCGACGGCCTCGACATCATCACGGTCGGCAAGATCGAGATCCCTTCGCGCGCATATGTGTCGAAGTTCGGCTTCAAAGGTCCGGACCAGCAGAAGAAGGCCGGAGTGCTCTCCGGTGGTGAGCGCAACCGACTGAACCTCGCACTCACGCTCAAGGAGGGCGGCAACCTGCTGCTCCTCGATGAGCCAACGAACGACCTCGACATCGAGACCCTGAGCTCGCTCGAGAACGCGCTGCTCGAGTTCCCCGGTTGCGCTGTGGTGATCACCCACGACCGGTGGTTCCTCGACCGCATCGCGACTCACATCCTCGCTTACGAGGGCACCGACGAGAACCCGGCGCAGTGGCACTGGTTCGAGGGCAACTTCGAAGCCTATGAGAAGAACAAGATCGAACGCCTCGGCCCGGACGCTGCCAACCCGCACCGTTCGACGCACCGCAAGCTCACACGCGATTGAGCTGTGGGCAGCCGAGCGCGCTCGGCTGCTGAGGGCGTCGGAGCGTGTCGATGGACGAAGTGAGGAGCACGCGTGACTGACGGGCGCAGGCTGCACGTCCCCATCCATCTGCGGTGGGGGGATCTCGACGCGTTCAATCACGTCAACAACACCTCGATGCTCAAGCTTCTCGAAGAGGCGCGCGTGCGCGCCTTCTGGAAGGCGGAGGAGGGGGAGACGGCACCGCCGACGGCCGTGCTCAACTCCGGGATCGAGGCGGGAACGCTGACGCTCATCGCGCGGCAGGAGATCGAGTACCTCGCTCCCGTGCCGTATCAGCGTCGACCGCTCGAGGTGCAGATGTGGTTCGGCAAGCTCGGTGGTTCAAGCCTCGAGGTCTGCTACGAGGTGTTCAACGACGCGGAGAACGAGGCACGAGTGCTGTACGCGCGCTCGACAGCCGTCATCGTGCTCGTGGATGCGCAGTCCGGGCGTCCCACGCGCATCACCGCGGAGATGCGCGATGCCTGGACGCCGTACGTCGGCGAGCCGATCACATACGCGCATCGTTGACGTGTACGCCGGGGTCATGATCAGGCGGAAGGAACCCTGATCATGATCTCCTGTGTGACGCTCGCAGCCAGGACCCCCTGCTGCGTGTAGATGCGTCCAATGGCGAGGCCACGACCGCCCCGAGCGTTCGGCGACTCCTGCACGTACAGGAGCCATTCGTCCACGCGGGCCGGACGATGCCACCACATGGCGTGATCGAGGCTGGCCACCTTCAGACCAGGCGTCGCCCACGGCACTCCGTGGGCGCGCAGGATCGACTCCTGGATACTCATGTCGCTGAGATACGCGAGTGCGGCCCGGTGCAGCCTCGGGTCCTCCGGCATAGGCGCTCGCATCCGCATCCAGACTGCCTGCTGAGCTTTGCGTTCGCCGTCAGCCACCACGTACAACGGGGACTCGACATGACGCATGTCCACCGGGCGCTCGGTCAGCATCCGCAGGGCCTGCGGGTGAACCCCTTCCACCCGCTCTTCGTCAGTCGGGATCTCATCCGGTGAGGGGATGCCGTCCGGCATCGGCTGCGCATGCTCGACTCCGGGCGCGTCGTCTTGGAACGAGGCGATCATCGAGAAGATCGGAACGCCGTTCTGATACGCCTGCGAACGCCTGGTGGAGAAGGATCGGCCGTCATGGATCCGATCGACTGCGATGGTGAGTCCCTGAGACGAGTCGCCTGGGCGGAGGAAGTACCCGTGCATCGAATGCACCGCACGATCCTCCGGCATCGTCCGCTCGGCGGCGATGAGGCTCTGACCGAGCACCTGACCGCCGTAGATGCGTCCCGTCGGCATGCTGTGGGAACGTCCGGTGAATATGTCTTCCTCGGTACGTGCCTGAGTCTCGTCGAGATCCAGCACTCCCAGCAGATTGTCGACGGATGCCTGAGCCTGTGCAGCTGCGCCCATGACGCTCCTCCCTGCGACCATGCAGTCGCCTCGTTGGTAGTTTAGAACGCGTGCCCCCTCGCCTCGTTCTCTCCGACTCCGACACCGCTCGAGACGTGCTCACGTTCCTCGGCCGGGCCATGCAGGTATCTGACGACGGCATCCGCCTGCAGGGCAGCAACGGGATTCTGGCGTTGACGGCATCTGCGCTCGCACCGAAGGGGCTGTTCGATCAGACACCGACGGTCCTCGCGATGCGGATCGTTCACGCCGACCCCGAACTGGAGTGCGACATCGTCGTGGATGAGCTCGCCAAGGATGAGGACGAGCGAATGCTGACGCTGCCGGAGACCGGGCGTTCACCCGCGTGGGCCGGCGTGGCGCCGCCGCGTGGAGGATGGGAGCCAGCCGGTGCACTCGCCGCTGCGACGATCGCCAAGCGCGCACAGTGGGGGATATCCGCCGTTGCCCGCGGAGCAACGCCCGGGGCCGGCGAAGAGGCCGTTCGAGCACTCAGGGCAGCGATCTGGGGTGAGGCTGACGACGATCTCGGAGGCCTCGTGCGCGGCGTCGCCTTCGCTGCGCACGCCTTCGGATTCATCTCCGGTGAGGAGAGCGTGCCGGTAACGACGTCGGGTCGTTGGACGCGTGTCGCCTTCCGTCGCGGCCACGTACTCGCCCGTGGCCCGATGGCAACCGGCCTGACGGCCGTGCGCAGCACGGGAACTCAGGCCTAGACGGATCTCGCGGCCGCACGTCCGGCCTGCCGCCCCGAGAACAGGCAGCCGCCGAGGAACGTGCCCTCCAGCGCGCGATACCCGTGTACGCCCCCACCGCCGAACCCGCTGGCCTCGCCCGCGGCGTACAGGCCGGGGATGACAGACCCGTCCGCTCCGATCGCGCGACCGCCGAGATCGGTCTCGATGCCGCCGAGCGACTTGCGGGTGAGCACGTGGAGCTTGACCGCGATCATCGGTCCGGCAGACGGATCCTGCAGTCGGTGCGGACTCGCGGTGCGGATGAGCTTGTCGCCGCGATAGGCGCGCATGGATCGCAGCATCCCGATCTGAGCATCTTTGGTGAAGTCGTTCCCGATCTCGCGGTCGCGTGCGGTCACCTCCCGCCGTACAAGGTCAAGATCGAGCACATCGTCGTCGTCGGCCAGCTTCATCTGGTCCAACAGCGAGTCGAGATCGTTCTCGACTATGAAGTCCTCACCTTCGTCGAGGAACGCCTGCACCGGACCGGTCGGTCCCTTCGCGAGCCGTGACTTGAGCAGCAGAGCGACGTCTTTGCCCGTGAGATCGGGGTTCTGTTCGCTCCCGGACAAAGCGAATTCCTTCTCGACGATCTGGCGCGACGTGACGAACCATGAATGGTCGTGTCCGGTGGTGCGCAGGTGCTGGAGCGTTCCGAGCGTGTCGAACCCGGGGAAGAGCGGCACCGGGAGGCGCTTGCCGGTCGCATCGAGCCAAAGCGAGGACGGACCCGGGAGGATCCGAATACCGTGTGCCGGCCACACAGGGTCCCAGTTCTTGATCCCCTCCACGTAATGCCACATGCGATCGCCGTTGATCAGACGCGCTCCGGCGGCCGCGGAGACCGCGTGCATGGAGCCGTCGACGTATGCGGGTACACCGGAGAGCATGTGCGACGGCGGCGTGCCCAGGCGTTCCGGCCAGGCTGCACGGACCAGGTCGTGATTGCCGCCGATACCACCGGAGGACACGATCGTGGACCCGGCCGTGATCTCGAAGTCGCCGGTTACCTCGCGAGACGACGTCGCACCGCGAGCGGTGTGCTCGTCGACGAGCAGATCGCCCCTCGCTCCGACTACCGCGCCGCCGGCGACCATGAGCTCGGTGACGCGATGGCGGGGGAGGATCGTGAGGGTGCCCGCCTCTTCCGCTCGGAGCGCTGCCTCTGCGAACGGCGCGACGATTCCTGGACCTGTGCCCCACGTGATGTGGAACCTCGGCACCGAGTTCCCAGGGCCGATCGCGCCGTACCCACCGCGCTCCGCCCAGCCGACGACGGGGAAGAACCCAACCCCGCGCTCGCGCAACCAGGCGCGCTTCTCGCCGGCCGCGAACTGCAGGTATGCCTCGGCCCAAGCGCGTGGCCATCGGTCCTCTTCACGGTCGAACCCCGCATTGCCGAACCAGTCCTGGGTCGCGAGCTCCAGCGAGTCCTTGATGCCGAACCGCCGCTGCTCGGGCGAGTCGATCAGGAACAGCCCGCCGAACGACCACCACGCCTGCCCGCCGATATTCGAGCGCGGCTCCTGATCGATGAGGATCACCCGTTTACCGGCGGCCGTGGCCTCCGCAGCTGCGACAAGGCCTGCCAACCCCCATCCGATCACGAGAACGTCGGCGGACAGGGGTGTGGTGGTCATGGGGTCTCCGTTGAATCCTGACTGCTGCTGCGGGTTTCGAGCGTCGAACGACCGGCTGGGGCGGGACCGATGCCTGACGGCTCCATGGTGTTCACCATGGCATATGCTGCGCGCTCCAGGTAGTCCCAGAGGGTGGAGTCGTGCAGCGGGGACAGCCGCACCTCATCGAGCGAGGTGCGCATGCAGCGCAGCCAGCGATCCCTCGCGTCCGGGTCGACGTGGAACGGCATATGACGCATCCGCAGGCGAGGATGTCCCCTCGTCTCGCTGTAGGTCGAGGGACCGCCCCAGTACTGGGCGAGGAAGAGGGTGAACCGCTCGGCGGCGGGTCCGAGATCCTCTTCGGGATACATGCGCCGCAGAACGGGATCGAGCGCGACCTCTCGGTA
>Ga0247738_10000127_pt1 | contig 35080 bp, 35 predicted proteins | sample UWRJL013104B2_FD_180936 | JGI IMG/M metagenome (GOLD analysis project Ga0247738, IMG submission 180936) | Plant litter microbial communities from Arlington Agricultural Research Station in Wisconsin, United States - UWRJ-L013-104B-2 | ecosystem: Environmental > Terrestrial > Plant litter >...
GAGAGGGCTATGGCGAACTGGTCGAGGCGGTGATCGCCGAAGCCCTCTCGGATCGGGAAGCGCGGCAGGGCGCGAAAAAGGGAGCTGATTCATGAACACGGCGACGATCCGGCGCAGCAATGGCCGTGGCTCGCGCGGGGGCCTGAGCGGCAATGCGGCGCGGCGCCCGGCGAAGACCAAGGGCCTGTTCATGCAGATGGCCGAGGCGCTGCCGTTCAACGAGCATCAGCTCCATGTGATCATGACCTGGTTTTTCGGGCTCGTGCTGGTTGCGATGCTCTGGGTCGCCGCTCTGTTCTTCGGCGTGCCTGCGATGCTCTGGTCGGAGGCGAGCGATGTGGCGCGCCGGGCCGGGCTTCAGGTCGCCAAGGTCGAAGTGCATGGCACCGACCATATGGACGAAGTGCCGGTCTATAATCAGGCCATCCGGCAGGTAGACCGCTCCATGATCGATCTCGATCTCGTGGGCCTGCGCGCCGAGATCATGAAGCTGGGCTGGGTCGAGGATGCGCGCATCTCGCGCCGCCTGCCCGATACGCTGGTTGTCGATATCGTCGAGCGCAAGCCCGTCGCCATTTGGCAGCATGAAGGCAAGCTCACGCTGGTGGACGCCAAGGGCGTGATGCTGAACGGCGTCGATCCGCGCACCATGCGCAATCTGCCGCTGGTCGTGGGCCCCGACGCTAATCATCAGACCGCGATGCTGGGCAAGCTGATGGACGCAGCGCCTGCGCTCAAGCCAATGCTCGCCGGTGCGACCTGGGTCGGCAATCGTCGCTGGGATCTTCAGTTCCAGTCGGGCGAGACGCTTGCTCTGCCCGAGGGCGAGGCGGAAGCGGCTGCGGCACTGGTCAATTTCGCGCGGATGGACGGCGTGGATCGCCTTCTTGGACGCGGCATTGTGCGCTTCGACATGCGTGATCCGGCGCGCTTCGTGCTGCGCCTGCCGCCGGGCCGTAGTGGCGGCGATGGCAGCGCTGTGCCCTCCGCCGCGGAAGGCACTGGCGCGCGCGTGCCGGTTCAGCCTGACGTGAAACCGGCGAGCGAAACCAAGGTGCAAGGCCAGACAGCACAGGTCTCGCGCCCGGGCGAGCAGGGCTAAATATGGCCGGCCCCCGCAACGATGGCCTGATCACTGCCATCGACATTGGCAGCTGGAAGGTTTCGGCACTCATCGCGCGCAAGACCGAGAATGGCGGCCTCGCCGTGCTCGGCACTGGCCAGCGCGAGAGCCGGGGCGTGCGGCGAGGCCTCGTGGCGGACATGGAGCGGACGGAACTGGCCGTGCGAGAGACCATCGAGCAGGCCGAGAAAGTCGCGGGCACCAATATCGAGAAAGTCGTGCTCTCCTTCTCCGGCGGCAGCATCGAGAGCAAGGTCGAGCCGGTTGAGGCGATTATCGGCGGCCGTGCCATCGAGCAGGCGGATGTTGATGCGTTGTTCGAGCGCGCGCGCGAGCGGATCGACCCGGAAGGCCGCGTCGTGCTTCAGGCGCATCCGGCGCTTTATACCATTGACGGCATGCGCGGCGTGACGCGGCCGCTGGGCCTCCATGCCGAGCGCCTCGGCGTCGATGTTCATGTCGTCATGGCGGACGGCGCGCCGCTGCGGAACCTCGAGACGGCCGTGCGCGGCGCCTATCTCGATGTGGGTTCCATCGTCGCAGCCCCGATTGCGACCGCCATGGCGTGCCTGAGCGATGAGGAGCGCGATCTGGGCGTGGCGCTGGTCGAGCTTGGCGCGGGCGTTACCAATGTTTCGCTCCATATCGGCGGTATGCTGGTTGGCCTGCGGTCCATCCCCATCGGCGCGGCGGACATTACTGACGATATCGCGTCGGCATTCGGAATTCGCCGCAGCCAGGCCGAGCGCATGAAATGCTTCTACGGATCGGCCATGCAGAACCGCCGCGATTTTCGCGAAGTTATCGAGATTTCTCCCGCTGCGGGCGGCGACGACAAGGTCGAGCCGCGCAAGGTGACGCGCGCCGAAATGGTGGGCGTCATTGGCGAGCGGCTTGGCCGCTTGATGGGCGAAGTCTCCAAAGCGCTGAATGAAATGGGCTTTCTCTCGCCCGTAGGGCGGCAGGTCGTGCTCACCGGCGGTGGCGCAGAGCTCAAGGGCATTGCCGATTATGCGCAGACCGCGCTCGGCCGGGCGGTGCGGATCGGCAAGCCGCGCGAGATGGAAGGCCTGCCAGACGCGCATCGGGGACCAGCCTTTTCGACGCTCGCGGGCCTCGCCATTCATGCTGCAACGGACCGCGTCGACCTGCGCTTCAACACCGCAACGTCGCAGACCGTGAATCGCCTGCGCTGGACCGATGCAGTGCGACGGATGTTCAGCACGATGAAGACGCAATATTAGCCGATAGGCATCTCGCCGTGCCGATACCCATGTTATCCCCAGACTATCCGACTTTTTGGTCATCTGCCAAAAAAGGGGGATGAATTGACTGGTTAACTGGTGCATGAAACTTGATCATTGGAGGCGCGATGTGGCGCTCAAGGAGACATTTAGATGAGCATTGAAATCGGTCCGCCTCATGTGGACGAACTCAAGCCAAGGATCACCGTGATCGGTGTCGGCGGCGCGGGTGGCAATGCCATCGCCAACATGATCGCCGCATCCGTCGACGGGGTCGATTTCATCGTCGCCAATACCGACGCGCAGGCGCTCAACGCTTCGCCCGCTGAGCGCCGCATCCAGCTCGGTCCGCGCATTACCGAGGGTCTCGGCGCAGGCTCGCGGCCCGATATCGGCCGCGCCGCTGCCGAGGAGACGATCGCCGACGTGATCGAATCCCTCAACGGCGTGCACATGTGCTTCATCGCTGCCGGCATGGGCGGCGGCACGGGTACTGGCGCTGCGCCGGTCATCGCCAAGGCCGCCAAGGAAAAGGGCGTCCTCACCGTGGGCGTCGTCACGAAGCCCTTCACGTTCGAAGGCACGCGCCGCATGCGCTCGGCCGAAGCAGGTATCGAGGAGCTGCAAAAGCACGTCGATACGCTGATCGTCATTCCGAACCAGAATCTCTTCCTGATCGCCAATCCGAACACGACCTTCAAGGAAGCGTTCCAAATGGCGGACGAAGTGCTGCAGCAGGGCGTGCGCGGCATCACCGATCTCATGGTCATGCCTGGCCTCATCAACCTCGATTTTGCCGACGTCCGCTCGGTGATGGAAGAGATGGGCAAGGCCATGATGGGCACGGGCGAAGCCGAAGGCGACGGTCGCGCGCTTCAGGCTGCGGAGAAGGCCATTGCAAATCCGCTGCTCGACGGCGTCTCGATGCGCGGCGCCAAGGGCGTCATCGTCTCGATCACCGGCGGCGAAGACATGCGCCTCATGGAAGTCGACGAAGCCGCCAATTATATCCGCGAGCTGGTCGATCCGGACGCGAACATCATCTGGGGTTCGGCGTTTAACGAGAATCTCAACGGCAAGATTCGCGTGTCGGTCGTCGCGACCGGCATAGATATGGAAGCTATCGAAAGCGCGCCCAAGAGCCAGCCTTTCCGCCTGGGTGACATGGGCGCGGGGCTCACTCGCCCCGTGCAGATGAGCAAGCCGGTGTTCGAACCCGCAGCGCCGCCACGCGCCGCCGCGCCGATCGCTGACCTTGTAGATGACGACTATGCCGCGCCCGAGCCACGCCTGATTGTGACCGCGCCGGACGATGTGGAGAGCAATGAACTGGTGCTCGATCCCCCGAGCCCGGTGATTGCCGCGACGTTCGACGATGCTGCCGGCCCCGACGAACTGGTGCTGGAAGATATTGCCGAGCCTATCGCTGCGCCCGAGCCGGCGCCCGCGCCGCGTTCAGCCGGTGGCACGCTGTTCGAGCGCATGTCGCAGCTCGCGCGCGGTAATGCCCGCGCCGATGAAGAAGATGACAATGAGCGCGCGCGCGGCGAATTCGAAGTGCCGCGCTTCCTCAATCGTCAAAACAACCAATAAGCAGCCGGTCCGGGGCATCCATTCGCGGATGACCCCGGCGGCGAAAGAGTGAGAGCGCGTGAAACGGACATATAGGTTAATGGCGGCGGCCGTCGTGCTGCCGCTTATTGGCGTCTCGTCTACGATCAGGGCTCAGTCGGGCGCCATGGTGCAGGCGCTGCCGCCCGCAGCAGCGGTCGAGCGATTGAACAGCAATCTGGCCAAGCTCTCGCGCACGCCGCAAAATGTGGACGCGCTGCTGGGGGCCGGTCAGGCCGCGCTCGATCTGGGCGATGTGCAGGCCGCAAACGGCTTCTTCACCCGCGCCAATATGGTCAATGCCAGCCTGCCGGAGGCGAAGCTCGGTCTTGCCGTCGTCCAGCTTGCTCTGAAGCAGCCGGAAGAAGCCGCCGCAAATTTCGATGCGGCGGAACGGCTGGGCGCCAGCACGCGCGACAAGCTCGCCGACCGTGGTCTCGCTTATGACCTCACCGGTCAGCAGGCGAAGGCACAGCGCGATTATCTGGCTGCGCTGCAGATCAACCCGGGCGATAACAAGGCGCGCCTGCGTTATGCGGTGTCGCTCGGCATCTCCGGGCGGCTCGCCGAGGCGGAAAAGCTGCTTGAGCCCGCACTCAAGGGCGGCGACCGCGAGGCATGGCGGTTCCGCGCATTCATCTATGCAATGAACGGCCGCACGACCGAAGCGCGCAACATCACGCAGAGCGTCATGCCCAAGGGCCTCGCCGATGCTCTTGAGCCCTATATGGTGCGCGTGCCGCTGCTGACCACGGCGCAGAAGGCCAGCGCGGCCCATTTTGGCGATTTTCCCGCCAATGTGCTGCGTATGACGCCGCCGCCGGCACAGGTCGCGGTCGCTGCCGTCACGCTGCCGGCTGCCGCCGCGCCGGTCAGCACCAAGCGGTTGTCCCGCAAGGAGCGCGAGGCGCAGGAAAAGGCGGCTGCCCAGGCCGCTGCCGTCGCCAAAGCCGCCGCACAGCGCCAGCCTGAGCCTGCCGGAATGGCCTTCATTCCGCCGCCACCGCCGCCAGCGGACAACCCGCCGCCGCGCACGGTGCAGATGACGCGCGCCGAGACTCAGTCCGCGCGTCCGCTTCGTGCCGATACCGGTCCGACCCCGACGCCTGCGACCCCGACGCCTGCGACAACGACGCGCGCGCCGCTCTTCACGGTGCCCGCGCCCACCGCGCCGGCCACTGTTCCAAATATATCGCCCGCGCGGCCATCCACGCCGCCGGCGCAGGCCGTCGTTCAACCGACGCGTCCGCAGCAGCCGTCGCCGCAGCCCGCGCAGACGACGCCCCCCCGTATTGCCGGTTCTGCACTGGCCGATGCCCTGTCCGGCCTCACGGTCCCGGTATCCGAGCAGCGCAGCACTGCGGCGGTTGACCTGAATTCGGTCGCCAAGGCGCGCGCCGACAGGGCCGAGAAGGCGAAGAAGGATGCCGAGGCGAAAGCCAAGGCGGAGAAGGATGCCAAGGCCAAGGTGGAGGCCGCCGCCAAGAAGAAGCTCAAGGACAACCCGTCGCGCACCTGGGTGCAGATTGCAGCGGGCAAGAATGTCAGTGCGCTGGCTTTCGATCTGCGCCGTTTCCGCAAGAGCTATGCCGATGCGATTGGCGACGAGAGCGGCTGGTATACCGACTGGGGCGCTACGAACCGCCTGTTAATCGGTCCCTATCGCAAGGATGAGACTGCCCGCGCGACGGTCGCGGCGATCAAGAAGGCAGGCGGCGACGCGTTCCTCTGGCAGAGCGACGCAGGCGAGGAAGTCAAGCAGATCGGCGCGAAGTGAGGGATCTCGCCCCTTATGCCAGCGACCCGGCGAAGAGCCGTGGCCGTCTCCATACCGAGACGGGCGGGGAATTGCGGGGGCCACGCGACATGTTTCAGCGCGACCGCGACCGGATCATCCACTCGATCAGCTTCCGCCGCCTGCGCCACAAGACACAGGTGTTCATCGCGCCAGATGGCGACCATTATCGCGTGCGCCTCACGCATAGCCTGGAGGTCGCGCAGATCGGCCGCACGGTCGCGCGCGTGCTTGGACTCAATGAAGATCTGACCGAGGCGCTGTGCCTCGCGCATGATATCGGCCATCCGCCCTTTGGCCATGCGGGCGAAGATGCGCTGGAAGAGGCGCTCGCCGGGCGCGGGGGCTTCGATCATAATGCGCATTGCGTGCGGACGCTCATGCTCCTTGAGCACGCTTATCCGCGCTTTACGGGCCTTAATCTGAGCTGGGAGATGCTCGAAGGGCTTGCCAAGCATAATGGCCCGGTGACGGCGCCGAGCTGGGCGATGCAGGAGGCGAACGCGGCTTTCCCGCTGGAGCTGGAGACATGGCCGTCGCTGGAGGCGCAGGTCGCTGCGATTGCCGACGACATTGCCTATGACAATCACGATATCGACGATGGCCTGCGCGCGGGGATATTGACGCTTGACCAGTTGCTCGAGGTGCCGATGGTCGCGCGCTGCTGGGACAAGGTGAGGGCGCGCTTCCCCGATGTGCCGGCCGAGCAGTTGCAACGCGAGCTGGTGCGCGAACAGATCGGCCTCATGGTCAATGATCTGATCGAGACGACGCGCGCCAACCTGACCGCCGCAGGGTTGGATCAGGCCGATGTGCAGGCCGTGCGACTGGCGGGGCGGCAGATTGCGGATTTTTCCGACGAACTGCGCGAGCCGGAGCGGGCGCTCAAGCGCTTCATGTATGCCAATCTCTATCTGCACCCGATTCAGGTGGAAGCCGCAGACCGCGCCAAGGTCATCGTGGCGGATCTGTTCGAGGCTTATCATGAGCATCCGGACCTGATGGGCGATGGCTGGGATGTCGCCTGCGTGCAGGAAGAGCCGATGCGCAGCCGGCATATCGCGGACTATATTGCCGGGATGACGGATCGCTTTGCGGAGAAGGCCCATCGTGCGGTCTTCGGCAACAAGCTCGATCGACGCGTGCACTGACAAGCGGAGGAACGACGTGGGCCAGGGCGATCAGCAGTGGATTGGAACGATCATCAGCTTCGGCATCCTCGCGGTGGTGCTGGCGCTGCGCATGCGCAGGATGAAGCAGGTGCGCCCGCTCAAGATCGAGCAGCTCTGGATGCTGCCGGCCTTCTATGCGCTGGTGGTCGCGGCGCTTTATTTTACGCATCCGCCCGTCGGCATCGTCTGGCTCTATGCGCTGCTGGCGCTGGGCGTCGGCGCGCTGCTCGGCTGGTATCGGGGCAAGCTCATGACGATCACCGTGGATGCGCAAACGCATGAGGTGAGCCAGCAGGGCTCGATGGCCGCAATGCTGTTCATCGTCGCGCTGGTCGGCCTGCGTCTCATCGCGCGCTCGTTCGCTACCAGTGGATCGAACGTCGATCCTGCGATCATGTTTTCGATCACCGATGTGCTGCTGGCGCTCGGCTTCGGCTTCATCACGGCACAGCGGGTCGAGATGGGCACGCGCGCCAAGGCGTTGCTGGCCGAGGCGAAAGGCCGGGCGGGATGACCGGCGAGCCGCAGCCCTGGCTGGCGGGCGAAGCGCCGCAGCAGGACGAACGGCGCCACGCACCCGCCACGCTGCGCAATCGCGAGGCTATCGCGCAGATATTGGCCGATGTGCTGCCCGCGCAGGGTACTGTGCTGGAAGTTGCCAGCGGATCGGGCGAGCATGTCGTCCATTTCGCCGGAGCTTTTCCGGGGCTGGACTGGCAACCGAGCGATCCCGATCCAGCCGCGCTGCGCTCAATCGCGGCCTGGGTGGCGGAAGCGCATCTCGTGAATGTCGTGCCGCCTGTGATGCTTGATGCGGCCAGCGACGACTGGCCCATCGCGTTGGCCGATGCGATCCTCTGCATCAACATGGTGCATATCAGCCCGTGGACGGCCACGCTCGGCCTGCTGCGCGGCGCTGCGCGTCTGTTGCCGCCGGGCGGGCCGCTCTATCTCTATGGGCCTTATCTCCAGTCCGGCGTCGAGACGGCGCCGAGCAATCTTGCATTCGATCAGTCGCTGCGGTCGCGCGATGCCAATTGGGGTCTGCGCGATGTCGCCGATGTCGAGGCTGCGGCACTGGAACAGGGCTTCAGTCTGGAGCGGACCATAGCCATGCCCGCCAATAATCTCAGCCTGATCTTCCGGAACGGTCCTCTTCGGCCGTGACGCTGAGCGCGCCCGAGCGCCGCACATTTTCGCGCCAGGCGATGTAAAGTCCGGCCGAAGCGATCATCGCCGCGCCCGCCCAGCTTGGCAGCGTCGGCCATGTGTTCCAGAACAGCCAGCCTGCCGCCGTCGCCCAGATGAGCTGCGAATAATCCATCGGGATCACCAGCGAGACCGGCCCCCAGCGCAGCGAGAATGTCATGAGCAGTTGTGCCGCGCCGCCGGAAATGCCGAGCATCACCAGCAGCGTCCATTGAGTGGCGTCGTGCGGCACATGGGAGAAGAGCGCGAGGATCGCCAGCGGCGGCAATGACAGGGTCGTGAACCAGAAGACGATGGTCGGGGCTTGTTCTGTCTTGTTGAGGTCACGCAGCACGATGGAGATGATCGCCGTTACCAGCGCGCCCGCCAGCGCGATGGCCACACCGATATTGGCGAGATGTTCGGAGTCCGGATGCGCCATGATGACCACGCCGATGAAGCCGAGCAGGACGGCGCTCCAGCGGTGACGGCCGATATGTTCGCGAAGGACGATGGCGGAGAGGATCGTCGCGAAGATCGGCATTGTGAACGCGATCGAGGTCGATTCAGCGAGCGGCAGCAGCGCGACGGCACCGAAATTGAGCAGCATTCCGAGCATGCCCAGGGCCGAGCGCGATATGTGCATGCCGATGCGGTTGGTCTTGATGGCGCTTGGCCCCATGGTGGCGAAGAGCCAGGCGGCAGCGAGCGGCCAGGCGAAGAGCTGCCGATAGAAGACGATCTCTCCGACGCCCACGCCCCGGTCGGTCAGCAGCTTGCCGCAGACATAAGTGGCCGCCAGCATCAGCATGGCGACGAGGCGCAATATGATCGCGAACATGGGCCGGTCCGGGCGGCCTTCATGCGGGAGAGCGGGGGAAGTCACAGGATAGGCTTAGCGGGGCGGGGCGGCGCCGTCACGTTCTCCGAAGCGACCGGAGGCTATCCCCGACGAACAAAGCCAGCGCGAGCCAGATAAACGCGAAGCTCATCAGGCGCGCGGCCGAGAGCGGCTCACCGAGCAAGAAATAGCCGGTGAGGAACTGGAGCGACGGCGCGATATACTGGATGAGCCCGAGCGTGATGAGCGGGAGCCGCCGCGCCGCGCCCGCGAACAGCAGGAGCGGGACCGATGTGATCGCGCCCGTGCCGATGAGCAGGGCGGTCTCCACGCCGTGGCGCCCGAAGGCGAGTTCGCCATGCGTGGCGAACCAGAAGAGGCTTGCGAGCGCAGGCGGCGCCAGCACCAGTGTCTCGACGGCAAGGCCGACGGGCGCCTGCACGGGCGTCAGTTTGCGCACAAGGCCATAGAGCGCGAAGCTCACGGCCAGCGTGATGCTGATCCACAGCGTCTGAAGCTCGCCAGCCGCCAGCAGTGCAACGCCGACGCCCGCAATCGCCACTGCCACGATCTGCAAGCGCCGCAGCCGCTCTTTCAGGAACACCACGCCGATGAGCACATTGACGAGCGGATTTAGGAAATAGCCCAGGCTCCCCGCGAGCACATGCTCGTTGTTGATTGCCCAGATATAGACCAGCCAGTTGACCGCGATGAGTACGGCGCTGATCGTCAGCGCGCCAAGGATGCGCGGTTGGCGCAGGGCGGCTGTGAAGGCAGGAAACTGCCTGACCGCGAGCAGCACGATCGCCATGAACAGCACCGACCAGATGATCCGGTGCGCCACGACCTCGACCGGGCCGACGCCGGGAAACAGCTTGAAGTAAAGCGGGAGCAGGCCCCAGGCGCCATAAGCCCCGACACCGTAGATAAGCCCGGTGCGGTGCGCGGCGCGCGCCTTCGCGTCCTCAAGCGGGACGGAGCCGAGCGAAACCGGCTGGTTCAAATGATGCCGCCGCCCAGCCAGAGCCGCAACATGCCGAGCGCAGCCACGGCAAGGCAGAAATTGCGTGAGCCGTTGCCGCTCGAAAGCGTGCCGACGCCCGCGCCGAACAAGGCGATCGGCACGAGGATCCAGTTCGCCCAGCCGAGGAGGGGGATGATCGTCGGGATCATCAGGATCAGCGCGGCAAGGCCGATGAGAGATGAAAGAATTGACGTCATGCCGTTTCAATGGCCTTCGTCCGGTGGATTGGCAAGGGGAGGGCTACGGGACAGACGTTGAGCCGACCTCAGTGCCCGCTACCGGCGATCGCGAAAAGGAAGCTGACGTCCGTTCGCCAATCCTCTAAGCATAGCTATCGGGAAGAGGGGGCATCCAGCATGAACAAGTGGATCGTTTCGGGCCTTGCGCTCATCGCGGGCTCAGCCAGCGCGCAGACCGCGCCGCAATATGGCATTGCGCCGCCGCCCTTGTCCGCGACGCCGTCTGTATTCGACACGGCTGAGCAGCATGGCATCAAGGTTTCGGTGGTCGCAAAGGGATTTGCCCGGCCATTCGCGATGGAATTCCTGCCCGATGGCGATTTGCTGGTCGCGGAGCGTGGTGGCGGTCTGCGGATCATCCACAAGGCGACCACGGCGCAAGCGGTGCTCGATCCCCAGCCGATCCCCGGCATGCCGCTGCCAAATCCGGTCGCGGGCAATGTGGGCCTTCATGACATTGCGCTGCATCCCGATTTCGCGCGCAATCACTGGCTCTATTTCACCTTTCTCGATCCGGTGCCCAATGATGCCGGCGTCGACGGGCCGCCGCGCAATGCGAAGCTCAAATTGATGCGGGGCAAGCTGGAAAATGGCCGGCTCAGCCAGGTGACGACGCTGGCCGAAGGTACGCCGTCCGGTCCGGCCGGTACGCGGGTGCAGGTGGCGAAGGACGGCAAGGTCTGGGTGACGACCGGCGGTCCATATGGCGCGGTGTCGCAGGACCTGAGCAATATCTATGGCAAGGTGCTGCGCTTCAATGAGGATGGCTCGATCCCGAGCGACAACCCATTTGTCGGCAGGGCTGGCGCCAATCCCGCAATCTACAGCTATGGTCACCGCGATCAGCACGGCCTTGTCGTCCATCCGGTGACGGGACAGGTCTTTGCCGCGGAACATGGCCCCAATGGCGGCGATGAGGTCAACCTCGTCAAGCCGGGCGGCAATTATGGCTGGCCGACCTACACCTTCGGCCGCAACTATGATGGCAAGGATTTTCCGGGTCTTCCGCTCGCGGCAGGGATTGAGCGGCCAGTGGCGATCTGGATCCCGTCCATCGCGCCTTCGGGCCTGCTCTTCTATCAGGGCGACAAATTCCCCGCATGGAAAGGCAATCTCTTCGTCGGCAGCGGCCGGCGCGGCGAGATCAATGGCACGGGCGGGCTGGAGCGCGTGGTGTTCGACGCTAATCTGGGCGAGCTGCGGCGCGAGGCGCTGCTGACGCCGCTGCGCAAGCGCGTGCGGGATGTCGTGCAGGGGCCGGACGGCAATATCTATGTCGTGACGGACGGTGACGAATTCGCGGTGCTGAAGATCGAGCCTTCGGGCAATTGATCGGATTCAGGCGACGCCCATGATGTGCTGGAAGGTATCGAACCACCATTTCGATCCCCATAATGAATAGGCGAGGATCGCGAACGGCAGGTTTGCGCCGAGCCAGATCAGATAGGCGCGGTGAATGCGGCCGAGCCGATACAGGTCCCAGAAGAACATCGGCGCGATCCACAGGAGAAGATACAGGTCGATTGTGGCCGGGCTGGCGGGCAGGCTGCTCGGCAACCAGCCAAGCCGATCAATCGCGGCCGGAAGAGGCGTGACCGTCGCCAGGATCATCAGCCGTTTGTGCAGGCCGGCATCCTTGCCGCGTGCCGCGACTGCGAGGCCGACCATGAGCGGGAAGACGACGCCGGCACGGATCTGGAACAGCGCAATATTGGTCTGGAAGGCGAGGGTTTCCGTGAGTCCCGCCTCCGCCGCAGGGGGGAGGCCGGACTGCAACGCGCCCCAAACCATGAAATACATGGTCGGCACGAGAATGAAGCCGGTGACCACCATTGCAGGTGCCAGCACCATCGAGGCCAGTCCCAATTGGCGATGATAGGCCCTCCACCCGGTCGCCATCAGGCTGGTCTGCGCAACGAGCAACATGATCCACGCGCCCATCAGCACGGCATGAATGTGAAGGACGGGCGGAAAGGGCGGTCGTTGCCCGGCCTGGACTGCGTTCACTTTCGCAATGGAATCAGGAATGAACCCCGCCAGGACCGTGGCCAGGAAAAGCACGGCCATGAAAACATAGATCCAGCGATCTATGACTGCTGTGAGTCCCGAAGGCGCAGATTTCCCCACGGTAGAGTCTGCAAGCGTCGCCATGGTCCATCCCCCCGGCAATGCAACTTAGTGCACAAATCTACCATGGTTGATGACTTCAGAAAACGGCAAATTTCCGTAGCGGAAATCAGGCTTTAGCGTGAAGCGGCCGCGAATCAGCCGTCGCTGTCCCGCTCGATGTCCGCACCCACCGCGCTGAGCTTCTCTTCCAGCCGCTCATAGCCCCGGTCGAGATGATAGACGCGCGCCACCTTCGTTTCGCCTTCCGCCGCCAGCCCCGCGAGGATGAGGCTCATCGAGGCGCGCAGATCGGTCGCCATGACTTCGGCGCCGGTCAGCTTGGCGACACCGCGCACGACGGCCGTGCGCCCGTCCACCTTGATGTCCGCGCCCATGCGCGCGAGTTCAGGCACGTGCATGTAGCGGTTTTCGAAGATGGTCTCGGTGAGCACACTGGCGCCGTCCGCCAGCGCCAGCATCGCCATGAACTGCGCCTGCATGTCGGTCGGGAAGGCAGGGAATGGCGCGGTCGAGAGCGTCAGGGGCTTGAGCTTGCCGTCGGCTGCGATCTTGATGCTGCCGCGCTTCTCGTCGACATGGACGCCTGCCTCGCGCAAACCGGCAAGAATGGCGTGCATGTCGCCTGCGTTCGCGCCGACCAGCTCCAGCTCGCCGCCGGTGATCGCCGCCGCGCAGGCATAGCTGCCCGCCTCGATGCGATCCGGCATGACCGCATAAGTGGCGCCATGCAGGCGCAGCTTGCCATGGATGACCAGCTTGTCGGTGCCGACGCCTTCAATGTCCGCGCCCATGGCAATGAGCAGCTTGCACAGGTCGACAATCTCGGGCTCGCGCGCTGCATTTTCAAGGATGCAGGTGCCGTTCGCCAGCACAGCCGCCATGACGGCATTTTCCGTCGCGCCGACCGAAACGACCGGGAAGCTGAACGTGCCGCCGGGCAAGCCGCCATCCGGCACGCGCGCGGTCACATAGCCGCTCGCCATTTCCAGCTCCGCGCCGATGGCTTCCAGCGCCTTCAGGTGAAGGTCGATCGGGCGATTGCCGATCGCGCAGCCGCCGGGCAGGGAGACAGTCGCTTCGCCCGCGCGGGCCAGCAGCGGGCCGAGCACGAGGATCGAGGCGCGCATTTTGCGCACGATGTCATAGGGCGCGAGCGTCGCGCTGATCTTGCCGGCGCGGATCGTCATCACGCGGCCGAAATCCTCAGGGCGCGATCCTTCGATAGCCGTTGAGGCGCCAAGCTGGTTGAGGAGATGGCCGAAGCTGTCGACATCGGCGAGGCGCGGCAGGTTGCGCAGCGTCACGGGCTCGTCGGTCAGCAGCGCGCAGGGCATCAGCGTAAGGGCCGCGTTCTTGGCGCCGGAGATGGGGAGCTTGCCGGAAAGCGGCCTGCCGCCGCGAATGAGGATTCTGTCCATCGCGGTGTATTAGCGGGCGTGCGGGGTGGCGCAAGGGGAGGGACATTCCTTCTCGCTTACTCCATCTCCCCTACCGCTTCAGAACTTCATCTTCCATCTGAGCATGATCCGGTTGCTGGTGATCCCGCCCAGCAAAGGTTTGGCTTCGGTGACAATAGCTGCCGTGCCGCCGAAAAGGCCGGTCTGCGCCTGAGGGAAGAGATCCTCGCGCAGTTCCGGCAAGCGCGGGAGGCGCCGCTCAAGACGTCGGCCGGTAACGACGATATCCGCGGGCGAAGGAGAGGGGGGCGAGGGGTGAGCAAGGTCGAAAGGGATGTCGAGCATTGTCGCAGGTGGGGCGCTCGTGGGAGTCGCTTGCCATGCCAGCATCAGCGCGATCATTCCCATGCCGGCTCCCTACAGATTGCTCGCAATATGCGCGGCAATTGTGATCGGATTGCGGCGGCCTAGGGCTTGGCGCCCTTCTCACTGGCAAGCCGCGACATCAATATGGCCGCGCGCTTGGCCTGGCGGGGGAAGGAGGCGAGATCGACGACTTCTTCCGGCGTATGATCGCCATCGCTGGAAGGGCCGAGGCCCACCAGGCCATCGACGTCGCCCGCGACGAAGCTGATGTCCCCCGCGCCGCGCTTGAGCGGATCCAGCGCAGGCATTGTCGGGAGGCCGAGATCGGCATTGATGAGATTGAACCGGTCGAGCAGCGCCTTGTTACCGGCCGTGGGCGCCATGGGAGGATAGCCCTGTTTGAAGACGATTTTGGCGTCCGTCTCAGGTAGGTGCTGGGCGACAATCGCTTCCATCTTCGCGCGCACGCGGTCGCTCTGCTCGGGGCTGAGCGTGCGGAAGTCGCCGCGGGCAATGGCAACGGGCGGGACGATGTTGGTCTTGCCGGTCGCCGAGACTTCGGACTCGCCGGGGCTCAAAGTGGCGGTCGCGCCGCCGGTGATGAGGCCGATATTATAAGTGAGATTGGGCTCGGGCAGCTGCGTGCGGAACGCGTCGATGATGCGGGCCATTTCGTAGATCGCACCGTAGCCGACATCCTTGGAGAAGATGCCGCTCGAGTGAGCGGTCTTGCCGGTCGCAGTGATCGTGTAATCGGCCGCGGAGCGCCGCGCGATGGAGCCATGATCGACGCCGTCAACAACGGCCAGTCCTTCGAAGTCGAGTGCAATGTCGGCCCGTTTTCCGGCCGCGATCAGGTCTGCGCGTGAGATGCTGGTGGGCGATCCGGCAGCTTCCTCGTCGCCGGTCAGGACGATCTCTATATTCGCACCCTTCAGCGTGCCCGCAGCCTGCATGGCGCGCAGGGCCATGAGCATGACGGCGACACCGCCCTTATTGTCGGCCGCGCCCGGTCCGTGCAGCTTGTCGCCCTTGCGCTCATAGGTCTGGAAGGGCGAACTCGGCTCGAACACCGTATCGAGATGGCCGATGAGCAGCATCCTGGTGGTGCCCGGCTTGCCTTTATGGACCGCGACGATGTGCCCGGCGCGCTGGACCTGCTCCTGCGGGATCCATGTGACGGCAAAGCCAAGTGCTTCCAGCTCGGGCCGGATCATCTCGGCAACCTTGGTGACGCCGGCGATGTTGCGCGTCCCGCTATTCTGCGCGACCCATTTTTCGAGCAGGCTGACTGTGCGCTCCTGATCGGTATTGACGGCGGCGATCAACTTCTGCTCCGGCGCGGAAAGCTTCGCGGCAGCTGGCGCGGTGACGAGACAGGCGAGGGCAAGTGCAGCGGCATGTTTCATGCTGCCATGATAGGCAGACGCGCTTTTGCTGCAATGCGGAAATTGGACGGGCTGGTGTTTCGATAACGTCCTGATTATCTATCATAAGATAATAATATATCAGGAGAGCGCCTATGTTCCATTTCTCGTTCGAGCCCGCGCGCGGAATTCTTCGCGTAGAGGTCGTCGGCGCATGGACCATGGCCGAGGTCGAGCGCTATGCGCAGGAAGCTGGCGTCCAGTTCTCCACTGCGCGCAAGGCGGCGGGTCGCCTGCGTCTCCTCGTAGACCTTTCGGCGACGGCCATCCTGAGCCAGTCCATCATCGAGCCACTCGCAAAGGCAGGCATGCAATATTCGCGGCCCGATGATCGCGTGACCATCGTGGTGGCGTCCACACTCCTGAAGCTACAGATGAAACGGATGGTCGGCGATGCGCCGGTGCCTATTTTCGTCTCGACTCAAGAGGCCGCTGAGTGGCTTGTGCGTCCCGAGGAAACCCAGTCCTAGGGAGAGTCGGTCAGGTCGTCTTCTTGCCGAACCCGCCTTGCGGGCGCGCAACCCTATTGGCGCCGAATGCGCTGACATTGGTCTGGAACCGGTTCCACACGTCCGCGAGCGGTCCTTCGCTCAAAGGACTGTCGAGCCGCACACCCACTGTTCCGTCCGGCTTCACCCAGCGCACGATCCCGCAAACCGCGTCGCCCGCATATTCGACGATCACGCGATGGCGCGGTTGCGCCGTGAAACCGTGGAGCCGCAGTCCCTGTTTCGACATGTCAATGATCACAGCCTCGTGCTGATCGAGCACCGTTGCGACGAGCACGGGCAGCTCGATGCGGAAACGTCGGTCTGTGCGGTTGTTGTCGTCCACCTGATCTTTGTCCTGCGAGCCTCTAGGGCACAGCCGCTACATTCCGCGCGTGCGGATCACAACCAGCATCGTCGATCAAGCGATTGTAACGGAAGCGAGTCGCGCTGTCGTCAGGCAAGAAGCTCGACATCCCAATAGAGCCAGTCGTGCCAGCTTTCATGAAGATGGTTGGGCGGGAAAGCGCGGCCATGATCCTGCAATTGCCAGCTTGTCGGCCGGATGGGATATTCGCGCAGGGTCATGCCGGCCTCGCGCGGGGTGCGCCCGCCTTTCCGGAGATTGCAGGGCGAGCAGGCCGTCGTAACATTCTCCCAGGTGGTGCGCCCGCCTGCGCGGCGCGGCACGACATGATCGAAGGTCAGATCCTTGAGCGATCCGCAATATTGGCAGGCGAACTTGTCACGCAGGAACAGGTTGAACCGCGTGAAGGCGGGATGTTCGCTGGGGCGCACATATTGCTTGAGCGCAATGACGGAGGGGATATGCATCTGGAAGCTGGGGGAATGGACTTCCCGCTCATAGCTGGCGACGATGTCCACCCGATCTAAAAAAACCGCCTTGATGGCGGTTTGCCAAGGCCAGAGGCTCAGCGGATAATAGGATAGAGGCGTGTAGTCCGCATTGAGGACAAGCGCTGGACAGTTTTCCAAATGTCGTATTCGATCGGGATGGTACATGCGGCCTCCGGCCCCCTTTCGCTGCCGACGCACTCACTGGGGAAGAAGCGTGACGCCGTTATGACAGCATCGTTCACGCATCCTCGTCAAGGGTTAGTATGAGTCAAAATGACATCACACCTCATGTGGTGAGCCGCTTTGCGCCCAGCCCGACGGGGCGTCTGCATGTCGGCCATGGCTGGTCCGCACTGCTGGCGCATGACTATGCCCGGGCGCGGGGCGGGCGGTTTCTGCTGCGTATCGAGGACACGGATTCAACACGTTGCAGGCCGGAGTTCACGGATGATATCTATCATGATCTGGCATGGCTGGGCATAAGCTGGGACGGGCTGATGATCCAGTCGCAGCGGCTCGGCGTCTATGATGCGGCGCTGGAACGGCTGAAAGCTCTTGGCCTGGCTTATCCCTGTTTTTGCAGCCGCGCCGACATTGCCCGCGAAGTGGCGGCAAGCCTGTCCGCCCCCCATGGCGCAGACGGGCCGCTCTACCCAGGCACATGCCGGGGGCTGGGCCATGACGAGCGGGCAGCGCGGATGGCGCGCGGCGCTCCGCATAGCTGGCGGCTGGATATGGGCGCAGCGATGGAGCGCACCGGACCCCTGACATGGCATGACGAGACGGCGGGCGACGTTGCGGTCGATCCCGATGCACTGGGCGATCTGATCCTCAAGGGCCGCGATCGCCCGGCGAGCTATCATCTTGCCGTGGTGGTCGACGATGCGGCGCAAGGTGTGACGGATGCGGTGCGCGGACGCGATGTGTTCGCTTCGACTCATGCGCATCGCGTGTTGCAGGCGCTGCTTGGCCTGCCGGTACCGTCATATCATCATCACGCACTGGTCGTGGATGGAGACGGCAAGCGCCTCGCCAAGCGCTCGGCGGGGCTTTCGCTCGCAGAGTTGCGCGAAGCGGGCGTGGACGGCGCGACGCTCGCTGCCGATCTGCGCGCCGGGCGCTTTCCAGTTGGAATCTCGCTGGAGCGAGCCTAGATCGGCCTGACAGGAGTTTCCCCCATGAACGGCTTTCTCATCTTCCTTCTCATCATCGCCATGATCGGCGCGGCGGCCTATCTGGTGCGCGGCATCGTGACCTTCCTCAAAACGACCGAGGAAGACCTCAAGAGCGGTGTTGGCCCGAGCCAGTCGAGCCTCAAGCAGAACAAGATGATGATGGGTCGCGTCACCCTGCAGGCGGCGGCGATCCTGATCGTGGCCTTGCTGCTGTTCATGAAGAGCGGCAACTAAGCAGCCGACGGGAGGCCGTATGGTCCGCCTCAACCGCATCTACACCCGCACTGGCGACGATGGCACGACCGGCCTTGTGGACGGCTCGCGCGTCGCCAAGGACGATCCCCGCCTCATCGCGATCGGCGAGGTGGATGAACTTAATAGCGCGATCGGCATGGCCATCGCGGCGCTCGGCAAGGGCGAAAGCGCGCAAGCCGCGCTGCTGCGCACGATCCAGAACGACCTGTTCGATCTGGGCGCCGATATTGCCACGCCAGGCGACGATTTCGCGCCATCAGAGATGGTGCTGCGCATCGTTCCCGCGCAGGTCGATCGGCTGGAGCGCGTCATTGATGCGCTGAACGAAGATCTCGAGCCGCTGCGCAGCTTCATCCTGCCGGGTGGTTCTGCGGGCGCGGCGCATGTCCATCTTGCGCGCGCCATTGCCCGCCGGGCGGAGCGCGCCGCCATTTCTGCCGGTCGCGCCGCGCCGCTCAATCCAGCGGCGCTCGCCTATCTCAATCGCCTCTCGGACCTGCTCTTCGTGCTGGCCCGCGCGCTCAATGCCGGGGATGCCGGCGATATTCTCTGGGTGCCGGGCGCGCAGCGTCAAGGCTGAGCGCTGCCGGCCCCAAGATGCTTCAGGCGCCGACCATCAAGGCGAGGACGGACGACATGTTGGCCAGCGTGGCAACCAGCGCGATGGACAGCAGCGTGACTGTGGTGGTGACAGTGGTCTTGGCGGCATAAGCATTGGTCATGGGTCTATCCTCGGTTCGTTCTTCGATGAGACCCGATTAGCCGCCCGACTTGAGTTTAAGATGTCCGCGCAATTAAAGTACAAGTCAGTGTTGAAATGTTGCGTACTGTTTTGCGACAGAAACCACATCGCTCTCATTTGATCCGGCTTCGCGCCATGCTATGGCCCGTTTTCACTTTTTAACCGCAGGATATGACGCCGATGAACGACCTCACCCAGACGCCCGAGATGATCATCGGCGCTATGGGTGCGCGGGCGCGCCTAGCCACCACGATCCTCGCCGCCGCGCCGAGCGCGCAGAAGGCTGAGGCGCTGCTCGCTGCCGCGCGGGCGCTGCGCGGTGCAACGGCGAAGATCATCCTCGCCAACCGGCTGGACATGGAGCGCGGCACCGCAAATGGGCTGACGGCGGCCATGCTCGACCGGCTGCGGCTGGACGAAGCGCGCATCGCCGGGATTGCGGACGCGGTGGAGCAGGTGGCGACCCTTGCCGATCCGGTTGGTCAGATTATCGACGAGAGCGTGCGGCCCAATAGCCTGAAGCTGCAGCGCGTGCGCGTGCCCCTCGGTGTCATCGGCATCATTTACGAGAGCCGACCCAATGTGACGGCAGACGCGGCCGCCCTTGGCCTGCGCTCCGGCAATGCCGTCATCCTGCGTGGCGGATCGGAAGCGGTGGAGAGCAATCGCGCGATTCATAGCGCCATGGTCGCGGGCATTGTCGAGGCGGGATTGCCGGCGGACGCCGTGCAGCTCGTGCCCAGCACGGATCGTGCGCTGGTGGGCGCCATGCTGCGCGCCGTGGGCCTCATCGACATCATCGTGCCGCGCGGTGGCAAGAGCCTCGTTGCGCGAGTGCAGGAGGAAGCGCGGGTGCCCGTGCTCGCCCATCTCGATGGCATCTGCCACACCTATGTGGACGCGAAGGCCGATCCGCAGATGGCGCGCCAAATCGTACTCAATGCCAAGATGCGCCGCACGGGCATTTGCGGCGCGATGGAGACCCTGCTCATCGACAAGGACTTTCCGCAGGCCGAATTGCTCGTGACCAGCCTGCTCGATGCGCGCTGCGACGTGCGCGGCGACGATGCTGTGCGCGCGATGGATGACCGCGTCGAGCCTGCGCAGGCCGCCGACTGGGACACGGAATATCTCGACAGCATCGTGGCCGCGCGGATCGTTGACGGCGTGGATGAGGCACTCGCGCATATCGCGACGCACAGCAGCCATCATACCGATGCGATCGTCACCGAGGATGCAGCCACGGCCGAGCATTTCCTGCAGGCCTGCGACAGCGCCATCGTGATGTGGAATGCGTCGAGCCAGTTTGCCGATGGTGGCGAATTCGGGCTGGGCGCGGAGATCGGCATTTCGACCGGGCGCATGCATGCGCGCGGTCCCGTCGCGCTGGAAGGGCTCACCACCTATAAGTGGGTTGTGCGCGGTACGGGGCAGGTTCGCCCCTGAGCGTCACCCGTCTCGTTTCCATCACTGTTCGTCCTGCGCCTGTCGAAGGGCGTTCCCTTTTGTCCCTAGGGGCAGGGAAGGGCTGTTCATCGGCTCGGCCCCAATGGAGTGACTGTGATGCGTGATCGAGCTTTGTTATTGCGCCGCCTCTCGTCGCTCATGGCCTTCGCGATGCTCGCCGGGTGCGCCGTCGTGCCGTCTGCGGCTCCGCCATCAGCGCCGCCGCCCGCACCAGCGCCTCCGCCGCCACCACCACCGCCGCCGCCGCCAGTATCTGTCGCGCCAGAACGTCCGTGGGACGTTGCGCCGCTGACTGCGGGAGACTGGCGCTACGAACGTGCCGGCGCGAACAGCGCGGCGCGTTTCGGGTCGAATGCAGCAGCCGATCTGGTGGCATTGCGCTGCGATCGCCAGAGCCGGCAACTCACGCTCGTCGCAACATGGAGAGGCGCGCCTGCCAGCGCTCCGGTGACTATTCGCACAACGTCCGGCGTGCTTGCATGGACCGGCGTCGTCCGCGCTGATCGACCCAATGAGATCGGCGTGAGCCGCGCTGCAAGCGATCCGGGCTTCGACTGGATCAGCTTTTCGCGCGGACGGTTTTCGGTCGAAGTGGCGGGTCAGACGCGGCTCGTCGTGCCGGCCTGGGCAGAGATTTCGCGGGTGATTGAGGATTGCCGGGGCTGAGCGCGGGAGCCGGAAACGGGTCCGCCGGGCTGCGGCCGAGCGCGCAATTATGATTCCAAAATAAATTAATACAAGTCTTGTTCGGAATGTCCGATTGATTCACACATAGGCCATCGGAAGAACAAGGCTTTCAGCCAAAAAGCTTCCGAACCAGTTCCAACTTATCGAAAGGAGGTGATCCGATGTCTCATGGTTCAGCAATGGGGTCGGTCAAGTCCGTTCGGAGAGCCTGCCACTGAGCATTTGGTGGCAGGTCGCGCGAGGGCCGCAAGGGGCCCGGAACGCGGCGTAAATCTCCGGGTGGCGGCACTTCCGGCCGCTGACCATGCTGATGGGCCGCTCGGAGCTTGATTGCTCCGGCGGCCCCTCTCATTATGGCCGGGTTGAATTAGAAAATTTAAGGAGAGAATGATGAAGGCTCGTTGTCTGATTGCCGCCCTGTCGTCCACTATTGTGGGGTTGGGCCTGCTTGCCGCGCCCGTGGCCGCACAGTCCCCCGTGGTCGGCGTCGCCAATCCCGAGGCGCTGTTCACGGACAAGAATCCCACGGTGAACAAGAACAAGCAGGCCGCGCTGCGCATCATGCGCGAGCTGCTGCAATGCGGGCACTGGAGCGACGCCGGCAACTGGCTGACCGAGCGCTACATCCAGCATAATCCGCTCGCGAAGGACGGGCTCAAGCCTGTGCAGGAATATTTCGCCAATCGCCCGCGCACGCCCACCTGCGACAAGCTGATCACGCCGATCGTCGCTGTGCTCGGCGAGGGCGATCTGGTCGCGGTGATTATCGGCCGCTCGCTGCCTAAGCCCGGTGGCAAGCCCGGCGAGACCTATACGACGAGCTGGTTTGATATGTGGCGCTTCGTGGACGGCAAGGCGGACGAGCATTGGGACGCCGCGACGCTGCCCACCGCACCGCCGCCGCCTCGCCCGGCGCAGTAAGCCCGCAGACGGTCAACAATGCCGTCATTGCGAGGGGCGTAGCTCCGAAGCAATCCAGATTTCTCAGCGCGAACTTGGCGCGGGGATCTGGATTGCTTCGCTTCGCTCGCAATGACGATTCTGGGACGGTGGGGCTTTCCCCAAGAGCTTGAGGGCGTGAGGCGACTTAGCCCAGCCCGCCCTTTTCCTCATCCGCGCGATGATAGAGAATCTCGTTGCGGATATGGATGACGCGGGAGCCAAGTCGCGTCTCGTAGATGAAGGTTGCGAAGCCACTGCCGATCGACAGCATAGCGCCGATGAACAGCAGGGCGATCAGCGTGCCCAGGTTCACGTCGAAAAGGGTCGACGCGAACAGCAGGATGACGACCGCGCACACCAGCAGCGACGAGACCACCGAGAGCATGATCGCGAAATTCACGACCTTGATCCGCAGGTCGAGAACCCGGATCTCGTCGATCAGCCGATCATGTTCCGCGCCGACAGTCTGCAACACCAGCTTCTCAACGACCCGCGCACGATCGATGACGCGTGCGAGCCGGGAGGCGCAGACATTGATGAATGCGACGATGCCGGCGAGCAGGAAGACCGGCGCTACGGCGAGCTGGATCGTGTGGGCAACCTGGCTGACCTCCGTGGAGGTCAGCGCGGTAAAGCCGTTCACACCGCCTCCTTGGAGCCGGGCGTGTTGATGCCCATCGAGTGCAGATATTTGCGGACATTGCGCGCGGCCTGACGCAGGCGCTGCTCGTTCTCGACCATGGCGATGCGGACATAGCCCTCGCCGTCCTCGCCATAGCCCACGCCCGGTGCGACTGCGACCTTGGCATGGGTGAGGAGTTGCTTGGAAAATTCCAGGCTGCCCATTTCCTTGAGGGCAGGCGGCAGCGGCGCCCAGGCGAACATACTGGCCTTGGGAGCGGGAATATCCCAGCCCGCACGCGAGAAGCTCTCGACGAGCACGTCGCGGCGCTTGTGATAAAGCTCGCGGTTCTGCGCGACAATGTCCTGCGGGCCATTGAGCGCCGCGCAGGCGGCCGCCTGGATCGGCGTGAAGGCGCCATAATCCAGATAGGATTTCACGCGCTTGAGCGCCGAGATCAGCTTGCGATTGCCCACTGCGAAACCGATGCGCCAGCCAGCCATCGAATAGGTTTTCGACAGCGACGTGAACTCGACAGCGATTTCCTTGGCGCCGGGCACCTGCAGGATCGAAGGCGTCGGGTTGCCGTCATAATAGAGCTCGGAATAAGCCAGGTCGCTCAGCACCCAGACCTTGTTCTCGCGCGCCCATGCGACCAGTCGCTCATAGAACGCCAAGTCAACCGTCTCGGCGGTCGGATTGCTCGGATAGCCCACCACCAGCACGCTCGGGCGCGGCACGGTGAACGCCATCGCCCGGTCGAGCGCGCGCCAATAGCCTTCGTCCGGCGTGGTCGGCACGGAGCGGATCGTGGCTCCGGCAATGATGAAGCCGAACATGTGAATGGGGTAAGACGGGTTGGGCGCGAGCACGACATCGCCCGGTGCCGTGATGGCCGTGGCGAGGCTCGCAAGCCCTTCCTTCGAGCCCATGGTGACGACCACTTCGGTCTCCGGATCGAGCTCGACCCCGAAGCGGCGGCCATAATAATTGGCCTGTGCCTTGCGTAGCCCGGGAATGCCCATGGACTGCGAATAACCATGCGAACTGGGCTTTTGTGCCACCTCGACCAGCTTGTCGATGACATGCTGGGGGGGCGGCAGATCGGGATTGCCCATGCCGAGATCGATAATGTCCTCGCCGCCCGCACGCGCCGCTGCCCGCATCGCATTGACTTCGGCGATGACATAGGGCGGCAGCCGCTTCATGCGGTAGAACTCGTCGTCGGACATTGTAAAATCGATCTCCTTTGCGTTGTCTTTTGACCGAAAAACCATACGTCACGCAGGTCGGCCACAAGTGCGTATAGCTCGCGTCACGAGGGCGTGCCACTAAAAGCGCGGGCGCACGAATCAGCATAAGGGACCGGCATGGCCGAAACAGCACAGGATCAACTGGACCTGACGACGCTTGGCCAGATGCAGCACTGGACGCACATGCTCGGGCTGGCACAGCAGATGATCCTCGAGCGCAGCAGCATGATGGCCGATGCCGCCGCGCATCCGCATGGTTTCGACGCGCCGCTGACCGCCATTCCCAATGTCGAGCGCATCGCCGAGATTCAGGCGGACATGGCCGGCAAGGGCCTCGCGATATGGGAGCGATTCCTGACGCAGGCCAGCGGGCAGGCCGAAGACGAGCCTGCGCTTTCGGACGCTGATCGCGATCGCCGCTTCGCCGATCCGCTATGGCGCGACAATCCGGTGTTCGATCTCATTCGCCAGATGTACCTGCTCGCCTCGGAAGGTCTGATGCGGCTCTCCGATGCGGTCGACGGCCTCGATCAGCGGCAGAAGGAGAAGCTGCGCTTCGTCACGCAGCGCTTCGTTGAAGCGGCAAGCCCGAGCAATTTCGCCTTCACCAATCCGCAGGTAATCGAGCGGACGATCGAGACGGGCGGAAAGAATCTCGTGGCCGGTCTGGAGCATCTGCTCGCCGACCTCGACCGGGGCCAGCTCACCCATGCCGATGGTTCGCAATTCGAGCTGGGGCGGAATATTGCCGCGACGCCGGGCAAGGTGATCCACGAGACGCCGCTCTACCAGCTCATCCAATATGCGCCGACCACCAAGAGCGTGCACGAGACGCCGCTGATCATCTTCCCGCCGTGGATCAACCGCTTCTATATTCTCGATCTCAATCCCGCGAAAAGCTTCGTCAAATGGGCGGTGGATCAAGGGCTCACTGTGTTCATGGTGAGCTGGAAATCGGCCGACGCGAGCCTCGCGGACGTGACGCTCGACGATTATGTGCTGCGCGGACAAATCGACGCCATCGACGTGGTGCGCGAGGCACTGGGCGTGCCAAGCGTCCACGCCATCGGTTATTGCGTCGCTGGGACAACACTGGCGATCACGCTCGCATTGCTTGCCGCGCGGGGCGAGGCGGGCAAAGTCGCGAGCGCCACGTTCTTCACCGCGCAGGTCGATTTCTCGCAGGCGGGGGATCTGCGTCTCTTCGCCGAGGACGAGCAACTCGCTCTGGTTGATAGCCTGATGACCGACGGTTATCTCGACGGGCGCTATATGGCCGCGACCTTCAATCTGCTGCGCGGGCAGGACCTCATCTGGAACTATGTGGTCAATAATTACCTGCTCGGTCAGGACTATCCGCAGTTCGATCTGCTCTACTGGAATGGCGACACGACCAACCTGCCGGGCAAGTGGCTGCGCGCCTATCTGGCCGATCTTTATCGCGACAACCTGCTTGTGACGCCCGGCGGCATTGTCGTCGACGGCACGCCGATCGAGCTCACGAAGGTCGCCACACCGGCCTATATTCAGGCGGGGATCGAGGATCATATCGCACCGCCCGAGAGCGTCTGGAAAATGACTGAGCATTTCGCCGGACAGCTGCGTTTCGTGCTCGCCGGGTCGGGCCATATTGCGGGCGTGGTCAATCCGCCCGCCGCGAACAAATATCAATATTGGACCAGCGATACGACTCAGCCGAACCTTGCCGCATTCCGCGCGGCGGCTAGCGAAACCAAGGGCAGCTGGTGGCCGGATTGGATGGCATGGATCGCGCAGCAATCGCCGGCGACCGTTGCTGTAGCTGGCGCACGCCAGCCGGGTGGAGGCGCTTATGCTGCACTTGAGGACGCACCGGGACGCTACGTAAAGCTGCGCTAACGACGAATATCCGGTCAGTATTTTGCTGCACCGCATCAAAATTCTGCTTGATCGACAGGCCCAAAATGTCTATGTTGCATTGCAGCATAAAGACTCAGGAGCCTGTCTTGGCAAGGACATCCACGAAGAAGCCGGCAACCCGGCGCGCACCCACTGCAAAAGCTGCCGTCAGCAAGGCTGCAGCCGGCAAAGGCACCGCGCGCGTGGTCAAGGCTGTCGCGACGTCCATTGGTGAGGGGGCGCCGAAGCCGGTTGAATGGCCGGTCGGTGCAGCGAAGGCAGCGAAAAAGTCTGAAAAAACTGCAGTGTCGCTCAAAGTTTCAGTGCCGCCTAAAATGCCGGTGTCACCGAAAATTACAGCGCAGCCAAAGGAGCAACCGGCTCTCAAGCCAATCGCCACCGCACCAGCGGCAGCCTTGGCCGATCCGGTCGCTATCACGCCCGAGGCTCAGCCCGCCGTTCTTATTGTCACACAACCCCTCATCCCCGCGCCGGCAAGTGCCGCAGCCGCAACGAAAGGCAAATTCATCATGACCGATGCCATGGAAACCGCGAAGACCTACGCCGAAGAAGCCAAGACCCGCATCCAGAGCGCCGTCTCCGAAATGAGCGAGAAGACCAAGGTCGCGATGGAGAAGTCGAGCAAGGCCATGGAAGAGCTCGGCGAGCTCACCAAGGGCAATTATGAAGCCATCGTGGAATCCTCCAAGATCGCTGCCAAGGGCTTCGAGACGCTGGGCCAGGAAGCCGTCGAGTTCAGCCGCAAGTCGTTCGAGAAGTCGACCTCGACATTCAAGAGCCTCGCTGCGGTCAAGTCGCCCGCCGAATTCTTCCAGCTCCAGAGCGAGTTGCTGAGCACCGCCATGGACAGCTTCGCTTCGGAAGCCTCCAAGAGCAGCGAAGCGATGCTGAAGCTCGTCGGCGAGATTTCGCAGCCGATCAGCAATCGCGTCGCGATCGTCTCGGAAAAGGTCAAGGCGCTCGCCGCCTGATCTGACGCGATCCAGCCGATTACAGAACAGGCGGTCCAGCTTTGGGCCGCCTTTTTTGTGCGTTAACCGCGCTCGGCCCTTGCGCACCCCCCATGGGGTGACCTATTTTCTGCCCCATGAACATGATGGAGGCACAGGCGATCACGGAGCCGAACATGGCTGGCAGGCGCGACGAGGAAGGCCCAGGCGGCCCGGGCCTCGGTATCGCGACGCGCACCCGCGCCCGCACCAAGAAGCCGACGCCCTATAAGGTGCTCATGCTCAACGACGATTATACGCCGATGGAGTTTGTAGTCGATTGCCTGCAGCGCTTCTTCCGCATGGACATTGAGCAGGCGACGCGCGTCATGCTCCATGTCCACCAACGCGGCGTGGGCGTCTGCGGCGTGTTCAGCTACGAAGTCGCCGAGACCAAGGTTAATCAGGTGATGGACTTCGCCCGGCAGAACCAGCACCCGCTCCAGTGCACGCTGGAAACCGCCTGAGCATTTCCATGCCCGCCGCAGCGGGGGTCGAGATCTAGGCGACCTGTCGCCTCACCGTCGATTGAATTGTCACCGGGGGCAGGGCTTCGAAGGCTGGCCTGGCGAAATAATAACCCTGGATATAGCGGACGCCGAGCGCTCACAGCGCCGCCAGTTCGCCCTCCGTCTCTATCCCCTCGGCAATCACCGTGACGCCAAGCGTGGCGCACATTTTCACGACAGCATCGACAATCAGTCTGCGTGGCAGGCTGGCATCCAGACCCCGGACCAGATCCATGTCGAGCTTGATCATGTCCGGCTGGAACATTGCGAGCAGGTTCAGCCCGGCATGGCCGGCGCCAAAATCGTCGAGAGCAGTGCCAAACCCCATCTTCTTATATGTGGCGATGATATTCGCCACATGGTCGGGGTCGGTCATCTTCTCGTTCTCGGTGAACTCGAAGATCAGCCGATCGGTCGGGAAGTCGACGGCCCTGGCGGTTTTTAGGGTCAACTGGATGCAGGCGGCGGGAGAATATACCGCATTGGGCAGGAAATTGATCGACAGGCGAGCGTCGGTTTCAAGCAGTCCAGCCTTGGCCGCCGTCTCGATGGCCTTGACGCGGCATTGCTGATCGAAGGCGTAGCGGTTCGATTCGGAGACGCGCGCAAGGATGCTGGCTGCTCCTTCGTCCGCCGGGCCGCGTACGAGTGCCTCATAGGCGAACGGACGGCCTTCCACGATGTCGATGATGGGCTGGAACGCCATGGAGAATTCGAAGTCGAGCCCTGCGCCGTCCCGGCAGCCGGCGCAAGCATTGGGAGGGGACTTCTCGGGAGGTCTCTGGCTCATCGGCAATTAGATGCGCGGAATAGATTAAGACTTTGCTCGAAGGGCTGATGATGGCCGTGGTCCGAACGGACTAATTTCAAGGCATGATTTCAGCGGGATGAAGGTCAGGGCAACCGCGCGATCAATAGTCCCACGGTGGCTTCCCTGCTCCCTTCGACCTGCAGGATATGCTCCCCGGCCTTGAGCGGGAAGTCGATCATTTTGACGATCCCCGAGCATAGCGCGCCGTGACCATGGGCGGAGGATTTTACGGCCTTCCCGTTTTCCAGCACATCGACCCAGCCCCCTGAACCAAGGGCAACCCGATAGGTGCCGGCCCGATCGACGCTGAACGCGAACATGCCCGCATTGTCGCCAACTTCGGCCGCCCGCGCCGCGTTATCCCGCAAATGCACCTTGGTCCCGGCTGAAAGTCGTGCGTCGATTGCCTTGCCGATCGAGATCCGTGCGGCGCCCAGTCCTTCAGGACCAATTGCCGCCGTCGCTTTGGTCTTGCTGGTCCATGCCGCCAGCTCCGGTGAGAGAGCGGGCGGCATGCCAGCGCATTTCTGCGCCGGGGACGCGGTGGGAGATTGGGCGGCGGCGGCCGCTGCGGCAAATGCCAGCATCAAGGGAGCTATCATGATCTTCATGCCCCTTTTTTGCAGCACTCGCTGTATTTGTACATATACAATGCACTATATTTACTCATATACGGCGCCGTCGCTCGGTGGGGCATGGTGAGTAAGGAGACGTGAAGTGAAGTTTCGTTTGTTGGGCGCAGCCTGCGCAATTGCCTGCCTGCCGGGCGCCCTCCATGCCCAAGCCAATACTGCCGCAGCGGACGAGGCGGGCAATGGCTTCCGCCTCGGCGAAATCATCGTCACAGGCCATGCGCATGGGGGCGACGGCATTGCCATCGGCAGCAGCAGCGTCGGCCAATATGCCCTTGTCACGTTCAACCGTAACACGCTCGATGAAGCCGCCAGCCTCATCCCGGGCGTTATATCGGGCAATAGCGGCGGTTCGCGCAACGAGCGCCTGTTCTTCGTGCGGGGCTTCGATCGCTTCCAGGTGCCGCTCTCCATCGACGGCATCCGTATCTACCTGCCCGCCGACAACCGGCTCGATTTCGGCCGCTTCCTGACACCGGATGTTGCCGAGATTCAGGTCGCCAAGGGCTATGCCTCGGTGCTCGATGGGCCGGGTGCAATGGGCGGGGCGATCAACCTCGTGACCCGCAAGCCGACCAAGGCCCTCGACGCCGAACTGCGCGGCACGCTCGGCTTCGACAATGACTTGAAATATGCCAGCCACACGATCTTCGGCCTTCTGGGTACGAAGCAGGATCGCTGGTACGCACAGGCGAGCTACGCGCGCAACTTCACCGATCACTGGTCGCTGCCGGACAGCTTCGTCGCAAAGGTGCCCACGAATGAGGATGGCGGCGAGCGGGACTTCTCCCGTGCGGCGGACTGGCGCGTCAATGCGAAGGCGGGCTTCACGCCCAATGCCACGGACGAATATTCGATCAGCTATACGCGTCAGGAAGGCAGCAAGAATGCGCCACTCCATGTCAGCGACACGAGCAACACGTCGCTGCGCAACTGGTCCTGGCCCTATTGGAATATCGAGAGCGTCTATTTCCTCTCGACTACCGCGCTCAGCGAACAGGCGACGTTCAAGAGCCGCGCTTTCTACAGCAAATATGACAATCTGCTGAGCAGCTGGGACAATCGCAACCAGAACAGCCAGATCGCGAACCGCGCCTTTAACAGCCCCTATGCCGACAAGGCTTATGGCGGGTCGGCCGAGCTGGCCGTGGCGCTGACGCCCGCCGACACGCTCGCGATCGCATTCCACTATCGCCATGACCAACATGACGAGACCCAGACGAGCCGCCCGGGCGTATCCACCAGCACGCCTGAGCCGGTGCAGGTGAGCGCGGAGCGCAACTGGAGCATTGCCGCCGAGAACAAGTTCGACATCTCGCCGCAGCTGCGCCTGACGCTTGGCGCCTCATATGACTGGCGCGATCTTGATCGGGCTGAGGAATATGGGGTGCCGACGGGCCAGACCGGCGCGAACCGGCTCTACAGCTTCCCGCTGCGCAATGTGGCTGGCGTCAACGGTCAGGGCCGTCTGGATTGGACCGGCGAGAACGGCATGCAAGCTCATGTCAGCCTGTCATCGCGCGTGCGCTTCCCGACACTCTTCGAGCGCTTTTCGAGCCAGTTCGGCACAGCAGAGCCTAATCCGGAGCTGCTGCCCGAGCGCGCGACCAATGCAGAGGTCGGCGGTAGCCGGCAGTTGGGGCCGCTGCGCCTGACCGGCTCGGTCTTTTATAGCTGGCTCGATGACGCGCTCGTCTCCGTGCGTCTCGTCAGCAACCGCAACCAGCGCACCAATATCGGCTCGGGCCAATATTATGGCGCGGAAATCTCGGCGGACTGGGACGTTGCGCCCGGTCTGCAGATCGGCGGCAATTACAGCCATATCCATCGCGATTTCGACGTTGGTGCAGCGCCGACGGGAGCCTTTATCCGTCAGTTCCAACTGACCGACGTCCCAGAGAATAAGGGCATCGTCTACGCCTCCTGGGCGCCGCTCAAGGGCTTCTCGCTCGTGCCCAGCGTGGAATATGCCGGCAAGCGCATCACCGTGACACCAGCAACGGCGAATGCCGACACGCCCGTCTATTACAAGACCGGCAACCATGTGCTGGCCAACCTGACGATCGACTATGCGGTCACTGACAATTTCAGTGTCGGGGCGGGCGTCCGCAATGCGTTCGATGAGCTCTACCAGCTCACGGACGGTTTCCCGGAAGCCGGCCGCACCGTCTTCATGACGGTAAGGGCGCGATATTGATCAGATGCGGGCTGAAGGATCGCCATTGGCGACGCAGCTTTCAGCCCGATGTCTCGGTCAGTTCGACGGCCTCGAAATCATAACTCTCCCATCCGCGCTGGATGGCGGCCTCTTGCGTGGCGATCTTCTTGCCGTTCGCCTCGCGGAGCGATTTCACGTGGCCCCAGAAGACTTCGGTTTTGCCGCCGCCGAGATGAGCGACGATACGCCAATAATGCGTGAAGGGCGCCGATGTGGGGCCGATGGTTTTGACATAGCCATCGGCCAGCGTCGCGGTGAGGATGCGTTTTCTCTTCGCCATGATGCCGCGATAGCCGCTCTCCCGATGGGCGCGCCAGTGTCTCATGAATGATCGGACGGAAGCTATGATGGTCTGACCGCTTGACCGGCTTCACGTTGCAGTGCAGCATTGCTTCATGGCCGCAGCTCGTCCGTCCATCACGCAAAATCCTGACATTCGCTATCTCGGGCGGCTGCTGGGGGACGTCATCCGCACCTATGGCGGCGAACGCCTGTTCAACCAGACCGAGGCGATCCGCTCCGCGTCCGTCGAGCGGGCGCGGGGGCTGGCGACGGCGGGTATGGACAATGGCCTCTCCGCGCTCAGCCTTGATGACACGACGGCCTTCGTGCGCGGCTTCATGCTCTTCTCCATGCTGGCCAATCTCGCCGAGGACCGGCAGGGCATTGCCATCGAGCCGGGCGCCGATGTTGCCAGTGCGATCGTGCGGCTGGAGGAACATGGCATTTCCGAGGAGGCGATCCTCAAGCTGCTGGAAAAGTCGCTGGTCGTCCCCGTTCTGACCGCGCACCCGACCGAAGTACGCCGCAAGAGCATGATCGACCATCGCAACATCATATCCGACCTGATGATCCTGCGCGACGGCGTTGATGAGGCCGAACGGGACACGGCCGAGACCGCAGAGGGCGAGCCCATTGATGATGCGATCAGCCGTCAGATCGCCCTGCTCTGGCAGACGCGGCCGATGCGGCGCGAGCGATTGTTCGTGCGCGACGAGATCGACAATGCGCTCTCCTATTTTCGCGACATCTTCATGCCGGTGCTGCCCAGCCTTTATGCGCGCTGGGATCGGGTGATGGGCAAGCGCGTGCCGGGCTTCCTGAAGCTTGGCACATGGATCGGCGGCGACCGCGACGGCAATCCATTCGTGCAAGCCGATCAGCTCCGCATGGCGCTGGGCCGGGCGAGTGGATCGACCCTGCGCGTCTATATGGACTCGCTGCATGAGCTGGGCGCGCAGCTCTCCATTTCATCGGAGCTTGCAGCAGTCCCGGCGGCGGTCAGGGATCTGGCGGCGGCGAGCGGCGATGAATCGCCCAGCCGGCGCGATGAGCCCTATCGCCGCGCGATCACCGGTATCTATGCGCGCGTGGCCGCCACCTACGAGACGCTGATCGGCGCTGCGCCACCGCGACCTTCGCGCCTCAAAGGCAAGCCCTATGAGACGACCGCGCAGCTGCGCGACGATCTTGCCACGCTGGGCCGGGGGCTGGCGATGGAAGGCAATGGCGCTCTCGCCACGGGTGGCGCGCTTTCGCGGCTCATTCGCGCAGTCGAGATTTTCGGCTTTCATCTCGCCACGCTCGACCTGCGGCAGAATAGTGCGATCCATGAGCGCGTCGTTGCCGAACTGCTCAAGGTGGCGGGCGTTGAGCCGGACTATCTGGCGCTGGATGAGGATGCGCGCGTCGCGCTGCTGCGTCGCGAGCTTGCCACCAATCGCCCGCTCGGCTCGCGCTTTGCACAATATAGCGAAGAGACAAGCAGCGAGATCGCCATCGCGGAAGCCGCCGCCGAGGCCCATCGGATGTACGGGCCGGACTGCATCAACCAGTATATTATCTCCATGGCCCAGAGTGTCTCGGACATGCTCGAGGTCAATATCCTGCTCAAGGAAGCCGGACTCTGGCGCGCGCCGGAAAATGGCAGCCCAGCGCAGGCGCCGATCATGGCCGTGCCGCTCTTCGAGACCATCGGCGATCTGGAGCGGGCGCCGGCGATCATGACGGCCTATTTCGGCCTGCCGGAAATCGGCGCGCTGGTGCGGGCGCGCGGTCATCAGGAAGTGATGATCGGCTATTCGGACAGCAACAAGGATGGCGGCTATCTCACCTCGACATGGGGACTGCACGAGGCAAGCAAGGCGCTTGCGCCGGTGTTCGAGGCGGCGGGCGTCGCGATGCAGCTGTTCCATGGCCGTGGCGGTGCTGTCGGGCGTGGCGGTGGCTCGTCCTTCCAGGCGATTCAGGCGCAGCCGGCCGGGACGGTGCAGGGCCGCATCCGCATCACCGAACAGGGCGAAGTCATTGCCGCCAAATATGGCACGCCGGAAATTGCCCGCACCAATCTGGAGGCGATGACCAGCGCATCGATGCTCGCCAGCCTTGAGCCGGAGCGGCTGTCGCCTGCGGACAATAAGCGCTTCTGCGAGGCGATGGACGAGATCAGCGCGACGGCCTTCCGCAGCTATCGCGGGCTGGTGTATGACACGGAGGGCTTCCGCGAGTTCTTCCGGCAATTGACGCCGATACAGGAGATTAGCGGCCTCAAGATCGGATCGCGACCGGCCAGCCGCAAGAAGAGCAATGCCATCGAGGATCTGCGGGCGATCCCATGGGTGTTCAGCTGGGCGCAGGCGCGGGTGATGCTGCCGGGCTGGTATGGCGTCGGGCAGGCGCTCACGGCATTTGAAGACAAGGGCCTGCTCAAGGAAATGGCGCATGCCTGGCCGTTCCTGAAGGCGAGCCTTGGCAATATGGAAATGGTGCTGGCCAAGTCGGATCTTGCCATTGCCGCGCATTATCTGCCTTTGGTCGAGGATCAGGCGGCTAGCGAGGCGATGTTCGGCCGGATCAGGGAAGGCTGGCAGATGGCGCATGACTCGCTGCTGGAGGCGACGGGCCAGACCCATTTGCTTGCGGACAGTCCTGCGCTGGATACCTCCATTCGACTCCGCCTGCCCTATATCGAGCCGCTCAACCTGCTGCAGGTGGAGCTGCTCAAGCGCCATCGCGGCGGCGAGGACGATCCGCGCATTCGCGAAGGCATCGAGCTTTCGATCAATGCGATTGCAACGGCGCTTAGGAACAGCGGCTAAGCGCCGCGGGATCTGCGACCGAAGAGAACATCACTTCATCCTCGTCTCTGACCATGGCATGATGGCGCAAAGCACGAAGAGGAGGGGCAGTCATGAACGATGAGCTGTCACGCCGGGGCGTGATCGGACTGGGCGTCGGCGCGGCCCTGAGTTTGAGCGCACTGTCGAAAGCGCAAAGCGGCGGGGAACGTGCGGCAGACTCGGTCGGTGTCGCGATTGTCGGCATCGGCCTGCTTTCGGCGGGGCAATTGTTGCCCGCCCTGCGCAAGACGAAAAAGGCGCATCTGGCGGCGCTCGTGAGCGGCGATCCGGCCAAGGCGAAGCGCAACGCCGCGCAATATGGCCTCCCTGAAAAAGCGGTCTATTCCTACGAGACCTATGATCGCCTCGCGGACAATCCGGACGTCGAGATCGTCTACATCGTCCTGCCCAACAACATGCATGCAGAGTACACGATCCGCGCGTTCAAGGCGGGCAAGCATGTGCTGTGCGAGAAGCCGATGGCGACAACCATTGCCGATTGCGAAGCGATGATCGCGGCGGGCAAGGCAGCGCGCAAGCAGCTCATGATCGCCTATCGCTGCCATTATGAGCCGCTCAATCTGGCCGCGATGCGCCTGATGCGTGGCGGCACTTTGGGCAAGCCGCATATCCTCCACGCTAATATGGGCAAGCAGACCGATCTCAATGTTTCGGCGGACAAGTGGCGGCTGGACATGGCCATGTCAGGCGGTGGCGCGTTGATGGATATGGGCATTTATGGCGTCAATGCGCAGCGCTATCTGCTCAATGAAGAGCCAGTCGAGGTTCGCGCATGGGCGAAGACCGACAAGAGCGATCCTCGCTTCAGGACGGTGGAAGACCTGATCGCCTGGCAG
>Ga0247738_10000128_pt1 | contig 34760 bp, 32 predicted proteins | sample UWRJL013104B2_FD_180936 | JGI IMG/M metagenome (GOLD analysis project Ga0247738, IMG submission 180936) | Plant litter microbial communities from Arlington Agricultural Research Station in Wisconsin, United States - UWRJ-L013-104B-2 | ecosystem: Environmental > Terrestrial > Plant litter >...
CCGGGTACCCTGGTGGTCTCCGGGTACGCCCAGGAGCTGGGAACCCTGCACGAGTTCCGCGCGGTCATCCTGCTGCCGGAGGGCGCGCGCGTGACGATGTCGAGCGCGTACCAGGAGGCGGAAGAGTTCTCCGAGCTGCCGGCGGCCGCGCTCGAGCTCGACGGCGCGCGGTACTGGGAGCGTTCCGTGCAGGACGGCGAGGGGCATGACGTCGCCGTCATCGGCACGCGCGCGGACGGCCGCACGGTCATCGTGTTCGACGAGCGACAGGTGCCCCCGGCCTCGTGATCATCCCCGTCACAGACCTCGCCGATCCGCGGCTCGCGGACTACTCCCACCAGACCGACGTCGCGCTCAAGAAGGCGAGGGGCACCGAGCACGGCCTCTACCTCGCCGAGTCGGCGCTCGTGCTCGAGCGAGCGCTGCGGGCCGGCCATCGCCCGCGGTCGGTGCTCGCGCTCGGCGGCACGGCGGAGGAGGCCGCCGCGCTCGTGGGCGACGGCGTCCCCGTGTTCTCCGGGCCCGGCGAGCTGCTCGCCGAGCTCACCGGATACGAGCTGCACCGCGGGCTCATCGGGTCGATGCACCGGCCCGCTCTGCCGAGCGTGAGTGAGCTGCTCCGGCATGCCCGTCGCGTGGTCATCCTCGAGAACGTCGCGGACCCGACCAACGTCGGTGCGATCTTCCGCTCGGTCGCCGCGATCGGCGCCGACGCGGTGCTCGTGACCCCGCGCTGCTCCGACCCGTTCTACCGGCGCGCCATCCGCGTGTCGATGGGCACGGTGCTGCAAGTGCCCTGGACGCGCCTGGGGGAGTGGGATGCCGCCGCCGACGAGCTGGAGGGCTTCCACATCGCCGCCCTCGCGCTCGCCGAGGGCGCCGTGCCCCTGCGCGAGTTCGCGGCGCGCGCCCCCGAGCGGGTCGCCCTCGTGCTGGGCGCGGAGGGCGACGGGCTCACGCCGCAGGCGGTCGCCGCCGCCGACACGATCGTGACCATCCCGATGGCCCACGGCATCGACTCGCTCAACGTCGCCGCGACCGCCGCCGTGGCCATGTACGCCCTCGCCTAGTCTCCAACCTGCCCGCAGGTTGCCGAGGTGCGCGCACATTTCCGCGCATCACGACAACCTGCCCGCAGGTTGGAGTAGGGGCGCCCGGGGCTAGACGAGGAGCTGGTGCTTGGCCAGGTCCTTGTAGAGCGGGGTGCTCTTCACGAGTTCAGAGTGCGTCCCCGTCCCCACCACGCGGCCGTGGTCGAGCACGATGATCTGGTCGGAGTCCACGACGGTCGAGAGCCGGTGCGCGATCACGATGAGCGTGCGGTTCTCGGCGACGGCGTCGATGGCCTCGCGCAGCATCTGCTCGTTGAGGCCGTCGAGGGATGACGTCGACTCGTCGAGCAGGAGGATGGGCGGCGCCGCGAGCAGCGTGCGCGCGATGGCGAGCCGCTGGCGCTCGCCGCCGGAGAGCATGACGCCGTCCTCGCCCACGGCCGCGTCGAGCCCGGCGGCGTTGCGCTCGAGCACCTCGGTGAGGTTGACGGCCGCGAGCACCGCGATGCACTGCTCGTCCGTGGCATCCGGGGCGCTCAGCAGCAGGTTCTGGCGGATCGTGCCGGCCAGCACCGGGGCGTCCTGCTCGACGTACCCGATCTGGGAGCGCAGGTCGGTGCGGTCCAGAGCGCGGATGTCGATGCCGCCGAGGCGCACTACTCCCGCAGCCGGGTCGTAGAAGCGCTCGATGAGCGCGAGGATCGTGCTCTTGCCCGCCCCCGACGGCCCCACGAGGGCGGTGCGCTTGCCGCGCTCCGCGGAGAAGGAGACGCCGTGCAGCACCGTGAGGTCGTGTGCGGGGTCTTTGCCCTCGATCGCCGCGATGTCGTGGGAGAGCACCTCCACGACGGTGCCCTCGGGGTAGGTGAACTGCACGTTCTCGAAGGTGATCGCGGCATCCGTCTCGATGGCGGCGACCGTGACGATGTCGGCGTCCTTCTCGGTCTCGGTCGGCAGGCCGATGATCTCCTGGATGCGGCCGAGGGCGCCGAGCGCCTGGTTCACCGAGTTGAGGGCGCCGAAGGCCTGGCCGAGCGGCATGATCATCATGAACAGGAACAGGATGAACGACACGAGGCTCGCGATGGTGATGGCGCCCTCGGCGACGCGGTAGCCGCCCACCCCGAGCACGACGAGCAGGGAGACCTGCAGCGCGATTCCCGCGACGGGGACGACGAGGGCGGAGATCTTCGCCACCGCGATGCCCTGCGTCCAGGCGCCCTCCGCGTCCTTCTCGACAACCGCGATCTCGCGCTCGGTGGCGTTGGAGGCGCGCACCGTGCGGATGGCGCTGAGGGAGCGCTCGACGGCGGCGGCCAGGTCGCCGACCTTCTCCTGCTGCTTGCGGCTGGCGACCCGGATGCGGCCGGAGAGGGTCACGACCGTGACCACGGAGACCGCGATGACGGCGACCGTGAGGCCGAGCAGCACCGGGTCGATGATGAGCATGGCGATGAGGGCGCCCAGGAAGATGAGGGCACCGCCGATCGCGTCCACGAGGCCCTGGGTGATCACGGCGTAGAGCAGCGTCGTGTCCGAGCCGACGCGCGAGACGAGGTCGCCCGTGCGGCGGGTGTCGAACTCGCTGATCGGCAGCCGCAGCATGCGGCGCACGAGTTGGCGGCGGGCGGAGAGCACGACGCTCGTGCCCGTGCGCTGCAGCAGGTAGTGCTGGAAGCCCGTGAGCAGGGCGGACGCGACGACGAGGCCGACGAGCGCCCACACCACGACGCCGAGCGGGTCGCCCGCCTCGACGATGCTGATGACCTGGCTCACGAGCAGCGGCTGGGCGAGCGCCGTGCCCGCGCCGATGATGCTCAGGGCGATCACGAGGCCCAGCACGCGGCGGTGCTCGGTGAGGTAGGGGAGCAGTTGTCCGAACGTCGCGCGCGGCCCGTCGTCTGTGGAGCGGCTGAACGGGTTGCGTCGGGAGGGCGTCGTGGTGCTCATGGGTCCTAGTCTTCCGTGGCGCGGTGGGGCGCCTGTACTGCGGTCGGGGTATTTCGCTACCGGCGTCCGTACTTCTTGTGGACGGCCTGGCGGCTGACCCCGAGGGCGGTGGCGACCATCTGCCAGCCGTAGCCGAGGTTGCGCGCCTTGCGCACGAGGGTCGCCTCGTGGCGATCCAGCTCGCGCCGCATCTCCGCGACCGCGCGGAGCGCCTTCAGCGGGTCCTCGCTGTCGGATTCCCCGGCGAGGGTGTGGAGGGTCGCGGTCACGCTGTCAACCGTAGTTGACTGATCGAAAGGCGTCAACTTTGGTTGACAGTTCGAGTTGACAGTGTGAACATGTCCGGGGTTCTTGTTAGGGTCGTATCCGTGCCAGCTCCCGTCATCACCGCGAACTCACTCACCAAGAAGTACAAGGAATTCGCGGCGGTCGATGGCATCAGCTTCGACGTCGCGCCGGGTGAGTCGTTCGGGCTGCTCGGCCCCAACGGCGCCGGGAAGTCGACCACCATGCGCATGGTCGGCGCGGTGTCCACGCGCACGAGCGGCGACCTCAGCATCCTGGGCCTCGACCCCAACGAGCACGGTCCCCAGATCCGGTCCCAGCTCGGCGTCGTCCCGCAGGCGGACAACCTCGACACCGAACTGCGCGTGCGCGACAACCTCATCGTCTACGGCCGCTATTTCGGCCTGCCCCGCGCGCAGGTCGCCAAGCGCGCGGACGAGCTGCTCGACTTCGCCCAGCTCACCGAGAAGGCCAAGGCCAAGGTCGACGACCTCTCGGGCGGCATGAAGCGCCGTCTCACGATCGCACGCGCGCTCATCAACGAGCCGCGCATCCTGCTGCTCGACGAGCCCACGACGGGCCTCGACCCGCAGGCGCGGCACATCCTCTGGGACAGGCTGTTCCGCCTCAAGGAGCAGGGCACCACGCTCGTGCTCACCACGCACTACATGGACGAGGCCGAGCAGCTGTGCGACAGGCTCGTGGTCGTCGACAAGGGCCAGATCATGGCGGAGGGGTCGCCGGCGGGCCTCATCCGTGAGCACTCGAGCCGGGAGGTGCTCGAAGTTCGATTCGGCTCTGACCGCAACGCCGACGCCGCGCAGAAGCTCGAGGGAGTGGGCCGCCTCGAGGTGCTGCCCGACCGCATCCTCGTCTACTCGGAGGACGGCGAGGGCTCGCTCGCCGAGGTCATCCGCCGCGGCCTCCAGCCCATCACGAGCCTCGTGCGCCGGTCGAGCCTCGAAGACGTGTTCCTGCGCCTCACCGGACGGACCCTGATCGAATGACCGCCACCGTCACACCGGGCGCGCGCACGGCGCGCTGGGGCGCCTGGTACGTCGCCGAGCACAAGCTGCGCGCCATGCGCGGCTACGTCGGCACGACCATCGCGACCGGCATCGGCACCCCGTTCCTCTACCTGTTCGCGTTCGGGGTGGGGCTGGCGACGCTCATCACCCAGAACGTCGGACCCACCCCGGATGTCACCTACCTGCAGTTCGTGGCGCCGGCCCTGCTCGCCTCGGCCGCGGTGCTCGTGGCCATGGAGGAGTACACCTTCGGCATCCTGCTCGGCCTGAAATGGAATCCCACATTCGTGGGGATGAACGCCTCGCCCATCTCGCCGCGGCAGATCGTCGACGGCGTCATGCTGTTCGTGCTCATCCGCATGGTGATCACGACGGTCATCTACTTCGTGGCCATGCTCGTCTTCGGCGCGGTGAGCTCGGCGTCGGGCGCGTTCGTCATCCTGTCCGGACTGCTCGCCGGGTTCGCCTTCGCCCCCGTGGCCGCCTATGCCGCGACCATCGAGGAAGACCGGGGCCAGTTCGCGGTGCTGCAGCGCACGATCATCCTGCCGCTCACGCTGTTCAGCGGCACGGTGTTCCCGCTCACGCAGCTGCCCGTGTTCCTGCAGTGGATCGGCTGGCTGTCGCCGCTGTGGCACGCGAGCGAGCTCGGCCGGCAGTTCTCCTACGGGCCCACCGAGCCGATCTGGCTCACGGTCATCCACGTGGTCTACCTCGTGGGGCTCGGCGTGCTCGGCTGGCAGTGGTGCGTGCGCAACGTGACGAAGAGGTTGAACAAGTGACAATCACGACGAGCAAGCCCACGGGCGACGTGCGCGCCCTGTACTCGGGCAACGCTCGCGCGGTGCTCGGCCGGGGGCTGCTGGCCACCCGCAGCACCAACTGGATCATCGTGCTCTCCGGCGTGTTCGAGCCCGTGTTCTACCTGCTCGCGCTCGGCATCGGCCTCGGCAGCTACATCGGCAGCGTCACCGACTCGCTCGGCAACGACATCCCGTACGCGGCCTACATCGCGCCGGCGCTGCTCGCGGTCTCGGCGATGAACGGCGCGATCTACGACTCCACCTGGAACGTGTTCTTCAAGATGCACTTCGGCAAGCTCTACCAGGGGATGCTCGCGACCCGCCTCGGGCCCCTCGACGTCGCCCTCGGCGAGATCTCGCTCGCGCTGCTGCGCGGCGCGGCGTACGGGATCACGTTCCTGCTCGTCATGCAGGCGCTCGGCCTCAACCTGTCGTGGACGGCGGTGCTCGCGCTGCCGGCCATCCTCGTGATCGCCTTCGGCTTCGCGAGCCTCGGCATGGGCATCACGAGCTACCTGAAGACGTTCCAGCAGATGGAGTGGATCCAGTTCGTCATGCTGCCGATGTTCCTCTTCTCGGCCACGTTCTACCCGCTCACGGTCTACCCCCAGCCGCTGCAGTGGCTCATCCAGGCACTGCCGCTGTGGCACGGGGTCGAGCTCGTGCGCGGTCTCACGACGGGAGCGATCGCCCCCGCGATGCTCGTGCACGTGCTGTACTTCGCGGTGATGATCGCCGTGGGGCTCGTATTCACCACGCGACGGCTGCGGGCGCTCTTCCTCGACTAGCTCTCCCGTAGCCGCCGGCGTAGGCGCCGGCCCGATGCCGTTCCGCCCGCGCCAGTTTCATTTCTCCGGAGAAACCGGCCCCACACCACAGGCGTGACAAGTTCTCTGCGCGTGTCGACGCAAACCTCCGGAAAAGTGAACGAGGGCCGGGTGGGGCTACTTCACCGACTTGATCGGGATGACCGCGAGCCCGCCGAGGGCCGCCGCCACCGCCGACGCGATGAACAGGCCCGTGAAGCCGCCCAGTGCGGCGACGATGAACGACCCGAGCAGGGGCGCGACCGCCTGCGGCACCGCCGTGGCGATGTTCATGATGCCGAGGTCTTTGCCGCGCGTGTGCGAGCTCGGCAGCACCTGCGTGGCGAGCGCCTGGTCGACGGCCATGTAGCAGCCGTACCCGAGACCGAGCATCGCCGCCCCGACCATGGCGATCGTGAAGTCGGGGATGAACGCGAGCAGCAGCGCGGCGAGCCCCTGCAGGTAGGCCGCGATGTACACGAACGGCTTGCGCTTGCGCAGCACGTCGCTGAGCCTGCCGAAGCCGAGTGCCGCGACGATGAAGAACACCAGGTACACGCCCGTGAGGGTGAGCAGGTCGTCTTCGGCGGTCGCCTCGCGCTCGAGGCCGAACATGATGAAGTACAGCAGCAGCGTCGTGCCGAGCGCATTGCCGAGGTTGACGAGGATGCGGCCGAGCAGCGTCCAGCCGAAATCGGGGTGGGCGACGGGGTTGATCCAGAAGCCCTTGATGAGCGCTCCGACCGTGAACGGCGGGCGCAGCACGCGCGGCAGCACCTCGTCTTTCATGGTGAGCGCGAACGGCAGAACGAGCACCGCGACGGCCAGCGCCGCGACCGTGTACCCGGCCAGCAGCCCCAGGGAGAGGAGCGTGACGAGCAGGATGCCGAGCACTGTGCCGAGCGCCTGCGGGGCCGAGACCCACCCGGAGACGAACCCGCGCTGCCCGACGGGCACCTGGTCGGAGATGGTCGCCGTGATCGCCGCCGTCACCATGCAGAAGCCGATGATCGCGAACGACCAGAAGATGCCGACGCCCACGATGTCGGTCTGCAGTCCGAGCAGGAAGAGCGCGAGCGCGAAGACGCCGCCGCCGATGAGGATCCAGGGCCGGCGCCGGCCGTACTTCGAGGTCGTGCGGTCGGAGAGCGCGCCCGTGAGCGGGTAGGTGACGAGCGCGCACGCCCCGGCGATGCCGGAGATGATGCCGAAGGCGACGACGCTCTCCGTCCAGTGCGTCGGATTGATGATGCTGTCGACCTGCTTGGGCAGCAGCAGCTGCACGGGGGTGAGCTGGGCCATCCAGATGCCGAACCACGCGGTGGCGAAGAGGGCGATCCAGCCCGCCGTGACCTTGGTCTTCGGCTCGGCGAACGGTGTGAAGGCTTTGGGGAGCGCAGGCGAGGTCACTCCGTCACAATATCGGCTCCCTGAGGTTCTCGAAGGATGTGCCGCTTCGAGAACCTCGGCGAACTACGCGCGCAGGTTGCGCAGCACGATCGCGGTCGCGAGGGCCGCCTCGGCCGCCTCCGCTCCCTTGTCCTCCTTCGAGCCGGGCAGCCCGGCCCGGTCGAGGCCCTGCTGCTCGTCGTCGAGGGTGAGCACGCCGAAGCCCACGGGCTTGCCGGTGTCCAGCGCGACGCGCGTGAGGCCGTCGGTCGCGGCCGCGCTCACGTACTCGAAGTGCGGGGTTCCGCCGCGCACGATCACGCCGAGCGCGACCACGGCGTCGGCGCCGGCATCCAGCGCCGCCTTGCTCACGAGGGGCAGCTCGAAGCTGCCCGGCACCTGCACGACGGAGACCTCGGCGCCCGAGGCGTCGAGCACGCGGCGCGCGCCCGCGATGAGGCCTGTGGCGATGGCGTGGTGCCAGAGGCCGGAGACGATGGTCACCTTGAGCCCGGTGCCGTCGGTGTCGAGTTCGGGGTGGCCTTCGCCGCTCATGAGTCTGCCTTTCGTGTGGCCGCGAGGGCCTGATCGAGTATTTCGTGGGAGGGGAGCGCGTGGCCCATGCGGTCGCGCTTGGTCTCGAGGTAGCCCTCGTTGTCGTCGCCGACCCCGACGACGAGCGGCACCAGTTCGGTGACGACGACGCCGCGCTCCTCGAGCTGGCGCTTCTTCTCGGGGTTGTTGCTCAGCAGGCGCACCGAGGTGAGCCCGATGTCTTTGAGGATGCCGTACGCCGCACCGTAGTCGCGTGCGTCGGCGGGCAGCCCGAGTGCGAGGTTCGCGTCGAGGGTGTCGAGGCCGTCCTCCTGCAGCCGGTAGGCGCGCAGCTTGTTGATGAGGCCGATGCCGCGGCCCTCGTGCCCGCGCAGGTAGACGACGACACCGCCCTCCTGCTGCACGGTGTCCAGGGCGGCCTGCAGCTGCGGGCCGCACTCGCACTTGCGCGAGCCGAACGCCTCACCGGTCAGGCACTCGGAGTGCACGCGCACGAGCGCGCCGTCGGTGACAGGGCCGCCGCCCTTCGGCGGCGCGATGAACGCCACGTGGTCGGCGCCCGTCGAGCGGTCGCGGTAGGCGCGCACGGTGAACGGCCCGTGGTCGGTGGGAATGGTCGTCTCCACCTCGAACGAGACGCGCGTGAAGTCGGGGATGGGCGCGATGGGCTCGGGGATCGTGTCGCAGCGGTGCTCCTCGAGCCACTCGATGAGCGCGGCGATCGTGATGACCAGCACGCCCTCGCGGGCGCCCAGGTCGATGAGGCCGGGCAGTCGCATCATCTCGCCATCGTCGGCGACGATCTCGGAGATCGCGGCAACGGGGGAGAGGCCGGCGAGCTTCATGAGGTCGACGGCGGCCTCGGTGTGGCCGTCCCGCTCCCGCACGCCCCCGTCCACCGCGCGCAGCGGCAGGATGTGGCCGGGCCGGTGCAGGCTCGCCGGTGTGGAGGTCGGGTCGGCGAGCACGCGCAGGGTGTGTGACCGGTCGGCGGCGCTGATGCCCGTGCTCAGCCGGTCGGCCGCGTCGACCGAGATCGTGTACGCGGTGCCGCGCGGATCCTGGTTGACGGCCACCATGAGCGGCAGCTCGAGCTTGTCGGCGATCTCGTTCGTCATGGGGGCGCAGATGAAGCCGGAGGAGTGCTTGACCATCCAGGCGATCCACTCCTGACTGGCGAGCTCGGCCGAGATGATGACGTCGCCCTCGTTCTCGCGCCCCTCGTCGTCGGCGACGATGATGGGGCGCCCGTCGCGCAGGGCCTCGATGGCCTCGGGGATGCTGGACAGGCTCATTCGCTCGCTCCTTCAGTGGAGAATTCGGCCATGCGGGCCACGTGGCGGGCGAGGATGTCCGTCTCGATGTTGACGCGCGCGCCCGGGGTGAGCATCCCGAGCGTCGTCGCGGCGAGGGTCTCGGGGATCAGGGACACCTCGAACCAGTCCCGCCCGACCGCGCTCACCGTGAGCGAGACGCCGTCGACCGCGATCGATCCCTTGCGGGCGACGAGCGGCGCGACATCCGGGGTCAGGCTGAAGCGCAGCACGCGCCACGCGCTGCCGTCGTCGGCGGCCTCCAGGCTCGCCGTGCCGTCGATGTGGCCCTGCACGATGTGGCCGCCGAGGCGGTCGCCCACCTGGGCTGCGCGCTCGATGTTCACGCGGCGGCCCGCGGCCATCGCGTCGAACCAGCTCATCGCGATCGACTCGGCCATGACGTCGGCGGTGAACCAGTCTGGCCCCTGCTCAACGACGGTGAGGCACACGCCGCTCACCGAGATGGAGTCGCCGTGCCGGGCGTCGGACACGGCGAGCGGTGCGCGCACGGTGAGGCGTGCGGCATCGGCGCCCCGCTCCCAAGCGATGACCTCGCCCAGCTCTTCGATGATTCCGGTGAACATAGCTACTCCTTGGGGCGTGCGGTGATGAGGATGTCGTCGCCCAGCTGCTCGACGGCGGTGATGCGGAGCTGACGGGCCTCCGCGATGGACGCGATGCCGAGGTCGCCGACGGCGAGCCGGTCGCCGCCGAGCAGCTTGGGCGCGAGGTAGACGAGGTACTCGTCGGCGAGGCCGGCCGCGATGAAGGCGCTCGCGAGCGTGGGCCCGCCCTCCACGTACGCGCGGCGGATGCCCTGCTCGTACAGCCACGCGAGCACCTCGTCGAGGTCCCGGGTGCCCGCCTCGAGCACGCCGCGCGGGTGCTCCCACAGTTTCGCGGTTCCGGGGATCGCGCGCTGCCCGATCACGACCGGCAGGGGCTGGTGCTCCATGAGCTCGCCGGCGTCGCCGCGCGCGGTGAGGCTCGGGTCGTCGGCCAGGACGGTGCCGGTGCCGACGAGGATCGCGTCGCTCGCCTCGCGCTGCTCGTGCACGCGCTGGCGCGAGGCCGTTCCGGTGATCCACTGGCTCGAGCCGTCCGCCGCCGCCGCGCGGCCGTCGAGCGTGGAGGCCCACTTGACCGTGACGTACGGGCGCTGCAGGCGCGTGGACGTGAGCCACACGTGCAGAAACTCCTCGGCCTCCGCCGCGAGCACCCCGCTCTGCACGGTGAGCCCCGCGTCGCGCAGGGTCTGCGCCCCGCCCGACGAGTTCTGGCCGGGGTCGGGGATCGCGTAGACCACCGTGCTCACGCCGGCGGCGATGAGGGCGAGGCTGCACGGTCCCGTGCGACCGGTGTGGTTGCAGGGCTCGAGCGTGACGACGGCCGTGAGGCCCGTGGCATCCGCGACCTGAGAGAGGGCATCCACCTCGGCGTGGGGCGTGCCGGCGCCGCGGTGCCAGCCCTCGGCGACGATCGTCCCGCTCGCGTCGAGCAGCACGCAGCCCACCTGCGGGTTGACGCCCAGCGCGGGCCCGTTGCCCGCGAGCACGAGCGCGTGGCGCATTGCGTGGTCGTAGCGGTCGGTCATCCGGTCGGTCCTTGTCGTTGTCGAACGACGGACTCCGGGTTAAAGAGGGGTGGCGTCGCCACACCCTCCCGTGCTGCCTCTCATCCGGACTGAGGCGACCTTGCGATCACCATTACCGTCGGTCCCGGAGTTTCACCAGGTCAACCGCACCACGCCCTGTGTGGGGCGCCGTGCAGCTCGCGGACTATCACCGCCGGTTCGGACTTTCACCGACCCCGGAGCACGTTGTTACTGCTTACGAGTGTACTCAACGCGCCGTCGCGGCAGATATTCCCGTGACGCCGTGCGTCGCCGCCCGCGCTAGCTCGACGCGTCGGTGTAGTTGACGTTCTTCGTCTCGCGGCTGATGAGCAGGGCCACGAGGGTGATGACGCCCATCGCCGAGAGGTACACGCCCACCCACACGGGGCTGCCTCCCGCGGCGCCCCAGAGCGCGACGGCGATGAACGGCGCCACGGCGGCACCGAGGATGCTCGACACGTTGTAGCTGATCGCCGAGCCCGTGTAGCGCACGTTCGTGGGGAACAGCTCGGGCAGAACCGACGCCATCGGCCCGAACGTGAGGCCCATGAGCGAGAACCCGATGATGAGCAGCGCCATCACCCCGGCGAAGCCGCCGCTGAACAGGGGCACGAAGAGCAATCCGAACACGATGATCGCGACGGTGACGACGATGAGGTGCGCCCGCCGGCCGAAGCGCTCCGCGAGCGGGCCGGAGACGAGTGTGAAGATGCCGAAGAACACGACACCGACGATGAGCATGATGAGGAAGTCGTTGCGCAGGTACCCCAGGCCCGCCACGGGGGCGTCGATCGGCGCCGTACCGAAGGTGAGCGTGAAGGTGGTCATGAGGTAGAACAGCGTGTAGGTCGCGAGCATGATGAACGTGCCGAGGATGAGCGGCCTCCAGCTGGTCTTGAAGACGCGGGCCAGCGGCACCTTGGCGACCTCGCCTCGCTCGACGACCTTCTGGAAGGCGGGCGTCTCGATGAGCTTGAACCGCACGTACAGGCCGACGACGACGAGCACGGCGCTCGCCAGGAACGGCACGCGCCAGCCCCACGCGAGGAACTGCTCCTCGTTCAGCGTGGTCGCGAGCAGGAGGAAGACGCTGTTGGCGAGGATGAAGCCGATCGGGGCGCCGAGCTGCGGGAACGTCCCGTAGATCGCGCGCTTGCCCTCCGGGGCGTTCTCGGTCGCGAGCAGCGCGGCACCGCTCCACTCGCCGCCGAGGCCGAGGCCCTGGCAGAAGCGCAGCACCACGAGGAACGCGGGCGCGAGCACGGCCCAGCCGGGGGTGAGGCCGCTCGGCAGCAGGCCGATGACGATGGTGGCGATGCCCATGGTGAGCAGCGAGGCGACGAGGGTCTGCTTGCGGCCGATCCGGTCTCCGAAGTGGCCGAAGATGATCGAGCCGATCGGCCGCGCGACGAAGGCGACGCCGAACACGGCGAACGACTGCAGCAGCGAGATGGTCGGGTCGGCGTTCGCGAAGAACAGCGTCGGGAACACGAGCACCGCCGCCGTCGCGTAGGCGTAGAAGTCGTAGAACTCGATCGACGTTCCGATGAGGCTCGCGATGACGATGCGGGAGCGGGAGTTCGTGGGGGCTGCGGTGGTGGCTGACACGGGAGACAACCCTACGCCTCCATCCCCGGCGCTCGCGTCCGGTGCCGCGGCGAGGGTTCGGACGCTCACCGTTTGTAGGACAGGGCGGATGCGGCGCCGGAATAGGTGAATGGGCCCGCCGGGTGCCCTACAAACGGTGAACGCCCGGACCCGGCAGCGGCAGCGCTGCGGTCGCCGACTGCGAGCACGCCCGACTACGCGAGCAGCGCCGTGAGCTCGTCGAGCGACGCGATCACGAGGGCACCGGATTCCCGTGCCTGCGCGAGCTCGTCGGCGGTCGCGGTGGCGTCCCGGTCGAGCCACACGCCGAGCAGCCCCGCGGCGGAGGCGCCGATCGCGTCGGTGTGCAGCCGGTCGCCGATGTAGGCGGCCTCGGCAGGGTCGACGCCGAACAGCCCGCACGTGTGCAGGAAGATGCTCGCGTCGGGCTTGGCGACCCCGAACTCCCCGCTCGTGACCACGTGCTCGAAGTGGGCGGCGAGCTCGAGGGTGTTCAGTTTGGGCCACTGGAAGCTCGGGATGCCGTTCGTGATCATCCCGATGCGGATGCCCGCTGCCCCGAGGGCGGCCAGGCACGGCAGCGCATCGTCGAACAGCGCCCACGCGCGCACGTACTCGAGCAGGTAGACCTCGAACCACTCCTCAGCCTCCGCGTCCGTCTCGAAGGTGACGCCGAACCCGGCCATGAAGTCGCGGGCGCGCGCCCGGCGCTGGCCGAGGTAGTCGAGCTCGCCCGTGAGGTAGCGGTGGTAGTGCTGCTCCTCGAGGGCGTCCCAGCGGTCGAGGTGGGCACCGGCATCCACGTCCGGCAGGGTGGAGGAGACGTGCGCGGCGATGCCGTCGCGCACCGCCTGCCGGTGGTGGAAGAGGGTGTCGTCGAGGTCGAACAGTACGACCTGGATCATGAGGTGGGCCATCCGGGTTGGGGCGCGCGCGAGTCGGTCGCGGTGAGCACCCCGTGCCAGGAGGGCTGGGGTGTGCCGTCCCGTGCGGGCTGGGAGGAGGGCGCGACCCCCGTGAAGGCGAAGCCGAGTTTGCGTGCGACCCCGGCGGACGCCGTATTGCCCACGACGCACTCCCACGCGAGCTCGTCCCGGCCCTGCGCGAACAGCCAGTCGACGACGGCGCCCGCCGCCTCGGTCATATAGCCGTGGCCGCGGTGCGGGGCCCCCAGCCAGTACCCGATGTCGCGGGTGGCCTCGCGGTAGCCGATCACGCCCACGAACACGCCCTCCGCGCGGATGGCCCACGTGTATTCGGCGTTCGTGCGCCAGCCCATGGGGGCGTAGTCGGTGACGAACCCGGTGGCGTGCTTCACCTCGTACGGCCAGGGCGTCGTCATGTAGCTCTCGAACAGCGGGTCGCTGCAGTACTGCGCGATGAGCTCGCGATCGGCGGTCGCGGGCTGGTCGAGGGTGAGTCGCTCGGTGCCGAGGGTGACGGGGATCATGCCCGGGGCAGGAAGCCGACCCGGTCGTAGGCCCGGGCGAGCGTGGCGTCGGCGATCGCGGCCGCGCGGTCGGCGTTGTCCGCGAGGATGCGGTCGAGCTCGGCCCTGTCGTCGAGCAGCTCGAGGGCGCGATCGCGGATCGGCCCGAACGTGCCCGTCACGACCTCGGCGAGACCCGACTTGAAGTCGCCGTAGCCGCGGCCCGCGTACTCGTCCTCGAGAGACGGGATGCTCTGCCCCGAGAGCACCGAGTAGATCGTGAGCAGGTTGGAGATGCCCGGCTTGGCCGCCTGGTCGAACCGCACGCTGCCCTCGCTGTCGGTGGTCGCCGACTTGATCTTCTTGGCGGTCACCGAGGGGTCGTCGAGCAGCCAGACGACGCCCTTCTCGCTCGACGCCGACTTGCTCATCTTGTTCTCGGGCTCCTGCAGGTCGTAGACCTTGGCGGTCTCCTTCTGGATGCTCGCCTCGGGCGCCACGAACGTGTCGCCGAACCGCTGGTTGAACCGCATCGCGAGGTCGCGGGTGAGCTCGATGTGCTGCCGCTGGTCTTCCCCCACGGGCACGACGGCGGCGTCGTAGAGCAGGATGTCCGCCGCCTGCAGCACCGGGTAGGTGAACAGGCCGACGTTGGTCGCCTCGGCGCCCTGCTTCTGCGACTTCTCCTTGAACTGGATCATGCGGCTGGCCTCGCCGAAGCCCGTGATGGTGTTGAGCACCCAGGCGAGCTGCGGATGCGCGGCCACGTGCGACTGCACGAACAGGATCGACTGCGCGGGGTCGATACCGGCGGCGATGTACTGGGCCGCCGTGCGGCGCGTGGCCTCGCGCAGCTGGGCGGGATCCTGCGGCACGGTGATGGCGTGCAGGTCGACCACGCAGAAGATCGCGTCGTGCGTCTCCTGCAGGTGCTTCCACTGCAGCAGGGCCCCGATGTAGTTGCCGATCTGGAGGGACGCGGCAGACGGCTGCATGCCGGAGAAGAGGCGGGGCTTGTTCACCGCCCCAGCCTAAAGGTTGTAGTCCACCACCACGGGCGAGTGGTCGCTCCAGCGCTTGTCGTACGCCTCCGCGCGGTCCACCGCGTAGCCCGCCACGGTCGCCGCGAGGGCGGGGGAGGCCAGGTGGTAGTCGATGCGCCAGCCCGTGTCGTTGTCGAAGGCCTGGCCCCGCTGCGACCACCACGTGTACGGCCCGTCGACCTCGCCCGCGTGGCGCCGGCCCACGTCCACCCAGCCCAGCCCCGTGCCGGTCTCGCCGTCGACCGTCTCGATGGTCTCGCCGGCGGGCCCCACGAAGCGGTCGAAGTAGGCGCGCTCGCGCGGCAGGAAGCCGGCGCTCTTGCGGTTGCCGCGCCAGTTGCGGATGTCGAGCTCGCGGTGCCCGACGTTGAGGTCGCCCACGATGAGGGCGAGCTCGCTGTGCTCCTGAAGCTCCGGGATGCGCGCCTCCATGGCGTCGAGGAACCGCCACTTCTCCTCCTGCTTGGCGGTGCCGACCTCGCCCGAGTGCACGTAGGTGCTCACGACGGTGATGATGCGGTCGCCGACCTCGTAGTCGGCCTCCAGCCAGCGGCCGGCGCTGTCGAAGTCGTCGGCGCCGAAGGTCACGCGGTGGATGCTCGCCTTGTTGCGTGAGGCGAGCGCGACGCCCGCGCGGCCCTTCGCGGTCGCGGCGTCGTGCAGGATGTCCCACTCCGGCCCGAGCAGCCCCTCGAGGTCTTCGGTGGAGGCCCGCACCTCTTGCAGCGCGAGGATGTCGACGCCACGGGCATCCAGCCAGTCGCCCATGCCCTTGCGGTAGGCGGCGCGGACGCCGTTCGTGTTGACGGTCGCGATGCGCAGGGGCTTGGCCATGCGAACGAGCCTATAGAGCGGTACCGACGTCCGAGGGCGCCCCTGCGCCCTTGCGACCGCGCTTGCGCGACCCCGAGAGGTCGATGTCGGCGTCATCGGCGCTCACGGCGATCCAGGTGGCGCCGAGCAGGAGCACCTGGCAGAGCAGGTTGAACCAGATGAGCAGTCCGATGATCACCGCGAACGACGCCAGAAGCGGGTTGCGGGTCGCCCCGCTCAGCAGGGTGCTGCCCAGCACCTGCAGCACCCCGAGGGCGAGGCCGGCCAGCAGCACGCCCTGCCGCAACTGGCGCCACGGGATGTGGATGCCCGACACCACGCGGTAGAAGAGGCCCAGCACAACGGCGTCGAGCAGCAGCACGACGAGCAGCCCGGCGGCCCGCGCGGCGACGACCGCCACCGTGGAGTCCTCGTCGATCCCGAGGGAGTCGAACACCCAGCTCAGCAGGGTCGTGCTCATCACGGAGAGTGCGGCAGAGGCGAGAACGGCCAGGCCGAACCCCGCCGCGAGGCCCAGGTCTTTCAGCTTGAGCAGCAGGAAGTTGGTGGGCCCGGTGGGGATGCCGAACAGCAGCCGCACGGCGTCGCGGCCGGAGGCGAGCCACCCGAGGGCCGTGAACAGCAGGCCGATCGCGGCGATCGCGCCCGTCCAGGTGAGCACGTTCGTGGAGAGCAGGGCGTCGGTGTCGATGATGCCGCCGTCACCGCTGCCGTTGTCGAAGAGCCCGGGGAGGTTGGTGGAGAGCAGCTGCAGCAGGGCATCCTGCAGGTTCGGGTCGGCCTTGATGACGAAGCCCGCGATCGCGAAGCCCACCCAGATGGCCGCGAAGACCGCGAACAGCGCCTGGTAGGAGAGGCCGGCGGCCAGGAGCGGCCCGCCCTTGGCGTTGTACTGCAGGAAGACCCTCACGGGCTTGAGCTTCATCACCCAGGCGATGAGCGCCGCGATGCGGTCTTTGAGCGTCATCCGTCCACCATAGCTAGGCTGACCGTCGGGGGTCTGACGAGAGGAACTTGCCTGATGGAACTGCATGGTGTGGGAGTCGGCCGGGGTATCGCGGTCGGCCCGATCCTGAGGATGCCCGACCCCCTGCCCGAGCCCCAGGCCGGCAGCCACGGCGGGGACGCCGCTGCCGAGTACGCGACGGTGCAGGAGTCGCTCACGGCGGTCGCCGCCGAACTCGCCGCGAAGGGCTCGAAGGCCGGCGGCGAGGCCCAGGCTGTGCTCGAGGCCGCGTCGATGATGGCGCAGGACCCGACGCTGAGCGACGACGTGAAGGCCCGCATCGACGCGGGCACGAGCGGGGAGCGCGCCGTCTTCGAGGCGTTCGCCGCCTTCCAGGAGATCCTCATCGGCATGGGTGGCTACATGGCCGAGCGCGCGACCGACCTGGGCGATGTCGCCCAGCGCATCATCGCCCACCTGCGCGGCGTGCCGGCCCCCGGCGTTCCCACGAGTGACACCCCGTTCATCCTCGTCGCACCGGACCTCGCGCCCGCCGACACGGCGCTGCTCGACCTCGACAAGGTGCTCGGCCTCATCACGCGCGACGGCGGGCCCACGAGCCACACCGCGATCCTCGCGCGCTCCAAGTCGATCCCCGCCATCGTGGGCGTCACGGGCGCGCTCGACCTCACCGACGGCACTGTCGTCGTCGTGGATGCCGCGGCCGGGCTCGTCACGAGCGAGCCGGGCGAGGCGCTCGTCGCCGACGCGCACGCGCGCATCGCCGCCCGCGCCGCCGCGTCGACCGTGCCCATCGTGGACGGCGCGCTCGCCGACGGCACGAAGGTGCCCCTGCTCGCCAACGTCGGCTCCCCGAAGGACGGCCCCGGCGCCGTCGAGCTGGGTGCCGAAGGCGTGGGCCTGTTCCGCACCGAGTTCCTGTTCCTCGACTCGAAGACGGCGCCCACCGTCGCCGAGCAGCAGGCCAAGTACACCGAGCTGCTGTCGTACTTCCCCGGTAAGAAGGTGGTGGTGCGCGCGCTGGATGCGGGCGCCGACAAGCCCCTCGCCTTCCTGAACTCCGCCCACGAGGAGAACCCCGCCCTCGGGCTGCGCGGTCTGCGGGCGCTGCGGGCGAGCGAGCAGATCCTGCTCGACCAGCTCACGGCGCTCAAGGGCGCGCAGGATGCCACGGAGGCCGACCTGTGGGTCATGGCCCCCATGGTCGCCGACGCGGAGGAGACCAAGTACTTCGTGAAGCTCGGCAAGGCACTCGGGCTCAAGACCGTGGGCGTGATGGCCGAGGTGCCGTCGCTGGCCGTCATGGCCGACCAGGTGCTCGCGGCGGCCGACTTCGTCTCGATCGGCACCAACGACCTCACCCAGTACACCCTTGCCGCCGACCGCATGCTCGGCTCGGTCGCGAGCTACCAGGATCCGTGGCACCCGGCCGTGCTGCGGCTCGTCAAGCTGCTCGGTGACGCGGGCACCGCCGCGGGCAAGGGCGTGGGCATCTGCGGCGAGGCTGCGGCCGACCCGCAGCTCGCGGTCGTGCTCGTGGGCCTGGGGGCGACGACGCTCTCGATGACGCCCGCGGCGCTCGCCGATGTGCGCGCCGAGCTGGCCACCGTCACGATCGAGCAGGCGAGGGCCAAGGCCGCGGCCGCGCTCGCGGCGTCGGATGCGGCGACCGCGCGCCGTGCGGCTGCCAACGCCTGACCCCCGAAAGGGGGGTGAACGGAGTTCTTGAGTTCGCGTCATAACAGCCCCGTTCTGGGGTCTCTCTCAGTGAAGGAAGTACTAGTGCAACCTTCATCCCGCAGGGAACAATAGAAGAGGACCCGGGAATGGATCAGGGGGATGACCGGAAATGATGCCCTGGAGCTAACCACTTCAGATGAGTCACTTGTTGAGCGCACGCGATCGGGGGATCAGCGGGCGTTCGCGGAACTGTGGCGCCGTCATTACCGTTCGGGCGCACGAGTCGCCCGCCAGTTCACGTCGTCTATCGATGCCGATGACCTCGTTTCCGAGGCCTATACGCGCATCTATCAACGTGTTCTGGCGGGTGGCGGCCCCACCGGGGCGTTCCGTCCTTACCTGTACACGACCATCCGCAATCTCGCATCGACCTGGGGCGCCAGATCGAAGGACGTGCAGGTGGATGACATCGCCGACTTCGAGGACCCGGACACGATCGACGATCCGGTTGCCCTCGCACTCGACCGCACGCTGACCGCGCGGGCGTTCCGCAGCCTGCCCGACCGCTGGCAGTCGGTGCTCTGGTACACCGAGGTCGAGGGCATGGACCCGCACGAGGTCGCGCCCATCCTCGGGATGACCCCGAACGGCGTGGCCGCGCTCTCGTACCGGGCGCGCGAAGGCCTCCGCAAGGCGTGGTTGCAGGCGCACATCAACGACGCCTCCGCCTCGGGCGAGTGCCAGTGGGCCATCTCGCGCATCGGCGAGCACGCCCGCAAGGGACTGAGCGTGCGCGACAAAGAGCGCATCACGTTCCACCTCGCCACGTGCGCCAAGTGCACGATCATCAACGAGGAGGTCGACGAGGTGGGCTCGCGCCTGGCGCTCGTGATGCTCCCCATCATGCTCGGCGGCGTCGCCGGCGGGGCCATGCTCTCCAGCTTCGGCCATGCGGGGTCGGCGATGGCGGCCGCAGCGGACGCCATCCCCGCCCTGCCGGAGGCGATCGGTGCCGGTGCCGCGGCAGCAACGGGCGGTGCGAGCGCGCTGGGCCTGTTCGGCGCCACGACGGCGCCCGTGGCCCTCGTCGGCAGTCTTGCCGTGGCGGTGGCCCTCGGTGGCGGCGTCATCGCTGTCACGACCAATGAGGCCGGGGCGGGCTCGGGGGGCGAGACGTCGTCATCGTCGTCGTCGTCCACACCGCCAACGGATGACGCGGCCGCCGAGCCCGCCGCGGGCGGCCCGATCGTGGCCCTCGACAGCCCCGAGACGACCTTGGCACCCCCGGTCGACCCGTCGAACGTCGACGGCGTCGTCGATTCAGCGGTGGGGGGAGTGGTCGGGGGCGTCGGGCCGGTCGTGGACTCGCTCGTCGGCACGATCACCGACGACGGGCAGATCGCCACCGTCTCGCTGAGCCTCAACGGCACGGGCACGCCCGGCGCGCACCTCTCGCTCCAGGCCCTGGGCCAGGTGTACGCGACGACCGTGGTCGACGCCGCAGGCAACTACTCGATCAGCGCATCGGCCGTGCCGGGCGGGCTCGCGTCGCTCGACCTGGTGCAGACCGTCGACCGCCAGTACCTGAAAGGGCTGCTGGGTACGGGAGTGCTCGGGGCGCTGCTCGGCGACGTCGACGCGCTCATCAACGCGCTCATCAGGCCGCTCGGCCTCGCGGGCACCTCGGGCGGGATCGCCGTCAACCTGGTCGGCTGAAAAAAACTTTGGCGCACCGCGTCATAGTTGGCGCGGTCGGCTGTCTCTCTCGGTAAGACACACCCTGTCCCGCCTCCACGACGTCACTCGGGAGGCCCCGGCCCTGCCTCCTGCGCACCCCAGACGCCCAGGTGGGCAGGGCCTCTTTCGTGCTGTGGCGGGATGCCTACGGCTTGCCGCGGAGGATGGCCTGCTTGACCTCGGCGATCGCCTGCGTCACCTGGATGCCGCGGGGGCACGCGTCGGTGCAGTTGAAGGTCGTGCGGCAGCGCCACACACCTTCCTTGTCGTTGAGGATGTCGAGGCGAACCTGGGCGTTCTCATCGCGCGAGTCGAAGATGAAGCGGTGCGCGTTGACGATGGCCGCGGGGCCGAAGTACTGGCCGTCGGTCCAGAAGACGGGGCAGCTCGACGTGCACGCCGCGCACAGGATGCACTTGGTGGTGTCGTCGAAGCGCGCGCGCTCCACGGGGCTCTGCTTGCGCTCCTTGCCGGGCGTCGTGATGGCGCCGGCCATGAGGAACGGGTTGACGCTCTTGAAGGAGTCGAAGAACGGCTCCATGTCGACGACGAGGTCCTTCTCGAGCGGCAGGCCCTTGATGGCCTCCACGTAGATGGGCTGCGTGATGTCGAGATCTTTGATGAGCGTCTTGCAGGCGAGGCGGTTGCGGCCGTTGATGCGCATGGCGTCCGAGCCGCACACGCCGTGGGCGCACGAGCGGCGGAACGTGAGCGAGCCGTCCTGCTCCCATTTGATCTTGTGCAGCGCGTCGAGCACGCGGTCGGTGCCGTGCAGCTCCACATCGAAGTCCTGCCAGCGCGGCTCGCTGTCGACCTCGGGGTCGAAGCGTCGGATGATCAGGGTCGCGGTGAAGGTCGGAATCTCGTCCGGCACGCTCGGCTTGGACTCCATGACGGCGTTGCTCATCAGTACTTTCTTTCCATCGGCGGGTAGTTCGTGATCACGACGGGCTTCCAGTCCAACCGGATGTGCTCGCCGGCGTCCGCGGACTCCGGGTCGCCCACCAGGTAGGCCATCGTGTGCACGAGGAACTTCTCATCGTCGCGCTTCGGGTAGTCCTCGCGCATGTGGCCGCCGCGCGACTCGTGGCGCGAGCGGGCCGAGTACACGAGCACCTCGGCGAGGTCGAGCAGGAAGCCCAGCTCGACGGCCTCGAGCAGGTCGGTGTTGAACCGCTTGCCCTTGTCCTGCACCTGGATGTTCTTGTAGCGGGCACGCAGCGTCTCGATGAGCTCCGTGACCTCCTTGAGGCTCTCCTCGGTGCGGAAGATCTGCGCGTTGCGGTCCATCGAGTCCTGCAGCTCCTTGCGGATGACCGCGATGCGCTCGGTCCCGTCGCCCGACCTCACCATGTCGAGGATCTTCTGGATGCCCGCGGTGGGGTTCTCGGGCAGCGGCAGGAAGTCGACCCCGCCCTGCACGTACTTCACCGCGTTCTTGCCGGCGCGCTTGCCGAACACGTTGATGTCCAGCAGCGAGTTCGTGCCGAGGCGGTTCGAGCCGTGCACGGAGACGCACGCGCACTCGCCGGCGGCGTAGAGGCCCGGCACGACGGTGGTGTTGTCGCGCAGCACCTCGGCGTCGACGTTGGTCGGGATGCCGCCCATCGCGTAGTGGGCGGTCGGCAGCACGGGCACGGGCTCGGTGTACGGCTCGACGCCCAGGTACGTGCGGGCGAACTCCGTGATGTCGGGGAGTTTCTCGTCGATCACCGCGGGCTCGAGGTGGGTGATGTCGAGGTAGAGGTAGTCCTTGTTCGGACCGGCGCCGCGACCCTCGCGGATCTCGAGCGCCATCGAGCGGGCGACGATGTCGCGCGGCGCGAGGTCTTTCAGGGTCGGCGTGTAGCGCTCCATGAAGCGCTCGCCCGAGGCGTTGCGCAGGATCGCGCCCTCACCACGGGCCGCTTCGGAGAGCAGGATGCCCAGGCCCGCGAGCCCGGTCGGGTGGAACTGGAAGAACTCCATGTCCTCCAGCGGCAGCCCCTTGCGCCAGATGATGCCCACGCCGTCGCCGGTGAGGGTGTGCGCGTTGGAGGTGGTCTTGAAGATCTTGCCGAAGCCGCCGGTCGCGAAGACGATCGCCTTGCTCTGGAAGACGTGCAGGTCGCCCGTGGCCAGCTCGTACGCGACGACGCCGGAGGGCTGCTCGACTCCGTCCACCTCGGTCATGACCATGTCGAGCACGTAGAACTCGTTGAAGAAGTTGATGCCGAGCCTGACGCAGTTCTGGTACAGGGTCTGCAGGATCATGTGACCCGTGCGGTCGGCGGCGTAGCACGCGCGGCGCACGGGGGCCTTGCCGTGCTCGCGGGTGTGCCCGCCGAACCGGCGCTGGTCGATCTTGCCGTCCGGCGTGCGGTTGAACGGGAGGCCCATGTTCTCGAGGTCGATGACCGCGTCGATGGCCTCCTTGGCGAGAATCTCAGCCGCGTCCTGGTCGACGAGGTAGTCGCCGCCCTTGACGGTGTCGTAGGTGTGCCACTCCCAGTTGTCCTCTTCGACGTTGGCGAGCGCCGCGGCCATGCCGCCCTGTGCCGCACCCGTGTGGGAGCGGGTCGGGTAGAGCTTGGAGATCACGGCCGTGCGGGCGTGGGGGCCCGCCTCGATCGCCGCGCGCATCCCCGCGCCACCGGCGCCCACGATGACGATGTCGAACTGGTGGTAGTGGACGCCGTCGACAATCGCGCCGTCTTCGTGCTGCGCCACCCTAGGGCACCGGGCAGAAGCTGGGGAGCAGGTCGGCGGGGGAGCCGGCGGGGCAGGGGTCGAACGTGTAAATCACAAGGGTTCCCAAGGTGAGGAGGAGGATCGTGGACACCGCGACGGCACCCAGCAGGATGCGGCGAACCGTGGGGTTCTTCGCATAGTCGTTGATGATGGTGCGGATGCCGTTGGCGCCGTGGATCAGGGCGAGCCACAGCAGCAGCGTGTCCCACACGACCCAGAACGGGTCGGCGAGCTTGCCGGCCACGAACGCGAAGTCGATGGCGTTGACGCCCTCGCCCGCGACGAGGTTGACGAAGAGGTGCCCGAAGATCAGCACGACGAGCACGACGCCGCTCGCCCGCATGTAGATCCAGCCCCACTTCTCCCAGTTGATGCCGCGCTTGCGTCCGTGGGACGAGGGGGACTTGCTGCGAGGCGCTTCGATCGTCGTCATCAGTGGGCTCCGAAGATGTGCATGAGCTGGCGCGGGATGAATCCCAGGAGGAGGACGAGCCAGAGCGCGATGACGATCCAGAACATGAGCCTCTGGTGCTTGCTGCCCCAGCTGGAGAAGTCGATGAGGATGATCCGCAGGCCGTTGAGGGCGTGCAGGCCGATCGCCGCGACGAGGGCGATCTCGCCGAGACCCATGATCGGAGTCTTGTAGGTGTTGATCACCGCGTTGTACGCCTCGGGGCTCACGCGCACGAGGGCGGTATCGAGGATGTGCACGAGCAGGAAGAAGTAGATGGCCACACCGGTGATGCGGTGCAGCACCCACGACCACATGCCCTCACGCCCGCGGTACAGCGTTCCCGCCGGTCGTCTCGGCATGCTGATCTTTGGCGCAACGGGCTTCTCGTTGGCCAGGGTACCCGCCGACTTCTCTGGCACGAGCAACCCCTCCTAAGCGGAATGAGGGCCGCGGCTGTTTCTATCGAACACTGCTTCTGTCGAAACCGAGGCGGCCGGGTTATGTCCGGAAAGCGGACTTCTCCAGTGTATTAGTACGATCGCGTGCTCGCCGGTTAGGCCAACCTAAATAGCTCGGCGTCAAGATTGTTTTGATAAGAATCGGCTTTCTTACAGCGCGATGGGCGCGGCGCGGCGTGCGATGACGCTCTCGTAGTGGCCGACGAGCTGGGAGCACACGCCCTCCCACGAGCGGCCGAGCACGGCGCGCCGACCCGCCTCCCCCATGCGGGCGCGCAGCTCGTCGTCGATCGTGAGCGCCTCGACGAACGCGCGCAGCTGGCCCGGTTCTTCCGGGTCGTAGAGATAGCCGTTGGTGCCGTGATCGACGAGGTCGATGGGGCCGCCCGCGCGCGGTGCGACGACCGGGAGGCCCGAGGCGTGGGCCTCCTGCACGGTCTGGCCGAAGGTCTCCTCCGTGCCGGTGTGCACGAACACGTCGAGGGCCGCGTACGCGGTGGCGAGGTCACGACCGCCGAGGGCCCCGAGGAAGGTCACGGGCATCCCGTCGAGCTGTCGCCGCACGGCGGGCAGCGAGGGGCCGTCGCCCACGACAGCCAGTCGCACGCCCGGGAGGCCGCGCAGCACGCGCATCCGCTCCACCTGCTTCTCCGGGGCGACCCGCCCGACGTAGCCGACGACGAGCTCTCCGCCCGGCGCCAGTCGTTGGCGCAGCGCACCGGTGGCCGCTTCTGCGCGGTTGCGCGGGTGGTAGCCGGCCAGGTCCACGCCGCGACCCCAGCGCTCCAGGCGCCGCACGCCCGCCGACTCCAGGTCGGCCATGGACGCGCTCGAGGGCACGAGGGTGAGGTCGGCGCCCTCATGGATCCAGCGCACGATGCGCCAGGCCACCTTCGTGGCCGCGCCGAGGTGGTTGCGGCGCGCGTACCCCGCGACGTCGGTCTGGAAGATCGCGACGGACGGGATGCCCAGCCGCCCGCCCGCGGCGATGGCCTGCGCGCCGAGGAGGAAGGGGGAGGCCGCGTGGATGACATCCGGGGCGAAGTCGGCGATCAGTTTCTGCACGAGGGGGCTCGGCAGCCCCACCGGGAACTGCCGGTAGGCGATGGCCGGCACCTCGTGCACGCGGAAACCCGCGTAGTGCCGAGGGGCGCCCGCCGCCGGCACGATCACGATCGCCTCGTGCCCGTTCGCGGCAAGGTGATCGAGCACCTTCTTGACGCTGTTGGTTACTCCGTTGACGGTGGGAAGGAAGCTCTCGCTGACGACCACTACGCGCATGCTCACACGCTAGAAACCGAACATGGCGATGACAGGGGTCGACCATGGCGTCAAGGTGAATTGGCGCTTAAGTCTATGTTTGTGGCTATGACCACTCCGAAGGCTTTCGACGACTTCTACAGCGTCATCCCGGCCGGTGGTATCGGCTCGCGGCTGTGGCCGTTGTCCAGGGCCGACGCCCCCAAATTCCTCCACGATCTCACCGGATCCGGCCAGACGCTGCTGCGCGACACGTGGGACAGGCTCGCACCGCTCTCCGGTCCGCAGCGGGTCATGGTGGTCACGGGCCGGGCGCACCGCGCCGCCGTCGAGGCGCAGTTGCCCGAGCTCATCGACCTGAACGTCGTGCTCGAGAGTGAGCCGAAAGACTCGTCCGCGGCGATCGGCCTCGCCGCGGCCGTCCTGCTGCAGCGCGAGCCCAATGTGATCGTCGGCTCGTTCGCCGCCGACCACGTGATCAAAGACATCCGCGGATTCCGCCGGGCGGTGGGGGAGGGCATCGCCGCCGCGCGCGCCGGGTACATCGCCACCATCGGCATCACCCCGACCGAGCCGGCCATCGGCTTCGGCTACATCCACTGCGGTGGGCCGCTGGCGATCGAGGGCGCCCCCAACGCCGTCGGCGTCGAATCGTTCGTGGAGAAGCCCGACCTCGCCACGGCGGAGCGCTACCTCTCCGACGGCAACCACCTGTGGAACGGCGGGATGTTCATCGCTCGAGCCGACGTGCTGCTCGACGAGCTCGGGAAGTCGCAGCCGGAGCTGCTCGAGGGCATCACCGAGCTCGCCGAGGCGTGGGACACCCCGCGCCGGGGCGCCGTCGTCGACCGGGTCTGGCCCGGCCTCACCAAGATCGCCATCGACTACTCGGTGGCGGAGCCCGCCGCCGCCGCGGGCCGCCTCGTGGTCATCCCCGGCGACTTCGACTGGGATGACGTGGGCGACTTCGCGTCGATCGCGAAACTGCACTCCGGCGGCCGCAAGAGCGACCTCGCGATCCTCGGCGAGAACGCGCGGGTGCTCGCGGACGCCTCCACGGGAGTGGTGATCGCGCAGAGCGGCCGGCTCATCTCCCTCATCGGAGTGAGCGACATCGTCGTCGTCGACACCCCGGACGCCCTGCTCGTCACCACCACGGCCAACGCGCAGCGCGTCAAGGCCGTCGTCGACGCCCTCAAGCTCTCCGGGCGCAACGACGTGCTGTGATCCGCACCTAACAAAAAGGTAACGAAGGGATGCCCGGGCGACAGCGCCCGGTCCGGCGGTAGCCGATATGGCTAGCGTCGATCCCAGTACACCGCCGCCCAGGCGGTCCGTCACGAGGAGACCGACACCATGTCGAAGTCATTTGCAGTCCGCGCCGGCGCCGTGATCGGCGCCGCGGTGCTCCTGCTGGCCGGCTGCGCGCCCGCACCGGAGAAGCCCGGAGAGGGCGGAACGGGCGAGCAGTTCTGCGCGCGCATGGTCACCAACTCCGGCGGACTCGACGACCGCTCGTTCAACGACGCGAGCTGGAAGGGCCTGCAGCAGGCGGCCACCGACTTCGGCATCGGCGTGGACGTGCTCGTCTCCACCTCGGAGACCGACCTCGCCCCCAACGTGCAGCAGGCCGTGGACACGGGCTGCGGCTTCGTGCTGACCGTGGGCTACGAGCTCGCCCCCGCGACCGCGGAACAGGCCGAGAAGAACCCGGACATCGACTTCGCGATCGTGGACGAGGTGGTGGATGCCCCCAACGTGAAGCCCATCGTCTTCGACACCGCGCAGGCCGCCTTCCTCGCGGGCTATCTCGCCGCGGGCGTCTCGCAGACCGGCAAGGTCGCGACCTTCGGCGGCGGCAACCAGCCCCCCGTCACCCTGTTCATGGACGGCTTCGTCGACGGCGTCGCGAAGTACAACGAGGTGCACGGCACCGCGGTGGAGGCGCTCGGCTGGAACAAGGAGACCCAGGACGGCGTCTTCACGGGCGACTTCGAGGACATCAACAAGGGCCTCACGACCACGCAGGGCTTCATGGACCAGGGTGCAGACGTGATCCTGCCCGTCGCCGGGCAGGTCGGCGAGGGCGCCGCCCGCGCCGCACTCGACTCGAACGGCGCGGCGTCGATCATCTGGGTCGACACCGACGGCTACGACGTGCTCCCCGAAGACCTCCGCCCGATCATCCTCACCTCCGTGCTCAAGAACACGGGCGACGCGGTCGTCGAGATCGTCAAGACGAGCATCGACGGCACCTTCGACAACAAGCAGTTCGTGGGCACGCTGGGCAACGGCGGAGTCGACATCGCCCCGTTCCACGACCTGGCCGACAAGGTGAGCGCGGAGCTGGGTGCGGAGATCGACCAGCTGCGCGCGGACATCATCAGCGGCGCCCTCACGGTGACGAGCCCCAACACCCCCAAGTAAGCAGGTGGGGGCCGGTTTTCGACCCCAATGTGTCGGGCTGATTTCGGGGCCGTCGCGAATTTGTAACCATTCGGCGACGGCCCCGATTTCCCCGTTCGGGGTTCGTAACTTTCTGTAACCTGTAAGGCACTATGTCCCGACGTTCCTCGTTGGGCAGCACCTTGGAGGACACCTTGAGAATCACCTCTCGCGGCCGCGTACTCGGCGGCATCGCGCTGATCGGATCGAGCGCACTCGTGCTCGCCGGTTGCGCAGCAGCACCCGAAGCGACGGACGACAGCACTGACGCCGCCAGCGACTTCATCCCCTGCATGGTCTCCGACCTCGGCGGATTCGACGACAAGTCGTTCAACCAGCTCGGCTACGAGGGCATCACCGAGGCGGCTGACGCCCTCGGCGTCGAGGCCATCACGGTCCAGTCCGACGCCGAGACCGACTACGGCCCCAACATCCAGGGCCTCGTCGACCAGGGCTGCGCGCTCATCGTCACCGTCGGCTTCGCCCTCTCGGCCGCCACGGTCGAAGCGGCCCTCGCCAACCCCGACGTCGAGTTCGCCATCATCGATGACGCGGCGGACAACGACTTCGACGGCACCGTCGACGCGCCGAACATCAAGCCCATCGTGTTCAACACGGCCCAGGCCGCCTTCCTCGTCGGCTACGCCGCGGCGAGCTACTCGAAGGCCGGAATCGTCGCGACGTGGGGCGGCCTGCCGTTCCCGACCGTCTCGATCTTCTCCGACGGCTTCGCCCAGGGCGTCGCGTACTACAACAGCGAGAAGGGCACCGCAGTTCAGGTTCTCGGCTACGACCCCGCCAGCCCCGACACCTACACGGTGACCGGTGGCTTCGAGGCCAACGACGTCGCCAAGTCGACCGCTCAGAACTTCATCGACCAGGGCGCCGACGTGCTGCTGCCGGTCGGTGGACCGATCTACCAGAGCGCCGTTGCCGCGATCGCCGACTCGGGCAAGGACATCGCCCTCGTCGGTGTTGACGCCGACCTGTTCGTGACCGACCCGACGACCGAGGACATCATCCTCACGTCGATCCTCAAGGGCATCAAGACGTCGGTCAACGACGTCGTGACCGCTGCCGCCGGTGGCGACTTCTCGAGCGACGCCTACGTCGGCACGCTGGAGAACGACGGAGTCGGCTACGCCGAGTTCCACAACTTCGCCTCGAAGGTCTCCCCTGACCTCGAGGGCGAGCTTGAGGCCATCAAGGCCGGCATCATCGACGGTTCCATCCCCGTCGAGTCCTACCTGGGCTAAGTCTCAGTAGCACTACAGGTCGGGGAGGCCAGCTCAGCTGGTCTCCCCGACCTCGTTAACTTCCCACGCGCTGCCGACGAAGCCAGCACATTAGATTGGTTCACATGAAGCTAGAACTTCGGGGAATCACCAAGAGGTTCGGTTCCCTGGTCGCCAATGACCACATCGACCTCACGGTGGAACCGGGCGAGATCCACAGCCTGCTGGGCGAGAACGGCGCGGGCAAGTCGACTCTCATGAACGTGCTCTACGGCCTGTACCAGGCCGATGAGGGCGAGATTCTGCTGGACGATGTGGTGCAGCACTTCTCCGGCCCCGGCGATGCGATGAAGGCGGGCATCGGCATGGTGCACCAGCACTTCATGCTCATCCCGGTGTTCACGGTGGCGGAGAACGTCATGCTCGGCCACGAGGACACCACCTTCGGCGGTCGCCTGGATCTGGCGGGCGCGCGCGAGAAGGTGCGGGAGATCTCGCGCCGCTTCGGGTTCGATGTCGACCCGGATGCCCTCGTCGACGACCTGCCCGTGGGCGTGCAGCAGCGGGTGGAGATCATCAAGGCGCTCTCGCGCGACGCCAAAGTGCTCGTGTTCGACGAGCCGACCGCGGTGCTCACCCCGCAGGAGACCGACGAGCTCATGGCGATCATGCGCCAGCTCAAGGAGGCGGGCACGTCCATCGTGTTCATCACCCACAAGCTGCGCGAGGTGCGCGAGGTCGCCGACCGCATCACGGTCATCCGCCTCGGCAAGGTGGTCGGCGAGGCCTCGCCCACCGCGACCAACGCGGAGCTGGCCTCCCTCATGGTCGGCCGCGCCGTCGACCTGACCGTGGACAAGGGCCCGGCCAAGCCGGGTGCCGCCGGCCTCGTCGTGCAGAACCTGCAGGTCATCGATGCCCGCAACCAGATCGTCGTCAACAACGTGAGCTTCGAGGTGCGCGAGGGCGAGGTCCTGGCCATCGCCGGCGTGCAGGGCAACGGCCAGACCGAGCTCACCGAGGCGCTGCTGGGCCTGCAGAAGAAGGTCACCGGCTCGGTCACGCTCGACGGGGCGCCGCTGCTGGGCAGGTCGGTGCGCCAGGTGCTGGACGCGGGCGTCGGCTTCGTGCCCGAGGACCGCAAGGAGGACGGGCTCGTGGCGGAGTTCACCATCGCCGAGAACCTCATGCTCGACCGCTCCGACAAGGCACCGTTCGTCAAGGCGGGCACACTGCAGCTGAAGGACCTCGCGGAGTTCGCCGAGGAGAAGGTCACGGAGTTCGACATCCGCGCCCAGGGCATCGGCACCCACGTCGGGCGGCTCTCCGGCGGCAACCAGCAGAAGGTCGTGCTGGCGCGGGAGTTGTCGCGCACACTGCGCCTGTTCGTGGCCGCCCAGCCCACCCGCGGCCTCGACGTCGGGTCGATCGAGTTCGTGCACACCCGCATCATCCAGACCAGGGATGCCGGCGTTCCCGTCATCGTCGTCTCCACCGAGCTCGATGAGGTCGTCGCCCTCGCCGACCGCATCGCGGTCATGTACCGCGGAGGCATCGTCGGCATCGTCCCCGGCGACACCCCGCGCGAGGTCTTGGGCCTCATGATGGCCGGCGAGGTCCCCGCCGGCGTGGCCACCAGCCCCGCCGCCGACACCACGAAGGAGCCCGCCGTATGAGCGAGCAGATCCCCGCGCAGGGCCAACTTCCCGACCCGCGCGAGCCCGGCCAGCCGGAGACCGTGGCGCCCGCGCCCGCGCCCGTTCCCGAGGCCCCGAAATCCCAGCAGGTGCTGCGCGAGATCATGGGCGGCAACGCGATGATCTCCGTGCTGGCCGTCGTGCTCGCCCTCATCGTGGGCGCGATCCTCATCGCCGTGACGGACAAGGATGTGCAGGCCGCGGCCGGGTACTTCTTCTCCCGCCCCGGTGACACGTTCCGGGCGATCTGGGACGCGGCGTCGGGGGCGTACTCGGCGCTGTTCCAGGGCTCGATCTACAACTTCAAGCGGCCCGGCTTCGCGGCGGGCATCCGCCCCCTCACCGAGACGCTCACCTTCGCGACGCCGCTCATCGCCGCCGGCCTCGGCGTGGCCGTCGCGTTCCGCGTCGGACTGTTCAACATCGGCGGCCGCGGGCAGATGGTCGTCGCCGCCGGCGCCGCCGGGTACGTCGGCTTCGCGTGGCAGCTGCCGTTCGGCATCCACCTCATCGTCGCGATCATCGCGGGGATGCTCGCGGGCGCGATCTGGGGCGGCATCGTGGGCCTGCTCAAGGCCACCACGGGAGCGCACGAGGTGATCGTGACGATCATGCTCAACTACATCGGCTTCTACCTGATCTCCTACCTGCTGCGCACCCCCGGTGCCCTGCAGGCGCCAGGGTCGACCAACCCGAAGTCGCCGGCGATGGCGGAGACCGCGGTGTTCCCCGACCTGTTCGGCCCGCAGTACAACCTGCACTGGGGCTTCGTCGTCGTCATCCTCGCCACCGCGTACGTGTGGTACCTGATCAACCGGTCGAGCCTGGGCTTCCAGTTCCGCGCCGTCGGTGAGAACCCCAACGCCGCGCGCGTCGCGGGCATCAAGGTCAAGAGCATCTACGTCTACGCGATGCTCATCTCCGGCGCCCTCGTGGGCCTGGCCGGCGTCAACCAGGTGCTCGGCACTGTCACCACCGGGTTCTCGGCCGGCATCGACGCGGGCATCGGCTTCGACGCGATCACGGTGGCACTGCTCGGCCGTTCCCGCCCGATCGGGGTGTTCTTCGCGGGCATCCTGTTCGGCGCGCTCAAGGCCGGCGGGTACTCGATGCAGGCCGCGCAGGGCATCCCGATCGATATCGTGCTGGTGGTGCAGTCGCTCATCGTGCTGTTCATCGCGGCCCCGCCGCTCGTGCGCGCGATCTTCCGACTCCCCATCCCCGGCGTCGTCACGACGCGGAAGGTCGAGGTCAGCAAGTGAGCACCGTCGAGTCCACCACCCACGGGGTGCCGTCCGCGGCGCCGATCGTGCTCGAGCGCGCGGCGGTGCGCAACTGGAAGCCGCCGATCGGCTTGGGCGCCTTCGCGGTCATCGCGCTGCTGCTGTTCGTCGTCGGCGGGCGCGGGGGAGTGACCACGTTCCGCCTCTCCACCGACAGCGACCTCATCCAGCTGCCGCCGATCCTCGCCAACGTCACCGTCGTGACCGTCGTCATCACGGTGCTGCTGTTCCTCGCCGCCGCGGCGTCGGCGTACCTGTCGTACCACGCGCGCAAGACGCCGCTGTGGCTCACGGGGGTCTTCGCGCTGCTGTTCCTCGTGGCATTCCTCACCTGGGCCGCGGCCGGGGCGACACTGCCCATCCCGGGCCTGCTCGTCGGCGCGGTCGGGCTGAGCGTGCCGCTGATCTTCGGCGCCCTGGGCGGGGTGATCTCCGAGCGCGTCGGGGTCGTCAACGTCGCCATCGAGGGTCAGCTGCTGGCCGGGGCGTTCGCGTCAGCGGTCGTGGCCTCCATCACCCAGCAGCCCGTCGCGGGGCTGGTGGCGGCGACGATCGCCGGCGTGCTGGTCTCGTTCGTGCTGGCCGCGTTCTCGATCAAGTACATCGTCGACCAGGTCATCGTGGGCGTCGTGCTCAACGTGCTCGTCATCGGCCTGACCAGCTTCCTGTTCTCCAAGGTGCTGGCCCCCAACGCGGCCCTGCTGAACACCCCTCCCCGGTTCCCGCGCCTGCCGATCCCGCTGCTGAGCGAGATCCCCATCCTGGGCCCGGTGCTGTTCCGGCAGACGATCATCGTCTACATCGCCTACATCGCCATCGCCGCCGTCTGGTTCGCCCTGTTCAAGACCCGGTGGGGGCTGCGCCTGCGCTCCGTGGGCGAGCACCCCCAGGCCGCCGACACCGTCGGCATCAACGTCAACGGCACCCGGTTCTGGAACGTCGCCCTCGCGGGCGCCATCGCCGGCTTCGGCGGTGCGTACTTCACCCTCGGCTCCGTGGGCGCGTTCAACAAGGAGATGACCGCCGGCGCCGGGTTCATCGCCCTCGCCGCCGTCATCTTCGGCCGCTGGGACCCGATCCGGGCCACCCTCGCCGCCCTGCTCTTCGGCTTCGCGTCGAACCTGCAGAACGTGCTGAGCATCATCGGGTCCCCGGTGCCGAGCGAGTTCATGCTCATGCTGCCCTACCTCGTGACCATCTTCGCCGTCGCGGGACTCGTGGGGCAGGTAAGAGGGCCCGCCGCGGCCGGAAAGCCGTACATCAAGTCATGAGCCAGTCCATCGATTGGGATGCCCTCCGCGCGGTCGCGAACGAGGCACTCACCCACGCCTACGTTCCGTATTCCCACTTCCCCGTCGGGGTTGCCGCGATCGTCGACGACGGCCGCGTGATCTCGGGCGCGAACGTGGAGAACGCCTCGTACGGCCTCACCCTGTGCGCCGAGTGCGCCCTCGTGTCGTCGCTGCACATGACCGGGGGCGGAAAGCTCGTCGCCTTCACATGCGTGGACGGCAAGGGCAACGCCCTCATGCCGTGCGGCCGATGCCGGCAGCTGCTGTTCGAGCACTCCGCCGAGGGCATGCTGCTCGAGACGGTGTCCGGTATCAAGACCATCGACGAGGTCATCCCCGATGCCTTCGGGCCGCGGACCCTCGAGGAGTACCGGTCGTGAGCATCGAGGCGTTCGACGTCGTCGACCTCATCCGCACCAAGCGCGACCGGGGTGCGCTGAGCACCGCGCAGATCGACTGGCTCATCGACGCATACACGCGCGGCTACGTCGCGGACGAGCAGATGGCGGCCATGACCATGGCCATCTTCCTCAACGGGATGCAGCGCGAGGAGATCCGCGATCTCACCCTCGCCATGATCGCCTCCGGCGAGACGCTCAACTTCGACGGCCTCGACAAGCCCACCACCGACAAGCACTCGACCGGCGGCGTGGGGGACAAGATCACGCTCCCGCTCGCTCCGCTCGTGGCCTCCTTCGGGGTCGCTGTGCCGCAGCTCTCCGGACGCGGGCTCGGGCACACCGGCGGAACGCTCGACAAGCTGGAGAGCATCCCCGGCTGGCGCGCGTCGCTGAGCAACGAGGAGTTCCACCGGCAGCTGCGCGAGGTGGGGGCTGTCGTGTGCGCGGCGGGCTCGGGCCTCGCGCCCGCCGACGGCAAGCTCTACGCGCTGCGCGACATCACGGGCACCGTCGAGGCGATCCCGCTCATCGCGTCGTCGATCATGAGCAAGAAGATCGCCGAGGGCACCGCCGCGCTCGTGCTCGACGTGAAGTTCGGCTCGGGCGCCTTCATGCAAGACCCTGCGCGCAGCCGCGAGCTCGCCGAGACGATGGTGCGCATCGGCAAGGATGCCGGCGTCAAGACCGTCGCCCTGCTCAGCAACATGAACGTGCCGCTCGGGCTCGCGATCGGCAACGCCAACGAGGTGCGCGAATCGGTCGAGGTGCTCGCCGGGGGCGGCCCGGCCGATGTCGTCGAGCTCACCGTCGCCCTCGCGCGCGAGATGCTCGCGCTCGCGGGCCAGCCCGACGCCGACGTGGAGGCCGCGCTGAGCGACGGCCGCGCCATGGACACCTGGCGCGCCATGATCGCCGCCCAGGGCGGGGACCCGGATGCGGCCCTCCCCACCCCCTCGGAGTCGCACACGGTCACCGCCGAGCGCGACGGGGTGCTCACCACGCAGCACGCCCTGCCGTTCGGCATCGCCGCGTGGCGCCTCGGAGCCGGTCGCGCGCGCAAGGAGGATCCCGTCGACCACGCCGCCGGGATCGACCTGCACGCCAAGCCCGGTGACACCGTCGTGGCAGGCCAGCCGCTGTTCACGCTGCACACGAGCGACCCCGCGCGCTTCGCCCGCGCGCTCGAGGCCGTCGACGGCGCCTACGTCATCGCGGACCGGGGCTCCCCGATCAACGACGGCGGCCCCCTCATAGCCGGCCGCCTCGACTAGCTTCCGCCGCCCTCCGGCTCGCGAATGCCTCGCTGATCGACGAGGAGCGCGCGAATGTGCGCGTCTCTCGTCGTTGAGCGAGAGTCTCGCGGTGGGCTGCTAGAGTTCCGGGTCGCCGATGCGCTCCAGGGCGTCGA
>Ga0247738_10000129_pt1 | contig 34431 bp, 34 predicted proteins | sample UWRJL013104B2_FD_180936 | JGI IMG/M metagenome (GOLD analysis project Ga0247738, IMG submission 180936) | Plant litter microbial communities from Arlington Agricultural Research Station in Wisconsin, United States - UWRJ-L013-104B-2 | ecosystem: Environmental > Terrestrial > Plant litter >...
ACGGGAAGTTCATACCAGTATGAGATCCCCTGCCACCGACATTGCAGTCCTGCAGGCATGCCGCGGCGGAAGGTGTCACCGCTGTCGCCTTGGGGAGGAGTAGGGGCGCGCACGGCCCCGAGTGTCAGGGCAGCGTGCGGATGGATAGGGCGCTCTGGTACCCGGGCTGGTCTGCGGTCACCGAGACCACGTAGGCAGTGTCGGGCCGCAGCCCGCCCAGCGCGAAAACCGGGGTGGCTGATGTTCGCGTGGTGCCATCGTCGAGGTTCAGGAAATACTGCGTCGCGCTTGCCATAGTGGGCAGCGCGACGCTGATGGTCGTGGAGGTCGCAGCCTGGGCCAGCACCGGCACGAAAACAAGCTCGGCCTGCTCGGTTTCGACCCCGTTGAGGTGATCCCTCAGATCCTGGATTGACGGCTCGTGATCCGAGCCGCGGTAGACCGTGATGAGAACCGGCCGCCCATCGACCATGGTGCCCTCGATGGTGCGCTCCATGGCATCCGGGCCGTCGTCGAGTGTGATGGAGATCGTGTCGCCGTTCGTGTCACGAAATACCGTGACGTCCGCGAGATCGAGCGCCACGGCGGCGACCCCTTGGATGTCTTCCGGGGTGGCGGGCGGCGCGGGTGTTGTCGCGCACGCGGCCAAGAAGAGGGTCAGCCCGGTCGCGATCGCCAGCTGCTTCATCATGTGCGTACTCTGTCACAGCGACACGCCGCGCGCTGTCGGCGGCAATTGACACACTCGAACATATGTTCGAACATGAACAGGTGTCCCCTGCAACCTCGCTCAGCGCCACCGCGGTGCTCGAGCCTGCGCGGGACGACACCGTCGCGGAACTCAAAGCCCGCATCAGCTCGATGCAGGCGACAAAGCTCGACTCCAAACTCATCCCCACCCATGCCGCGATCGCCGGCCTGCTGCCCGGCGGCGGGCTTCAGCAGGGCGCCGCCTACTCGCTCGACCGCTCGGCCATGCTGCTCATGACCCTGCTCGCCGCGCCCTCCGCCGCCGGCACCTGGTGCGGCATCGTGGGGATGCCCGAATTCGGCGTGGAGGCCGCCCAGCACTTCGGGGTGGATCTCGACCGGCTGGTGCTCGTGCCGCATCCCGGCGACCAGTGGCTCGCGGTCACCGCGGCGATCGCCGACGTCATGGGGGTGGTCGTCATGCGGCCTCCGAAACGCGCCACCGACTCGAGCATCGCGCGGCTCGCGGCCCGGCTCCGCCAGCGCGGTACCACCCTGCTCGTGCTCGGGCCGTGGCCGCAGACGGACGCGATGCTGTCACTCTCCGGCAGCCAGTGGCACGGCATCGGCGACGGCCACGGCCATCTCGCCGCCCGGGAGGTCACGGTCACGGTCACGAGCCGCACAACGGCCCGTCCTCGCAGCGCGCGCCTGTGGCTGCCAGACTCCGGCGAGACGGTGCGCCGCTCGCGCGGGAATGAGCACGAACAGCCCATCGACGCCGTGCGGCGGTTCGCATGAGCGGCATGCCCACCGAGCCCCCGCGCGTCGCCGTGCTGTGGTGCCCCGACTGGCCGGTCACCGCGGCCGCCCACGCGGGGAAGCTGCCCCGGGAGGCCCCCCTCGCGCTGGTCTCGAAGAACCTGGTGTTCGCGTGCTCCGCAACGGCGCGGGCCGAGGGCATCACGCGCGGGCTGCGCGTGCGCGAGGCCCAGGCGCGCTACCCGGAGCTCATCGTGCTCGACCACGATCCCGCCCTCGACAACCGTGCCTTCGAGCCGGTCATCGCCGCCCTCGAGCAGCTCGTCCCCGGGGTTCAGGTGCTGAGGCCGGGGTTGTGCGCGGTGCGCGTACGCGGTGCCGCCCGCTACTACGGCGGCGAGAAGGCCGCGGGCCTGTTCCTGGCCGGCCGTGCCGACGAGGAGGGCGCCGGCGGGGCGCGGGTGGGCATCGCCGACGGCATCTTCACCGCCGATCAGGCCGCACGGCGCACCGCGGCGGATGCCGCGGTGCGGGTTGTCGCGCAGGGGGCGGCTGCCGGCTTCCTCGCCCCCCTCGGCATCGGGCTGTTTGACGACCCGCAACTCGTCACGCTGCTGAGGAGGCTGGGCATCCGCACCCTCGGGGAGTTCGCGCAGCTGGGCGCCGACGACGTGTTCACGCGGTTCGGGCACGTCGGGGCACGACTGCACGCCCTCGCGGGCGGGCGGGACTCGTGGCCCATCACCCCGCGCACTCCCCCGCGCGACCTCGACGTGGTCGTGCAGTTCGAACCCGCCCTCGACCGCGTCGACCAGGTCGCGTTCGGCGTGCGCACGGCGGCCGAGGAGTTCGTCGACGCCCTCACCGCCGCCAAGCTCGTGAGCACGGCCATCCGCGTCGAGCTCGACTCGGACGGAACCGCCCACGGGCCGGAGCAGTCCGAACGCGTGTGGTTGCACCCGCACTCGTTCACCCCCGGTGACGTGGTCGACCGGGTGCGCTGGCAGCTGCAGGGCGCGCTGGGCGGCGACCTCAGCTCGGGAGTCACGCGCGTGCGGGTCTCCCCCCACGCCGTCGACGCCATCGGCAATCATGAGGGCGGCCTGTGGGGAGCTGGCCCCGATGAGCGCATCCACCACGGGCTGTCGCGCGTGCAGAGCATGCTCGGCCACGGCGCCGTGCTCATGCCCGTGGTGGGCGGCGGGCGCACCCTCGCCGACCGGCAGCAGCTTGTCGCGTGGGGCGACCGTGCCGTGGGCGCAAAACCCGTCGAGCAGCCCTGGCCCGGGCGCCTGCCGCCGCCGCTGCCCGGCACGGTGTTCTCGCCCCGGCATCCCGTGCACGTGCTGGACGCCGACGGCGAGAGCGTCACGGTGACCGAGCGCGGTGTCGTCACCGCGGCGCCCGTGCGATTCTCGGCGAACAGCAGCGAGGTGCGCAGGCTCACGGCCTGGGCGGGGCCGTGGGCGATCGACGAGCGCTGGTGGTCGGCCGACGCGCGCAGTGCGTGGCGCTTCCAGGCCGTCGATGAGACCGGATGCGCGTGGCTCCTCGTGCTCGATGCGGGCGGCTGGTGGGCCGAAGCGAGGTACGACTGATGGGGGGCATGTAATGGGTTGGAACAACCCCCCGATCCCGTGGTCGGAGTTCGAGAAGAAGCTCAGCGACGCCTCCCGCCCCGGGTCGGCGCCCCCCGTGGGCGCCGACGGCGGCGACAGCCCGGGCTGGTCGCTCAAGCGCAAGGCCTACCAGGCGCCCGCCGATGTGCGGTCGTCCGGCGCCGTCGTGCCCTACGCCGAGCTGCACGCCCACTCGAGCTTCAGCTTCCTCGACGGCGCGAGCATGCCGGAATCGCTCGCCGAGGAGGCCGCGCGGCTGGGCCTGCACGCCCTCGCGCTCACCGACCACGACGGGCTGTACGGCATCGTCCGCATGGCGGAGGCCGCCGCCGAGATCGGCCAGACGGCCACGATCTTCGGCGCGGAGCTCTCGCTCGGGCTGCGCGGCCCCCAGAACGGCGTGGCCGACCCGGAGGGCATCCACCTGCTCGTGCTCGCGCGCAAGGAGGAGGGCTATCACCGGCTCGCCGCCGCGATCACGAAGGCCCAGTTGCGCGGCGGGGAGAAGGGCAGACCCGTCTACGACCTCGAGGAGCTCGCCGAGCAGGCTGGGGGCCACTGGCTCATCCTCACGGGCTGCCGCAAGGGCACGGTCCGTCGCGCCCTCGGTGATCGGGCGGAGCCGAGATCCGCGGTTCGGGCCGAGCTCGACCACCTCGTCGAGCTGTTCGGCGCCGAGAACGTCGTCGTCGAGCTCTTCGACCACGGCAACCCGCTCGACAGCGCCCACAACGACATCCTGTACGCCCTCGCGCTCGATCGCGGCCTGCGCGTCGTCGCCACCGGCAACGTGCACTACGCGACCCCCGCCCAGCACCACCTGCACACGGCGCTCGCGTCGGTGCGCGCGCGCAGGAGCCTCGACGAGATGGACGGCTGGCTGCCCGCCTCGGGAGCGGCGCACCTGCGGTCGGGTGCGGAGATGGCGGCGGCCTTCGCGCGCTACCCGGGCGCGGTCGCCACCACGGTCGAGATCGCCGACGAGCTGAGCTTCGAGCTGCGCTCGGCCAAGCCCGACCTGCCCGACCAGGAGGTGCCCGAGGGCCACACCCCCATGAGCTATCTGCGCCAGCTCGTGTGGGAGGGTGTCGAGACCCGCAAGATGGTGATGGACGAGGCCAAGCGCGAGCGCATCGAGAACGAGCTGCGGGTGATCGAGGAGAAGAACTTCGCGGGGTACTTCCTCATCGTGTGGGACATCGTCCGCGAGGCCAGGGCCAGGGGCATCCTGTGTCAGGGCCGCGGCTCCGCCGCCAACTCGGCGGTGTGCTACCTGCTCATGATCACGGCTATCGACGCCATCTACTACGGGCTGCCGTTCGAGCGGTTCATCTCGGCGATGCGCGAGGAGGAGCCCGACATCGACGTCGACTTCGACGCGGGGCGGCGGGAGGAGGTCATCCAGTACGTGTTCGAGAAGTACGGCAGGGAGAACGCCGCGCAGGTCGCCAACGTCATCCAGTACCGGCCCAAGTTCGCCGTGCGCGACATGGCCAAGGCGCTCGGGCACAGCCCGGGCCAGCAGGACGCGTGGTCGAAGCAGGTGGAGCGCTGGGGCGCCGTGATCGAGAGCTCCGACCACGACATCCCCGAGAACGTCGTGGGGCTCGCGCTGGAGGTCATGAAGTTCCCGCGGCATCTCGGCATCCACTCGGGCGGCATGGTGCTCACGAAGCGGCCCGTGGGCGAGGTGGTGCCCATCGAGCACGCGCGCATGGAGAAGCGGACCGTCGTGCAGTGGGACAAGGACGACTGCGCGTGGATGGGCCTGGTCAAGTTCGACCTGTTGGGCCTCGGGATGCTCGCCGCCCTGCAGTACACGTTCGACATGGTGGACGCCACCCTCGGGGAGCGCTGGGATCTGGCGAGCATCCCCAAGGAGGAGCAGGGCGTCTACGACCAGCTGTGCCGTGCGGACGCGATCGGGGTGTTCCAGGTGGAGTCCCGTGCTCAGATGGGGCTCCTGCCCCGCCTGCAGCCGCGCGAGTTCTACCACCTCGTCGTGGAGATCGCGCTCGTGCGCCCCGGCCCGATCCAGGGCGGTGCCGTGCATCCCTACGTGCGGCGCAAGATGGGCGACGAGAAGGTCACGTACCTGCACCCGAAGCTCGAGTCCGTGCTCGACCGCACGCTCGGGGTGCCGATCTTCCAGGAGCAGCTCATGCAGATCGCGGTCACGGTGGGCGGCTGCACCCCCGACGACGCCGACCACCTGCGCCGGGCGATGGGCTCCAAGCGCGGCATCGAGAAGATCGAGAAACTGCGCGAGAAGCTCTACGCGGGCATGGCGGGCCACGGCATCACGGGAGAGGACGCCGACAAGATCTACGGCGCGATCCAGGCGTTCGCGGGTTTCGGGTTCGCCGAGAGCCACGCGCTCAGCTTCGGCCTGCTCGTCTACGCGAGCGCGTGGATGCGCCTGCACTACCCGGCCGCCTTCCTGGCCTCGATGCTGCGCGCGCAGCCCATGGGCTTCTACTCCTCGCAGAGCCTCGTCGCGGATGCCCGTCGCCACGGCGTGGAGGTGCTGCGGCCCGACATCCAGCGGTCGGGGGCGTACGCGGGGCTCGAGGGTGTGGGCGGACCGACCGGCTCACCCTCCTGCCTCGACCAGGTGCAGCCGCCCGTGAACCCGGTCTTCGACCGCGAGGCCCCCTTCGACACCGACGACCACCGACGCGACGGCAACTTCGTGGTGCGGTTGGGGCTCGACGAGGTGAGCGGCATCGGCGAGAAGGTCGCCCTGCGCATCGTGGCTGAGCGCGACAGGGCGGGCGACTTCGCGGACATGAACGACCTCGTGCGGCGCGTGGGGCTCACGACGGCGCAACTCGAGGTGCTTGCGGCAGCGGGGGCGTTCGACTGTTTCGGGCTGCAGCGGCGCGAGGCGATGTGGAATGCCGGCAATGCCGCCCAGGATCGCGCCGAGTTTCTCCCCGGCACGATCGTCGCCGTGCAGCCGCCCCTGTTCAGCATGCCCTCAGAGGTCGACGAGCTCATGTCAGACCTGTGGGCCACGGGGGTCTCGACGGACAGCCACCCCGTGAAGCACCTGCGCCCGGTGCTCTCGGGCCGGGGCATCCTCACCGCGGCCTCACTCGCGACGGCGGAGAGCGGCAGGCGCATCGAGATCGGCGGCGTGGTGACGCACCGCCAGCGGCCGGCCACGGCGAGCGGCATCACGTTCGTGAACGTCGAGGATGAGACGGGGCTCGTGAACGTCATCTGCAGTGTGGGGGTGTGGACGCGCTACCGCCGCGTGGTGCGGGAGTCACCGGCCCTCATCGTGCGGGGGATCCTCGAGCGCACCCCCGAGGGCGTCACCAACGTGCTGGCCGACCGGTTCGAGACGCTCGACATGGCCCCGCGAACCCGCTCACGGGACTTCCGCTGACGTGAACTAGAACTGAAGTTTTGTTACCATCTCGCACCGATTGTGTAATAGATAGCGCATCTTGCCAACTACTGCTATAGCCTTGCCTCATCATCGACTGTTCTCTAGGAATGGTTGGTGTGGCCTCGACTGTCGGGGCCAGAAGAACGCTCCTGGAGGAGTTTTAAATGGCATTAGGCACCGTCAAGTGGTTCAACGCGGAAAAGGGCTTTGGCTTCATCGCCCCTGAGGACGGAAGTCCCGACGTGTTCGCCCACTACTCGGCAATCTCGACCAGCGGTTACAAGTCTCTCGACGAGAACCAGAAGGTCGAGTTCGACATCACCCAGGGACCGAAGGGTCCCCAGGCGGAGAACATCCGCCCCCTCTGATCTTGATAGTTCAGTAACGGAAACGCCCCGACTCCGCAGTCGGGGCGTTTTCTTTCTTAACGGATCAGCTCCGGATGCCCTTACGCAGGTAGTCGATACGAGCCTGCAGCTGGGTGACGGAGGCCTGCGCCACCGCCGGCCCCCCGCACACACGCCGCAGTTCGGCGTGCACGATGCCGTGCGGCTCGCCGGAGAGCTTCGCGCGCATCCCCACGAGGGTGTTGAGCAGTTTCCGCTGCTCCTTGAGGTCGCGGTAGAGCGCCTGCGGCTTCTCCTCGACGGGTCGGCCCGCCGAGCGGCGTGACTGGCGCTCCTGGCGGTGCTTGAGCAGCTCGCGTACCTGCTCCGGCTCGAGGATGCCCGGAAGCCCGATGAAGTCGAGTTCCTCGTCACTTCCCGTCTCCGCGGCGAACCCGAACTCCTCCGTGCCGAAGTACACCCGGTCGAAGTTCGCGTCAGACTCGAGGGCCTCCCACACGAACTCCTCCGTGAGCTCCTCGCTCGTGGCCTCCTCGCGGTTCTCCTTGTCGATGAGGTCGTCGTCGAGGAGCTTGTCCTCCGGCTGCCGGCGGTCGATCGCGTGATCGCGCTCGAGCTCCATGAGGCCGGCGAGGTCGACGAGGGTGGGCACGCTCGGAAGGAAGATCGACGCGGTCTCCCCCTTGCGCCGTGACCGCACGAAACGGCCGACCGCCTGGGCGAAGAACAGCGGCGTCGACGACGAGGTCGCGTAGACGCCGACCGCGAGGCGCGGAACGTCGACGCCCTCCGACACCATGCGCACGGCCACCATCCAGCGCGACTCGCCCGCCGAGAAGGTCTCGATGCGCGCCGACGACTCCTTCTCGTCGGAGAGCACGATCGTGGCGGGCTCCCCCGTGATGTCGCGCAGCAGTTTCGCGTACGCGCGGGCCGTGATCTGGTCGGTCGCGATCACGAGTCCCCCCGCATCCGGAACCGAGTGCCGCACCTCGGTGAGCCGCCGGTCGGCCGCGCGCAGCACGGCAGACATCCAGTCGCCCTTCGGGTCGAGCGCCGTGCGCCAGGCCTGCGACGTGACGTCCTTCGTGTCGGGCTCGCCGAGCCGCGCCTCCATCTCGTCGCCCATGCGCGTGCGCCAGCGCATCTTGCCGGCGTACGACATGAAGATGACGGGGCGCACGACGCCGTCGGCGAGGGCGCGCCCGTAGCCGTAGTTGTAGTCGGTGACCGACGTGCGGATGCCCTTGTTGTCGGGGGCGTACGTGACGAACGGGATGGGGGCGAGGTCGCTGCGGAAGGGCGTACCCGTGAGCGAGAGCCGCCGCGCGGCCGGCCCGAACGCCTCGCGGATCGCGTCGCCCCAGCTCAGGGCGTCGCCGCCGTGGTGCACCTCGTCGAGGATCACGAGGGTGCGCGCCGACTCGGTGATCTCCCGGTGCAGGGATGCCCGCACCGCGACCTGCGCGTAGGTGACGGCCATGCCGTGGAACCGTCGCCCGCCGTAGCCCTCGCCGTTGTTGTACTCGGGGTTGAGGCGCAGGCCCACCTTGTGGGCGGCATCGGCCCACTGCCGCTTGAGGTGGTCGGTGGGGGCGACCACGGTCACGCGGTCGATCACGCGCCGGGCGATGAGCTCCACCGCGAGCCGCAGCGCGAAGGTGGTCTTGCCTGCGCCGGGGGTGGCGGCCGCGAGGAAGTCCCGCGGTTCGCGCAGGAAGTACGCGTCGAGCGCCTCGGCCTGCCACGCGCGCAGCTTGTCGGCGGTACCGCGGGCGGCGCGCTCGGGGTAGGAGGGTGAGAGGTGCTCCGCCGCGAAAGTGCCGACGCTCGGTATAAAAACACCGGGGCCGGGCAGTGGTGGGCCCACGGTCGCCCGTTCCGGCGCGCCGCGAAGCGGTGGGACGGCGGTGCGATCGGGGATGCTCACTTGATGGAACTTTACCCGAGACGGATGACGCTAGTCGCGCTGGCCGAGCCTCGGGCGGTCGTGGGAGTTGTGCCCGATGAGGCGGGCGGGCTTCACGGCGCCCCGGCCGAAGCGCGCGCTCGCGGCATCCATGACGTCCTCGGCCTCCCGCCAGCCCTCCGACTCGTCCCACAGCCCCTGCGGTGCGCTGCCCGCGTCCTGGAGTTGCTCGGCGCGCACGCCCACAAGCCGGATGGGGGCATCCTGCTTGCCGAGCGCCTCGTAGATCTCGCACACCTCCTCGTAGATGCGGCGGCCGAGGTCGGTGGGCTCGGCGATCGTGCGCGACCGCGTGATGGTCGTGAAGTCGCCGAAGCGCAGCTTGAGCACGACCGTGCGGCCCACGAGCCCCGCCTTGCGCAGCCGCACGGCGACCATGTTCGACATGCGCAGCAGCTCGGTGCGGATCACCGAGGGATCGGTGATGTTCGTCTCGAAGGTGAGCTCGTGCCCGACGCTCTTCTCCTCGGCGCGCGTGTGCACGGGCCGGGGGTCAATCCCCCACGCGAGGTCGTGCAGCCGCTCGGCCCCCGCCTCCCCCACGGCCTTCGTGAGCGTGGCACGGGATGCGCGGGCGATGTCACCGATCGTGTGCAGCCCCCGGGCGCGCAGGGTCTCCTCGGTCTTGCCGCCCACGCCCCAGAGCTTGGCGATGGGGAGCGGGTGCAGCAGCGCGACGGCCTCGTCGGCCGGCACCACGAGCAGGCCGTCCGGTTTGGACAGGCCGGACGCGAGCTTGGCCACGAATTTCGTCGAGGCGGCGCCCACCGAGCAGATGAGACCCGTCTCGGCGCGCACACGGGCGCGGATGAGCTCTGCCACCCGGAGGGGCGAGCCGTACACCGTGCGGGCGCCGGCCACATCGAGGAAGGCCTCGTCGATGCCGAGCCGCTCCACGACGGGCGTGACCTCGTCGAAGATGTCCATGACCATGGACGAGAAGTGCGTGTACCGCTCGAAGTGCGGCTCGAGCACGATCGCGTCGGGGCAGCGCCGCAGGGCGATCGACATCGGCAGGGCCGAGTTGACCCCGAACTTGCGCGCCTCGTAGGTGGCCGCGGTGACGATGGAGCGGGCGGAGCGGTGGCCGACGATCACGGGCTTACCCACGAGCTCCGGATGATCGAGCAGCTCGACGGAGGCGAAGAACGCGTCCATGTCGACGTGCAGGATCGTGGCGGTCGAGTCGTCCACGCCGGGGGCCGTGACGTGGCGCCCCGTGCCATCCTGCTTGCCCATGTGGCCATCCTGCCACCCACGGACGACGAAGGGCGGGCATCCCGGAGGATGCCCGCCCTCGCGCGGTACTAGCGGCTGCGGCGGCGGAAGATGAGCCCCTGAATGAGCAGCAGCACGACGGAGCCGCCGAGCGCGAACAGCCACGGAAGGGGGCTCGTGAGCCCCTCGTCGCCGAAGACGTCGTAGCCGAAGATCGCGCTCGCGACCCACGCGCCGAGCGCCGCGCCCAGCAGGCCCAGGATGATCGTGAGGATCCAGCCCAGCTTGCGGCGCAGGATCAGCTTCGCGACGATGGCGGCGACAACGCCCACGAGAAGGAACGGGAAGAAGCTCATGCGGGTACTCCAAGGGGTAAGCCAGTGCCGCAGTCGCGGCGCGGACTAAGTGTGGCAGTTGGCTCGCCCCGGAAACAACAGCGGGGCGACGCACCGAAGTGCGCCGCCCCAGCATGAAGTCGAAGGAGTTATGCCTTTCGGCTGCCCCGCGTGACAAGGCCGTAGATCAGCAGCACGATGATTGCGCCACCGATTGCCAGCAGCCACGTGGTGATGTCGAAGAAGCCCTCGAGGCCGACGCCGAAGATGGCGCTGCCGAGGAATCCACCGAGCAGGGCGCCGACGACACCGAGGATGAGCGTGATGATCCATCCGCCACCCTGCGTGCCCGGCAGGATTGCCTTGGCGATGGCTCCTGCGATGAGTCCCAGAACGATCCAACCGATGATTCCCATGACGACCTCCCAGTCGGTCATTTACTGCGGCACCGGGTCTCGGCGCCTCATCAACAGAACCACACAGCGAGCTTTGGGGTAGGGGCCTTGCCGTCGGGCGTCGTGTCTGGTAGCTGCGGGGGCGCAACGTGGGTAATGCTGGAGTACATGGCACAGCAGCATCCCTGGACACGGTACGTCGCGATCGGTGACTCGTTCACCGAGGGGATCGGCGACCCCGAACCGCAGAGTCCCGGCGGCCACCGCGGCTGGGCCGATCGGGTGGCCGAGGTTCTCGCCGACCAGGCCGAGGACTTCGCCTACGCGAACCTCGCGATCCGCGGCCGCCTTCTGCAGCAGATCGCGGACAGCCAGGTGGATGCCGCGCTCGAGCTCAAGCCCGACCTCATCACCGTCTCGGCGGGGGGCAACGACATCATCCGCCCCGGCACCGATCCGGACGACATCTCCCGCCGGTTCGAGGAGATGATCGTGCGGCTGCGCAGCGACGGCGCCACGGTCGTGATGTTCAACGGCCCCGACATCGGCATGACGCCCGTGCTCGGCCGGGTGCGCGGCAAGGTGGCGATCTACAACGAGAACCTGCGCGCGATCGCCCACCGCCACGACTGCATCGTCGCCGACATGTGGGCATTGCGACAGCTCGCGGACCCGCGCATGTGGGCGCCCGACCGGCTGCACTTCTCCCCCGTCGGCCACACGACGATCGCCATCATGGTCTTGGAGGCCCTCGCCGTGGAGAACACGCTCGAGGCGTTCCGCCCGGAGCCGCTGCCCCCACGGCTCTGGCGGCAGGCACGCTCCGAGGACATGGTGTGGGCGCGCGAGTACCTCGTGCCGTGGGTGCTGCGCCGGGTGCGGCACCAGTCCTCCGGCGACAACGTCTCGCCCAAGCGCCCCGGCTACTGAGGCGCGGGCATCCGGCCCCACCCCGCACCCGCACCCGCACCCGCACCGACGCCCCCAACGTCCACTTCTCCGGAGCTTTCGGGCGACACGCCGTCGAAACCTGTCACCAGTGTGACGGGAGACCGGTTTCTCCGGAGAAGCGCGCGGCTGGCGCGGGTGCGGCTGGCGGGGGTGCTAGCTGATGCCGGAGTAGCCGGTGCGTCCGGCGGCGGGGCAGTCGAACGGGTCGGTCGAGCGGCCCACCTCGTTGAGGTAGCGCACGACGGCTCCGTAGGCGGCCGTGAGGCCGATCTCGGTGTACAGGATGCCGCGTGACTGGCAGTACTCGCGCGTGATCTCGCTCGCGCGGCGCAGGCTCGGGCGCGGCATGCTCGGGAAGAGGTGGTGCTCGACCTGGTAGTTGAGCCCGCCCATGAAGTGGTTCATGACGTGGCCGCCCTTGATGTTGCGGCTCGTGAGCACCTGGCGGCGCAGGAAGTCGACCTTCGAGGCGCGCGGCAGGATGGGCATCCCGATGTGGTTGGGGGCGAACGACGCGCCCATGTAGAGGCCGAAGATCGCCAGCTGCACACCGAGGAACGCGAACGCCATCCCGAGCGGCATGAACGTGAAGAGCACGGCGAGGTAGGCGATGTTGCGCACGAGGAGCAGCACGATCTCGAGGGCGCGCTTGTCGACCTTGCCCTTCGAGAACACGGTGATGAACGCGTGGCGGTGGAGGTTGATGCCCTCCAGCAGCAGCACGGGGAAGAACAGGTAGCCCTGCTTGTTCGCGAGCCACTTGGTCAGGCCGGTGAGGCCCTCGGCCTTGTCTGCCTGGAAGATGATGAAGTCGGTCTCGATGTCCGGGTCTTTGTCGACAGTGTTCGGGTTGCCGTGGTGGCGCGTGTGCTTGGTCATCCACCACGAGTAGCTGATGCCCACGAGCAGGTCGGCCATGATGCGCCCGCCGAAGTCGTTGGCCTTGCCCGACTCGAACACCTGGCGGTGCGCGAGCTCGTGGGCCATGAAGGCGTACTGGGTGAAGATGATGCCGAGGGCCGCCGCGATGAGCAGCAGGTACCAGGTGTCGTGCAGCAGCACGAAGCCGACCCACGCGCCAGCCATCGCGAGCGTGATCACGCCGAACGTGAGCGCGTAGAAGCGCTTGCGGCGGCGGAGGAGCCCTGCATCGCGGACCGTGTGCAGCAGGGCGGAGAACTCGGAGAGCGGGTTCGCTACGCCGCGCTGGCCGGTCTTGATGATGCGCGATGAATCAGCAGCAGTAGTCACGTGGCCTCAATGGGTCTAATGACTTCACAGCCACAGCAGGTGAGCGGGTGCTCGAGATACGGCAAGCGTAGCGGTCGATACTGGGAACGGCCCGCGACTCTCCATGGGAATTAGCCCAGTGTTTACACGCGCGGAATCAGAACAGTTCAGCGGGGTTGGTTAGGCGCCACCACGGCCCCGGATCGTCGATCGTCGCGGAGAGCCGCAGGGGCACGGTGACGGTGCGGGTGCCCGCCGTGAAGACGAGGCTGCCGACCTCGGAGCCCGCCTCCGCCAGGCGGAGCCCGTCCACCGTGACGTCGACAGTGACGGGGGTTGCCGACCAGACCGCGACCGACGCGTCCTCCGCCGCGACCGCGGACGCCGCATCCCCCCACGGCGTCTCGTAGCTCGCGAACTCCTGGCCGGCGGTCGTGAGCTGCACCTCGCGGAAGCCCGCGTCGACCTCCGCGAGCAACGACCGGATCGCCGCGTTGATCGTGTCGTGGTCGGGGCCGCCCAGCACGACGCCCACCACGGTGACGGTCGTCGTGCCCACCGCGTGCTCCTGGGCGAAGAGCAGGCACGAGCCGGCCTCATCGAGGGTGCCCGTCTTGATGCCGTCCACCCCGTCGACGCCGAGCAGCCCGTTGCGGTTCTCGACCGTGCCGATCTCCGGCACGTCGAGGCTCTGGGTGGCGACGATCTCGGCCACCACGGGGTTGCCCACGGCGAGCTTCCCGAGCGCGATGAGGTCGGCGACCGTGCTGCGGTTGTTGGGCGAGACGCCCGTGGGCTCGTCGATCGTGGTGCTCGTGAGCCCGTTCGCGCCCAACCAGGCGCGGGCGGCGTCCACGAACGCGCCCTGCGATCCGTACGCCCAGTTCGCGAGCGACTCCGCGTAGTTGTTGGCGGAGGCCATGAGCATGACGTTCATCACGGTGCGCTGCGACATCACCTGCCCCGCGTAGACCGACTCGACGACTCCCCCGTCGGCGAGCTGCGCGCCGTAGAAGGCCTCGTCGACGTCGCCGAAGGTGATGTCCGGACCAGGCTCACCGAGGGCGAGGGGATGCGCGTCGAGCACCACGAGCGCGGTGATGACCTTCGAGATCGAGGCGATCGGCAGCGGGTCGGTGGAGCCGGCGCTCGCGAGCACTCCCGGGTATCCCACCGCCCCCACGCCCGACGCGCCGTACGCGGGGAAGCCGACGGCGGGCTGCACAGGCGCGGGCGGCGTGTACGCCTGCAGGGTGGCATCGACCGCCTGCACGGGCGCGAGCAGCGTGAGCGGCAGGTAGAACGCCGTGGCCAGCACGACGAGCCCGCCGCCGAGCACCGCGATGCGCCGGCGCCGGTAGATCTGGCGTCGAGTCAGCGTCACCCCACGAGCATAGGCACAGGAGCCTAGGCGAGGCCCCCATCCACGGAGCGTCGTGTCGGCACGGTCTCGTCGGGCACGAGAACCTCCGTGTGCTCGTTGAGCACCTCACCGCGGAAGAAGGGCTTGGAGCGGGAGAAGAACGACCACACGATCATGAGCACCACACCCAGGGCGAGGGAGCCGATACCGACGACGAACACTCCCCCCACACCGAACAGCACCGTGTAGCCGTAGTCGGGGTCGAACATGTCGATGGCGGAGAAGACGAACGCGGCCGTGAGCATGAGGGCGCCGAGCAGCGGGAACAGGAACTTGAAGAAGACGTTGTGCGCGTTCGCGAACAGCTCCCGGCGGAAGAACCACACGCACGAGAATCCCGTGATCGCGTAGTAGAACGCGATGGCGAGTCCGAGCGAGAGGATCGTGTCGGAGAGGAAGTCTTCGCTCACGATCGTCAGCCCCACGTAGAACACGATCGCGACAACACCCATGACGATCGTCGAGAACGCCGGCGTCTGGTACTTCGGGTGCACGACCCCGAAGCGCCTCGGCAGGGCGCGGTAGGCCGCCATGGCGAGGGTTCCCCTCGCGGTGGGCAGGATCGTGGTCTGCGTCGACGAGACGGCGGAGACGAGCACGGCGACCACGAGCAGCCACGCGAACGGGCCGAACAGCACGTCCTTGAAGGCGTAGAACACATCCTCGGCGTTGTCCTCGTTGCCGAGGCCCAGGCCGCTCGTGCCGAGGCCCGCGTAAGCCATCGCGGCCACGGTGACACCCACGTACGTCACGAGCAGGATGAGGGTCGAGAGGATCGCCGCGCGCCCGGGCGTGCGCTGCGGGTCTTTGGTCTCCTCGTTGAGGGCGAGGCAGGTGTCCCAGCCCCAGTAGATGAAGAGCGCGAGCAGGATCGCCTCGACGAAGCCAGACGCAGACTCGAAGGCGAACGGGTTGAACCACGACAGGTCGGGGGCGGTCGCGCCCGCCGGGGCCGTGCCGGTCGCCACGGCGACGATCGCCGCGACCACGAAGACGACGAGGGCGAGGTACTGGATGCCGAGCAGCACGTTCTGCAGCTTCTCGCCGATCTCGGTGCCGCGGTAGCTGATGAAGGTCATGAGGGCGATGAACACGACGCCCGTCGCCGTCACGACCACCGGGTCGTTCGCGAGGTCGTCGTTGATGAGCAGCCAGAAGTACTTGCCGCCGATCTGGGCGAGGTTGGCAAGCACGACGATGCCGGCCACGGCAACGCCCCAGCCGCCCATCCAGCCGACGCGCGGGCCGAAGGCCTTCGTCGCCCACGTGAACGTGGTGCCGCAGTCGGGCACCGCACGGTTGAGCTCGCGGTACGCGAACGCGATCAGCAGCATGGGCACGAACGCGATGATGAACGCGATGGGCGCCTGTGCCCCCACCGCCAGCACCACGAACCCCAGGGTGGCCGCGAGGGAGTAGACGGGGGCGGTGGAGGCGAGGCCGATCACGGTCGATCCGAACAGCCCGAGCGTTCCGGTGGCGAGGCCTTTTCCGCGCACCTCGACCGGGGGTGGGTCTTCTCTGACTACCATCTCGTGAGCCTACAACCGGCCGCAGGCCCGGCGACAGAGCGGGCGGGAGCTACTGTCGGAGCATGGAGACCGGCCCCTTCGAAGCCACCGCGATCGACGCCTACCCCTCGAAGAGCGCCTGGGATGCCTCGGCCGCCGAGCTCGTCGGCACCATGCTGCACCGCTGGCACCTGACCGCGGGTGAGGCGTTCGTCGGGGGCGAGGCGGCGTCGGTCCTCCGGGTCACGACACAGGACGGCACCGCCGCAGTGCTCAAGGTCGGGTTCCCGCACGAGGAGGCGGTGTGGGAGGCAGTCGCGCTCGAGGCGTGGGGTCCGGCGCTGGCGCCCAGGGTGCTCCGACAGGACGCGTGGACGTGGGCCCTGCTCCTCGAGGACGTGCGGCCGGGCATCCCGCTGGCGAGGGCGGCGATGCCCGCGCGCGACGCTCTCGTCGTCGGAGCCGAGCTGTACGGCAGGCTCGGCGCGAGGGCGGTCCCTCCGGGCATCCTGCTGTTGGAGGAGGCCATGGCGCCGTTCGTCGCGCGGGCGGCGGCCTCGGCGCCCGCGGACGATGAACTGCTGCGCGCGGGTCTCGCCGAGTTCGAGGTCCTGTTACAGCTGCCCGGTGGGGACGCTCTGCTGCACGGCGACTACAACCCCGGCAATGTGCTGCAGTCGGCGGAGGGTTGGGTCGCGATCGACCCGAAGCCCGTGCGCGGCGACCCGGCCTTCGACCTGTGGCCGCTGGTCAGCCAGCTCGGGACGGTCTGGAGCGAGCCGCACCCCGAGGCCGTGCTCGCCCGGCAGCTCGATGTCGTGTGCTCGGTCGCGGGCGTCGACCGCGACCGGTCGGCGCGCTGGGGTTTCGCGCGGTCAGCCCTGAACATCAGCTGGTTCCGGGCCGACGGTGATGCCCGCGCGGCCGGTGCTGCCGAGCGCGAGGCGGCGGCCTGGCGCGCGGTTGCCGGCCTCGGTTGACCGATCTCAGCTGACCGATCCCAGTTGACCGATCCCAGTTGACCGATCTCAAGGAGATCCGGCCGGTGCGTGGTTCAGCACCGGCCCCATTGCTGGGACGGGGATGCCCGTGCCTGCCGCAACTCCTTGAGATCGGGTTAAGGGGCGGGGCGTACCCGGAGGGCGTAGAGGCCGACCGCGCTCGCGGAGGCGACGTTGAGCGAGTCGACGCCGTGCAGCATGGGGATCGTCACCACGGTATCGGCGGCGCGCAGGGCCGCGGCCGAGAGCCCGTCACCCTCCGTGCCGAGCACGAGAGCGACACGCTCCGGCGGGTTCGCGGCGAAGTCGTCGAGGGTCACGGCGTCGTCGGAGAGCGCGAGAGCGGCGATATGGAACCCCGCGGCCCGCAGCTCGTCGGCACCGAGCGGCCAGTCGGGCAGGCGCGTCCACGGCACCTGCAGCACCGTCCCCATGCTCACGCGCACGCTGCGGCGGTAGAGCGGGTCGGCGCAGCGCGGGGTCACGAGCACGGCATCCGCGCCGAGGCCCGCGACCGAGCGGAAGATCGCGCCGACATTGGTGTGGTCGACGATGTCCTCGAGCACGACGACCCGACGGGCGTCCCGCAGCAGCTCCGCCACGGGCGCGAGCACCGGCCGGTGCATGGCCGCGAGGGCCCCGCGATGAAGGTCGAAGCCCGTGAGGGACTGCAGGAGCGGCCCCTCGCCCACGAAGACGGGCACGTCGTACGGCTCCAACAGCGGCACGAGGTCGTCGAGCCAGCGCTCGAGCATGAGCACCGACCGCGGTCGGTGGCCCGCCGCGAGGGCGCGCGCGATGACCTTCGCCGACTCCGCGATGTAGAGCCCGCCCTCGGGCTCGGTGCGGCGGCGCAGGGCCACGTCGGTGAGGTTGGCGTAGTCGGCGAGGCGTTCGTCGGACAGGTCGTCAAGACGAATAACGTGCACGTGAACCACCGATCTCGCGGCAATCGGAAACATTTCCGAAAACTCCAGTGTTTAGTCTGGCAGTAGCACCAAGGAGAAGTTGATGACGCAGACCGCAGCGCCCACACAGTCTCCCGCCTTCGAGGAGGCGGTAGCCGCCCTCAAGGGGCGCACGGTCGCTGTGCTCACGGGCGCGGGGGTCAGCACAGATTCGGGCATCCCCGACTACCGCGGGGCGGGCGCGCCAGTGCGCAGCCCCATGACGTTCCAGCAGTTCCTCGCCGACCTCGACTACCGCAAGCGGTACTGGGCGGGCAGTCACCTCGGCTGGAAGCGCTTCTCCGCGGCCTCCCCCAACGCCGGCCACAAGGCCCTCGCCGACCTCGAACTCGCGGGGCTCGTCGACGGCATCATCACCCAGAACGTCGACGGGCTGCACTTGCGGGCGGGTTCGCAGCGCGTCGTCGACCTGCACGGCAGCATGGACCGCGTCGTGTGCCTCACGTGCGGCCAGTACTACGCCCGAGGCGGGGTGGCAGACCAGATCACCGAGCACAACCCGTGGCTCGACCAGCCGGAGTCGGTGGAGCTCTCCCCCGACGGCGATGTCGAGATCAAGGATGTGGCCGCCTTCGTGCTTCCGGAGTGCACCGTGTGCGGGGGCATCCTCAAGCCCGACGTCGTGTTCTTCGGCGAGTTCGTGCCGAAGGAGAAGTTCGCGGAGGCCACCGCACTGCTGCAGTCTGCGGATGCCCTGCTCATCGCCGGCTCGTCGCTCGTGGTCAATTCGGGCATCCGGCTGCTGGAGCAGGCGAGCAGGCGCAAGGTGCCGATCGTCATCATCAACCGCGGGGTGACGAAGGGCGACAATCGCGCCTCGGTTAAGATCGATGCGGGAACTTCGGAGACCCTCGTGTCTCTTCTGGAGCGACTCGGCGACTGACCGGGCTTCCCCCACCCGGAGGGAATCTCTCTTGTTGCTCTACCTCGTGCGCCACGGCGAGACCGACTGGAACCGCCAGCGCCGGATTCAGGGCACCACCGACATCCCGCTCAACGCGACCGGCCGTGAGCAGGCCGCCCGCACGGGCGCCCTGCTCGCCACGCGCGAGTGGGACACCGTGGTGGCCAGCCCGCTCTCCCGCGCCGTGGAGACGGCCAGCATCATCGCCGCCGAGGTCGGACTGCCCGCCCCGACGACGGATGACCGGCTCGTGGAGCGCAACTACGGCGAGGCCGAGGGCCTCGACTTCGAGGAACTGCAGCGGCTCTTCCCCGACGACACCCCCGTTCCCGGGCGCGAGAAGCGCTCGGCGGTCGCCGCGCGCGCGATCGAGGCGCTCATGGACATCGCGCGCCGCCACCCCGACGAGGCGGTGATCGTGGTCAGCCACGGCGGCCTCATCCGCTCCGTGCTGCGGGTCGTCGACCCGGAGGGCGAGCACGGCATGATCACGAACGGCTCGGTGCACAGCTTCCGCTACGACGATGGGGCGCTGAGCCTCATCGCGTTCGACGACCCCATCGAGGCCCAGTCGATCGAGGGAGAGGACCTGCGCGAGCAGAACCCCGTGGAGGCACGCAAGTGATCGACGCCCGGGCGCTCGCCCTCCAGGCCAGGCTCGCCGAGCGCGGGATCGAGATCGAGCCGCGCGAGATGGACGCCTCAACGCACACCGCCCAGCAGGCCGCGGACGCCCTCGGCTGCGGCGTCGCGGCCATCGTCAAGAGCCTGCTGTTCGAGGCCGACGGCGAGCCCCTGCTCGTGCTCGCCTCCGGCCCGAACCGAGTCGACACCGCGCTGCTTGGCGCCCTGCTGGGCACGCCCGTGACCATGGCCGACGCCAAGCGCGTGAAGGCCGTGACGGGCTCGTCGATCGGAGGGGTGCCGCCGCTCGGGCATCCGGAGCCCCTGCCCACCATCATGGACGAGACGCTGCTCGCCCTGCCGGTCGTGTGGGCGGCGGCCGCCTCGGCGACGACGGTGTTCCCGATCGATCCGCAGCGCCTCGCCGACCTCACCGACGCTACGGTCGCGCGCGTTTCCTGAGTGTGCGGCGCTCGTGCGTCTCGGTGAGCACCTCGAGCAGCGCCCGCGCGGCGTCCGGCCAGTTGAAGCGCTTCGCCCACTCGGCCGACTCGGCTGAGCGGCGCGCCCACTGCGCCGGATCCTCCAGCTCGCGCACTGCGGCCGCGAACGACTCCGTGCTCGACGGGTCGAAGTAGCCGGCCGCCGGCCCGCCGATCTCCCGGAAGATCGGGATGTCGCTGAGCAGCACGGGGGTGCCGAGCGCCTGCGCCTCCACGACCGGCAGGCCGAAGCCCTCGTCGCGCGAGGCGGTCACGAGGGCCGTGGCCTCGAGCATGGCCCTCTCGTACTCCTCGTCACTGGCCCCGTTGAAGAACTCCACGGAGTCGGCGGGCGCGAGCGCCGTCAGTCGCGCTCGCTCCTCGTCGGAGATGCGGCTCATGAGCTGCAGCCGATAGCCGGGCAGGAACTTCAGGGAGTTCACGAGCAGATCGACGTTCTTGTAGGCCATGAACGAGCCCATGTAGACGAGGTTCCTCGTGACCGGCGAAGTGCGGTGCGGCACGGTCTCCGGCTGCTCGGTGCCGAGGAGCACGACGCGCACGGGGTTCTTGGTGAGCTTGTGCGCCGCCATGAGCCCCGCCGTCGTCTGCGAGTCGACGAGGTGCGCGTCCGCGCGGTTGAGCAGGGTGCGCTGGAATCCCCACCACAGGTGGTAGCCCCGCCACACCAGGCGCAGGGCCGGGTTCAGATCGCGCGGCGGCGTGCGGTGCGTGTAGTAGATGAGGTCGTGGATGGTCGTCACGAGGCCGTACTTTCGCAAGCCCGGGCCCATCGTCTGCATGGGCGTGAAGACCACATCGGGCTCGTACTTGTTGACCGTGAGGGCGACGAAGGGCTCCCGCGGGCTCGTGTACGACGGGCCCATCACCCAGGGCAGGTCGGGCAGCATCTCGAGCTGGCGCTCGTCCTGGATGAGCATCGTCACGGGGTGCAGCTTGGCGAGTTCCTCCACGAGTCGCGCACCGTACCGGCTGATACCGTCGTGGCGACCGAGCCTCGTGTACCTGCTGTCGAAGAGGATCTTCATGCTGCGACGCTCCCGGCCTCGAGGAACTCGACGATGAGCTCGGCCGCCTCGCGCGGCTTCTCGTAGTGCACGAGGTGCCCCACGCCCCCGAGAACGGTGAGGCGGGCATCCGGGAACAAGGTCTGCAGGCGCTGCTGGTCGGCCAGCGAGGTGATCGGGTCGCGATCGGCGCCGATGAGCAGGGTGGGCACCGCGATGGAGGGGGCGAACATGCTCACGTCGCTGCTGATCGACGCCTCGAAACCCTCGACCACGGTGTCGCGGTTCGCGTAGGCGCTGAAGTAGGTGGCGTGCTGGTCGTGGATCCAGCGGCGGAGCTGCCGGTTCTTGGTCTGGGCGAGGAACACGCTCATGCCGCGCACGATGGGCGGAGCCGAGAGCAGGGCCTTGCCGATGCGCTCGGGAAGGGCGCGCGCCACCCGGTAGAAGCCGAGCGTGAGCTGGCTGCCGAACCGGTTGGGGCCCTCGAGCGCCGGTGCGGCGATCGGATTCACGAGGATAAGCTTCGGCGTCGGCAGCCCGCCGGCGACCGCGGACGACACGACGATCGAGCCGAACGAGTGGCCGAGGATGACCGCGGTGCCCCGCACCCCGAGCGCGTCGACGAACGCGGAGAGCCAGGCCGAGTAGCCGGCGATGTCGTGCCGTCGGTCGGTGAGGGCGCTCGACGCGCCGAACCCCGGCAGGTCGGGGCTGATGATGCGCAGGCCGCGCAGGTGGGCCACCACGGGCTCGAGACCGTGGTGCTCGCCGCGGTAGCCGTGCACGACGAGGAGCGTGGTGGGGGCGTCCTCCGGGCCGTAGACCCAGTAGCGGGTGGTGCTGCCGAGAACCTCGACCCGGTGCTCGCGCACGGGGGTGTCGGCGAGCAGGGCGGAGTAGGGGGAATCGACGGGCACGGTCGCAATTCTAGGCAACCCGATCTATACAAGCGCTTGCACCACGGCCCTAGACTCGGACGGTGACTTTCACTGCGCCCATCCAGTTGCCCGGCCTTGCTCTCGATCCGCACTGGTATCGCAGGGCCGTCTTCTATGAAGTGATGGTGCGGTCGTTCTACGACAGCAACGGCGACGGCTCCGGCGACATCGCCGGGCTGGTCGGCAAGCTCGACTACCTGCAGTGGCTCGGGGTCGACGCGCTGTGGATCCCGCCGTTCTACAACTCCCCGCTGCGTGACGGCGGCTACGACGTCTCCGACTTCATGACGGTGCTGCCCGAGTTCGGCACGCTCGACGAGTTCAAAGACCTCGTCACGAAGGCGCACGAGCGCAACATGCGCATCGTCATCGACTACCCGCTCAACCACACCTCCGACCAGCACGACTGGTTCCAGCAGTCCCGGGAAGACCCGGAGGGCCCCTACGGCGACTTCTACGTGTGGAACGACACGGACGACAAGTACCCGAACATCCGCATCATCTTCGTGGACACCGAGGAGTCGAACTGGACGTTCGACCCGGTGCGGCGCCAGTTCTTCTTCCACCGCTTCTTCTCGCACCAGCCCGACCTCAACTTCGAGAACCCCGCCGTGCAGCAGGCCGTGCTCGACACGATCCGGCACTGGATGGACCTCGGCGTCGACGGCGTGCGGCTGGACGCGATCCCCTACCTGTTCGAGTCTGAGGACGGCAACGGCGAGGGCGAGCCCAAGACCCACGAGTTCATCAAGGTCATCCGCGAGATGGTCGACCGCGAGTACCCCGGGCGCATCCTCATCGCCGAGGCCAACCAGTGGCCCCAGGAGGTCGTCGCCTTCTTCGGCACCGAGGAGGAGCCGGAGTGCCACATGGCCTTCGACTTCCCCGTGATGCCGCGCATCTTCTACTCGCTGCGCTCCCAGCACGCCGGTGAGCTGGTGAGGGTGCTCACCGAGACCACCGAGGTGCCCGCGGGTGCCGCGTGGGGCGTGTTCCTGCGCAACCACGACGAGCTCACCCTCGAGATGGTGAGCGAGGAGTACCGGCAGGCCATGTACGGCTGGTACGCCTACGACCCGCGGATGCGCAGCAACATCGGTATCCGCCGGCGCCTCGCCCCCCTCCTCGACAACTCCCGCGCCGAGACCGAGCTCGCCCACGCGCTGCTGTTCTCGCTGCAGGGCTCGCCGTTCCTCTACTACGGCGACGAGATCGGCATGGGCGACAACATCTGGCTGCCCGACCGCGACTCGTCGCGCACGCCCATGCAGTGGACGCCAGACCGCAACGCCGGATTCTCGACGGCAGACCCCGGCAAGCTCTTCCTGCCCGTCGTGCAGTCGCTCGTCTACAACTACAACCTCGTGAACGTGGAGTCGCAGCTCGCGCAGTCCCGCTCGCTGCTGCACTGGGTGCGCAACGTCATCCACGTGCGCAAGGGGCACCCGACCTTCGGGCTCGGGTCGCTGCGCGTGCTGAAGACGAACCACGAGTCCGTGCTCGCCTTCGTGCGCGAGTACGAGGGCGCGGGCACGCAGTTCGGCGACTCCCCCGAGTCGGTGCTGTGCGTGTTCAGCTTCTCGCACAACCCCGTGTCGGTCACGATCGACGTCGAGGGCTATGCGGGTGCGACGAGCTTCGACCTGTTCGGGGGCAGCGAGTTCCCGTCGATCGGCGAGGATGGCACCCTCACCCTCACCCTCGCGACGCAGAGCTTCTACTGGCTGCACCTCGGCGACGCGCACTTTGCCGGAGGCAGGGTCTAGCACTCACCCCCCTTCCCAGCGAGCCTGCGGGCTATGGTCGGCAGTGCCGCTTACCCTGTCTGCATGACCAATTGGGGCCGGCTTGCCGTCTTTGACCTCGAGACCACGGGTGTCGACGTCGAGACAGCGCGCATCGTGTCGGCGTGCGTCGCCGTTGTGGAAGCCGACGGCGCCGTCGTGGACCGCTGGGACTGGCTCGCCGACCCCGGCATCGACATTCCCGAGGGCGCGTCGGCGGTGCACGGCATCACGACCGAGCGGGCTCAGGCACTCGGCCGCCCCGCGCAGGATGTCGTGCGCGAGATCACCCAGAGCCTGCGCGTTCTGTTCGGCCTGGGGCTGCCCCTTGTCGTCTACAACGCCCCGTACGATCTCACGCTGCTCGACCGGGAGTGCCGCAGGCACGGCATCGCCCCGTTGACCGCGCTCACCCCCGTGATCGATCCGCTCGTGCTCGACAAGGCCGTCGACAAGTTCCGCAAGGGCAAGCGCACGCTCGAGGTGACCGCCGACCTCTACGGGGTGTCGCTCGACGACGCGCACGACGCGGGCTCCGACGCGATTGCAGCCGGTCGGGTGGCGCAGTCGCTCGCGCGCGCCTACCCCGAAGAACTCGATGTCACGGCCGCCGATCTGCACGGCCGGCAGGAGGTGTGGTTCGCCGCTCAGGCCGCGAGCTTCGCCGACTACATCCGCACGGTGAAGGGCGACGAGAGCTTCGTGGCCGACGAGTCCTGGCCGGTGCGCGTGAGCGAGCATCCGGGCAGCATCATCGACACGCAGCCGATTCCGGCGCCGGAGCCCCGTCCGAGCCGCACCGTGCCGCACCTCGACTTCAACACCGGCGTCCTCGAGCTGGAGGGGATGCCCGCCGCGCTGCCCGGTCTTGAGCTCGAGCCGCTCACCCCCGCGGAGCGCGCCCAGCCCACCGAATTCACCGAGCCCGAACCCGCGGAACCCGCCGAGCCGTCCGAGCCTGAGGCGTACACCCCCATGGCCGGGGCCTACGCCTCCGCTCCCCCGCCCCAGCGCCAGACGGTGCTGCGGGTTGCCGCCGCGATCATCACCGATCCCGCGGGCCGCACCCTGCTCGTGCGCAAGCGCGGGACCACGGCGTTCCAGCAGGCCGGCGGCAAGATCGAGCAGGGCGAGAGCGCCCTCAAGGCCCTCGTACGCGAACTGCAGGAGGAGGTGGGCCTCGAGGTGGATCTCGACGCCACCGAGTACCTGGGCAGCTTCAGGGCAGTGGCGTCGAACGAGGCGAACACGGTCATCCGCGCGGAGATCTTCGCCATGACCACCGACCGCGTCATGGTGCCCGGCGACGAGATCGAGCAGCTGCTGTGGATCGAGACCGACGAGCCGTTCGGCATCGAGCTCGCGCCCCTCACCCGCGACACGGTGCTGCCCCTCTGGGTCTCGCGCCGCTCAGCGCTGTTCTAGGCCGCCCGTTCCGTTAACGCAGGAATGGCCGCCCCGGAGGGCGGCCATTCCTGCGAAGTGCTACTTCTTGGTGCCGAAGCCCGCGTAGCGCGAGTTGAACTTCTCGACGCGGCCCGCGGAGTCCATGATGCGCTGCTTGCCCGTGTAGAACGGGTGCGACTCCGAGGAGATCTCGACGTCGATGACGGGGTACGTGACGCCGTCGAGCTCGATCGTCTTGTCGCTCGTCGCGGTCGAGCGCGTGAGGAACGTGGCACCCGACGCCAGGTCGCGGAAGACGATGGCGTTGTACGTGGGGTGGATGTCGGTCTTCATGGTGATATTCCTTGGATTGACAGAAAAAAGACTGGTCGGCTAAGGCCGACTATCAAGCTTATCAGAAGGTCAGGCGGCCCGGGCGGCGAATCGCCCCTCGGTGTTGCTGACCTCGAGCGGCAGCCCGAAGGCGTCGCTCAGGTTCTCCGAGGTGATGACCTCGTCGATGACTCCGGCGGCCGTGAGCTGGCCGCCCGCGAGCAGGAGGGCGTGGGTGAAGCCCACGGGGATCTCCTCCACGTGGTGGGTGACCATGACCATCGCCGGCGACGCGTCATCCCTCGCGAAGCCGCCGAGCAGCCCCACGAGCTCTTCGCGCGCGCCGAGGTCGAGGCTCGCGGCCGGCTCGTCCAGGAGCAGGAGCTCCGGGTCGGTCATGACCGAGCGCGCGATCTGCACGCGCTTCTGCTCGCCGTCGCTCAGGTCGCCGAAACGGCGCTCCTCGAGGTGGCCGAGCTTCCACTCGGCGAGAACCCGCTGGGCGCGCCGAATATCGATCTCGTCGTACGTCTCGTTCCACCGGCCCGTCACGGAGTACGCGGCGGTCAGCACGACGTCGATAACACGCTCATCGCGGGGCACCTTGCGTGCCAGTGCCGTCGACGCGAAGCCGATGCGCGGGCGCAGCTCGAACACGTCGGTGCGACCGAGCGTGTCATCCAAGATCTGCACGTGGCCGGAGCTGGGGTGCATCTGCGCCGCGGCGAGCTGCAGCAGCGTCGTCTTGCCGGCGCCGTTCGGCCCGAGGATCACCCAGCGCTCGGCGGAATCCACCGTCCACGTGAGGGACTGCAGGATGGCATTGCCATCCCGCACGACTGAGACATCGGAGAACTGAAGAACGCTTGCCATGGTGGCTCCAGCCTAGGCGCTAGCCGCCCCAGTTCAGACGAGGCTCGCGTAGATCTCTCGCGTGCGAGTCGCGATCGACGACCAGCTGAAATCGGTCTCCGCACGGCGGCGTCCGGCCTCCCCCATCCGCTTGGCGGCGGCGGGGTCGCCCACCACCTCGGTGAGGATGCGCGCGAGGTCCGCCACGAACTTGTCGGGGTCGGTGGGGGTGCCGGTTCCGTCGTCGAGCTGCTCGATGGGCACCAGTCGGCCGGTCACGCCGTCCACGACGACCTCGGGGATGCCGCCCGTCGCCGTTCCGACAACGGGAGCCGAGCACGCCATGGCCTCCAGGTTGACGATGCCGAGCGGCTCGTACACCGACGGGCAGACGAACGTCGTCGCCTGGGTGAGCACGGCGGAGAGCTCGTTCTGGCTCAGGAGGCGGTCGAGCCAGACCACGCCGGAGCGCTGCTTCTGCAACTCCGCGACGCCGGCCTGCACCTCGGCGAGGATCTCCGGGGTGTCGGGCGCGCCCGCGCACAGCACGAGCTGCACCTCCGGCGGCAGCAGGGCCGCCGCGCGCAGCAGGTAGGGCAGCCCCTTCTGCCGGGTGATGCGGCCCACGAACACGACCGAGGGGCGGGTGGGGTCGATGCCGAGGCCCGTCACGAGCTCCGGGTCATCCACGCTCTTCCACCGCTGCAGGTCGATCCCGTTGTGCACGGTGAGCACCTTCTGCTCGTCGAGCCACGGGTAGGAGCGCAGGATGTCACGGCGCATCCCCTCGCTCACGGCGATGATCGCGGCCGCGCCCGTGAAGGCGGTGCTCTCGATCCAGCTGGAGACCCGGTAGCCGCCGCCGAGCTGCTCGGCCTTCCACGGGCGCAGCGGCTCGAGGCTGTGCGCGGTGACGACGTGCGGGATGCCGTGCAGCAGCGACGCGACGTGGCCCGCGGCGTTGGCGTACCAGGTGTGGGAGTGCACGAGGTCGGCACCGGCCACGTCCTGAGCGATCTGCAGGTCCACGCCGAGGGTGGCCAGGGCGGGGTTCGCCGAGGTGAGCCCGGGGGGCACGAGGTACGAGTAGACGTCGGCCTCGTCGCGGGGCATCCCGAAACAGCGCACCGTCACGTCGATGTCGCCGCGCAGTGCGCGCACGAGCTCGGCGACGTGCACGCCGGCACCGCCGTACACCTCCGGTGGATATTCGCGGCTGATCACGTCTACTCGCATTCTTATGACGCTAGTACCTTTTGATGGGGGCCCGCGCAGCCTGTCGCTACCGCGGTGAGCATCCCCCGCAATACTGTTGTGCCATGGCGTCAAAGAAGATTTTCGGGATCGTGCTCGCGGGTGGCGAAGGCAAGCGGCTCATGCCCCTGACCGCGGACCGAGCCAAGCCCGCCGTCCCGTTCGGCGGGGGCTACCGCCTCATCGACTTCGCCCTCAGCAACCTCATCAACTCGGGCCTGCGCCAGATCGTCGTGCTCACCCAGTACAAGTCGCACAGCCTCGACCGGCACGTCTCGCAGACCTGGCGCCTGAGCGGCATGCTCAACGCCTACGTGGCCTCCGTTCCCGCGCAGCAGCGCCTCGGCAAGCGCTGGTTCAGCGGCTCGGCCGACGCCATCCTGCAGAGCCTCAACCTGTTGCGCGACGAGAAGCCAGACATCGTCATCGTCGTGGGCGCCGACCACGTCTACCGCATGGACTTCAGCCAGATGATCGAGGCGCACATCGCGTCCGGACTCGGCGTGACCGTCGCGGCCATCCGCCAGCCCATCGCGCTGGCAGACCAGTTCGGCGTCATCGAGGTCGACCCGAAGGACCCGAGTCGTATCGCGGCGTTCCACGAGAAGCCGCAGAAGGCCGTGGGGCTCGCCGACTCCCCCGACGAGGTGCTCGCCTCGATGGGCAACTACATCTTCGACGCCGACGTGCTCATCGACGCGGTGCAGCGCGACGGGGAGCGCAGCGACTCCAACCACGACATGGGTGGCGACCTCGTGCCCGACTTCGTCTCGCGCGGTCTCGCGGGGGTCTACGACCTCAACCGAAACGACGTGCCCGGGTCGACCGAGCGCGACCGCTTCTACTGGCGCGACGTCGGAACGATCGAGTCGTTCTTCGACGCCCACCAAGACCTCATCTCGGCCCTGCCGATCTTCAACCTCTACAACCGCGAGTGGCCGATCTTCAGCCAGCAGCTCAACTCCCCGCCCGCCAAGTTCGTGCGCGACGCCAAGGGCAACCTCGGCCAGACGATCGACTCGATCGTCTCGCTCGGCTGCGTGGTCTCCGGGGCGCACATCGAGCGCAGCGTCATCGGGCCGTGGAGCACCATCGAGTCCGGCTCCCAGGTGGTCGACGCCGTGGTCTTCGAGCGCGTCCATGTGCACGCGAACGCCACCGTGCGACGCGCTATCCTCGACAAGGATGTCGTCATCGGCGAGGGCGCGTCCGTCGGTGTCGATCACGAGGCCGACCGCGCACGCGGATTCACCGTCACCGAGACGGGCATCACCGTGGTGGGCAAGGGCGTCGTCGTCAGCTAGTTACCGTAAGGAAGTACACCGACCATGGCCGACTTCCTTGTGGTGCTCGATGTCGACTCGACTCTCATCGAGAACGAGGTCATCGAACTTCTCGCCGCCGAGGCCGGCTCCCTTCCCGAGGTGGAGCGCATCACGCTGAGCGCGATGAACGGCGAACTGGACTTCGAGGAGAGCCTGCGCGCCCGCGTGGCCACGCTGCGCGGACTGCCCGAGTCGGTGTTCGCCACCGTGGGCGAGCTCGTGCGGGTCACCGCCGGCGTGCCGGACATGATCGCGGGCATCCGGGCCGCCGGCGGATGCGTGGGCGTCGTCTCCGGGGGCTTCCACGAGGTCGTCGACCCCGTCGCCGCGCACCTGGGCCTTGACTACTGGCGGGCCAACCGCCTCGAGGTGGTCGACGGCCTGCTGACGGGCGGGCTCACCGGCACGATCATCGACGCGGAGGCGAAGGCCACGACGCTGCGCGAGTGGGCCGCCGAGTGCGGGGTTCCGCTGTCGCGCACGGTCGCCGTGGGCGACGGCGCCAACGACCTACCCATGATGGCGATCGCCGGTCTCGCCGTCGGGTTCGACGCCAAGGCGCCCGTGCGCGACCTCGCGGGCGTGCTCATCGACGACCGCGACCTCTCCCAGGTGCTGCCGTTGCTCGGCCTGCGCGGCTAGCGCGTCAGTGCCCCATCCCGAGGCCGCCGTCCACGGGGATGACCGCGCCCGAGATGTACCCGGAGTCGTCGCTCGCGAGCCACGTGATGACCTTCGCCACCTCGACGGGTGAGGCGTAGCGCCCGGCGGGGATCTGCTTGATGTACGACGCCTGCAGCTCTGGGCTCAGCTCGGCCGTCATGTCGGTCTCGATGAAGCCCGGTGCCACGACGTTGGCGGTGATGCCGCGCGACCCGAGCTCGCGCGTGACCGAGCGGGCCAGGCCGACGAGCGCGCTCTTGCTCGCCGCGTAGTTGATCTGCCCGGCGGAGCCCAGCAGGCCCACGACGCTCGAGACGAGGATGATGCGGCCGAACTTGGCCTTGATCATCCCTTTCGACGCGCGCTTGACGACGCGGAACGCGCCGTTCAGGTTGGTGTCGATGACGTCGGTGAAGTCTTTCTCGTCCATGCGCAGCAGCAGCAGGTCGCGCGTGATGCCCGCGTTCGCGACGACCACCTCAACGGGCCCGAGCTTCTCCTCGACCTCGGTGAACGCGGCGTCGATCGACGCGTAGTCGGTGACGTCGGCGATGACCGTGAGGCTGCCCTCCGGCCCCGAGCCGGAGCGGGCGGTGACCGCGACGCGGTGGCCCGCCGCCACGAATTCTTCGGCAATGGCATAGCCGATGCCGCGGTTGCCGCCGGTGATCAGTACGGTCCGGGCCGTGGTGCTGGGAGTGCTCATGCGCACCATCCTATGGTTGCCGCGATAGCGACGTAGGCTGAGGGGACCATGAACGAGCCGCAGTCGATCACCTCCCTCCCGGAGTCGCCGGACGACGAGCGCAAGCGCCGGATGATCAACTACGGCATCGCCATGGGCATCCGCGTGGTGTGCGTCATCCTGTGCTTCTTCGTGCACGGCTGGTGGCTTCTCGTTCCCCTCATGGGCGCGATCTTCCTGCCCTACATCGCGGTCGTGCTCGCCAATACGCACGGCGGAACGGGTGGGCGCGTCGAGCGCCCCGGCGGCCTGGTGAGGGTGGGCTCGCGCCGTCGGACCGAGATCGACGGATGATCGGAGCAGAAGGCCCCGCCACCGAGCGCTGCTCGCGCGCGGGGTGCTCGCAGCCCGCCGTCTTCGCGGTGCACTGGCGCAATCCGCGCATCCACACCGAGGACCGCGTGAAGACCTGGCTCGCGTGCGACGAGCACGTCGAGTTCTTGCGCGACTACCTCGCCACCCGCGACTTCCCCGTGGCCGTCACGCCCGTGGGCGAGACGGTGGAGAGGGTGGGCCCGTGAAAGGCTGGACCTTCACCGTGTCCCGGCGGTGGCTGGGCTACCTCGCGCTCGTGATCGTCTTCGCGATTGCGTGCTCGTGCCTCGCCCTGTGGCAGCTCGCGCGGCGCGACGAGGCCCGCCAGGAGATCACGCGCGTCGAGCAGAACTGGGAGGCGGCCCCCCGCCCGCTCACCGAGGTGGTGCCGGAGCTGGGCGCCTTCGACCCCGACGACACGTGGACGCGCGTGACGCTCACGGGCGAGTACCTCGTCGGCGAGCAGCTGCTCGCGCGCGGGCGCCCTCTCGACGGCCGCGCGGGCTTCGAGCAGCTCGTGCCGTTCCGGCTCAACGACGGCAGCGTCTTCATCGTCGACCGCGGCTGGCTGCCCGTCGGCAATGAGCAGGATGCCCCGGACTCCGTGCCGGCGGCCCCCAGCGGCCCCGCGACCGTGGTGGTGCGACTGAAGGCCGGCGAGCCCACGATCGCCGGGCGCTCCGCCCCCGAGGGCCAGGTCGCCACGATCAATCTGCCGTCCATCGCCGAGCTTCTCGGCACGACGACCTACACGGGCGCCTACGGCCTGCTCGACACCGAGGATCCGTCCGCGGCGCGGCCGACCGCCGTGTCCAAGCCCGTCGCCGACGAGGGCCCGCACCTGTCGTACGCGTTCCAGTGGTTCGTGTTCGGCATCATGGCGTTCATCGGGCTCGGCTGGGCGATCCGGCAGGAGTACCGCCTGCGCAACGCCGACGACCCGCAGGAGCGGGAGCGCGCGGAGCTGCGCCGGAAGAAGGCGGCGGCCAGGCCGAAGAGCGATGCCGAGATAGAGGACGAGTTGCTTGATGCGCGTTAGCTGATGCTGATGAGGTCCGCGTAGTCCTTGTTCCAGTGGTCCTCGACGCCGTCGGGCAGGATGAGCACCCGCTCGGGGTTGAGCGCCTCCACGGCGCCCTCGTCGTGGCTCACGAGTACCACGGCGCCCGTGTAGCTCGCGAGCGCGCCGAGGATCTCCTCACGGCTGGCGGGGTCGAGGTTGTTCGTCGGCTCGTCGAGCAGCAGAACGTTCGCGCCGCTCACGACGATCATCGCGAGGGCGAGACGGGTCTTCTCCCCGCCGGAGAGCACCCCCGCGGGCTTGGTCGCGTCATCCCCCGTGAACAGGAACGAGCCGAGCACCCGGCGCGCCTCGGTCTCGGTGATGTTCGGCGACGACGAGACCATGTTCTCGAGCACGGAGCGCTTGACGTCGATCGTCTCGTGCTCCTGCGCGTAGTAGCCGATGCGCAGGCCGTGCCCCGCCTCGATCACGCCCGTGTCGGGCTTGTCGGTGCCGGAGAGGATGCGCAGCAGAGTGGTCTTGCCCGCACCGTTCAGGCCGAGGATGACCACCTTCGAGCCGCGGTCGATCGCGAGGTCGACGGCGGTGAAGATCTCGAGCGACCCGTAGCTCTTGGAGAGGTTGTGGCCGAGCAGCGGGGTGCGGCCGCACGGGGCGGGGTCGGGGAACCGCAGCTTCGCGACACGGTCGACGGTGCGCACCTCCTCGAGCCCGGAGAGCATGCGCTCCGCGCGCGCGACCATCTGGTGCGCCGCGGCGGCCTTGCTGGCCTTGGCGCCGAACCGGGCCGCCTGCAGCTGCAGCGAGGTCGCCTTCTTCTCGACGTTGACGCGCTCCTTCTTGCGGCGCTCCTCGTCGGCCTCGCGCTGGCGCAGGTAGTGCTTCCAGCCCATGTTGTACACGTCGATGCTCTGGCGGTTCGCGTCGAGGTAGAAGACCTTGTTGACGGTCTCCCCCACGAGTTCGACATCGTGGGAGATCACGATGAAGCCGCCCGCGTAGTTCTTGAGGAAGTCGCGCAGCCACACCACCGAGTCGGCGTCGAGGTGGTTGGTGGGCTCATCGAGGATCATCACCTCGGCATCCGAGAACAGGATGCGCGCGAGCTCGATGCGCCGGCGCTGGCCGCCCGAGAGCGTCTTGAGCTGCTGGTCGAGGATGCGGTCGGGCAGGCTCAGGTTGCTCGCGATCGACGCGGCCTCCGCCTCGGCGGCGTAGCCACCGAGCGCCTCGAAGCGGTCGGTGAGCGAGCCGTACTTCTTCATGGCCGCGGCGCTCACGGCGGGGTCGTCGCTGCCCATGGCGGCGCTCGCCTGAGACATGCCCAGCACGAGGTCGCCGAGGCCGCGCGCGTTGAGGATGCGCGTGCGCGCGAGCTCCTCCGGGTCGCCCGAGCGGGGGTCCTGGGGCAGGTAGCCGATCTCGCCACCGCGGTCGATGGTGCCGCCGGTCTGCGGCTGCTCCCCCGCGAGCACCTTGGTGAGCGTGGTTTTGCCGGCACCGTTGCGACCGACGAGGCCGATCTTGTCTCCGCGGTCGACGCGGAACGAGACCTCGTCCATCAGGAGGCGTGCGCCAACGCGCAGCTCGAGGTTGTGCACAGCGAGCACAGGAATGATCCTTAAGTAATAAAGAACAGCAGGTTCTTTTGGAGGTAGGGGGCGCGGTCCGACGGTGCACCAGCCCAATAGTCTACTTCGTGGGGCTGGGTACCTCGGCCCTCACCCCCTTATCTAGGAGTACGCCTGTGAGCAGTATCACCCTCGCGTTCGGTCGACCGACTCTCGCCGACCGGATCTTCAGCCGCAGCCTCGCGCTCGACGTGGTGCTTGTCGCCGCCGGCGCCGCTCTCACCGCTGTAGCGGCGCAGATCGCCGTTCCGCTCTGGCCGGTGCCCGTCACGGGCCAGACGCTCGCCGTCATCCTCGTCGGGCTCTCCCTCGGCGCCGTGCGCGGCGGCATCTCGATGGCCCTGTACGCGCTGCTCGGCATCGTGGGCCTGCCCGTCTTCAGCGAGGCCTCCTCCGGGTGGGGCGTCGTCTCCGGGCCGACCGGCGGCTACATCATCGGGTTCATCTTCGCCGCGGTGCTCACCGGATGGCTCGCCCAGCGCTCGTGGGACCGCAAGGTGCTCCGCTCCTTCGCCGCGACCCTCGCCGGCACCGCCGCGACGTTCGTCATCGGCCTGCCCTGGCTCGCCGCCTACCTCGGCAACGTCGGCGCCCCTCACGACCTGAACTCCGTGCTCGCGGCCGGCCTGTACCCGTTCATCGTGGGTGGCCTCATCAAGGCAGCCCTCGGCGCCGGCATCATCTCGCTCGCCTGGGCGGGCGTGCGCCGCGCCGATCGTCGTCGCGACGCGCAGTAGCGCCGGTAAACGCAATCGAGCCTGTCGAGAATTCGACAGGCTCGATTGCGTTAACGACTGCTAGATGCTGAAGCCGAGCGCCCGCATCATGTCGCGACCGTCATCGGTGATGTTCTGCGGGCCCCACGGCGGCATCCACACCCAGTTGATACGGAAGGCATCGACGACACCGTCGAGCGACTGCGCGGTCTGCTCCTCGATCACGTCGGTGAGCGGGCATCCGGCCGAGGTCAGCGTCATGCTGATGATGAGCGCGCTGTTCTCCTCGTCCCAGCTGAGGTCGTAGATGAGGCCGAGGTCGACGATGTTGACGCCGAGCTCGGGGTCCATGACATCTTTGAGCGCCTCTTCGACCTGATCGAAAAGGGCGGGTGCGAGTGCTACTGCCATGCCTCTACGCTACGACTTCCGGCTCGGAAATGCTGCCCTCGGGCAGGAAGCGGTCGTAGCCCTCGTTCTCAAGGCGGTCGGCGAGCTCGGAGCCGCCCTCCTCGGCGACGCGGCCGTCGACGAAGACGTGCACGAAATCGGGCTTGATGTACCGCAGGATGCGCGTGTAGTGGGTGATGAGCAGCACACCCAGGTCG
>Ga0247738_10000130_pt1 | contig 34122 bp, 30 predicted proteins | sample UWRJL013104B2_FD_180936 | JGI IMG/M metagenome (GOLD analysis project Ga0247738, IMG submission 180936) | Plant litter microbial communities from Arlington Agricultural Research Station in Wisconsin, United States - UWRJ-L013-104B-2 | ecosystem: Environmental > Terrestrial > Plant litter >...
TTTGCGAATGCAGAAGAGCAAATTCTGAAATGGACGGCAATGGATCGACTGCCTACGATGCCATTCATGACCCACCCACAGACCCTGCAAGAACTCAACACCTGCTCGGCGCAAGCCTTTGCTGCCGCACTGGCCGACATCTGGGAACACGCCCCATGGGTCGCCGCGCGCGTCGTGCACCAACGGCCTTTCTCCAGTGTTGCCGCGCTGCATCAAGCCATGGTGGAGGTGGTCGCCGCACTGGACGACGCGGCGCGCATCGCCTTCTACGCCGGTCACCCCGAGCTGGCCGGCGCGGACGCCCGCCGGGGCAGCATGACCGCCGACTCGGTGGCCGAACAAGGCACGCTGTCCCTGGCCAGCCTGTCGCAGACGGAAGCCCAGCGCTGGGACGCGCTGAACCAGGCCTACCGCGCGCGCTTCGGCTTCCCCTTCATTCTGTGCATCCGGCGGCACACGCGCGATTCGGCGCTGCGTGCCTTCGAGCAGCGCCTTCAGAACGACCGCCCGGCCGAACTGGCCGCCGCGCTCGATGAGATCGCCGCCATCACGCGACTGCGCCTGGAGGCCCGCATCTTGCTCACCCAACCCACGCCCACCCCCACCACCCTGTCCTGACCTGGAGTAGCCCCATGAACCACACTCGCCGACTTTCCCTCCTGGCCTGCGCGCTGGGCCTGCTGAGCACCGCTGCCGCACCCGTGCTGGCGCAAGGCGCCTACCCCGACAAACCCGTCAAGGTCATGGTGGCGCTGCCGGCCGGCGGCGGCGTGGACATGATCGCCCGCCTGGTGGGGCAGAAACTCGCGGCCGTCACCGGCCAGCCCTTCGTGGTGGACAACCGGGCCGGCGCCTCCGGTCGCATCGGCCTGCCCGTGGTGGCCAAGGCGCCGCCCGACGGCTACATGCTGATGGCGTCGCCCGCCTCGTTCCTCACCACCAACAAACACATCTTCAAAGACATGCCCTACGACGCGGAGACCGACTTCGCGCCCATCACCAAGCTGGCCAACCAGGCCATGGTGCTGGTGGTCAGGGACCAGCGAAAGTACGCCACGGTCGGTGCCGTGGTGGCCGCAGCCAAGGACAAGCCCGAGGCCGTCAACTACGCCTCGTCGGGCGACGGCAGCCCGCAGCACCTGGCCGCACTGATGTTCGAGACCGGCACCAAGGTGCGCATGACGCACGTGCCCTACAAAGGCGGCGCGCTGGCCATCAACGACCTGCTGGGCGGCAACGTGGACATTCTGTTCGCGCCGCTGCCCGAGGCACTGCCGCATGTGAAGGCCGGCAAGCTGGTGGCATTGGGCATCATGTCCGAGCAGCGGTCGCCGCTGATCCCCGACGTGCCCACCATGCGTGAAGCCGGCATTCCCAACATGGAGTTCCAGACCTGGATCGGCATGCTGGCGCCGGCCCGCACACCGCGCCCCATCGTCGACCAGCTGAACCGCCAGATCCACGCCATCCTGGCCAGCGAGGAAGTGCGCAACCAATTGCGCGATGCCGGCATGGACGTGGCACCGACCACGCCCGAGCAGTTCGGCAAGACGATTGCGGAAGAGAGCCGCCTGCACGCCAGGCTGGTGAAGGCGGCGGGATTGCAGCCTCAGTGAAGCTGAAGCGTTGAGCTGGCTTCAGCGCTAGGGATGGTCTTCTGAGCAACCACGCAACGAAAGCCGGGCGAAGAAACGGCGCGCGGGTGGGAGACCTTGGTTCGCTCACTGAGCACCACCCGCTTGGGCGCAAGCGCCACGAGTGCAAGCAGTCGATCTTGATGGCTTTCGGTTGAACGACCACAACGCGGTGGAGATCAACTGCTTGGAACGCTGGCGCAAAGGGGCAGCTTCAGACTGGGTGCTGCCGATCGAGTTCGGCCGATGAGTGTCTGCACAAACTGAGATCAATCCTTCGCGGCGCCGTTGGTCGGCTGACCGCTGTACCTTCATGATCGGTAACTCGAGCGTGGCCGACCGCATGACGGGGTCCACGAGTCACTCCTTCTAGTCGAGATGGTCGGCTGAAGCCATCGACATTCCCGTGGCTTCCATGAGGGCCGTCAACGATGTCAGTCGACGCGCAACCTCATGGACGTCCTGAGACTGCACGCTGACGGTCAGTTCAACCTAGCGCCAGCTCTCATCCACGCAAGCCTTGGGCGCTTGGCCGCGCTCTTGGGCCAGGCTGGGGTAGTCGGTGTAGCCCTTCTCGCCGCCGCCGTAGTAGGTGGTCCTGTCGTCCGCGTTCAGTGGCGCGTGCGCGCGCAGCCGTTGCGGAAGGTCCGGGTTGGCGATGAACTTGCGGCCGATGGCAATGAGGTCGGCCCGCCCTTCCCTCAGCCATTGTTCGGCCGTCTCGGCGTCGAAGCCGCCCGCGAGCATCAGCGGACCGTGCCAGACCTCGCGGATGCGTTGCAGCATCTGCAGGGCCGCCGCACTGGGAGGCGTCTTGCTTTCCAGCGCCGGCATGGCCGGGTTGACGACGTGCAGATAGGCCAGCTTGCGCGCGTTCAGCTCGCGCGTGACATGGGTGAAGGTGTTCAGGGGATCGTCGTCGCGGATGTCGTTGGCCGTTGCCATCGGCGACAGGCGCACCCCCACCGCGTCGGAATCCCAGACCTTCGTGACCGCGTCAACGACTTCGAGCAGAAGCCGCGCGCGGTTCTCCACCGGCCCCCCGTACGCGTCGGTCCGGCGGTTGGTGCCGGTGCACAGGAACTGGTCGAGCAGGTAGCCATTGGCGGCGTGGACCTCCACCCCGTCGAAACCCGCCTTGATCGCGTTGCGCGCCGCGCGCTCGTACTGGCGCACGAGGTAAGGCATTTCCTCGGGCTGCAGCGCTCGCGGCGTCACGAAGGGCGCCAGCTCGCCTTCGCCCTTGTCGTTCTCGATGAAGGCCATCCCTTCGGGCCGGATGGGCGAGGGCGCGACCGGTGGCATGCCATCGGGTTGCAGCGAGGGATGGGAGATCCGGCCCACGTGCCACATCTGCAGGACGATGCGGCCGCCGGCTTCGTGCAGCGCGTCGGTGACCAGGCGCCAGCCCTCCACCTGCTCACGGCTGTGGATGCCCGGGGTCCAGGCGTAGCCCTGCCCCTGCATCGAGATTTGCGTCGCCTCGGAAATGATCAACGCGGCCGAGGCACGCTGCTGGTAGTAGCAGGCGTTCAGCGCCCATGGCACGTTGCCTGGTTGGCGTGCGCGCGAGCGGGTCAGCGGTGCCATGACGATGCGGTGCGGCAACTGGAAGCGCCCGACTCTGGTGGGCTGGAACAACAGCCGCTGCTCCGCGTGCCGGGGCTGGGCTGCCGGGTTTGTCGCGGCGTGCGACTCGATGGTGGTGGACATGAGGAACTCCTTTTTCAAGGCATCGGCGGCGCGTCGCCAGCCAGCGCAAATGGCCGGCAGTGCCGGCAACCCGCCCTCAGGCGTCGATGTGGCTGGCCCAGTGCGGGTGCTCTTCGGCCCGCTTGCGCATCGACTTCAGCGCAAGCAGCGAGCGTTCCAGCTTGTTGTAGGCGTCGCCGCCTTCGTCCCAACCAAGGTACCCCAGCATGCCGGCGTAGCCCAGGCGGCGCAGCAGCGCGACGATCGCGAAGTTGTCCAGCTCGCCGCTGTCCAGCGGCTCGATCGTGGCCACCCGGCCGAAGCCCAGCGGGCTGCGCCGGCTCCCGGACAGGTTGACCTGCTGCAGGTAAGGCAGGGCCTGCGTCAGCAGCGGCGCCAGAGCGCCACCCTCGACGGCGTACCAGTGGTAGCCGCAGAACGCGATGCCCTGAGCGGGGTGCCTGATCTTCTCGCACAGGCGGATGGCATCGCCAAGCTTCTCGATCCAGAACGACAGGTGGTTGTAGAGCAGGATCCGGATCTTGCGGCGCTGTGCGAGGTCGAGCGCAGGGCGCAGCCAGGCCGTGACAGGCAGGTCGCCAGCGGGGTCGGACGGGCGCAGGTTGGGGGCGGCCGTCTGGATGGACAGTTGCACCGTCGAGCCTTCGGGCATCGTCTCCAGCATGGTCAAGATGCCGGCGTTGCGGGGATCTTCCTCGCCCACCGCCAGGTTCAGCACGATGTACACGCCGGCAGGCTCGACGCCGTAGCGCGGCTTCATCGTTTCCATCTCGGTCGCCTGGGCCCAGTTGCGGCCGTCCCAGATCGACAGCAGCATCGCGTCGTAGCCAGCCGCCCGGGTGATCTCGCAGCAGTCCCTGAAGCTGTACACGCCCATGCTGCTGTAGAAAGCGAAGTCCATCGCAAAGTACTTCTGGGTCATCGGGATGCTTTCATCGTGATGAGCTTCCATGGCGGGTGTTGTGGACCGTGCGGTGCGCACACGGCTCAGGCCGGCCGGTGCGCGGAGCGCACCAGATGGCGGTAGCGCAGGTTGAGCAGCACGTAGCAGATCATCGTCGCCGTGAGGCCCACCAGCATGGCCACGAGCCCGAGCGGCAACATCAGCACGAGTGCCGTCAGCGCCAACACCGCCGCGGTGTTGGACAGCAGATAGGGCCGCAGCTCCGGCACCTCCATGTAGTAGCCGTACTGCTTGCCCAGGAAGAACAGCACGGTCCCGACGGCGGCGAGCAGGCGGAAATCACGCGGGTCGAGCCCGCCCAGGATCGCATACCGGATCAGCGAGGCCTGGACCGCCAGCCCGATGAACAGGAAGAAGTGCGAGTAGAGGATCGAGTGCCCGGTCGTCAACTTGCGTCGCTCCAGCAGGTGGAAGCTGTCGTAGTAGATCCACCAGATCGCCGACACCATGACGAATCCGCTGACGGCGGCGATGACGTTGGAGCGGTTCCAGTTGATGCCCGCCAGTGCTGCGGAGATGCTGATCACCGATTCGCCGAGCATGATGATGGTCAGCAGGCCGACGCGCTCGACCAGGTGCGCCGTGTGCGCGGGCACCACATGCAGGCGCCGGTTGAGCACCACCAGGGCCGCCATGTCGAACAGGATCCCGGCGTAGAAAACCCCGTAGCTCCATGGCGGCGGCAGCAGGACCGAGGACAGGCTCACCGTGGCGCCGACGGCGAACACGGTGCCCACCGTCGTCGCGATGCCGCCCCGGTCGTGGTGCTTGCGCTTGGAGACAAAGTACATCCCCGCGACGATCAGCCGCGCGCCGCAGTAGCAGGCGACGGCCAGCGTGTACGTGCCAGCGTCCTGGGCGGCGTGCGAGACCTGCGCCGAGATGACGACCAGCAGGAACATCATCAGCAGCGTCGAGAGCCTGTGCTGGCGGCTGTCGGTGTCGAAGCGATTGGCGTAGATCGTGTGGCCCGCCCAGATCCACCATACCGGCAGGAACGCCAGCACGAACTGCAGGAACTGCTGCGGCGCGATGTGGCCGTCGTGCGCTTCGGTCAGGATCTCGCCGACGTCGCGTAAGGTGACGACGAAGATCAGGTCGAAGAACAGCTCCAGCCAGGTCGCCCGCCGGTGCGCATCGAAGTATCTCAAGTCCTTCACGCAGCCATCGTAGGGCTTGGAGCCCGGCCATGCGCGTGTCGAGGCCTCCTCCGCGCGTGTCAATCGTTTGCGGCCCAAGTTCGCCGCAGGCGCGCGCCATGAAAAGCAGGAATCGGAGCGAGGGATGGCCTGTGCGGCGCGCGCAATCGGCACGGAGCAGCTCACGGGCGCCGCACGATGCCCAGCTTCTGAAGTCTGTATTGAAGCGACGTGCGCTTCATGCCGAGCGTGGCTGCCGCGCCGCTCGGGCCGGCGATCACCCAATTGCACTCCTCGAGCACGTGCAGGATGTGCCGGCGCTGCGCGCCTTCCAGGCTGTTGTCCACGGCAACGACCGCGCCGCGCGATTTCAGCGCATCGGCAGGCACGCGCAGCGTGGGGCCGTGCGTGAGGATCACGCAGCGTTCGATGATGTTCGACAGCTCGCGGACATTGCCGGGCCATCCGTAGCGGCACAAGGCGGCGAGCCCGTCCGGCTCTATGGCGGTGATGGAGCGGCTGTTCGCGCGCGCGTGCAGTTGTATGAAGTGCCGCGCCAGCATCGGGATGTCCTCCTGTCGCTGTCGCAGTGGGGGCATCTCGATGGGGAAGACGTTCAGGCGGTAGTAGAGGTCCTCGCGGAAGGACCGGTCGTCCACCATCTGCGCCAGGTCGCGATTGGACGCTGCGATCAGCCGCACATCGATGCGCTGGGTGTGGTTGCTGCCGAGCCGCTCGAACTCGTGTTCCTGCAGCACGCGCAGCAGCTTGGCTTGCAGGTTGAGCGGGATCTCGCCGACTTCGTCGAGGAAGATCGTGCCCCGGTCGGCCAGTTCGAAGCGGCCGATCCGCTTGGCGACGGCGCCGGTGAAGGCGCCTTTTTCGTGGCCGAACAGCTCGGCTTCGAGCAGTCCGGTCGGAATGGCGGCGCAGTTCAGCCGGACGAAGGCATGCTGACTTCGCTGGCTCAGGCGGTGGATCGCGCGTGCGATCAGTTCCTTGCCCGTGCCGGTCTCGCCCTGGATGAGAACGCACGCGTTGGTGGGCGCGACCTGCTCGACGAGCTTCAGTGCCTTGGCGAGCGACGTGCTGCTGCCGACAAAATCGCCCCCATGCTGCTCACTCTCCTCCTGCAGGTGGGTGTTGTGCGCCTCTGCGGACTCTGCGCGCCGGGTCGCCACCGACGCCTGCGCCCGCTGCAGCTCGACCACGATCTGGTTGACGGCAACGCGCAGCAGCAGCAGGTCGGTCTCGGCAGGAAACCCGGGGCGGCTGGAGCCGGCAAGCACGAGCCCGCGGCCCTCCCTCAAGCCCAGCCAGAGGTAGGTGACCGTGAGTGTCCCCGCCCCGAAAGGATTCGGCACGGCATGGCGCTCGCCGGCCTGCTGCGTGCGCAGACAAGGTTCGATGGCAACGCCGAGCTCGTGGGCGCGGTGGGCTGCGTCCGGGTAACGTTCGCTGCGCGCCAGCTCCCGGATCGCGCCGCCCGATCCATCGTCCAGGCGCGCGTAGGCCAGGTCCAGGTCCAGCAGACGGACGAGCATGTCCAGCACCGTGTCCACCACCACATCCGGCCCTTTTCCGGACCACAGGGTAGGCGCAGCGATGAGGCTGAGCAGCCCGTTGAGGCAGTCCTGAAGTGGGCGGGTTTCGAGGGCAGACTCGGACATGGTGCAGCGAAGTGAGCACCCGTGGGACGCGCGGGAACGTACTTTCGCGCGCTGGCGCGAAGAAGCCGAGGCCGACAGGACATTGGACGCGAGAATCTGCGGGCCTCTTCTCAAGAGTACACCCAACTGCACGCGAAGACTACAAAACGTTGTGGTTTGCACCTGCGATCTGTCCAGGTTCAGGGCCAGCGCCATGGCGGACATCGTCGGACGTTGCCGTTTCGCGGGCGTGGAGCCTGAACGCCCGCGGCGTGAAGCCGGCGTAGCGGTGGAACACGCCGGTGAAGTGGCCCTGGGTGCGAAAGCCGACGTCGGCCGCGACATCGATGAGCGCGGTGTCGGTCTCGGCCAGGAGCTCCTTCGCCCGCTCGATGCGTTGCATCAGGATGTACAGGTGGGGCGATTGGCCGGTCGATTGCTTGAACATGCGCGCGAAGTGGAACGGACTCAGATGCACCGCCTCGGCCAGTTGTTCGACCCGGATCGTCTCGCCGAGATGCTCGCCAATGTGGTTGCGGACACAGCGCAACTTGTGGGCTGCAAGTCCGCCGCAGGATGCGGCATTGGTGCTCTTCGCGATCGCGTACGTCCTGGCGACATGCGCCGCCAGGACCATGGCCAGCGACTCCATGTAGCGCGCATCCGGCGCACGCCGGATGCGGACATCGCGTTCGACGGCGTTGCCGACTTCGCGGATCAACGGGTCGGGGGTCGCGTGCGGCTCGACGAGTGCCGCATCCTCACCCCCCATTGCACGCGCCACCTGGTCGAAGAACGGCGCGGCGATGCTGAGGATGAGCGTGTTCGCCCCCGGCCGGTCGGCCAGCGAATGCGGCAACGCTGGGGGAATGATCGAGACCAGCGGCGCGCACACGAGCGTGGTCCGGTCACGCCCCTGTCCGACACGGTAGGTGGCGAACAGCCTGGCGGTGTCCGTCGGGATGAGGATGTCGACCGAGTTGCGCAGGCGCGCGCCGCCGACGTCCGCGGCATCGAAGTAGGCGATGCTCATGGACGGACCTGGCGGTCGCGCCGCCGCATGGGCCGTCGATGAGCCGTCGCTTGCTGTGCGGACTTCTTCGAGCATCACGATCACCTTGGTGTTTCCGGTCTGCGCCGGCCATCGAAGCGGCGGCCGGGCCCACATCGACCAACGCATACCCCGTGCCGGCGCGGGAAGCGGTGAAGCGCGCATCGCGCGCCGGCCGATTTGCCTTTGGGGACGCGGACTTGCAGCGACACGTGCAGCGGCACGCGAGCCCGCAGGCCCCGCTGCACTGCCGGAGGGCCGTCATGGGCGCCGGCCCTTCGGCAGTCACGCCTCGGATGTCACGGGTCGCTGCCGCTCGCGACCGACCGACGGCGGCCGCAGCCTCCTGAAGGTGGCCTGCAACAGCCGCGCATCGACGCAGGCACGGTGGCGCGGCAGGGCCAGCTCGCTGGCGACCCGCTGCTTCGTGGCGGACCAACGATCGATGTCGTCCTGCGTCAGCAGGGCGCCCAGGCTCTCCAGGCGGAAGGTGGGCACACGGTGCGCCGCCTCGTACAGAACCGCGAGCCAAGAGTAGTCGTGCACCCAGCCGTCGCTGAACAGCGTGCGGCCGCACAGGCTGTCGTTCAGCACCTCGACGACATCGCGGATCGGGTATCCCTTCAGCTGCAGGTCCTCGCGCGTGATGCGGTGCAGCTGCGCGGCCGCCGGATCCCAGTGGGTCCAGTGCGCGGCCGGCTGGATCAGCATGCAGCGGGACTCACCGTCTTCGAGGACGAAGCCGACTTCGATGGGATAGCTGCCGCGCCCGAAGCCCGAGGCCTCGATGTCGAGCACCGCGGGCACCTCCTGCGGCGATGGCGCAGGAGACGGGTTGTTCGAAAAGGGTGAGGGGTTCATGCGCCAGGCGTGGAAGCGGATGCGCGCAGCGGATGCTGATCGCAGCGCGCGGCAGCTCGCTCACCAGTCGAGCTTGATCTGCGGCCGCGTCGGATCCTGCTCCGCGGCGGGACGTTCCTGGCGCGGCAGATGCTGGTCGACGAACTGGGCCAGCTGCGCCTCGCCCATCATTCCCGCCTGCATGGCAAGCGGCTTGCCGTCCTTGAACAGCATCAGCGTCGGCACGGAGCGGATCGAATACCGAGCGGCGATGCCGGGCGCTTCGTCGATGTCGAGCTTGACGACGGCGAGTTGGTCGCGTCGACGCTCGGCGAAGGACTCCAGTGCCGGCGCCATCGCCTTGCACGGGCCGCACCAGGATGCCGAAAAATCGACGAGGACTGGGGTTCGTTGATCGCCGAGCGTCGATGCGAAATCGTGTTCGCCGGCGTTGATGACTGCAGACATGGTGTCTCTCCTTTCGCGTTGGAGCTTCTCGGCACCCGTTCAGCACCCGGTGCACGAAGGCCACCGCCATGGCACCTTCGCCCACCGCCGATGCGCAGCGGCGTACCGCGCCGTGGCGGACGTCGCCCGCGGCGAACACGCCGGGGATGTTGGTCTCCAGGAAGTAGGGCTCGCGGTCCAGCGGCCAGCCCGACGGCCGCGCGCCGTCGCGCAGCAGGTCGCGGCCGGTGACGAGGTAGCCGGCCTCGTCGCGCACCATGCCGATGGCGCTGGCCCACTGGGTCTGCGGCTCGCCGCCGATGCAGACGAACAGCCAGCGCGTCGGCACGCGGCGCTCCTCGCCGGTGGCGGTGTGGCGCAGCGTGATCTCGCGCAGCGTCTTCTCTCCGCGCAGCGCCGCGACTTCCGTGTGCGTGAGCACCTCGATGTTGCGGGTCGTCGCGATGCGCCGGATGAGGTAGTGCGACAGGGTGCTCTTGAGCGAATCGCCGCGAACGACCATGCTGACGCGCTCTGCGTGCGGCGCGAAATGCATCGCGGCCTGCCCCGCCGAGTTGCCGCCGCCGACGATGACCACATGCTCGCCCTCGGTCAGCGGCGCCTCGCTCGCACCGGCGCCGTAGTAGAGGCCCGCGCCCAGCAACTGCGCCTCGTTGGGCAGGCCCAGGCACCGGTACGTCACGCCGGTCGCGCAGATCGATGCCCGCGCGATGATCTTGGTGCCGTCTTCGAGTACGCCGACGCCCCGGCCCGGCTGCAGCTGCGCGCTCACGCCCTCGCGGGCGAGCAGGATCTCGACGCCGAACTTCTCGGCCTGCTTGCGCGCCCGATCCGCCAGCTCGGTGCCGCCGATGCCATCGGGAAAGCCCAGGTAGTTCTCGATCTTCGAACTGCTGCCGGCCTGCCCGCCGATGGCCCAGCGCTCGACCAGCACGGTGGACAGGCCGTCGGCAGCCGCGTAGAGGGCCGCGCTGAGGCCGGCCGGCCCGGCACCATAGATCGCCAGGTCGTACTCGGTGCGCGAGGGGTTCCTGAACCAGCCCAGCCGCTCGATGAGCTGGCGGATCGTCGGTGTTTCCATCCGCGCGCCGTCGGGGAACACGCACACCGGCAGTCGTTCGTCACGCAGGTGCTCGACGTCGGCCTGCTCGCGCGCATCCTGGTCGCTGCCCAGCGGCACCCACTCGAACGGCACGTCGCAGCGGTGCAGGAAGTCGCGAATCGCATAGGCCGAGGCATTGCCGAGCCGGCCGTAGACCTTCACCAGCGGGGGCCGGCTCTCTGACAGCATGTCGTCGCGCACTGGGGTCTCAGCCATGTCAGCCTCGGTCCTGTGGGACCGGCCTCAGCGCGGCGGCGCGAGCGCGTCGTCGACGTCGGCATCGCTCGGTTCCAGCTCACCGCCGGCGGGCTTGTCACCCTGCAGGCTGGCCAGCGGAGGCAGCACCTCGGTGCCGATCTCCTCGAGCACCTCGGATGCCGGGCGCGTGCCGTACTTGAGGTTGAGGATGACGTGGTTGACGCCGACGACACGCAGCGAGTCGAGAAAGTGCAGCAGGAAGTGCCACCCCGCCCTGAAGCCGAGGTGGATGGGCGTAGGCGGCTGGCGTGGATCGTCGACGAGGTCCACGTAGAGCGATTGCACGAACGGCTTGAAGGCGCCCGGCCTGGCGGCATGGACCTCGCTGCGCCAGCGCGCCACCGCCTCGGCCTGGTGGTCCACGCCACGGGGATAGGTGATCCAGCCGTCGGCCCGCCCGGCGATCCACGGGAGCGGCTGCCCGCTGTGTCCGGTGACAAGCATCGGCAGGCGCCCGAGCGGCTTGGGCACGAGGTCGACTTGGGCGGTGAGCACGCCGGCCGTCGACTTCAACGTCGGGTACTCGTGCTCCAGCACGCGGCGGATCACCTCGAAGTGCTCGCGGAACAGCACGGCGCGCCGTTCGATGTCGACGCCGAAGGCCGGGAACTCCACCGACCGATCGCCCGACGCCACCCCCAGCACCAGCCGCCCGCCCGACAGCTGATCGACCGAGGCAGCCGCCTTGGCCACATGCAGCGGGTGGCGCAGCGGCAGCACGATGGAGCCGGTGGCCAGCGCAATCGTCTGCGTGTGGGCCGCGATCCAGCCGAGGTAGACCCAGGGATCGTGGATCTGGCCGAGGTCACCGAAGCTCGGATCGCGCAGCGGCACGTCACGCACCCACAGCGCCGCATAGCCGAGGGCCTGGGCGCGTTGCGCCAGCCGCTCCTGGCCCTGCATCGTCGGCTCGTCGCCCTTGAAGGCCTCGATGGGGAAGAAGACGCCGAGCGTGAGGCGGCCCGCGCGGAACATGCGACGAAAGCCGGGTGCTTCGTCCACGGTGGCCAGCGGATTGACGTTCAGCATGCGATCTCCTGTTCCATGCCGGCTACCGTACCCAGCACGCCGGCTCCGGTATTCCCGATTGCTGCGAAAGCTGCTCAAGAACGGCGAATGCACGCCCCGCCCAGGGCCAGCGCGAGCAGAACCGTCTGCCCGCAATCCTGTGGCACAGGTGCGCAGGTCTTTGCAAGACCGGGGTGGCCCGCGGCCCTAGTCTTCGAGCAATGACCTTCGCACCGTCCGCACGCGCCCGCCGCGGTCGGCTGCAACCCCATCCGATGCGGGCTCTGACAGAGGAACCACCATGACCATCGCCACCACACTGCGCTCCGATGCCGAGATCCAGGCCGAAGTGCTGACCGAGCTGAAGTGGGAGCCGCGCGTGCAGGCCACGGAGATCGGCGTGGCCGTGAAGGACGGCGTTGTCACGCTGACCGGCTTCGTCGACTCGTACACCAAGCGTTGGGCCGCCGAAGATGCCACCCATCGCGTGCGCGGCGTCAAGGCGGTCGCCAACGACATCGAGATCCGGTTGGGTTCGGCCGGCGAGCGCACCGACCCCGAGATCGCCGCAGCCGCTGCCCGCGCCCTGCAATGGGATGCGCTGCTGGTGCCGGAGAAGATCGATGTGACCGTCTCCAAGGGCTGGATCACGCTCAGGGGCACGGTCGACTGGCAATACAAGAAGCACGAAGCCGAGCGTGTCGTGCGCAACCTGAGCGGCGTGAAGGGCGTCAGCAACCTCATCGACGTCAAGCCCAAGCTGCAGCCGGCCGAGATCCGGAAGCAGGTCGAACAGGCCCTGGTGCGCAGCGCGCAGACCGACGCCGGGCGCATCTCCGTCGAAGTGGACGGCAACAAGGTCACGCTCAAGGGCACGGTGCGGGCCTGGGTCGAGCGCCAGGAGGCCGAGCGCGCCGCCTGGCGGGCGCCCGGGGTGATGACCGTGGACAACCGCATCATCGTCGCCCCGTGAGCCGGCCCATGCGCTGGAACGCCTGACCACCGCACCGGCCTGACAACGGCGGCCCTTCAAGGAGTTCAGACCATGGATCGAGTGCCTGCGCGCCTGCTTCTGATGGTCACGGCCGCGCTGGCGGCGTGCGCCGAGCCACCCCCTGAGACGCTGCCGGTGGCCGCGGGAAGCGCACCGGCCCCCCTGACGGCGGCGGCGTCTGCGTTGACGGCACCGCCCGACTTCACCGCGCTGGTCGAGCGCGTCGGGCCCGCGGTGGTCAACGTGACGACCACCGGCACGCGCCACGCGCCGGACGAGGGGGTGGCGCTGGCGCCGGACGATCCGCTGTTCGACTTCTTCCGTCGCTTCATGGCGCCGCATGGCGTGGGCGAAGCGCAGCGCGAATTCCGCAGCGGGGGCGTGGGCTCGGGGTTCTTCATCGACGCGCAGGGCCACGTGCTCACGAACGCGCACGTCGTGGCCGGGGCCGACAACGTCACCGTGCGGCTGCCGGGCAGCAAGCGCGAGCACCAGGCCCGGGTGGTCGGCAGCGACCCGCAGACCGACGTGGCGCTGCTGAAGGTGGAGGCGACCGGCCTGCCGGTGGCGACCATCGGCGACTCCAGCACGTTGAGGGCCGGCGAATGGGTGGCCGCGATCGGCTCGCCGTTCGGCTTTGCCAACACGGTCACCGCCGGGGTCGTGAGCGCCACGGAGCGCACGTTGCCCGACGAGACCTACGTGCCCTTCATCCAGACCGACGTCGCGGTGAACCCCGGCAACTCCGGCGGACCGCTCCTCAACACCCGCGGCGAGGTGGTGGGCATCAACTCGCAGATCTACAGCCGCACCGGCGGCTACATGGGCGTGTCCTTCGCGATCCCCATCGCGGTGGCGATGGACGTCGCGCAGCAGCTGCGCACCGAAGGCCGGGTGACGCGCGGCCGACTCGGCGTGGGCATCCAGGATGTGAGCGGCGGGCTGGCGGAGTCCTTCAAGCTGAAGGAGCCGCGCGGCGCGCTGGTCACGACGGTGGAGCCCGGCGGCCCGGCGGACAAGGCGGGCCTGGGCCCCGGCGACGTGATCCTGCGCTTCGGCGACAAGGACCTCGAGGAGGCGACCGACCTGCCGCGCCTCGTAGCGCAGGCCAAGCCTGGCACGGAGGTCGAGGTCCAGGTCTGGCGCGACGGCGCGCAGCGCTCCATCAAGACCACCGTGGGCGCTGCGCCGGCGCATCGGGAAGCCGAGCGTGCAACGCCCAAGGGCGGGCCGGGCCAGCAGCAAAGCGGCCGACTGGGCCTGCTGGTTCGGGAGCTGCCGCCGCCGGCCCGGCGTGCGCTCGGCGTGGACTACGGCCTCGTGGTCGAAGGCGTCCAGGCCCACAACGCCGACGCGCCGCTGCAACCCGGCGACGTGATCGTGGGCATCAACCACCAGCGCTTCAAGAGCCTGGAAGACTTCCACCGCCACGTCGAGAAAGCCGCCCCCGGCGACACCGTCGCGCTGCTCGTGCGGCGCGGCGACGCGAGCCTGTACGTGCCCGTAAGGGTCGCCAAGGGCTGACCGCGCCACACCCCAGAGAGACTTTTCACAGGAGCATCACATGGCCCAATGCAGAATCTGCGGCCGCCAGGCGACCGCCCAAGTCACGATGCGGCAGGACAGCCGCACCGAGCAGATCGCGCTGTGCGACGAGCATTACGCCGAGGCGATGGGGCAGAACCGCCTGTCCGCCTCGCCGCTGGAGTCGCTGTTCGGTGGCAGCCTGTTCAACCAGTTCTTCGGCGACGCCTGGCCGGGCATGTTCGACCAGCCTGGCAGCACGGTGCGGCGCCTGCCGCAACGCCGGCAGCGCTCGCGCGAAGCCGTGGACCTGCAGTCGTTCCTGAACCAGGCTGCGATGGACCGCCTGCAGGCCGCGGCCGAGAAGGCACTGAACTCCGGTCGGGACGAGGTGGACACCGAGCACCTGTTGCACGCGCTCGCCGACCACGAGGTGGTGCAGGAGGTCCTGCGCGACTTCAAGCTGGACGCGGCGGACCTGAAGCAGCAGATCGACGAGAACGCGCCGCGCGGCGACTACAAGCCCGCGGAGGGTGAGACCCCGCGCATCGGCGTCTCACCGCGTGCGAAGAGCGCGCTCGAGAACGCGCTGGTCGCGTCCCGCGAGCTGGGCCACAGCTACGTCGGGCCCGAGCACCTGCTGATCGGCCTGGTCGAGGAAGAGGACGGCTTCGCCGGAGAAGCACTGCGCAAGCTCGGCCTCACGCGCGAGGCCTTGCGCCAGAAGACGGTGAAGGTGGTCGGCAAGGGCGCCGAGGAGGGCAAGGTGCAAAAGCGCAGCGGCACGCCCAGCCTCGACAAGCATGCGCGCGACCTGACCGAGCTTGCGCGCCAGGGCAAGCTCGACCCCGTCATCGGCCGCGCCAAGGAGATCGAGACGACGATCGAGGTGCTGGCGCGGCGCAAGAAGAACAACCCGGTGCTGATCGGCGAACCCGGCGTCGGCAAGACCGCCATCGTCGAGGGCCTGGCGCAGCGCATCGTCAACGAGCAGGTGCCCGAGGTGCTGCGCGGCAAGCGGTTGGTGGAGCTGAACATAAACAGCATGGTCGCCGGCGCCAAGTACCGCGGCGAGTTCGAGGAGCGCGTCAAGCAGATGCTCGACGAGGTGATCGCCCACCAGGACGACCTGATCCTCTTCATCGACGAGCTGCACACCATCGTCGGTGCCGGCCAGGGCGGCGGCGAGGGCGGGCTCGACATCGCCAACACCTTCAAGCCGGCGCTGGCGCGCGGCGAACTGCACCTGATCGGCGCCACCACGCTGAACGAATACCAGAAGTACATCGAGAAGGACGCCGCGCTGGAGCGGCGCTTCCAGCCCGTGAACGTGCCCGAGCCCAGCGTGGACGAGACGGTGGAGATCTTGCGCGGCCTGCGCGACCGCTTCGAGGCCCACCACAAGGTCAAGATCGCCGAGGAGGCGATCTCGGCGGCGGCGAAGCTGGCCGACCGCTACATCACCCAGCGCTTCATGCCCGACAAGGCGATCGACCTGATCGACCAGGCCGCGGCGCGCGTGCGCATCCGCGCCAGCTCGCGCCCCAAGGCCATGCACGACATTGAGGAAGGGATCCGCCGCATGCGCCAGGAGCAGGACGCGGCCGGCGCGGCACGCCAGTACGACAAGGCCAAGGAGATCGAAGGCCGGGCCAAGGCGGAGCAGAAGCGGCTCGACGACGAGACCACGAAGTGGAAGAAGCAGCGCGGCACGAGCTCCCAGGTCGTGACGGCCCAGGACGTGGCCGAGATCGTGGCCTCGCTGAGCGGCATCCCGGTGTCCGAGCTGACCTCCGAGGACCGCGAGAAACTGCTGCGCCTGGAAGACCGGCTGCGCGAGCGCGTGGTGGGCCAGGAGGAAGCGGTGCACGCGGTCTCCGAGGCCGTGCGCCTGGCCCGCGCCGGGTTGAAGGAGCCCGGCAAGCCGACCGCCACCTTCCTGTTCCTGGGGCCCACGGGCGTGGGCAAGACCGAGCTAGCGAAGGCGCTGGCGGCCACCGTGTTCGGCAGCGAGGAGGCGCTGGTGCGCATCGACATGAGCGAATACGCTGAGCGCCACACGGTGGCGCGGCTGGTGGGCGCGCCCCCCGGGTATGTGGGCTATGAAGAGGGCGGGCAGCTCACCGAACGCGTGCGCCGGCGCCCTTACAGCGTGGTGCTGCTCGACGAGATCGAAAAGGCGCACAGCGAGGTGCACAACATCCTGCTGCAGCTGTTCGACGAAGGCCGGCTCACCGACGGCAAGGGCCGCGTGGTCGACTTCACGAACACCATCATCATCGCCACCAGCAACCTGGGCTCCGAGGTGATCCAGCGCAACCTCACGGCCAAGGACCGCGACATGCTCGACTACCCCGAGTTGCGCGACCGCCTGATGGAGATGCTGCGCCACCACTTCCGCCCCGAGTTCCTGAACCGGGTGGATGAGGTCGTCGTGTTCCATGCGCTGGGCCGCGAGCAGATCCGTTCCATCGTGGAACTGCAGCTGCAGCGGGTGGCCCGCACGGCAGAGCAGCAGGACCTGCGCCTGACGTTCGACAAGACCCTGGTCGACCACCTGGCCGAGATCGGCTACGACCCGGAGTTCGGCGCGCGCATGCTCAAGCGCAAGCTGCGCAGCGAGGTCGAGTCCCGGCTGGCCACCGCCCTCCTCAAGGGCGACCTGCAGCCGGGTTCCGAGGCCATGCTGTCGTACGACGCCGCCATCAAGGCGGTGCGGATCGTGCAGGAGGCCGAGCACAAGGCCGCGGCCTGACCGGAAGCGGGACGCGGACCTGGCGCAGCCTCCGCCCCGGATCATGGCCTGGCTGGGCGCGTTGGTCCAGCTGCTCGGCCTGCTGGCCGCGGTCAAGGCGGTGATGGAGGCGCGCACGGCGCAAGGCGCAGCCGCGTGGGCGGTCGCGCTGGTCGCGTTCCCACTCGTCTCGCTGCCGCTGTTCCTGGTGTTCGGGCAGTCGCGCGTGCGCGACGACATGCAGGCCCGGCGACGGCTGCTCGCCGCCTTGCCACCCCGCACGGCCCGCGCGCACGCGGCGCTGGCGCGGCGTGACCTCGTCGTGCGCACGCGCTACACATGGGACCTGCCCTTCGAGCGCCTGGCCAAGCTGCCGTTCACCGACGGCAACCAGGCCACGCTGCTGATCGACGGCGAGGCCACGTACGCGTCGATCTTCGCGGGCATCGAGGCCGCGGCGCAATACGTGCTGGTGCAGTTCTACATCGTGCGCGACGACGATGTCGGCCGCGCGCTGGCCGAACGGCTGCTGGAGCGCGCCGCCGCCGGCGTACGCGTGCACCTGCTGTACGACGAACTCGGCAGCATCGGGCTGCCGCGCGCCTACATCGACCGCCTGCGCGCCGGCGGGGTCGCGGTCCGGGCCATCCATGCGCTCGGTCCCGGCGTGAACCGGCTGCGCCTGAACTTCCGCAACCACCGCAAGGTCGTCGTCGTCGATGGCCTGCGCGCCTGGGTCGGCGGCCTGAACGTTGGCGACGAATACCTCGGGCTCGATCCGCGCCTGGGCCACTGGCGCGACACGCATCTTTGCGTCGAAGGGCCGGTCGTGACCTGCGTGCAGGCCGCCTTCGTCGAGGACTGGCTCTGGGCCGGGGGGCGTCTGCCGCCGCTGCACTGGCGACCCCGGCCGGCACCGGCGGGGGGATACCCGGTGCTGTGCCTGCCTAGCGGCCCGGCCGACGAGCTGGAGACCTGCACGCTTTTCTTCATCGCCGCCATCCACCACGCGCGCCGCCGGCTCTGGATTGCCAGCCCCTACTTCGTGCCCGACGAGCAGTTCGTCACCGCGCTGCAACTGGCCGCGCTGCGCGGTGTGGACGTGCGCGTGCTGGTCCCGCAGCGCAGCGACAACGCGCTGGTCAACCTGTCCGCATGGTCGTACGTCCAGGCGCTGGAGCAGGCCGGCGTCGCGATGTTCCACTACCAAGGCGGCTTCATGCACCAGAAGGTCACGCTGATCGACGACGACTGGTGCACGGTGGGCACGGCCAATTTCGACAACCGCTCGTTCCGGCTGAACTTCGAGATGACGATGGCCGTGATCGACCCGGCGCTGGCGCAGCAGGTGCGGACGATGCTGGACCACGATTTCGCGCAGTCGAGCCGGATGCACGCCGCCGACCTGCGGGCACGGTCCTTCGCGTTCCGCTTCGCAGTGCGGGTGGCCAGGCTGTCGGCGCCGGTGCAGTGAAGCCCGCGTCAGATCATCGCCAGGCGGCTCGGACCCCTGGGCGGCGGAAACAACGCGTCGAGCTCGCGCAGATGGGCGGCGGTGAGGCGATGCTCCAGCGCCGCGGCGTTCTCGCGCACCCGCTCGCGATGGCCCGACTTCGGGATGGCGATCACGCCGTCCTGAGCCAGCAGCCAGGCCAACGCGACCTGCGACGGCGTCATGGCATGCTGCTTCGCGAACGCGACGAGGCCGCGGTGGCGCAGCAGCCGGCCCTCGTCGAACGGCGAGTAGGCCATCACCGGCAGGCCATGCTGGCGCAGCCACGGCAGCAGGTCCCACTCCGTGCCGCGGGTGTCGAGGTTGTAGAGCACCTGGTCGGTCTGCGCGGCCGCGCCGCCGGGCAGCTGCCACAGGGCCTGCATCAGCGCCAGGTCGAGGTTGCTGACGCCCCAGTGTCGGATCTTGCCGTCGCGTTGCAGCGCCTCGAAGGCGCGCACGGTTTCGTCGATCGGTACCGCGCCGGGCCAGTGCAGCAGGTACAGGTCGATGGTCTCGACCTGCAGCCGTTGCAGGCTGTTGTTGCAGGCGCGGTGCATCTCGGCCCGCGAGGCGTGGTGCGGGTAGACCTTGGTGACGATGAAGACCTTGTCGCGCTGGCCCTTGATCGCTTCGCCGACCAGCATTTCCGCGCGTCCTTCGCCGTACATCTCGGCGGTATCGATCAGCGTGAGGCCGAGGTCGATGCCGAGGCGGATGGCCGCGACTTCCTCGTCGTGCCGGTCCTTGTGTTCGCCCATGTGCCAGGTGCCCTGGCCGAGCGCGGGTACATGCAGCCCGCTGGGGAAGGTGACTTGCTTCATGGCTTCAGTATCGACTGCGGGGTGGGTCCGTTCAAGCCCGCGGCCATGGCCGGCCGCAGCTTGCTGTCAACCCCAGCAGGCTCCGGGAAGATGGCCCGGGCTCGATGCACGAGGATGGGTGCATGCGCTGGCCGACGGGCGGCGAAGCTGTTTCTCAACCCAAGGAGAGTGCCATGGTCAAGGTAGCGCTGTTTGTGCGCCTGGAAGCAAAGGCCGGAAAAGAGCAGGCGGTCGAGCAGTTTCTGCTGGGCGGGCTTCCGCTGGTCCAGGCGGAGCCTGCCACGACTGCATGGTTTGGTCTGCGTCTGGGGCCATCCACGTTCGGCATCTTTGACGCCTTTCCCGATGAGGCGGGACGCCAGGCTCATCTGGCCGGCAAGGTCGCTGCTGCCCTCATGGCGCAGGCAGGCGACCTGTTTTCTACACCGCCATCCATCGAGAAGGTTGACGTTCTGGCGGCCAAGCTGCCTGGTGGGTGAAGCCCCTTCAGGCACTCCAGCCGGCCAGCGTCGACCCAGTGGGCCAGCCGCAGGCTCACGGCGTCGGGCTTGATGAAGAAGAACGCCGGGCACACACCAAGCGATTCGACCCGTGCGCGGCCGGCGGTGGACGCGGTGCTGGTGCAGGCCAAGACGGGATGTCCGGGCATCAGTCCGCCAGCTCGCCCGGCATGACGTTGTCGGCGTAGCACCAGATCCAGCGCTCGCCGGGTTCGATGGAGCGCACGAGCGGGTGTCCGGTGCGCAGGAAGTGCCGCGAGGCGTGGCGGTTCTTCGACGAGTCGCAGCAGCCGACGTGGCCGCAGCTCATGCACAGGCGCAGGTGCACCCAGTCGTCGCCGAGCTTCACGCAGTCCTCGCAGACCTGCGTGTCGGTGGTCGTCACGACGATCTGGTCGAGGTGTCTGCACATGGTGGCCATGGGTGTGTCTCCGTGCGAGTGCCTGCAGCGGCGACACTCAATGCGGCTTGGGGTCGCCGCTTTCGGAAGCGGAAGCGCCAACCTGCGAAGTGCCGCGCGACACCTCGATGCGCTGGGCGCCCTGCTTGATGCCCGACTTGGATAGCGTGACGGTGAGCACACCGTGGTCGAAGCGCGCCTGCACCTGCGACGGATCCGCCGGGTACGGCAGGCGCAAAGTGCGTTGGAAGCCGCCCTGGATGCGCTCGATCAGGTGGCAGTTCTTGCGCTCCGTGCGCTGCTCGCGCGTCCCCCGGATCGTCAGCAGGTCATCGTCGACCGTGACCTCGACATTGTCGGGCGCCACACCCGTCATCTCGGCGGTGATGCGCAGTTCCTTGTCGTCCTCGACCACGTCCATGCGTGGCGACATCACCAGGCCTGCGCCCCCGCCCCCGGAGGGCGTGCCGCCGATGTCGTCGAACAGCTGCTCCATCTCCCGGCGCAGCAGCGAGAACGGATTGGCGCCCTGGTGGCCGAGTCCGAGCGGTGCGAGAAAACCTCTTGCCATGACCATCTCCTCGTAGAGACCCATCTGGGCACAAGGTTAGGCCGCACGGTCCCGCACGTCTGCCCGATTCATGCGCGTGGTTGCGGTCGATTGCTGCATAAAGCATCGACACACGCGAGCGAGGGGAAGGTCTTTCAGCATCACGGCACAGCGAACCGATGACACGACAACAGGTCTCGACCATGGCTGGCGCTCGGCCGCAGAGGTTGACCGGCAGCCGAACGGAGCAGCCGTTCGATGGGCGAGGGCAGCGCTGCTCGCCACGCACTGTGAGGGTCAGCAGCACCTACAGAACCGGTCGCTCGCCAAACGGCTGTCCGCGCGGTGGAATGACCGGTAGGTAGCGGCAACAGCTCCTCCCGCGCTCGGCACCGAGCTGCCGCTCTCGCTGCACAGCCGCCCAATCTCTTTCTGCAAGGTGCGTGAAGGTCCTGTGCAGTGCTCGCACGAGAGCGCCCTTTGCGTATTTTTTCTGTCTTAGGTGAATTCTTTGGTTGTACTGGAGTAAAGTCTCCCCCGCTCACGAAAAAGGTGAGCCGGGCCTGAGAACCCGAGAAATTTGTCGCGGCCCCGAAGGCCGCTGTACACCGCTAGCACAGCGGCCTTCATCATTCACGCTTGTTTTATGGCGGCCTGAATGGGAAGCCGCAAGGCTTGCCGGTTTTTCGCGAGAAGTTTCCCGGTTCTCAGCCCGTTCGGGCCGCCGCCACTCTGTCACGTGGCGGCGGCTGTTCAACAACGAACAGGGAAGGCTGGCACCACATGCCCAAGCTGCAGCACAAGCAACAGAAGCTCGCCGTGTTGATCGACGCGGAAAACGTCTCTCACACACTGATCCGCTCGATCCTGCTTCGCGCCGCGTGCTACGGCGCGCTGCTCGTCAAGCGCGCGTACGCCGACTGGACCAAGCCTCACATGAGCCGGTTCAAGAACGTGCTGCTGCACAACGCGATCGAGGCGGTGCAGCTCTTTCCATACACCAGGGGCAAGAACGCGGCGGACATCATGCTCAGTGTGGAGGCGATGTCGCTGGTGAACACGGGGCAGTTCGATGCGGTGTGCCTCGTGTCGTCGGACAGCGATCTCACGCCTTTGGCGTTCGGTGTGCGGCGCGAAGGTGTGCGTGTCTACGGCTTTGGCGGGCGGCAGACGCCGAGGGCTTTCGTGGCAGCGTGCAGCAGTTTCATCTACACGGAGTCGATCGCTGTCGAGTGAGGGCCGCAAGTCACTGTCCGTTTTTCGCGGGCGCCTTGCTGCCACCGCAAGCCAGCTGAAGGAACGACTCGACCAACGGGTTGTCGCGCCGCGCCGTGGTTGCAAACGCCAGGCTGTAGCGCAGAGGGCGTCGGCCTTCCAGCACGGGCACGTAAGTCACATGGGGCATCTGCATGGCCGCAAAGGAATCCGGCACCAGCGCCACGCCCACACCGCTGGCCACCAGCATGATCTTGGTCACCATCTGGGACACCTCCTGCACCACCTTCGGAAAAAATCCGGCGCGCTGACAGGCCGCATGAAAAATGCTCTCGAATCCCGGGCCCGCTGAAAACGGAAACGAGATGAACGACTCGGTGGCCACCTGGCTCAGCTGTATCGATTTCCTCGATGCCAGCGGATGCCAGGAGGGCAGGGCGATGACGATTTTTTCTTCCCTGAAATGATCGACGACCAGGCCCTTGGCATCCTGCAACGGCGCCACGATCAGGGCGACGTCCGTCGCACCCCGGCGCAACGCCTGCAGTTGCCCGCCGGTGGTGTCGCTGTCCAGCAAGACCTCAACGCCTGGGTACTCCTTGCGAAATTGCAGCACCAGATCGGGCAGCGGCCCGAGCGCCGCGCTCGCCACAAAGGAGAGCCGGATGCTGCCGGCGGTTTCGTCGGATGCCCGCTGTGCCAGGCTCATGCCATGGGCGGCCTGCGCCAGGGTGCGGCGCGCTTCGCGCAGAAAGATATCACCGACCGGGGTGAGCCGCACATGTCGCCGGCCTCGGTCAAACAAGGGTTTGCCCACCGCGTCTTCAATGCGCTTGATGGCATTGGACAGCGGCGGCTGTGACATGTGAAGGCGCAGGGCGGCTTTGCGGAAGTTCAACTCTTCAGCGACGGCAACGAACTGGTGCAGCTGGCGCAACTCGATCATGCTGATATCTTTCGGCTATCAATAAATAGCAAAACAGTATTAGAAGTATCACTGAACCGTCCGCAGAATGGGCGCTCATTCAACAAGAAGAGCGGTCATGAGCGAAAAAAATTCCGGTGAAAAGAGCGCGTTGCAGCTCACCCACTTTGGCGCAGCGGGCTGGCGCATCACCGACGGCAAGACGGTTCTCCTGGTCGATCCGTACTTCTCCCGCGTGCGCTACGCGGGCAAAACTTTCGGCGATCCCGATGCACCCATTTCTCCGGGCGACACGCGGCCGATCTTTCGTCCGCAAGACGTGTTGTCGTCCGACACCGAGCTGGTGGATCGGCACATCGACAAGGCCGACTACATCGTCATCTCGCACTCGCATTTCAACCATTGCATGGACATGCCGCACATCGCGCGCAAGACCGGTGCCCTGGTGATCGGCACGTACAGCACCACCAACATCGCGCGCGCCAACGGCGTGGACGACCAGCAGCTCATCACGGTGAAGGGCGGCGAGGACTACCAGTTCGACGAGATCTCCATCCGCGTGATGAACAGCCTGCACTCGCCGCTGGCGGCCAAGCGCTATTTCGAGTTCGGCGACGTACCGCGCGATGTGGAGCGGCCGCTGCGCATGATCGACTATTGCGAAGGCGGCACGATGGCCTATTACATCCGCTGGGGCGGGCACCGCATCGTCGTGTTCGGCTCCATGAACTACATCGAGCGCGACCTGCTTGACATCGACGCCACGATGGCGCTGGTGCCGGCCGCACGCCCCCGGCTGCATGTGCGCGACTACACCGATCGCCTGCTGCGCCGCGTGGGTCTGCCCAAGCTCGTGATCGCCACGCATTGGGATGTGCAGACCGCACCCTACGGCGCTTCGCAAGCCGAGGCGCTGGCCCAGGCAGAGACCTTTGTGCAAGAGGTGAACACCACCTCACCCGACTCGCAGGTGATCGTGCCGCTGCACTTCGACACGGTGCATGTGGACGCCAGTGGCCATGCCTGGAAGGTGGAACACGGGCAGGCCTGACTTGTGCTTGAGGCACAAGGCGCGCCACCCTGGAAACGTTTCGGCGGTCGGTAGAGGAAGACAAGAAATAAAGCGCGGTTTTCATGCGCCCTGGTTTGCCACTGGGCGCACGGGTTCTCTACGGGCAAATGGAGTACTTTCATGAATCAGATGGTCAAGACATGGGTCCACGCGACCTTGGGTGCGGTCCTTGCCGCGTTGGTGTCCGGCGCGGCGGCCACCGACTTCCCGGTGCGCCAGGTGCGCCTCGTCGTTCCGGTGGCGCCAGGCGGTCCGAACGACACCTTTGCGCGCACGCTGGCACCCCGGCTGAGCGCAGGCCTGGGGCAGCCGGTGGTGATCGAAAACATTCCGGGTGCCGGGGGCAACCTGGCCACCGCTTCGGTCTTGCGGCAACCGCCCGACGGGCACAACCTCGTGCTGCACGGCATGACGTACGCGGTCAACCCGTCGATCTTCGGCGCGGCCTCGTCTTACAAGGTGGGCGACTACACCGCCGTGTCCATCGTGGCCAAGGGCCCGCTGGTGCTGGTGGCGCACCCGTCCCTGGGCGTGAAGAGCGTGAAGGAGCTCGTTGCCTACCTCAAGAGCAAGCCGACAGGGGTGGACTACGCGTCGGGCGGGCCGGGCACCTCGCCGCACCTGGCGGCCGAGCTGTTCAAGCTCGCCGCCGGCGTCAACATGCAGCACATCCCTTACAAGGGCACCGGTGCCTTCATGCCCGACCTGCTGGCAGGCCGCGTGCCGGTGGCTTTTGTGAGCCCGCTGGTGATCAAGCCGTCCATTGAATCGGGCCAGCTCATCGGCCTGGGTGTGACGGGTGGGCAGCGCAGCAAAGGCTGGGATCTGCCGACCATCGCCGAGGCGGGTGTGCCGGGTTTTGACTTCGAGGCCTGGTACGCCATCATGACGCCGGCTGCCACGCCGCCCGACGTCGTGCTCAAGCTGAACAAGATCGTGGACGACGCGGTGAACACGCCCGAGGCCCAGGAGAAATGGAAGAGCCTGGGGGTGGAGGTGATGCGCGGCACGCCACAGCAAGCCCAGGCCTACGTCATGAGCGAATACGAAAAATGGGCCAAAGTGGTCAAGGCCGCCAACATCAAGGCCGACTGACGCATGCTGTATGAAAAAGGAACCGTCTTCGACGGGCGCGAGGTCCTGCCCGCTGGCCATGCGGTGCTGGTGGAAGCGGGCCGCATTCACGCGGTGGGGCCGGGCGACAGCTTCGCAGGCTACCAAGGCCCTCGGTTTGACCTGGGCGGCGACACGTTGTTGCCCGGCCTGATCGACTGCCATGTTCACCTCACCATGTCGGGTGACGGCAAGACCGTCACCGGGCAAGGCAACGACCACGCGGCGCTGACGCTGCAGGCGCTGGCGAACGCGCAGGCTTCCTTGCGGGGCGGCATCACGGCCTTGCGAGACTGCGGCGGCATCGATCACGTGGAGTTTGCCGTTCGCGATGCCTGCAACGCAGGCCGCTTCCTCGGGCCGTTCATTCGGGTGTCGGGCAAGGTCATCTGCATGACGGGTGGCACCAAGTGGAAGATCGCCCGGGTGGCCGACGGCCCGCAGGAGGTTGTCAAGGCGGTTCGAGAGCAACTGCTGGCGGGTTGCGATTGCATCAAGCTGATGGCCACCGGCGCGGTGCTTCACGCTGGCACCGACATTGAAGACGCGCAGTACACCGAGGAAGAGCTGGCCGCAGGCGTGGCCGAAGCCCGGCGGTTTCGCAAGCCGACTGCCGCCCATGCCATCGGTACCCAGGGCATTCTGAACGCCGCGCGCGCAGGCGTGACCTCGGTGGAGCACGGCATGTTCATGACCGACGAAACCGTGCGCCTCATGCTGGAGCGCAAGATCTTTCTGGTTCCCACGCTGGCCGCGGTGGAGCAGGTGCTGCTGAATCCCCAAGCCGTGCCACCCGCCTCATTGGCCAAGGCGCAGCGCGTGGCCGCGCGGCACCGCGAATCGGTGGGCATGTACTACCGCGCTGGCGGCCGCATCGTGATGGGGGCCGACACCGGCACGCTGTGCAACCCGCATGGCAACAACGCGCAGGAACTGCGCTACATGGTGGCCTGCGGCATGTCGGAGAAAGACGCCCTGGTCGGTGCCACGTCGCTGGCGGCTGACCTGTTGAATCTGCCCGATCGGGGCGTGTTGGCGGCGGGCCACATCGCGGACATGCTGATCGTGCGCGGCGATCCCTTGAAGCAAATCGAACAAGTGGCGGATCGGCGCAACCACCGCCTGGTCATCAAGGGCGGGCAAGTGGTTGCCGGCCCCGAATCTGGACTGCAATGAACCTTCCTTTTGATTTTCAGAACCCCTACGCGAGCACCCGTTTGCCGGGTTTTTTCAGGAACGTGGTGTCGACCTCCACGCCCCTCGGTGCGCAGGCGGGTCTTCGCATGTTGCTCAAGGGCGGCAACGCGGTGGACGCGGCCATTGCCGCCGCCGCCGCGCTGACCATCACGGAGCCGGTCAGCAACGGGTTGGGCAGCGATGCCTTCTGCATTCTGTGGGATGGCAAGGGGCTGCATGGGCTCAATGCCTCGGGCCCTTCGCCGGCCGGCTGGTCGGTGGACTATTTCCGCCGCAAGTACGGCGAAGACAAAAAGACGCCACCCAAACGCGGCATCGACGCGGTGACCGTGCCCGGTGCGGTGGCCGCATGGACGGCGCTGCATGCCCGCTTCGGAAAGCTGCCTTTTGCCGACCTGATGGAACCCGCCATCGAAGCCGCAGAGGGTGGCTACGGCGTGCCCCCCGTGGTGCATCAGAAATGGAAAGCCGGCGCGCCCGAGCTCGCGGCGCTCCCCGGCTTTGCGCAGAGTTTCCTGCCCTTTGGCCGGGCGCCCGAGATCGGTGAGCGGTTCAAGTTTCCGGCGGCGGCGCGCGCCCTGCGTGCCATTGCCGAGACCGGCGGCGAGTCGTTCTACCGGGGCGAGGTGGCGGCCGCCCTTGTGCGTTTCGTGCGGGAACACGGCGGTGTGCTGAGCGAACAGGACCTGGCGAGCTTCCAGCCCGAGTGGGTCACCCCCATCTCGCGCGACTACCGGGGCTACACGCTGCACGAGATCCCGCCCAACGGCCAGGGCATTGCCGCGCTCATGGCACTGGGCATCCTGGAGCAGTTCGACCTCGCGTCCTTGCCGGTGGATTCGGCCGACTCGCAGCACCTGCAGATCGAAGCCATGAAGCTGGCCTTCGCCGACGTGTACAAGCAGGTGGCGGACAGCCGCCACCTGCACGTCACGCCCGAGCAGATGCTGGACAACAGCTACCTCGCGTCGCGTGCGCGCCTGATCGACATGGGCCGAGCCCAGACCTTTGGCGCTGGCAACCTGGTGCGCGGTGGCACGGTGTACCTCACCGCAGCGGATGAAAACGGCATGATGGTGAGCTTCATCCAGAGCAACTACATGGGCTTCGGCTCGGGCTGCGTGGAGCCTCACTTCGGCGTCAGCCTGCTCAACCGAGGCCATGGTTTCAACCTCGACCCCGCCAGCCCCAATTGCGTGGCGCCGGGCAAGCGGCCGTTCCACACCATCATCCCGGCCTTCCTCACCCAGGGCGGCCAGCCTGTGATGAGCTTCGGTGTGATGGGTGGCAACATGCAGCCGCAGGGCCACATGCAGACGCTGGCACGCATGCTGGACTACGGACAGAGCCCGCAGGCCGCGTGCGATGCACCGCGATGGCGTTTCGACCAGGGCCTGGACATCAACGTCGAAGGGGCGATGAACCGGGCGACGGTCGCCGAGCTGGAGCGGCGCGGCCACCGTGTGAAGACCATCGACGATGCCTACCAGGACTTCGGCGCGGGGCAGTTCATCTGGCGCCTGCCCGGCGAAGGCACGGGCTATGTGGCGGCCAGCGACCCGCGCCGCGACGGGCAGGCCGTGGGCTACTGATCAGCGCCCCGGGCTGCGCGCGCGGGGAATCCAGTGCGCCAGCTGCCCGGCGGCGGCGTAGGCGAGCAGCCCGGTGACCGCAATGCCTGCGGCCAGCGACAGGCTGCCCGCCAGGAAGGACAGCAGCACCGGCCCGCATGAGGAGCCGATGTCGGACATCAGGCGCCACACGCCCAGGAACTGCGCGCGGCCATGCCGGGGCGAGTGGTCGGCGCCGAGCGTCATGACCATCCCCGAGCCGATGCCGTTGCCAAAGCCGACGGCCATCGCGGCCAGCAGCAGCGTGGTGAAGCCTGAGGTGAGCGGCATCAGCATCAGCGCCGTGCCCATGATGAGCATGGAGGGCACCGCGACCCAGCGCCGGCCCTTGAGGTCCATGACCTTGCCGGCGGGGTAGAACACCAGCATGTCGATGCCCCCGGCCAGGCCGTAGATCAGCGAAGCCACGGCCGGCGCGAGCGCAAGCTGATCGGCCCACAGCGGTATGACCACCTGGCGCGAGGCGCGCACGGCGCTGACCAGCACGACGCCGATGCCCAGGGTGAGGAAGACACGGCGGTGGTCCCTGAGCGTGGAGGCGATGGTGGGGGCTGCGTGCGGCGCGTGGCCGGGCGCGGTGTGATGCGTTGGCAGGTCCGGCACGCGCGAGCCGAGGGCGGCCGCGGCCAGCACCCCGGCGATGCCGACACCGAAGGCCCCCGCCAGACCGAATGCATAGACGGCCGCCGCACCGAGGAACGGGCCGATGAACATGCCGATGCGGCTCACACCGCCCAGCGTGGACAAGGCCCGCGCCCGGTAGGCGACCGGCACCGCCTCGGCCATGTAGCTCTGGCGCGCCAGGTTGGCGACGGACTTCGACATGCCGACCATGAGACAACCCAGGGCGAACAGCGCCAGGTGTGAGCTCCACACGCACAGCGCCATGCCCAGGCCGCTCCAGAGGCCGGCGGCGACGATGGCCCGGCGTTCGCCCCAGCGCATGGTGATGAGCGAGGCGGGGATGTTGTTGAGCAGCGAGCCCAGGCCCAGCAACGCGACGATCAGCGCGGCCTGCGCCACGGAGGCGCCCAGCTCGCGGGCCACGAGCGGGATGATGGGGAGGATGGCGCCTTCACCGAGGCCGAAGAGCAGGGTAGGTCCGAAGATCGGCACCGCGAGGCGTCGCAAGGAGAACCCGCCCGAAGAGGCTGCGTCGGGCGGGATGGGGAAAGACGGCATGCGGGGAATCGGGAACTGGGTGGCGGCTGGCGGCACCGCATTGTCCCTCTCCGTGGCACAACGCGCCCGAAGGCTGCGCTGTGCCCCTTCACGCCACGTAGGCCACGATCTCGATCTTCATGCCCGGCACGACCAAGGCCACACCCGCGCTGGAGCGGTTGGGCCAGGGCGCGCGGAAGAACTCGCGGTACACGGCGTCGATGGCCGGCATGTCGGCCACGTCGGTCATGTAGATCAGCACCTGCGCCACGTCGTCCATCGTCTTGCCCGCGCGCTCCACCGCGCGCTGCAGGTTGCTGAACGTGAGGCGCGCCTGCTCTTCGATGGTGCCGGTGGTGTGCACGCTGCCGTCTTCACGCACCGGGCCGTGGGCGGTGTAGAGCACGCCGCCGGCGCGCACCATCCACGAGAACGGTTGCTTGAACGGTGGCAGCCCGACGTCGATGATTTCCTTCATCGGTGTGCGTGCCGGATGCGTCAGTCGGCCATGATGCCGGTCTCCCGGATCACCTTGCCGTAGCGCTCGTTGTGGTACTGGTTGATCTTCGCCAGCGCGGCGGGCTCGCCACCGGCGGGGATGAGCGCCATGGTCTGCATGCGGGCCTGCACGTCGGGCATCTTCAGGATTTCATTGAGGTGGGCGTTGAGCGTGCGCACCACGTCGGCGGGCATGCCCTTGGGGCCCATGAAGCCTTGCCAGGCGCTGACTTCCGCGTCCTTCACACCGGACTCGGCCAGGGTGGGCACGTTGGGCGCCAGCGGCGAGCGCTGCGGGTCGGCCACCGCCACGGCCACCAGCTTGCCCTGGCTGATGTACTGCGCCACCGGGCCGAGCGTGGTGTACAGCATGGGGATGTGGCCAGCCACGAGGTCGACGATGGCGGGCGCCACGCCCCGGTAGGGCACGTGGGTGAGCTTCACGTCGGCCGAGCGGTTGAACATCTCGCCCAGGATGTGCATGGGCGAACCGCTGCCGGGGCTGGCGTAGTTGGTGAGCTTGCCGCTCTTGGCCGCGGCCACCACGTCCTTCACGGTGTTCAGGCCCGAGCCGGCGTGGGTGATGAGGAAGAGCTGTTGCGTGCCGGCCAGCAGGATGGGCGTGAAGTCGGTGAGCGGGTTGTAGACCGCGCCGGTGCCGGGCTTGAGCACCAGCGGTGCGGTGGCAATGGTGTTGGGCGTGAACAGCAGCGTGTGGCCGTCGGGCGTGGCCTTGGCCACGAAAGAGTTGCCGATGGTGCCGCTGGCGCCGGTCTTGTTCTCCACCACCACCGGCTGGCCCAGGCGGGCCTGCAGTTTCTCGGCGAAGGTGCGCGCGAGTGCGTCGGTGTCGCCGCCGGGCGGGAACGACACGACGAGGGTGATGGGTTTGCTGGGGTAGGTCTGCGCCAGCGCACTGCCCACGGGCAGGGCAAGGGCGGCAGCGGCGGCTAGCGCGGTGAGCAGCAGGGGGCGGCGGGCGATCATGTTCGATGTCTCCTAGGGTGTCGTTGAACTGGCAGGGAAAACAGAAACCGAAACGGGCGGTGAGGCCGGGGCGTCAGAACACGCCGGTGAATGAGCCGCCGTCGAGCAGGATGTTCTGCCCATTGATGTAGCCCGCGTGCACGCTGCACAGGTAGGCGCAGGTGTGGCCCAGTTCGCTCGGCTGGCCGATGCGGTGGGCCGGGTGTTTGGCCAGGCGCGCGGTGCGCACCTCGTCCACGGTCTTGCCTTCGCGCTTGGCTTGCGCGGCGAAGTTGCTTTCCAGGCGCGCGGTGTCGAAGGTGCCGGGCAGCAGGTTGTTGATGGTCACGCCGCGCGCCACGGTGGTGCGCGCCAGGCCGGAGACGAAGCCGGTGAGGCCGCTGCGCGCGCCGGTGGACAGGCCCAGGCCGTCCAGCGGCGACTTCACGGCGCTGGAGGTGAGGTTGATGATGCGGCCGAAGCCGCGCGCCATCATGCCGTCCACCGTGGCCTTGATGAGTTCGATCGGCGCGAGCATGTTGGCGTCGATGGCCTTGTGCCAGGTCTCCTTGTCCCATTGGCGGAAGTCGCCCGGCGGCGGGCCGCCGGCGTTGGTGACGAGGATGTCGAAGTCGGGGTGCGCGGCGAAGATGCGCGCGCGGCCTTCGTCGGTGGTCACGTCGGCGGCGACCCAGTCGACCTTGCCCGCACCGTATGCGGCCAGGCGCTCGGCGGCCTCGCGCAGCGGGCCTTCGGTGCGCGCGACGATCACCACGTGCACGCCATCTTTCACCAGTGCGTCGGCGCAGGCGAAGCCCAGCCCCGAACTCGCACCGCACACGAGCGCCTTCTTGCCGGCAATACCCAGGTCCATATCAGTTGTTCTCCATTGCGAGTGAAAAGCACGCCATTCCAGGCGCACCACGGAACCGGCTTTGCCGGGCTGCAGGTGCGGTCCCCCTCCCGCCGCAGGCGAGAGAGGGGGAAGACGCGAAGCGGCGCAGGGGGTGCTTCATGTCATGCTTCGCGCAGGTCCACGTCGAGCCGGGCCCAGGCGTCGATCTCGACGCGCAGTTCCGGGAACACGAGGGCCTGCACGGCCACCAGGGTGGAGCACGGCGTGTGCTCGCCAAAAAAATCGCGCCGCGCGCGACCGACTTCGTCCTTGTCGGCGATGTCGGTCAGGTAGACCACGGTCTTGATGAGGTTGTGCCGGTGGCCGCCGGCGGCGACCACCAGGGCTTCGAGCTTCTTCAGCACGACCATGGCCTGGTCGTAGGCGCCCAGCGCTTCACCGCGCTCGGCCGCCTGGCGCGTGGCGGGGTGGCCGGTCATGCCCGAGACCACCACCTCCTGGCCGATGCGGTAGCCGTTGGTCCAGCTCGCGGTGGGTAGGTCGGGCACCTGCGCGCACTGGATCTTTTCCACTCGCATGTCACACGTCCTTGAGGTTTGAGAGGGGCCGTGTCCAGAAACACCGCGCAACCGGCTTTGCCGGGGCGCTGGTGTTGCCCCCTTGAGGGGGGATGCGGCTACACGCAGTGAGCAAGCGACGGGGGTGGTCCATTCACTGTCCCCCAGCGCGAACGCGTTCGATGATGCGCTCGCGCACCGGCACGAAATCGTAGGTCGGGTAGCACTCGGTCTGGAAGACGCCCCACGCGGAGCGCTCCAGTTCGAGGTTGACCCGGCCCAGCAGGTGCGGCGGCACTTCGAGCGTGACGATCTGGCCCAGGCCCATGGCCACGGTCCAGGACACCACGCGCGTGCCTTCCACCGGGAAGCGACCCCACCATTCGCTGGCCTTGAGCTTCGCCTGCACGTCGTCCAGCGTGAGGCCGGCATGGTGTTTCAGCACGAGGGTGATGAGCACATTGGCGGCAGCGTGTACTGGCGTACCTTCGCCCTGCGGGCTGCGGTGCGAGCTTGCTTGGGAACGGCCCTGCGCTGTGCTCATGGCGTTCACTCCATCGTGATGTTGCGCGCCTTGATGACCTTGGCCCAGCGCGCGGTTTCCTCGCGGATGTGGGCGTCGAAGGCGGAGGTCTGGATGTCCCAGGCGCTCAGGCCCTGGCCCTGCAGGCGCTCGCGCACGGCAGGCTCGGCCAGGATGACGGCCGCGTCGCGCGCGAGTTGCGCCACCACGTCGGCCGGCGTGCCGGCGGGTGCCAGCAGGCCGTACCAGGAAGGCACCACCACGCCCGGCACACCCAGTTCGGTCAGCGTCGGGATCTCGGGCGCCGTGGGCGTGCGCGCGCTGTCGGTCACGGCCAGTGCGACCAGCTTGCCGCTGCGAATGTGGGGCAGCACGGTGGGCAGGTTGCTGAACATCAGGGGCACGGTGCCGCCGAGCACGTCGTTGATGGCGGGCGGCGTGCCCTTGTAGGCGACGTGCAGGATGTCCACGTCCGCCTGCGACTTGAACAGCTCACCGGCGAGGTGCAGGCCGCTGCCCACGCCGGGTGATGCGTAAGAGAGCGAGTCGGGCTTGGCCTTGGCCCGCGCGATGAGGTCAGCCACGGTCTTGATGCCCGTGACCGGGTTCGTCACCAGCACGTTGGGCGTTTTCGCCAGCATGGCCACGGGCACGAAGTCCTTCTGGATGTCGAAGGGGAACTTCGGCATCAGCGTGGGGTTGATGGTGAGGTTGCCGGCCGGAATCACCAGCAGCGTGTGGCCATCGGCCTTGGCGCGCTTGACGCGCTCCATGCCGATGTTGCCGGCCGCGCCCGGCGCGTTGTCGACCACGGCCACTTGGCCGTAGCGTTTGCCCAGGCCATCGGCCAGCACGCGGGCGAGGGTGTCGATCGGGCCGCCAGCGGGAAACGGGGCGATGAGCGTGAATTTGTCGGAAGCCAGTTGCTTCTCAGCGGCCGTCTGCGCATGGGCGGTGGTGCCCAGCAGGGCGAGAAGCGAGGTGACGGCGATCAGGGTGCGGCGGTTGGTCATGAAAAACTCTCTGCGGTTCAAAAAAACAGGATGGTGCGTCCGGTGCAGGGCGCGTGCAGGTCACGCAAGATGCGTGCAAGGCACGCGCCTCGCGATGACACCGTCATTCCATCGTGATGTTGCGTGCCTTGATCACCTTGGCCCAGTTGGCCGTTTCGGTGCGGATGTGCGCATCGAAGGTGGCGGGTTTCATCGTCCATTCGGTCATGCCCTGCGCCTTGAGCGTGTCGCGCACATGCGGCTGCGCCAGGATCTCGACCATGTCTTTCGCCAATTGATCGACCACGTTGGCCGGCGTGCCTGCGGGCGCGAGCAGGCCGTACCACGAAGGCACCACCACGCCTTGCACACCTTGCTCTGCCAGCGTGGGGATGTCGGGCGCGTTGGGCGTGCGCGCACGGTCGGTCAGACCCAGTGCCACCAGTCGGCCGCTTTCCAGGTGCGGCAGCATCGTGGGCAGGTTGCCGAACATCAGCGGCACCGTGCCCGCCATCAGGTCGTTGATGGCTGGCGTCGAGCCCTTGTAGGCCACGTGCTGGATGTCGATGTCG
>Ga0247738_10000131_pt1 | contig 33960 bp, 26 predicted proteins | sample UWRJL013104B2_FD_180936 | JGI IMG/M metagenome (GOLD analysis project Ga0247738, IMG submission 180936) | Plant litter microbial communities from Arlington Agricultural Research Station in Wisconsin, United States - UWRJ-L013-104B-2 | ecosystem: Environmental > Terrestrial > Plant litter >...
CCACTTTTTTCTGGAGCTTCACATGACCACGCTGGGCACCCCTTTGTCTCCTTCGGCCACACGGGTCATGCTGCTCGGCTCGGGCGAGCTCGGCAAGGAGGTGCTGATCGCGCTGCAGCGCCTGGGTGTGGAGACCATCGCGGTCGATCGCTACGAGAACGCCCCGGGCCAGCAGGTGGCGCACCACGCGCGCACCATCACCATGAGCGACCCGGCGCAGCTCAAGGCGCTGATCGAGGCCGAGCGCCCGCACCTGGTGGTGCCCGAGATCGAGGCCATCGCCACCCCCATGTTGCAAGAGCTTGAGGCTGCCGGCGTGGTGCGAGTGATCCCCACCGCGCGCGCCGCGCGCCTGACCATGGACCGCGAAGGCATCCGCCGCCTCGCGGCCGAAACGCTGGGCCTGCCCACCAGCCCCTACAAGTTCTGCGATTCGCTCGACGAGCTGCAAGCCGCCATCGATGGCGGCATCGGCTATCCCTGCATCGTCAAGCCCGTGATGAGCAGCAGCGGCAAGGGCCAGAGCAAGATCGACGGACCGGCCGATGTGAAGGCTGCGTGGGACTACGCCATGTCGGGCGGGCGCGTCGGCCCGGGCCGCATCATCGTGGAAGGTTTCATCGATTTCGACTACGAGATCACCCAGCTCACCGTGCGCGCCAAGGGGGCCAGCGGCGACATCGAAACGCACTTCTGCGACCCGATCGGCCACGTGCAGGTGAGTGGCGACTACGTGGAGAGCTGGCAGCCGCACCCGATGACCCCCAAGGCGTTGGCCGAGTCGCGCCGCATTGCCAAGGCCGTGACCGACGATCTGGGCGGCCAGGGGTTGTTCGGCGTGGAGCTGTTCGTCAAGGGCGATCAGGTGTGGTTCAGCGAGGTCAGCCCGCGCCCGCACGACACCGGCATGGTGACGATGATCACGCAGTGGCAGAACGAATTCGAGCTGCACGCGCGAGCCATCCTGGGCCTGCCGGTCTCCACCGCGCTCAAGAGCCCAGGCGCCAGCGCCGTCATTTACGGGGGCGTTGAGGCCACGGGCATCGCCTTCGACGGCGTGGACGAGGCCCTGCAGGTGCCTCAGACCGAATTGCGCCTGTTCGGCAAACCCGAGAGCTTCACCAAGCGCCGCATGGGCGTGGCGCTGGCGTTCGACGCCGACGTGGAGCGGGCCCGCACCCAGGCCAAGCTGGCGGCTTCCAAGGTCCGGCCGCGCAAGGCCTGAAGCCGGCCTGAAGTTTTTTTGCATCCGGCTGCATCCAGAACGCCGGTTGGCGAGTAGTGGAAGCAGTGGCGCGGTTTTGCGCTGCTGTCCACAACCCCAACCTCGAGGAGTTTTGCCATGATGTTCAAAGCCACCCTGGCCGCCGCTGCGGCGCTCGCCCTGACCGCCTGTGCTTCCAACATGGGCGCACCCGCCATGATGTATTCGCAGGCCAGCCTGCCCGACGCCGTGAAGGTGCCCGCCGGCAACAAGGTCGCGATGGAAACCGTCGGCGTGGGCCAGATCACCTACGAATGCAAGCCCAAGGCCAACATGGCCGGCCAGTTTGAATGGGTGTTTGGCGGCCCTGACGCCAAGCTGCTGGATCGCAGCGGCAAACAGGTCGGCAAGTACTACGGCCCACCCGCCACCTGGGAAGCCATGGACGGTTCCAAGTTCACCGCCACCCAGCTGGCCGTGGCACCCAACGGCGACGGCAACATCCCGCTGCAGCTCGTGAAGGCCAACCCCGCCATGGGCATGGGTGCCATGAACGGCGTGACCTACACCCAGCGCGTGGCCACGAAGGGCGGCGTTGCGCCGTCCTCCGCCTGCGGTGCAGCCAACGTGGGCGCCAAGCAGGTGGTGCAGTACCAGGCCGACTACATCTTCTACAAGGCGTCCTGATGCCGCCCGGCTGGCGAGGCCTGCGCGGCCATCGCCAGCCGCTGCCGATCGGCTAGGATGGCCGGCAGTCCCCCGGCACCGCGCGTGCCGTGGCTCTTCCGTCCTGCGAGCCCGACCGCCCTTGCGCCTGCCCGACCCCGACGCTTTTGACCACGATGCCGCCCTGGCCGCCTGTGCGCGGGGCGATCGTGCGGCCCTGCGCCGCCTGTACGAGCAAGAAGGCCGCTATCTGCTGGGTGTGGCGCTGCGCATCGTTCGCGACCGCGCCACCGCCGAGGACGTGTTGCACGACGCTTTCATGAACATCTGGACCCGCGCCGCCACCTTTGACGCCCGCCGTGGAGCGGGCCGGGGGTGGATGTACGGCATCGTGCGCCACCGCGCGCTTGATGCCGTGCGCGCTGGTGCACGCACCGTGTCCGCCGACGAAGACCAGATGGACGCGCTGCGGGCCGACGACCCACCCGCCGCGCCCGACATGGCCGAGGCCTTTGCACTGCGCGCCGACCTCGGCCGGCTCGACGACTGTCTGGCCCGCCTGGACACCCCCAAACGCAACTGCGTGCTCTACGCCTACCTGGACGGCTGCACGCACAGTGAAATCGCGGAGCGCCTGGGCGCGCCGCTGGGCTCGGTGAAGGCCTGGATCCGGCGCGGCTTGACCTCGCTGCGGGAGTGCCTTGCATGACGGCGCACGATCCCATCGACGAACTGGCCGCGGCCTACGTGCTGGGCACGCTGTCGGCCGAGCGCCGGCGCGAGGTGCAGGCGCGCCTGCCCACCGACGCCGCATTGCGCGACGCGGTCGATGGCTGGGAGGGCCGGCTGTTGCCGCTGACCGCGTTGGTCGAGGCGGTGGAGCCCTCGCCCGCGCTTTGGACGCGCATTGAAAACGCCATTGCCCCGGCGCCCATTCGCCAGGGTGTTTCAACCCAGGCCAGCCCCTGGCAGACCTGGTGGAGCAGCCTGGGTTTCTGGCGCGCGGTGGCGGCCACCGGTTTCGTGGCGGCCTCGGTCGTCGCGCTGCTGCCGTCCACCGGCCTGTTCGCGCCTGCCGCGCCGCAGTACATGGTGGTCCTGGTCGCACCCAATGGCACGGCACCGGGGTGGATCGTGCAGACCAGTGGCGCCAACACCTTGCGCCTCGTGCCCCTGGGCACCACCAACGTACCGGAACAACGCTCGCTGCAGTTCTGGACCAAGGCCGACGATTGGAACGCCCCGGTCTCGCTGGGCCTGGTGCAACCGGGCCAGCCGCTGGAGGTGAAGCTCGACCAGTTGCCACCGCTGGTGCCCAACCAGCTGTTCGAGATCACGCTGGAGCCTTACAACGGCTCGCCCACCGGCCGCCCGACCGGGCCGATCCTCTACATCGGGCGCTCGGTCAAGCTGACTTGAGTGGCAGGCTGCGCAGTCGCTGGCCGGTGAGCGCGAACAGCGCGTTGGCCACCGCCGGCGCGATGGGCGGCAAACCCGGTTCCCCCACGCCTTCGGGTGGCGCACTGCTGGGCACGATCAAGACCTCGACCGCCGGCATCTCGTGGAAGCGCAGCACGGGCTGGTCGTGGAAGTTGCCGGCCTGCACCTGGCCGTTGACGATGTCCACCTGGCCGTACAAGGCCGCCGAGAGGCCGTAGACGATCGCACTCTCCATCTGTTGCACGATGCCGGCCGGGTTGACCGCCGTGCCGCAATCGATCGCGCACCACACGCGGTGCACGCGGATGGTCTTGTCGGCTCCTACGGAAACCTCGGCCACCTGTGCCACGATGGAGCCGAAGGACTCATGCAGCGCGATGCCGCGCGCCGCCTTCGCGCCGTCGGGCGCAGCCGCCGATGCCGCGCCCCAACCGCTTGCCTTCGCTGCCGCCTGCAGCACCGCGAGGTGGCGGGGGTGGCGTTGCAGCAATCTTTCGCGAAACACCAGCGGGTCGGTGCCGGTGGCGTGCGCGGCTTCGTCGACGAAGCTCTCCTTGAAGAAGGCCTGGTGCGAATGGCCCACCGAGCGCCAGAAACCCACCTGCAAGGGCAGGGCGACGGCGGCGTGCGCGATGCGCGCGGCCGGCCATTCGTAGGGCTGGTCGAAGGCGCCTTCCGAGGTGGTCTTGTCCGGCCCGCCGCCGGGCAGGCCGAACAGGCGGCCCAGAACCTGCGGCACGATGGCCTGCCCTGCGCTGGTGTTCTGCCAGGCCACCAACTGCCCCTGGGCATCGAAGCCGGCCTTGAAGCGAGAGACGCAGGCCGGGCGGTAGATGTCGTGGCGCATGTCCTGCTCGCGCGACCACAGCGTCTGCACCGGCGCGCCGGGCACGGCCTTGGCAATGGTGGCGGCCTGGGCGATGAAGTCCACCTCCAGCCGCCGGCCGAAGCCACCGCCGAGCAGCAGCACGTGCACCGTCACCGCCTCGGTGGGCAGGCCGAGCGCGTCGGCCGCGGCCTTGCGAGCCAGGCCGGGCACCTGGGTCGAAACCCAGACCGTGGCGCGGTCGCCGTCGAAGCGCACCGTGCAGTTCATCGGCTCCATGGTGGCGTGCGCGAGGTAGGGCGCGCGGTACTCGGCCTCGATGGCGCGCACGGCGCTGCCCATGGCCACATCCACATCGCCTTCGGTGAAGAAGGCGAAACCCTTCTCGGTGTCCAGCGTGCGCGCGAGCTGTTCCATGGCCTCGGCGCTGTGGAAGTTCGCGAGCTCGCCCACATCCCATTCGATCTTCAGCACCTCGGCCGCCTGCCTGGCGCGCCACGCCTGGTCGGCGATCACGGCCACGCCGCCGGTGCCGCCGTGGCTGGGCTCGAACTGAACCACCGTGCGCACGCCCGGCATGGCCTGCGCGGCCGCCGCGTCGAAGCGGATGGCGCGGCCCCGCAGCGTTCGGCACATCTGCACGCTCGCGTACAGCAGCCCTTCGGGCCGGGCATCGATGCCAAAGCGTGCGCTGCCATCGGCCTTGCTCGCGGCCTCGATGCGGTTCGTGGGTCGGCCAATCAGCTTGAACTGTGCGGGCGTCTTGAGCGTGGGCGAGCGCGGCAGGCGCAGCTGCGCGGCCGCGCCGGCCAGGCTGCCGTAGCCCGCGCGCTGCCCGGCCGGGCCGAGCACCTCGCCGTTCTCGGTGCGGCAGTGGCCGGGCTCGGTGTTCCATTGCCGGGCCGCCGCGTTCACCAGCATCTCGCGCGCCGAAGCCCCGGCCTCGCGCATTGGCAGCCACAGGTCTTTCACGCTTGACGAGCCACCGGTCATCATCACGCCGATCTCGCGCATGGTCTTGGCGGTGAGCCAACGCGCCACATCCAGCACCCGGCTCTCGGTGTCGGGGTGCACCGGCAGGCCGTCGACCACGGTGGCGATGTTGTTGTAGATTTTGTCGATGGGCGAGGCCTCGAAGCGCACGCGGGCCCAGTCGGCGTCCAGCTCATCGGCCAGCAACATGCACAGCGAAGTGGCCACACCCTGGCCCATCTCGCTCTTGGCGAGCATCACGGTGATGCTGCCATCGGCATCGATCCGGACCCAGCCATTGAGCGCCGCTTCGTTCGCGCCCACAGGCAGGGGCCGCGCCGTGGTGAGCCGCTGGCGCGGCGGCAAAACCGACCAGCCCAACACCAGCGCACCGCTGGCGGCGAGGGTGCCGAGGAGGAACTTGCGTCGGGTCGTGGCCATGGGTTCCTCCGATGAAAGGTGGCACCAGTTCCTACTGGAACGCCACCTCGGCGAAGCTGCGCAGCTTGCGGCTGTGCAACTGGTCTGTGCCGCCTGCGCGCAGGATGTCGATGGCGCGGATGCCAATGCGCAGGTGTTGGTCCACGCGTTCGCGGTAAAAGTGGTTGGCCATGCCGGGCAGCTTGATCTCGCCGTGCAGCGGCTTGTCGCTCACGCACAGCAGCGTGCCGTAGGGCACGCGGAAGCGGAAGCCGTTGGCCGCGATGGTGGCGGATTCCATGTCCAGCGCCACCGCGCGCGATTGCGAGAAGCGGCGCTGCGGCATGTTGTCGGGCAGCAGCTCCCAGTTGCGGTTGTCGGTGCTGGCCACGGTGCCGGTGCGCATGATGCGCTTGAGTTCGGCAGGTGGCACGCCGGTCACGTCGGCCACGGCGGCTTCGAGCGCAAGCTGGATTTCCGCGAGCGCGGGAATGGGCACCCACAGCGGGAGTTCTTCGTCCAGCACATGGTCTTCGCGCACGTAGGCGTGGGCCAGCACGTAGTCGCCCAGTTGCTGGCTGGTGCGCAGGCCGGCGCAGTGGCCGAGCATGAGCCAGGCGTGCGGGCGCAGCACGGCGATGTGGTCGGTGATGGTCTTGGCGTTGGCCGGGCCCACCCCGATGTTGACCATGGTGATGCCGCTGCGGTCTTCGCGCAGCAGATGGTAGCCCGGCATCTGCGGCAGTCGCGGCGGGGCGTGGCCGAGTTCGTCACCGTCTTCGGCGGCCAGGCCGGTGCGGCGCATCACCACGTTGCCCGGTTCGACGAAAGCCACGTACTCGCTGTCGGGGTCGGCCATCTCGGCATGGCCGAGCTTGATGAACTCGTCGATGTAGAACTGGTAGTTGGTGAACATCACGAAGTTCTGGAACCACTCGGGCGCGGTGCCGGTGTAGTGGCGCAGGCGCTGCAGCGAGTAGTCCACCCGGGGCGCGGTGAACAGCGAGAGCGGGTGGGCCTCGCCCGCCCGGGGCTCGTGCGTGCCGTTGGCGATGCCGTCGTCCATGGCAGTGAGGTCGGGCAGGTCGAACACGTCGCGCATGAGCGCGCGGCGCATCACGTCCATGCTGCCTTCCACGTGGTCGTGTTCAGCGAACGAGAAGTGGATGGGGATGGGTTGTGTGCTGGTGCCGACCTCCAGCTCACCGCCGTGGTTGGCCAGCAGCAGGCGGAACTGCTCCAGGTAGTAGTCGCTGTACAGGTCGGGGCGGGTGAGGGTGGTCTCGTAGCGCCCGGGGCCGGCCACGAAGCCGTAGCTCAGGCGGCTCAGCGGTTGGCCGACGACGCTGTCCTGCCGCATCACGCTGTGGGTGTGCAGCCGCACGTAGGGGTAACAGGCGCGCACGTGGGTCTGTGTGAAATCCGCGCCGGCGACAAAGTCGCGCATGGCCTGGCGCAGGAATTCCACGTTGTCCCGGTAGATGCGCTGGACCTGGGCCAGTGCCTCGGCGGGGTCCTTGAAAACGAGCGGGCCGGTGTAGGCGGGCGTTTTTTGCATGCGTTATTGTGGCGCGCCAGTGCCTGGCACCGCAGGAAGGCCGAAACCGGAGGAAAAACCCCATGTCGCCCATCACCCCGCCCGATTGGACCCACGCCGCCGCCGCCCTGGCCGCCGCGCTGGGCTGCGGGTTGCTGATCGGTGTCGAGCGCGAGCGCCGCAAGGGCCAGGGACCGGCGCGGGCCTTCGCCGGGTTGCGCACCTTCGCGCTGGTGTGCGTGAGCGGCGCGGTCGCCGCGCTCCTGCCGCAGACGGGTCTGGTGCTGATTGGCGCGGCGTTCGTGGCGGCGCTCGGGGTGGTGGCGTACGCGCGCGACCGGTCCGACGACCCCGGTGTGACCACCGAAGTGGCGCTGTTGCTGACCTACGTGATCGGTGTGATGTGCGTCTGGCAGCTGCCACTGGCGGCCGCCCTGGCCGCGGGGTTGACGGCGCTGTTGGCCGCGCGTGAGCGCCTGCACCGTTTCGTGAACGAGTGGCTGCGAGCGGCGGAAATCCGCGACGGCATTGCGCTGGCCGCATTGGTGCTGGTGGCGCTGCCGCTGATGCCGGACAGGCCCTTGTGGGGGCCGGTGCTCAATCCGGCCACCATCGTGCAGCTGCTGGCGCTGCTGCTGGCGGTCCAGTCGCTGGCGCACCTGTGCCGGCGGTTGTTGCAGGCGCGGCATGCGGTGGCGTTTTCGGCCTTCGCCTCGGGTTTTGTGTCGAGCACGGCGACCATCGCCATGCTGGGCGTGAGCGCGCGCCAGGCCGGCGGCGAAGTCCGTCTGATGGCCGGAGGCGGTTTGCTGTCATGTGTGCCCACCATGCTGCAGATGTTGCTGGTGGCCGCCGCAGTCCGGCCGGCCTGGCTTTCTGTCTTGTGGTTGCCGGCCCTGGCAGGGGCGCTGCTGGCCGCGCTGTGGGGCGTTTGGCTGGTGCACGGGGCGCCCATGGCACACGGCGGCACGCTGGGCTCTTCGCCTCACACCGAGGGGCTGGGGGCCCCGCAGGGCGACCGCATGTTCAGCCTTTGGGGGGCCACCGCCATTGCGGCCCTTCTGGCCGGCATCCAGGTCCTGGTGCATGCGCTGGACCTCTGGCTGGGCGAGGCCGGTGTGTTGGCCGGGACCTTGTTTGCCTCGCTGGTGGACCTGCACTCGGCGTTGGCGGCGGTCTTCACGTCCGGTGAGCCGCCTCAGGGCGGCGTGCCCTGGGCGGTGTTGCTGGCGCTGGGTGTGCACGCCTTGAGCAAAAGCGTCACCGCCGCCGTGAGTGGTGGGGTTCGCTACGCGGCGTGGCTGGTACCCGGGTTGTGGGCGCACACCGCCGTGTTCATGGCCCTGCTCGCCGTGCTTCGTTGAGGCCGCTCAGTTCTTGACCGGTTCGCGCATGGTCACGAACTCTTCCGCCGCCGTGGGATGGATGCCGATGGTGCTGTCGAACACCGCCTTGGTCGCGCCGGCTTTCAGTGCCACCGCAAAACCCTGCACGATCTCGCCCGCTTCGGCGCCCACCATGTGCAGGCCCACCACGCGGTCGCTCTTCGTGTCCACCACCAGCTTCATCAGCGTGCGCTCGGTGCTGCCCGAGAGCGTGTGCTTGAGCGCCTTGAACTCGCTGCGGAAGATGGTCACGTCGCCGTACCGCTGGCGCGCATCGGCCTCGCTCAGGCCAACGGTTCCGATGCTGGGGTGGGTGAAGACGGCGGTGGGAATGTAGTCGTACGCCATGCTGCGCGGCGCCTTGCCTGCGGCGGGGCCGAAGAGCTGGTCCACCACCACCATCGCCTCACCCAGGGCCACGGGCGTGAGCTGGATGCGGCTGGTGACGTCGCCGACGGCGAAGATGGAGGGCACGTTGGTCTGGTAGTGCTCGTTGACGATCACCTCACCGCCCTTGCCCTGGGCCACTCCCACGGCATCCAGGCCCAGGCCCCCCACCGTGGGCACGCGGCCGGTGGCGTACAGCACCGCATCGGCCCGCACCTCGCCACCGCCCTTGAGTTGCACCCGCAGTCCGTCGGTGGTCTTCTCGATGGAGGCCACGTCCGCACCGAGCCGAAGGTCCACGCCTGCCTTGGTCATTTCGTTGGCCACGAAGTGGCGGATCTCGTCGTCGAAGCCGCGCAGGATCTGCTCGCCCCGGTAGAGCTGCGTCACCTTTGCGCCCAGGCCATTGAAGATGGAGGCGAACTCGCCGGCGATGTAGCCGCCACCCACGACCAGCAGGCGCTGGGGGAAGGGTTCGAGGTCGAAGATGGCGTTGGAGTCGATGACGTGTTCGCGGCCTTCGATGTCGGGCACGCTGGGTTTGCCGCCCGTGGCGATGAGGATGTGTTTCGCCGTGAAGCGTTTCTCGCCCGCTTCGCCGTTGAGCTTGAGCACCACCGCCTGCGGGGTGTCGATGCGCGCGAAGGCGTCGAACACGGTCACGCCCGAGCCGGTCAGCAGGTTGCCGTAGATGCCGTTGAGGCGGCTGATCTCCTTGGCGCGGTTGGCCTTGAGCGTGGCCCAGTTGAAGACGGGGGCCTCACCCTCCCAGCCGTAGCCGTGCGACTCCTCGAAGGCCTCGGCGTAGTGCGCGGCGTAGCTGTAGAGCTTTTTGGGGATGCAGCCCACGTTCACGCAGGTGCCGCCCAGGCCATCGGTGCCGAGCATTTCGGCCAGCGCCACGCGCGCTCCGCGCTGCGCGGCCATGCGCGCGGCGCGCACGCCGCCGCTGCCGCCGCCGATCACGAAGAGGTCAAAGTCGAAAGTGGGATGGCTCATGGTGGGTCGTTTCCGGGCTCGAAGCCCTTGAGTTCCTGGCGGATGAATTCGATGAAAGCCCGCGTGCGCGTGGGCAGCAGGCGGGCGTGGGGGTACACAACGTGAATCGGACGCGGCGCGTCCGCGAAATCGTCCAGCACGGTTTCCAGCGCGCCGGATTGCAGCAGCGGCGCGACCTGGTACGAGAGGAACTGGCCAAAGCCCGCGCCATCCGCGCAGGCCTGCACCGCCGGGGCAATGTGATTGAACTCCAGGTTGCCGCTGACGGTGAGTTTGAAGGTCTTGCCGCCGTCCCGAAAGGGGCCCCAATGGGGGGCGTAGCCCACCAGGCGCACGCAGTTGGCCTTGACCAGATCGTTGGGGTGCTGCGGCCGGCCGTGTTCACGCAGGAAGGCGGGGCTGGCCACGATGACGCGGCGGATCTCGCCCATCGGCAGCGCGACCAGGCTGGAATCTTCCAGGTGCGCAATGCGGATGCCAACGTCGACCCCTTCTTCCAGGAGGTTCACCACCCGGTCCATCAGCATCACGCGGCAATGCATCTGGGGAAAGCGCTGCACGAAACGCGTGACGACCGGTGCCACGTGCATCTGGCCGAACAACACGGGGGCGGTGATGGTGAGGTGGCCGGCGGGTTCGGTGGCATCGTCTTTCAACGCGGCCTCGGCATCGTCCACCGCCGCCAGTAGCTGGCGGCAGCTCTCAAGGTGGCGCCGACCCTCTACGGTGAGCGAGATGCGGCGCGTGGTGCGGTTGAAGAGGCGCACACCCAGCTCGGCCTCGTAGGCGGCGAGCGAGCGCACCACGGCGGGCAGCGAGGTGCCCTGCGCCCAGGCCGCCGCCGTGAGGCTGCCGGCGTCGGCGATCTGCACGAAGGTGGTCATGGCGCGGAACTTGTCCATGCGGCATTAAACCGATTTGTGGAGCAGTCTTGTGCGTGCAAGGGTATTTGCGAATGTGTTTGCAAGAAAGAAGATGGCGTCTTTCCTTTCAGGAGCAACCCATGACCCCTTCCATCCAGCTGCACCGAAGCGCCGTTTCCGGCCATTGCCACCGCGTCGAACTGTTTCTTTCGCTGCTCGGCCTGCCGTACGAGACCGTCGAGGTCGACCTGCTGCAGAGGCAACACAAGGCCCCTGCCTTCCTGGCCATGAACCCGTTGGGGCAGGTGCCGGTGCTGCGCGACGGCGATCTCACGCTGAGCGACTCGAACGCCATCCTGGTTTACCTTGAGGCGCGGTACGCCCCTGGTCAGTGGCTGCCGCGCGATCCCGTGGGCGCGGCGCGCGTGCAGCGCTGGCTCTCGTTGGCCGCCGGCCCGCTGGCGTTCGGGCCCTCTGCGGCGCGCGTGGTGCAACTCTTCAAGTTGCCCACCGACCCGACGGAAGCGATCGCGCGCGCGCAGGGACTGTTGCAGTTCATGGAAGGGGAACTGGGTCGCACGCCGTTTCTGGCCGGTGAACGCGCCACCCTGGCGGACGTGGCGCACTACGCGTATGTGGCGCGTGCGCCGGAAGGCCTGGTGACGCTGCAGCCGTACCCGGCCATCCGCACCTGGCTGGCGCGCATCGAGGCACTGCCGGGTTTTGTGCCCATGGTGAAGTCGCCGGTGGGGTTGGCGGCATGAGCGCAGCGCCGGGCCGTTCCCAAGCAAGCTCGCACCGCAGCCCGCAGGGCGAAGGTACTTCAGTGAGCGCGTTCCACACCGGGGAGCAGGCAATGCAAGCGCGCGCCGGGGTGCTGGCGCAGATGGCGCAGATCGGCCCGCGCGTGCTGCGCGATCACATGCCCGACCAGCACCGCGAGTTTTTCGGTGTGCTGCCGTTCGTGGTGGTGGGCAGCGTGGACCCGCTGGGCCAGCCCTGGGCCAGCGTGCTCGCCGGCGCACCGGGTTTCATGCAATCGCCCGATCCCACGCACCTGTACATTCGCGCGCGGCCCCTGCCACATGACCCTTTGAACGCCACACTGCGCGACGGCGCTGCGCTCGGCCTGCTCGGCATCCAGCCGCACACGCGCCGGCGCAACCGCATGAACGGCACGGCTTGGCTGCAGGACGACGGCTTCACGGTCGAGGTGGGGCAGAGCTTCGGCAACTGCCCGAAGTACATCCAGGCGCGCGAACCGGTGTGGACACCCGATGCGCCTGCCGGGCGGATCGCTTTCGAGGGGCCCGGCCTCGACGAAGCGGCGCGCGAGCTGATCCGCGCCGCCGACACCTTCTTCATCGCCTCCGCCCATCCCCAGGCCGCTGCGGGTGGCGAGCCGAGCCACGGGGTCGACGTGTCGCACCGGGGCGGGCCACCGGGTTTCGTGAAAGTGGCCGGCGAGGTGTTGACCGTGCCCGACTTCATGGGCAACCACTTCTTCAACACGCTGGGCAACATCGCCATGCACCCGGCGGCGGGCCTGCTGTTCGTGGACTTTCACCGGGGCGACCTGCTGTACCTCGCGGTGCAGGCGGAGGTGGTGTGGGGCGGTGCCGAACTCGCGTCCTTCGACGGCGCCCTGCGTCTGCTGCGCATGCGGGTGACCCACGTTCGGCGGGTGCAGGGCGCCTTGCCGCTGCGCTGGGGACCTGCCGAACGCTCACCGCAGCTCGACCAGCTGGGGCGCTGGCCGGCCCCCGCTGGACCTCAGTAGGTGTAGACGCCGCGCCCGGTCTTGCGGCCCAGGTAGCCGGCGGCCACCATCTCCTTGAGCAGCGGGGCAGGGCGGTACTTGCTGTCGTTGAACTCGGCCATGTAGACGTTCATCACGGCCAGGCACACGTCCAGGCCGATCATGTCGGCCAGGGCCAGCGGGCCGATGGGCTGGTTGGTGCCCAGTTTCATGCCGGCGTCGATGTCCTCCGCCGTGGCGATGCCTTCGGCCAGCACGAAGAAGGCTTCGTTGATCATGGGCACGAGGATGCGGTTGACCACGAAGCCGGGTGCGTTCTTCACGGTGATGGGCGACTTGCCCAGGGCTTCGGCCAGCGCCTTCACCGCGTCGTGCGTGGCGTCGCTGGTTTGCAGGCCCCGGATGATCTCCACCAGCGCCATCATGGGCACGGGGTTGAAGAAGTGCATGCCGATGAATCGGTCGGGCCGCTGGGTGGCGGCGGCCAGCTTGGTGATGCTGATGGAGCTGGTGTTGGTGGCCACGATCACCTCGGGCGCAAGCAGGCCGTCGAGCTGCTGCAGGATCTTGATCTTCAGGCCTTCGTTCTCGGTGGCGGCTTCGATCACGAGTTGCGCGCCCTTGAGGTCGTCGTAGTTCGTCGAGCCTTTGATGAGGGCGAGCGCCTGGTCCTTGTCGGCGGCGGTGATCTTCTCTTTCTTGATCAGCCGGTCCAGGCTGCCGGCCACCGTGGCCAGGCCCTTGTCGACCGCGGCCTGTGCGATGTCGACCATCACCACGCGGATGCCGCGTGTGGCGCAGGCCTGTGCGATGCCATTGCCCATGGTGCCCGAGCCGATGATGCCGACGGTGTTGATGCTGTTCATGAAGACGCTGCTCCTGTTCAAAAATCCGTGAAAACCCGGCGTCGCCGGCGTGTCTTTCCTAGGCGGTGCTGCCTAACCGGGCGCGAGGCCCTGTGCTACCTTGACCGTTGATTGTCGCGCACGGCTTGCACGGCGCTGACCACCACGGAGACACCATGTTCGACTACATCATCGTTGGCGGCGGATCGGCCGGTTGCGTGCTGGCCGCCCGCCTCAGCGAAGACCCCGGCACCCGGGTGGCCCTGCTGGAGGCCGGCCCGCCCGACAGCAGCGTGCTCATCCACTGCCCGGCAGGCCTGGCGGTGCTGGCCAAAAATGGCCAGGCCAACTGGGGCCTGCAGACCGTGCCGCAGTCCGGCTTGAATGGCCGGCAGGGTTACCAGCCTCGCGGCAAGGTGCTCGGTGGTTCAAGCTCGGTCAACGCCATGATCTACGCGCGCGGCCACGCCAGCGACTACGACGGGTGGGCCGCGTCGGGCAACCCCGGTTGGTCGTTCAACGAGGTGCTGCCGTACTTCAAGCGCTCCGAGAACAACGAGCGCGGCGCCGACGCCTGGCACGCCCAGGGCGGCCCGCTCAACGTGATGGATCTGCGCAGTCCCAACGCCTTCCTGCCCGCGTTCGTCGAAGCGGGCGCGCAGGCGGGTTACCCGCTCAACACCGACTTCAACGGTCCCGAGCAGGAGGGCATCGGCGTCTACCAGGTCACGCACAAGAACGGCGAGCGCCACAGCGCGGCCAAGGCCTACCTCACGCCGCACCTGGCGCGGCCCAACCTGCAGGTGATCACGAGCGCGCTCACCACCCGCGTGGTGACCGACACCGAAGACGACGGCACGGTGCGCGCGGCGGGTGTGGAATACCGGGGCAAGGGCGGGAGCGGTCCGCTGCAGGTTCTGCGGCTCAAGGAGGGCGGCGAGGTGGTGCTGAGCGCGGGCGCCTTCGGCTCGCCGCAGCTGCTCATGCTTTCGGGCATCGGCCCGGCCGCGCACTTGCGCGAACACGGCATCACCCCGGTGCACGACCTGCCCGGGGTGGGCCAGAACCTGCACGACCATGTGGACGTGGTGATGGTGGTCAACGCGCCGAAGGTCAAGGACCTGTTCGGCCTCTCGCTCACCGGGGTGGTGCGCGCGGTGCGCGGTATCTTCGAATGGCGGCGCCAGCGCAGCGGCATGCTGACCACCAACTTCGCCGAAGCGGGGGGGTTCATCAAGAGTTCGCCCGCCGAGCCCATTCCCGATCTGCAGCTGCACTTCGTGGTCGGCAAGCTGGTGGACCATGGCCGCAAGACCGTCTTTGGCCACGGCTATTCGTGCCACGTGTGTCTGCTGCGTCCCAAGAGCCGGGGCTCCCTGCGGCTGGCCAGCGCCGATCCGCAGGCAGCACCGCTGATCGATCCGGCTTTCCTGCAGGACGCGGACGACACCGCCCGGCTGGTGTTGGGCTTCAAGCGCATGCGCGAGTTGCTGCAGCAACCCGCACTCACGCGCCACGGCGGCACCGAGTCGGCGTCCTCGGCCCAGGCGCAGAGCGATGCGCAGATCGAGCAGTTCATCCGGAACCACGCCGACACCATTTACCACCCCGTGGGCACCTGCCGCATGGGGCCGGATGGTGCGTTGGGCGGCCTGGACGTGGTGGATGCGCGCCTGCGCGTGCACGGCGTGGCCGGCCTGCGCGTGGTGGATGCGTCGGTGATGCCCAGCGTGGTGGGCGGCAACACCAATGCCCCGGTGATCATGATGGCGGAGAAGGCGGTCGATATGATCCGTCACGACCGAACCCTCACCTCATCTCACCAGGACCCTCACGATGATTCTCGAGCACGCCGACATCCGCATCGACCCGCTGAAGAGCTCAGCCTTTGAAGAAGCCATTCTTCGTGGCGTGACCACCGTCATCGCCCACTCAAAAGGTTTCAAGGGCTACAAGGTCAACCGCAGCATCGAGACGCCGGGGCGCTACCTGCTGATGATTTATTGGGAAACGCTGGAAGACCACACTGTGGCCTTCCGGGGCTCTGACGCCTTCCCGCAGTGGCGCGCCATCGTGGGCCCGTTCTTCGCCCAGCCGCCGGTCGTGGAGCACATGGAGCTGGTGGGCAAAAGCTGAGTTGTTGGCTGCCCACGATGGGCAGTCTTTGGTTGTAACTCGATTACAACTTTAGTTTTTCCGCATCAGAGTCGACTTGCCAAAAAGGCTTTCGATCAGGTCCACCGCCAGCTCGGCAGTGCGGTTGCGCACATCGAGCGCCGGGTTGAGTTCCATCACGTCGAGCGAAGACAGCCGGCCGGTGTCCGCGATCATCTCCATGCACAGCTGGGCCTCGCGGTAGGTCGGGCCGCCCAACACGGTGGTGCCCACGCCGGGGGCGATTTCCGGGTCCAGAAAGTCCACGTCGAAGCTCACGTGCAGGTGGGTCTGCTCGTCCACACCCATCAGCGCCTGCTCCATGGTGTGGCGCATGCCCATCTCGTCGATGTAGCGCATGTCGAAGACCTCCAGGCCGGCCTGGTGCACCAGGCGCTTCTCGCCCGCGTCCACACTGCGAATGCCGATCTGCCGCACCACACTGGCGTCGATGGCCGGTGTGGTACCACCGATGCCGGTGAGCTCGGGCGGGCCCATGCCGCAGAGCAGCGCCACCGGCATGCCATGGATGTTGCCGCTGGGCGTGAGGGCGGCGGTGTTGAAGTCGGCGTGGGCGTCGAGCCAGAGCACGCGCAGCTTTTTGCGCGCTTCGCGGCAGTGGCGCGCCACCGCGCTGATCGAACCCAGGCCCAGACAGTGATCGCCGCCCAGCACGATGGGCAGCCGGCCCAGCGCGAGTTCGGCGTGCACGGCCTCGTGCAGGGACTGGTTCCATGCCACCACTTCGCCGAGGTGGCGATAGCCCTCGGTGGGCGGCAACCAGGGGTTGGCAGGCCCGCCGAGGTTGCCGCGATCGGCCACGCTCAGGCCCTGGCCTTCGAGCACCGTGGCGAGACCCGCGACCCGCAGGGCCTCAGGGCCCATGGAGGCACCACGGGCGCCGGCGCCGATGTCGGTTGGCACCCCGATGAGGCTGACGTCTTTTTGCATGGCGGTATTGTGAGTGAGGTGAAACCGGAGTGTGACCGCCCTTGGTCTGGTTTCAAAACGTATGGCGTGTTACCAGCCACCGGGCGGATGGCAGGCATCGGGCACATGCCCTCCACCGGGCATCCATTTTCGGGTGCGGAATTTTGTTACCAACCCACACCTTTCGTGCCGGACTCCGAGCCGTTGGGAAGCTGATACTCCGTTCGCGCTGGGTGGGTCTCCGCCCATCGTGGTGATTTATCTCACGTTCCCGGCCCGTTCGACACTGCAGCGCAGTGTGACCTGGAACCCCTTCCCGATCGCCGATGCCGCCGCCCCCGAGTGAGCGTCAAGGTGTTTTTGTGCCGCCGATATGAACCCGACTCCGATTCCGACCCCGACGCCTTTGATGGACGGCTCTTCGACCCGCAAGTCGCTGCCGCTGTTGACCGTGCTGTTCGCGGCCACGTTGACCGCGTGCGGTGGTGGTGGCGGTGGTGCGGCCACCGGCGGTGGCACGACCACCGAATCGACCACGGGTGCACCCGCACCCGCTCCAGCGCCACGTCCTTCACCCGCTCCTTCACCTTCACCTGCTCCAGCGCCAGCGCCAGCACCAGCACCAGCACCAGCACCAGCACCAGCACCAGCACCAGCACCTTCGGCCACCGCCTGCGATGCGGCCACCGGCCGCGTGCTGCAGGTGGGGCCGGGCAAGACCTACACCGTGCCCAGCGCGGCGGCGGCGGTGGCGCAGTCGGGTGACGTGATCAAGATCACCGCCGGCGACTACCGGGGCGACGTCGCTTCCTGGACCGCCAGCAACCTCACCATCTGCGGCGTGGGTGGCCGTGCTCGGCTGTTCGCCAACGGCAACAACGCCCGAGGCAAGGGGCTGTGGGTGGTCTCCGGCTCGAACATCACGATCGACAGCGTCGAATTCCGCGACACCACGGTGCCCGACCAGAACGGCGCCGGCATTCGCGCCGAACACGGTGGCGACCTGCGCATCATCAACAGCGGTTTCTACGACAACCAGAACGGCATCCTGGCCAACGCTGGTTCGTCCACCATCACCATCGAAGGCTCGGAGTTCGCTCGCAACGGCCTGGGCGATGGCTACACGCACAACATCTACGTCAACCAGATCAACCGGTTGACGGTGAGCCGCAGCTACTTCCACGAAGCCAGGATCGGGCACAACTTCAAGAGTCGCGCCAAAGAGACGGTTATCGAGAACAGCTTCTTCATGGACGGGCCCACGGGCACGTCGAGCTACCTGGCTGACTTTCCGAACGGTGGCCGCGTCTACCTGCGGGGCAACCAGTTCCACAAGGGGCCCCAGGCGGACAACCCCAACGCTATCTCCTATGGGGCGGAAGGTCTGACGAACCCGACCAACACCTTCGAGGCAGTGCACAACACCGTGGCGGTAACGCGATCGGGCGGGGCTTTCCTGTGGATTGCCAGTGGCACGAGCGCTGTCACGCTGACGGCCAACCTGTTCGCGGGCACCGGCAACCAGACCCTGATCACGGGTGGCTACGCAGCTGGCAATGCGGCGCAGTCGAACAACGTGACCTCGGTGGCCAGCAACATTCCGGGCGCGAGCAGCATCGGCAGTCCGAACTTCTGGCCCAACGCGGCGCTGCAGGCCCTGATCGGCCTCTCGGTGGTGCCGGACGCAAATTACACGCGCGATGCGCCGACGCCGTACGCCTCCCGGGCGATCCCGGGAAGCCGCAAGGTGGGCGCACTTCAGTCATCCCCATAAACCGCCGGACCGCCAGGCAGGAGGGCACGGAAACCCGTGTTCAGGAGGCGGTCGTTCTTTCTTCAGCATTCAGGTAATTCTTCTCATGTCCAAACTCGATTCCCTTTCCCGTCCGGCGTCGCACGCCGGTGTGTTGGCCGCTTGTGCGGTGCTCTTTTCGATGGTGGCCGCCTCGGCCCCGGCCCAGGCTCAAACCGCCTCCGCAACCTGGACCAAGGTTGCCAATGAGGGCAAGATCTTCTGGTTCTCCGGCACGAAAAACGTGCGCTATGGCGCCGGCACCCGCTGGGCATACAAGTCGGTCCGCACCGCCGGTATGTGCACGAGCAGCTATTTCGGCACCGATCCCGCCAAGGGCGCGACCAAGACCTGCGAGGTGATGACGGCTGCCGCACCGGCACCAGCGCCCGCGCCCGCGCCAGCTCCTGCCCCGGCTCCTTCGCCCGCACCGGCACCCGCTCCTGCGCCAGCACCGGCCCCGGCCCCTGCACCCGCTCCTGCGCCGGCCCCTGCGCCAGCACCAGCGCCCGCTCCGGCACCAGCACCAGCACCAGCACCAGCTCCTTCGGGCACGGCCTGCGACACCGCCACCGGCCGCGTGCTGCAGGTGGGCCCCGGCAAGACGTACAGCGTGCCGAGTGCCGCCGCTGCAGTGGCGCAATCGGGCGACGTGATCAAGATCGCCGCTGGCGACTACCGCGGTGATGCCGCGACCTGGAAGGCCAGCAACATCACCATCTGCGGCGTGGGCGGCAAAGCCCGTCTGTTCGCCGATGGGAAAAACGTTCAGGGCAAGGGCCTGTGGGTGGTCTCCAGCCCCAACATCACGATCGATAACATCGAGTTCCGCAACGCCACCGTGCCCGACCAGAACGGCGCGGGCATCCGGGTGGAGCCCGGCGTCAACCTGACGGTGCGCAACAGCGGCTTCTTCGACAACGAGAACGGCATCCTGGCCGCAGCCGGCGCGACGACGATCACCATCGACCGTTCCGAGTTCGGGCGCAACGGCCGGGGCGATGGCTACACGCACAACATCTACGTGAACCAGATCAACCGCATCGCGGTGACCTCCAGCTACTTCCACGAGGCCAAGATCGGGCACAACTTCAAGAGCCGCGCGAAAGAGTCGGTGATCGAGAACAGTTACTTCATGGACGGCACCACCGGCACGTCGAGCTACCTGGCCGACTTCCCCAACGGCGGCAAGGTGGTTCTGAAGGGCAACATGTTCCACAAGGGCCCGAACGCGGACAACCCCAACGCCATTTCCTATGGCGCCGAGGGCCTGTCCAACCCGAGCAACACCTTTGAAGCCGTGCACAACACAGTGGTCATTACCCGTTCGGGCGGCGCCTTCCTGGCGATCGCCAACGGCACCAGCTCGGTCAAGCTCACGGCCAACCTGTTTGCCGGCACGGGCAGCCCCGCGCTGATCACTGGTGGCTATGCCGCTGGCAGCGCGGTGCAGTTGAACAACGTGACCTCGGTGGCCAGCAACATCCCCGGCGCGTCCAACATTGCCACCCCGAACTTCTGGCCCAACGCGACGCTGCAGTCCCTGATTGCCCTGTCGGTGGTGCCGGACGCCAGCTACACCCGCGATGCGCCAGCGCCCTACACACTGCGCGCGATCTCGGGCAGCCGCAAGGTCGGTGCGCTGCAGTCCGCTCCCTGATCCGGCTTTGCCCGGTTCAAAAGGCCCGCCTCGGCGGGCCTTTTTCATGCATCAAAGCGTATGAGCTGTTACGAGCAAGGCCCCAGCCAGCGCGGCTAGCCGGGCTCGGCGGTCGATCTCGGTTACATAAAACACGTTCTGTGGCAGGCCACCCGCCGCGAAGGGCGACACTGGCGGCCATCTTCCGGTCTTGGCGCGGGGCAGGGCGCTGAGCGGCGATACTCCTCCCCGCACCCTAGTCTTCGATGGATCCGGACTCCTTCATCAGAACGCGGACGATTGGCCTGCCTGGCCTGCGCCCGTTTTCCCATTCTGTTGCCTCATCTTGAACATCCAACTCACTCCGCAGCCGGGCATTGCTGCTCGCCGTCCCTCTTCTTCCCTCGTTCTTCCCTGTTTCGCGCTGTTGTTGGCGGTCACCCTGAGTGCTTGTGGCGGCGGGGGAGGTGGTGGTGACGGCGGTGGCTCGTCGGGGGGTGGTGGCTCATCGGGTGGCAGCCCCACGCCTTCGCCTTCGCCGCCCTTGTCGGCCGGCGCCGCGTGCAACACCGCAACGGGCCGGGTGCTTCAGGTGGGGCCGGGCCGGACCTATACCGTGCCCAGCGCGGCCGCTGCAGTGGCGCAGGCCGGTGACGTGATCAAGATCGACGGTGGCGACTACCGGGGCGACGTTGCCTCCTGGACCGTCAACAACCTGACCATCTGCGGCATGGGCACCCGCGCGCGCCTGTTCGCCAATGGCAACAACGCCCGGGGCAAGGGTTTGTGGGTGGTGTCGGGCGCGAACATCACCATCGACAACATCGAATTCCGCGACACCACGGTGCCCGACCGGAACGGCGCCGGCATCCGGGCCGAGCACACCGGTGACCTGCGCATCATCAACAGCGGTTTCTACGACAACGAGAACGGTATTCTGGCCAACGCCGGCTCGGCCACCATCACGATCGAGAGTTCCGAGTTCGCGCGCAATGGCCGGGGCGATGGCTACACGCACAACATCTACGTCAACCAGATTGACCGGTTGACGGTGAACTCCAGCTATTTCCACGAGGCCAGGGTCGGCCACAACCTCAAGAGCCGTGCGCGCGAATCGATCATCCAGAACAGCTACTTCATGGACGGCCCCACCGGCACCTCGAGCTACCTGGCCGATTTCCCGAATGGCGGGCGCGTTTACCTGCGGGGCAATTTGTTCCACAAAGGGCCTCTCGCAGAGAACAACAATGCGATCGCCTATGGCATGGAAGGCCTGTCGAATCCCAGCACCTCACTGGAACTCGTGCACAACACGGTGGCCATCACCCGTTCTGGCGGCGCCTACCTGTCTGTGGCCGGCGGCGCCTCGGTCACCCTTTCCGCCAACCTGTTTGCGGGCACCGGAAATCAGGCCCTTTTCGCCACCAGCTTCTCCAACGTGACGCAGTCGAACAACGTGAACTCGGTGGCCGCCAACCTGGCGGGCGCGACCAACATCAGCAGCCCGAACTTCTGGCCCAATGCGGCGCTGCAGGCGCTGATTGCGCTGCCCGGCGTGCCGGATCCGACCTACACGCGCGATGCGCCCACGCCTTACGCCTCCCGGGCGATCTCGGGCAGCCGCAAGGCCGGCGCCCTGCAGGCCGCGCCCTGAGGCGGTGGCGCCCAAGGCGCTGCGGGTGAACGACAATGCGTTCACCCATTGACTCTCCCAACCCGCAGCGCGCACCAGCGTGCGGCGGGTTTTCTTCATGTCCGATGCCTCCTCTCCCATCTGGTCGTCTTGCGGCCACGAGTTGCTCGCGCGCAATCCACGCGGCTGGCTGACCCCCACCGACGGCTACTGGCGGCTCTGGCTCCAGCGCCCGGAGCTCGCGCTGGTCGAAGAGTCCTGTGCCGCCGAGCGCGCGCTGCACGCCGCCTTGATGGCCCGGCCCACGCGCGCGGTCGCGCCGGCCGAACTCGACGCCTTTGAGGACGAGGACGCACGCGCCAACCACCAATTGTTCCTGGGGTTCCGCGATGCGGTGATCGCCGCCGGCTCGCTTGAAGCCGCCTACGCGGGCTTCTTCCAGACCGGCGCCGTCCAGGTCCCGCCGCTGTTCCTCGACCTGGTGGTGCAGGCCCTGGTTTGCCATCTGCTTGAAGACGAGCCCGACGCCTGGGCCTGGCGCGCGGCCGAAATGCTGTTTCGCCGCCAGCGCGTGAGCGTGCAGGACGGCCGCGTGCTCAGCGGCGACAGCGAGGTGCTGGACCTGCTCAATGAAACCGGTGGCCTGGGTGAGGTGGGGCGCCTGCTGGTGCAGGGCGGTGCGGCACTGCCCGCGACGCAGATCGAGGTGCTGGGCGATGACAACGCGCCGCGTTACCTGCGCAGCCGCGCCGGGCCGGGCCGCTTCAATTTCGTGCTCGACCTCACGCATGAAATCCAGAACGAATTGCCGCACGGGCTCACGCTCACCATGGCGCGTTCCCGGTCGGGCCTGAAGGCGTTGGCCTCGGTGTTGGAGAAGTGGGTGCGCCACTTTCACGGCGTGGCCGTGAAGATCCAGCCCGAGGCACGGGTGGAAGACCCGTCGTGGCGCTGGCATGTGGGCCTGGATGCGGCCTCGACCGCGCTGCTCAATGACCTGTATCTTGGGCACGAGGTGGACCCCGAGCGCCAGCGCCACCTGGTCAGCCTGTTCCGGCTGACCTTCGCCGACCCCATGGACATGCGCGCCGACGTGCGCGGCAAGCCGGTCTACCTGGGCCTGGCCATGGGGCCCGACGGCCTGCTCAAGCTCAAGCCGCAAAATCTGCTGCTGAACCTCCCGCTGGCCCGCCCGGTGTGAACCCCAGGCCCGGATCGGGTCTGATCACATGTTGCGGCGGTACTGCCCGCCCACCTCGAACAGCGCACTGGTGATCTGGCCGAGCGAGCACACGCGCACCGCGTCCATCAGCACCTCGAACACGTTGCCGTTCTCGATCACGGCCTGACGCAGGCGCTGCAGCATGGCGGGCGACTCATGGGCGTGGCTCGCGTGGAAGTCCGCCAGGCGCTTGAGCTGGTTCTGCTTCTCGTCGTCGGTCGAGCGCGCGAGTTCCAGCGTCTCGGGCGTGAGGTCGCCGTGCGGGTTGCGGAAGGTGTTCACGCCAACGATGGGGTATTCGCCCGTGTGCTTGAGCATCTCGTAGTGCATGGACTCGTCCTGGATCTTGCCGCGCTGGTAGCCGGTCTCCATCGCGCCGAGCACACCACCGCGTTCGGCGATCTTCTCGAACTCCTGCAGCACGGCCTCTTCGACCAGCTCGGTGAGCTCGTCGATGATGAAGGCACCCTGGTTGGGGTTCTCGTTCTTGGCCAGGCCCCACTCGCGGTTGATGATGAGCTGGATCGCCATGGCGCGGCGCACCGAGTCTTCGGTCGGCGTGGTGATGGCCTCATCGAACGCGTTGGTGTGCAGGCTGTTGCAGTTGTCGTAAATCGCGATAAGTGCCTGCAGCGTGGTGCGGATGTCGTTGAACTGGATCTCCTGCGCGTGCAGCGAACGGCCGCTGGTCTGCACGTGGTATTTCAACTTCTGGCTGCGCTCGTTCGCGCCGTAGCGGTCGCGCATCGAGGTGGCCCAGATGCGCCGCGCCACGCGGCCTAGCACGGTGTACTCCGGGTCCATGCCATTGCTGAAGAAGAAGCTCAGGTTGGGCGCGAAGTCGTCGATGTGCATGCCGCGCGCCAGGTACGCTTCCACGAAGGTGAACCCGTTGGAGAGCGTGAAGGCCAACTGGCTGATCGGGTTGGCGCCGGCTTCGGCAATGTGGTATCCGCTGATGGACACCGAGTAGAAGTTGCGCACGTCGTGGTGCACGAAGTACTCGGCGATGTCGCCCATCACCTTCAACGAGAACTCGGTCGAGAAGATGCAGGTGTTCTGGCCCTGGTCTTCTTTCAGGATGTCGGCCTGCACCGTGCCGCGCACATTCGCCAGCACCCATTCGCGGATCTTGGCGGCCTCGGTGGCGGTGGGCTGCCGGCCGTTTTCGGCTTCAAACTTCTCCAGGTTCTGGTCGATCGCGGTGTTCATGAACATCGCGAGGATGCTGGGCGCCGGACCGTTGATGGTCATGGAGACCGAGGTGGCCGGGTGGCAGAGGTCGAAGCCACCGTAGAGCACCTTCATGTCGTCCAGCGTGGCAATGCTCACGCCCGAGTTGCCCACCTTGCCGTAGATGTCGGGGCGCGGGTCGGGGTCGTTGCCGTAGAGCGTGACCGAATCGAACGCGGTGGACAGGCGCTTGGCCGCCATGCCTTCGGACAGCAGCTTGAAGCGTCGGTTGGTGCGGAAGGCGTCGCCTTCGCCCGCGAACATGCGCGTGGGGTCCTCGCCCTCGCGCTTGAAAGCGAAGGTGCCTGCCGTGTAAGGAAAGCTGCCGGGCACGTTGTCCAGCATCAGCCACTTCAGGATCTCGCCATGGTCTTCGTACTTCGGCAGTGCCACTTTGCGGATGGTGGTGCCCGAGAGGCTCTTCGTGGTGAGCGCGGTGCGGATTTCCTTGTCGCGGATCTTCACGACGTACTCGTCGCCAGCGTAGGCCTTCTGCATGTCGGGCCACTGAACGAGCAGCTTGCGTGCAGCAGGGTCCTGGTCGAGTTCGCGCAGCTGGGCGAGGTCGATCACGGCCTCGGCGGCGCGCGCGCGTTCGGGCTTGTCCTTGCGCAGCATGGCCGCGCTGGCGTTGAGCTGCTGGATCTCGCGCGCCAGGCGCGACTGCTCGATCGCCTTCTTCTTGTAACCGCGCACCGTGTCGCTGATCTCGGCCAGGTAACGCGTGCGCGCGGGCGGCACGATGGGGGTCTGGTTGGTGCTGTGCCGCACCTTCACGGCGGGCAGGCGGCCTTCGCGCAGCGGCAGGCCGAGCTCGCCCAGGCGAACCTTCAGGGCCTGGTAAAGCGCGGTCACGCCGTCGTCGTTGAAGCGCGCAGCCATGGTGCCGAACACCGGCATCTGGTCGGGTGGCGTGCTCCAGGCTTCCTGGTTGCGCTGCACCTGCTTGGCCACGTCGCGCAGGGCGTCGAGCGCGCCCTTGCGGTCGAACTTGTTGATGGCCACGAAGGCGGCGAAGTCCAGCATGTCGATCTTCTCGAGCTGGCTGGCGGCGCCGAATTCGGGCGTCATCACGTACATGGGCACGTCCACGTGCGGCACGATGGCCGCGTCGCCCTGGCCGATGCCCGAGGTCTCGACCACGATCAGGTCGAAGCCGGCGCACTTGCAGGCCGCGATCACGTCGGGCAGGGCGGCGCTGATCTCGCTGCCGAAGTCGCGCGTGGCGAGCGAGCGCATGAAAACACGTTGCCCCCACGCTCCGCCGCTCTGCGGGTCGCTGCCCCCCGAGGGGGCTGTTTTTCCTTGGGGCGGCCCGGCGGAAAAACCCGCGCTCGCCGTCCACGGCCCAATGGCGTTCATGCGGATGCGGTCACCCAGCAGTGCGCCACCGCTCTTGCGGCGCGAAGGGTCGATGGAGATCACGGCCACGCGCAGTTGGTCGTCCTGGTCCAGGCGCAGGCGGCGGATGAGTTCGTCGGTCAGCGAGGACTTGCCCGCGCCACCTGTGCCGGTGATGCCAAGCACCGGCACCTGCTTCGTTTTGGCCTGCTCGCGCAGGGCGGAGACGATGGCCGCGTCGGCGCTCCCGTTTTCCAGCACGGTGATGAGCTGGGCCAGTGCGCGCCAGTTCATCTCGCCCTGACCTTCAATGGCCGCCAGTGCCTTGGGCGCGTAGGGGCTCAGGTCGCGGTCGCAGCGCATCACCATCTCGCCGATCATCCCGGCCAGGCCCATCTTCTGGCCGTCTTCAGGGCTGTAGATGCGGGTCACGCCATAGTCTTGCAGCTCCCGGATCTCGGCCGGCACGATCACGCCACCGCCACCGCCGAACACCTGGATGTGTTCACCGCCCCGGCTCTTGAGCAGATCGACCATGTACTTGAAGTACTCCACGTGGCCGCCCTGATAAGAGCTGATGGCAATGCCTTGCGCGTCTTCCTGCAGTGCGGCGGTGACCACCTCGTCCACCGATCGGTTGTGGCCCAGGTGGATCACCTCGGCGCCCATGCCCTGCAAGATGCGCCGCATGATGTTGATGGCCGCATCGTGCCCGTCGAACAGGCTGGCGGCGGTGACGAAGCGCACCTTGTGCGTGGGGCGGTAGTTGGCCAGTGCCTGGTATTCGGCGGCGAGGTTGCTCATGGTGTCTCTCTCAGGGGGCGGATGGAGGAAAGCGTCACTCGATGCGCAGGCCGGCCAGCGCGGGCTTGGGCGGTGGGTAGCGCAGATCGAGGGCCTTGAGGGTGTCGCGCACGATGGTGGCGATCATCAGGTTGCGGTGGGTCTTGGAGTTGGCGGGGACCACGTTCCAGGGCGCCCAGGGGGTGCTGGTGCGAGCCAGCAGCGCTTCGTAGGCACGTTGGTAGTCGGTCCATTGCTTGCGCACGTCGAGGTCGCCCTCGCTGAATTTCCAGTGCTTGGTCGGGTCGTCAACGCGCTCCTGCAGGCGCACACGCTGCTCGTCGCTGCCGATGTGCAACATGAACTTCAGGATCACGGTGCCTGTCTCGGCGAGCAGGCGCTCGAAATCGTTGATGTGCGCGTAGCGCTGCGCGGTCTGGGCGGGCGTGATCCAGCGGTTGACCACAGGCACCAGCACGTCTTCGTAGTGGCTGCGGTTAAAGACCATGGTTTCACCGGCGCCCGGCATCCGCTGGTGGATGCGCCAGAGGTAGTCGTGGTCGCGTTCGGCTTCGGTCGGGGCCTTCCAGCCCACGGTGTGCACACCCAGCGGGCTGGTGCGCGAAAAAACGCCGCGCACCGTGCCGTCCTTGCCGGCGGTGTCGGTGCCCTGCAGCAACACCAGCAACTTGAAGCGGCGGTCTGCGTAGAACAGGTCCTGCAAACCGTCAAGCTCTTCAGCAATGGCTTGAACGGCGGCCTGATCGGCCGCCTTGTTGCCGCTGGAAAAGGGTTTGGCGTCGGGCTTGAGCTTCTTGAGCGAAACCTTGGCGGCTGAGGTGCCCTCGGCCACGGGCTTGATCTGCCAGTCGCGCCATGCCCCGTTCTTGCCCGCACGAATGGCCGCACGTGGAAAGGGCAGGGAGGCGTCGTTCAGGCGGGGCATGGGGTCTCCAGCTAGAGGGGCTTGGACACGATTCTTTGCGCATCCAGTCAATTGACGTTTACGTAAACGTCAATATTAACCCGTTTCGCCAAAAGAAGGGGCGCCGAAGCGCCCCTGGAGTGAGATCGGACCCTTCAGGATCACTTGTAAAGCAGCTGCGGCAGCCACAGGCCGATGCCGGGGAACATGTACAGCAGCACGATGGCCAGGATCTGGATGCCCATGAACGGCAGCATGCCCAGGAAAATCTGATTCAGCGTGACGTGCGGCGGGGCCACGCCCTTCAAGTAGAACGCCGCCATCGCCACCGGTGGGCTGAGGAAGGCGGTCTGCAGGTTCAAGGCCACCAGCAGGCCGAAGAACAGCGGGTCCACGTCGAAGTGGGCCAGCAGCGGGATGAAGATGGGCATGAAGATCACGATGATCTCGGTCCACTCCAGCGGCCAGCCCAGCAGGAAGATGATGATCTGGGTCATCACCAGGAACTCGATCTTGGTGAGTTCCATGCTGAGCACCCACTGCTCGACCAGGGCTTGCCCGCCCAGCAGCGCAAACGCGGCAGAGAAGATCGCCGAGCCCACGAACAGCCAGCACACCATGGCCGACGTTTTGGCCGTCAGGTACACCGACTCCTTGAGCACGGACATGTTGAGCCGCCGGTACGCGGCCGCCAGCAGCATGCCGCCCAGCGCGCCCATGGCCGCTGCTTCGGTGGGGGTGGCCAGGCCGAGCACGATGGAACCCAGCACGCTCAGGATCAGCAGCACCAGCGGGAAGAACGACGCCAGCAGCATCTTGAAGATCTCGAGCCGGGCGAAGCTCAGGAACAGGTAGAACAGGGTGACGAGCGAGCCCATGACGGCAAACACCACCCACCACCAGGTGGGCGCGGGTTGGGTGGTGGCTGCGGCCGCCTCGCCGCCTTCCATCGCCTGCGCCGCTGCGGCCGGTTGGTTCGCAGGTTCGGTAGCGGTCTTGTCGGCTTCTGCACCAGGGGGCGCTTGCACGCCGCCTGCGGCTTCGGGCACATCGGGGTCGGCCGGCGGCTCAGCCAGACCACCCGATTCGGCGGGTGGCTCAGCCAGACCGCCGGATGTTTCTGCGGGAGGCTCGGCCAGGCCGCTGTCTTGTGAGGCGCTGGAGCGCGACGCGCCGATCTCCTCGATCTCGTACACCTCCGCAGCGGTCACCGTGGTGACGGCCTGGTAGCTCGGGATCATTATCGCGGCGAAGATCAGCGCAGGCAACGCAGCCATGCCGATCTGCTTGAGCAGGTGCGACAGGGGCACGTCGGCATTGCGCCGGCCTTTGAGCAGGCCCACCACCGCGTGCATGGTCGGGTCGTTGGTCAAGCGCTGCGTCAGTGGCGGCAGCGTGACCCGGCGCTCTTCGGCGCTCAGCGGCGGCGCCCATTGCGGCTTGAGTTTGGCGACGATGATCACGTACACGATGTACAAGGACGCCAGCATCAGGCCGGGGAAGAAAGCCCCGGCGTACAGCTGGACCACCGACACACCGGCGGTGGCGCCATAGACGATCAACAGCACCGAGGGTGGGATCAGGATCCCCAGGCAACCGCCCGCTGTGATGGCGCCTGCCGCCAGCGGCACGCTGTATCCGGCGCGCAACATGGCCGGCAGGGCAAGCAGACCCATCAAAGTCACCACCGCTCCGACGATGCCAGTGGCCGTGGCGAAGATGGTGCAAGTCACCAGCGTGGCCACCGCCAGAGCGCCCGGTAGCCGGGCCATGGCCAGGTGCATGCTCTTGAACAGCGACTCGATCAGGTTGGCGCGCTCGACCAGGTAGCCCATGAAGACGAACAGCGGGATGGCGATGAGCACATCGTTGGCCATGGTCTTGTAGGCCGACTGCACCATCAGGTCCAGCGTGCGGGTCACGTCCCGTTCGTAGGCCAGCCAGGTGAACAGCATGCCCATGCCCATGAGCGTGAAGGCGGTGGGAAAACCCAGCATGATCGCCACCACCACCAGCGAGAGCATCAACAGGCCGAGGTGGCCTTGGGTGATGGTTTCGGCGCGCAGCAGCACCACGGCTGCCAGCAGCACGACCAGCGCCATGAAACTGAGACCGAACCAGAGTTCCTTGCGGAGCTTCATTTGTTTTTCTCCTGGGCGACGACCACCGAGTCGAGTGCGGCGATGTCCTCGTCCTTGACATTGACCATTTCCTTGAGCTTTTCGACGTCGACTTCCTGCACGTCGTCTTCACGCGCCGGCCAGGCGCCGGTCTGGATGCACTGGATGCAGCGCACGATCTCCACCAGGCCCTGCAGGAGCAAGGTGATACCGGCCAGAGGGATCACATACTTGAAGGGGTACAGCGGCAAGGGGTCGGCCGAGAAGGTCTGTTCGCGGATCGCGAGCGATTCACCCGCGTAGATCCAGCCGGCCCAGGTCAGCGCGATGATGCCGGGCAGGAAGAACACGATGTAGAGCACGAGGTCCACGGTGGCCTGGGTTCGCGGCTGAAAGAAGCCATAGAGCACGTCGCCCCGGACGTGCCCATTCTTGGACAGGGTGTAGGCGCCAGCAGTCATGAACATGGTGCCGTACAACATGATCTGGGCATCCAGCACCCAGGCGTGGGGTTCGTTGAGCACATAGCGCGAAAACACCTCCCAGCTGATCAGCAGCGTGAGCAGGAGGGCGCACCAGGCGAAGACCTTGCCGATCAGCGTGGACAGCCGATCAATGGTCCACAAGATGGATTGCATCGTCATTCCTCAGCCGGCGCGGTGAAACGGGCAAAAAAAGAGGGGCATTGCGCCGGCGCCATGCCCCTCGCCCCGGACTTTCGGGTTTCTCAGCTCTTCTTGGCGAAGTAGTGGTTGAAGGCCATCTTGAAATCGACCGTGTAGTCGTTCTGCCACTGGCCGGCGCGCTGCGCAAAGGCCTTCTGCGAATCGAGCACCTTCTTGAACAAGGGGTTCTCGCCGGCCTTCTTGGCGATGGTCTTGTCCCACGAAGCCAGCTGTGCGCGCAGGATCGGGTCGGGTGTCTTGTAGAACTTGACGCCGCCCTTCTTCAGCGCCTCATAGTCCTGCGAGTTGCGGTCGATGGCCTTCCAGCTCATGTCGGCGCTGGACGCTTCCGATGCGTACTCGATGATGGACTTGAGTTCGGCGGGCAGGGCGTTGAGCTTGGTCTTGTTGAACAGGATCTCGAACTGTTCGCCCGACTGGTGGAAGCTCTGCAGCATGCAGTTCTTGGCCACGTCGGGGAAGCCCAGCACGCGGTCGCTCGAGGCGTTGTTGAACTCGGCCGCGTCGATCAGGCCACGGTCCAGCGCCGGCACGATCTCACCACCCGGCAGCGGGTTGACGGCCGTGCCCATGTCGGTGAACACGTCCACCGCCAGGCCCACGGTACGGAACTTCAGGCCCTTCATGTCGGCCACCTTGGACACCGGCTTCTTGAACCAGCCCAGCGGCTGGCAGGGCATGGGGCCGTACAGATAGGAGACCACATCGAGGTTCAGGCTCTTGTAGATTTCTTCCATCAGCGCCTTGCCGCCACCGTACTTGTGCCAGGCGAGCACCATGTTGGCGTCCATGCCATAGCCCGGGCCGGAACCCCACAGGGCCAGTGCGGAATTCTTGCCATACCAGTAGGCGACCACGCCGTGGCCGCCGTCCAGCGTGCCCTTGGCCACCGCGTCCAACAGTTGGAAGGCCGGCACGACCGAGCCCGCTGGCAACACTTCGATCTTCAGGCGGCCGCCGGCCATGTCATTGACCTTCTTGGCGAAGTCGCCCGCGTACTCGTGGAAGATGTCCTTGGCCGGCCAGGTGCTCTGGAAGCGCAGCGTGGTCGTCTGCGCGGTGGCGATCATGGGAACGGACATGGCGCCAGCCGCAACGGCCGCGCCTTTGAGCATGCCTCGGCGCGAAGTGACGGTCTTCTTGTCAGTCATCTGTTGTCTCCAGTCGGGTTGATGAGCCGCCGATGATGCGCCCAAGGTGCCACTGCCGTGCGCAGGGTTTTCACCGACCAGTTAATAGTTGAGCGGGCGCAAGCCCTTGTTTTTGGTGGTCCCGACACCCAAAGTGGGCGTGAAAATATCTTCACGCCGTGTTGAAAATTTGTTGATCCCTCGCTCATGCATGATGTTTGGCTCACGAGTTCCACCCCCGTTTTCAGATGAAACCGATCCAGCTGTTCGACCCCGCCTCCAGCACCTACACCTACGTGCTGTTCGATCAACTCAGCCGCGACGCGCTGCTCATCGACCCGGTGGACGAGCAGATCGACCGCGATCTCGCGACCCTGCGGGAGTACGGCTTGAAACTGGTCTGGACGGTGGAAACCCACGCCCATGCCGACCACATCACCAGCGCCGGCCGACTGGCCGAACTGGCCGGCGCCAAGACCGCCGCACCGCTGGGGTGCGGCATCGGCACCGCAGGCGTACAACTCCAGGATGGGGACACCCTGACGTTCGGCGGCGAGGTGCTCAAGGCCTTGCACACGCCAGGCCACACAGCGGGGAGCATGAGCTTTCTCTGGCGGGACCACGTGTTCACGGGCGATACCCTGCTCATCAATGGCTGTGGCCGAACCGACTTCCAGTCGGGCAGCGCCGAGGACCTGTACCGCAGCCTCACCCAGGTGCTGTTCGCCCTGCCCGACGGCACCATCGTCTGGCCTGGCCACGACTACCAGGGCCGCTCGTGCTCCAGCATCGGCCGCGAGAAAACCACCAACGCGCGGGTGGCGGGCAAGACCGAGGCCGAGTTCGTGGCCCTGATGAATTCGCTGAACCTGCCGCGCCCACGGCGCATCGACGAAGCCGTGCCGGCCAACCTCACGTCTGGCCTGCGGCACGATGTCGACGGCGCGTTGCAGATGCAGCCGCTGCCGGCTTCGGGCGCTCACGAAGGTACCTACGCTGGCGACGTGTCGCCCGAGCTGGCCTGGCGCTGGGTCCAGAGCGGAGAGGCGGTGATGGTGGACGTGCGCACCGACGCAGAGCGGGAATGGGTGGGTTTCGTGCCCGGCGCGGTGCCGGTGGCCTGGAAACAATGGCCTGGCATGGCGCTGAACCCGAGCTTTGACCAGCAGGTTCGGGAGGCGTCCGGCGGCAAGAAGCTGGTGCTGCTGTGCCGCAGCGGCGTGCGTTCCGTGGCTGCTGCCAAACGTGCCACCGAGTTGGGTCTGGAGGCCTACAACATCCTTGAAGGCTTTGAAGGCGATCCCAATGCAGACGCCCACCGGGGACGCAAGGGCGGTTGGCGCTTGCGCGAGCTGCCCTGGCGCCAAAACTGAGCCAGGGTCATCCCGGAGGGCAACGCCGCGTCACCGCCTGTCGGCAGGAAGAGCCGAAACTTGAGACGAAAGCCTCATAACCCCTGTCAAACCTGACAGGGGTCGTGTGATTTTTCACGGATTTCTTTTTTTAATGGGGTTTTCTATCCGCTAAGGGGAATCCCATGGAAACGCTGCTGGAACGCGCTCAAGACGCCGTCTTCAAGAACCCACCGCTGGCGGCCACGCTGGTTCAGCGGATGGACCGTGACTTCAAACCGCGCTGGGAAGGCAATTGGGGCGGCAAATTCGTGCTGCACGGTTCTTCGCCCGGCCCCAATGCGGTGCGCCTGGACGGCAACGACTACCTGGCCGTGACGGGTCACCCCAGCATCGTTGCGGCGCAGGTCGAAGCCATCACCAAGTCCAGCGAGTTCGTGGTGCAGTCGGGCGTCTTTCTCCTGCAACAGCACCCCACGCGCGCGCTCGAAATGGCGCTGGCGGGCTGGGTCGGCAAGGAAGACGCCTTCGTCTGTCAGTCCGGCTACTCGGCCAACGTTGGCCTGTTGCAGTCCATTGCGGATGCGAACACCCCCGTGTACCTGGACACCCAGGCCCACGCCTCCTTGTGGGAAGGCGCCCACGCCGCGCGCGCACCTGCCTTTGCGTTCCGACACAACGACGCAGCCCACCTGGACAAGATGATGGCCAAGAACGGCCCCGGGGTGGTGGTGGTGGACTCGGTCTACAGCACCACGGGCTCTGTGTGTCCGCTGGAAGCCATGATCGAAGTCGTGGAAAAGCACGGCAGCATGATCCTGGTCGACGAATCGCATTCCCTGGGCACGCACGGCCCCGGCGGCGCAGGCCTGTGCGCCGAACTCGGCCTGACGGACCGCGTGCACTTCATTTCCGCCAGCCTGGCCAAGTCGGTCGCGGGGCGTGCCGGCTTTTTCACGGCGCCAGCCAGCATGCGCTACTACATCCTGAGCTCAAGTTTCCCCAACATCTTCAGCTCCTGTCTGTTGCCCCATGAAATCGCCGGCCTGCGGGCCACGGTCGAGGTGCTGCAGAAGGCCGACGACGAGCGTGCCCGCCTCAAGGCCATCACCCGCCGGGTGCGCGACACGCTCGGCGGCCTGGGCTACTGGATCCACCAGGGCACCGAGCAGATCATTTCGCTGGAAGCCGGTACCGAGCCGGACACCATGCGGCTGCGCGACGAGTTGGAAAAGCGCGGCGTGTTCGGCGCCATCTTCTGCGCCCCTGCCACCAGCAGCAAGCGCGCGCTGGTGCGCCTCACGCTCAATGCGGCCCTCACGGAAGCCGAGCTGGAGCACCTGGAAGCGGTTGCGCGCGAGATCGCGCCGATCGTCAAACCCTGGGACTGGCCTTGTGCACGGCGTGCGCGTGTTCAGGCCGGCGCGCAGGAGGCCGTTGCGGCCTAAGTGTCGTGAACCTCGCGCCCGCCCCGGGCTTCCAGAAAGTGCCGGTAGGCATAGATGGGCTGGGGCAGATCGGCTCGGTCCAGGCTGAACAGGGCACCGGAGAGCACGCCGTCGTCCCCGACCGGAAAGGCCTGCGCGGTCCGCACCGGGCCCCGCAGGCCCATTTGCTGGTGCAGCTCCACGGCCGCCAGCCGTTGCCCGGCTTGCACGGCGCGCACGGCATCAAAGCCCAGCCCGGCTGAGCCTGCGAGTTCCGCCAGATCGGGCAG
>Ga0247738_10000132_pt1 | contig 33491 bp, 32 predicted proteins | sample UWRJL013104B2_FD_180936 | JGI IMG/M metagenome (GOLD analysis project Ga0247738, IMG submission 180936) | Plant litter microbial communities from Arlington Agricultural Research Station in Wisconsin, United States - UWRJ-L013-104B-2 | ecosystem: Environmental > Terrestrial > Plant litter >...
GAGACGCGAACGATCCCGACATTTTCCGGGCTGACGATGCGGCTGATGTGCAGGCCGTTATGATTGCCATAGCTCATGTCGCCGAGCGGAATGCCGTCGAAATTGAAGCCGAGCTGGCTCTGGCTGAAGCTGCGGATGGTGACGCGGGTCGACCACTCGTAATTGCCGAACGGGTCGGATGCCTGGACATTGACGCTGGGCAGCTTCTCGATCGCCTTGATCGGGCTGGAGCCGGGCGTGAGCGTGCGAATGTCCTGCGCGGTGATTTCCTGAACCTGCCGGGTCTGGCCGGAACCGAAGATAACGATCTCTGCGGTTTCGGCACTGTTGGCCTCGGCGCCTACGTCGGCCGCGGGCGCCTGCGCCATGACGGGCGCTGCGATGAGCGCGCTGGAGGCAAGGAGGAAGGCTGTGATGCGTCGCATGATTGGGGCCCCTTTTCGTTGTGAGTGGGGGGCGCCTAGATCGTGGATGTTGCGCTGCAATGTAGATTGGGAGACGGATTTCCGTCAGTATGATGACGGTACAATGACTTTTGCTTCAGTTCCGTGGAGGCTCGCGCCAAGTCGCCGGAATTGCGTGGAGTTCCCGCTCAGTCGGGTGATGCATCTTTGTCATGGTGCAGCAGCGAAACGAGCACGACGCTGATAATCATCAACAGATACCAGCTCCCCAGCTTCGCAATGGGCACAAGATGCCAGCCGCCGCGCTGGTTGGGGTAGCGCCATGCCTGCGCATAAGTGCCGATATTCTCGGCGAACCAGATGAACAGCGAAACCAGCAGGAAACCGAGCAGCACCGGCATCCAGCGCTCGGTGCGGAACGGCGTATAATGGAAGCGGGCGCGCCAGAAGAGCAACGCAGTTGCAACGAACAGACCGATGCGCATGTCCGGCAGCCAGTGATGCGCGAAGAAGTTCACATAGATCGCCGCCGCCAGCACCGCCGCTGTCCAGAGCGGCGGATAGGGATCGAGCCTGATGTCGAAGATGCGCCAGATGCGCGCGATATAGCTGCCGACCGCTGCATACATGAAGCCGGAGAAGAGCGGGACCGCGCCGATATGAAGCACGCCGCCCTCGGGATATTCCCACGAGCCTGCGCTGGTCTTGAACAATTCCATCACCGTGCCGACGACATGGAAGATCGCGATCACCTTGGCCTCGCGCCAGCTTTCGAGGCGGAAGAGCAACATGCCGGCCTGTATGGCAAGCGCACTTAACGTCAGGAAATCATAGCGGGCGAGCGGCGCATTGCGCGGATAGAAAGCATGCGTGCCGAGCAGCAGCGTCAGCATCAGCGCGCCGAAGAGACAGGCCCAGCCCTGTTTGAAGCCGAAGAGCAAGAACTCATAGGCCCAGCTTTGCGGGCCCGGTGCCGGCTCGATGCGCTCCAGTCGCGCACGGATGCGAGCGAAGCGCGTGGCGCCATCGAAAGGCGCGCCGGGCGGATCTGGATCGTGCGGCATCACTACCGACAGGGGTAGGGCGCATCCTCACCGTCGGCAAGCGATTGGGGCAGGCGGCCCCTCGTGAACATCGCCCCAATGATGACCATTCTAACTTTTTCAATTGCAATTTAACCAAGTTCCGCTCTGTTGTGCGCGGCAACAGGATTTATGCTGCGTTCGCGAGGGGTTGGGGTGACGAAATTGGATCGGATCGGCGAGTCCAACAGCGATTATGAGGGCAATCGCGCCCTTGCTGATCTTGGTGAGCGCAGCGGCGATATGGCGCTGCAGTGCAGTGATGCCGCCGGCTTCATCAACACGCTCAACCAGCGCATCCAGCAGGGTGCAAAGCGGCTTGTCGAGTTGCAGGACTCGATGGCGCAGCTCGCCGCTAATCAGGCCGAGAGCAATGCCGCAGACAGCGCGCTCCAGCGCACCGCCTCGCAGGCCCAGACCGTCATTGCGCAAGGCAATGAAATCATGGCCGCCAGCCTCGACGATTTCTCCAATCTCGTCGCCTATGTGACCGGGCTGGAGGAGAAGCTGCACGTCTTCCTCGACATTATCGGCACGGTCGGCACCATTTCCGATGAACTCGGCGCGATTGCCCGCCAGACGCGCATGCTCGGCATCAATGCAGCAGTCGAAGCCGCGCGCGGCGGCGAAGCAACCAAGGGCTTTGCCGTGGTCGCCGACGAAATCCGGCATCTGGCCAATCGCGCGACCGATTCCACGGCGTCAGTCTCCGAGCAACTCGGCGAGCTGAACCTGAGCGCGCGCGAGCTGATCTCCGGCGTCGCGGCCAGCATCACCATGGGTCGCGAGACCGGCGGCCATATCGACAAGCTGCGCGATGCCATCGGGCAGGTCTCCGTTCTGGTGACCGAGTTTCGGCAATGTTCCAACGCCATTGCCCAATGCAATGACGAAGGCGCGCGCAAGGTGGCCGTGCTCAGCGAGGGCTTCACGCAATTCTGCGTCGACGCCAGCAAGAATGCTCGTGAGGCGCAGACGGCTCATGACCGCATCGACCGGCTGGAGAGCCAGGCCAATGGCATGCTCAACCGCATCGCGCATCAGGCCGTGGCGACGCGCAATTCGCCGTTCATCGATCTCGCGCTTCAGGGCGCGGCGCAGGTCTCGGCCCTCGTTGCACAGGCTCTGAAGGACGGCGCGCTAAGCCAGGGCGACCTGTTCGACACCGATTATCAGCCGATCGCGGGTACCGATCCTGTCCAGTATATGACGCGGCTGGTGCCCTTTGCCGATACGGCGATGCGCCCGATGTTCGACGCGCATAGTGCATGGGACAAGGCGATTGTTGGCTGCTGTCTCGTCGACATGAACGGCTTTCTCCCGACACATATCAGCGAGCGCAGTCAGGGCCAGCAGCCGGGTAAGCGCGCATGGAATGTCGAATTCTGCCGCAACCGGCAAATCTTCATGGACGGCCAGACCCGCCACGCGCTCGACAATGACGGTGACTATTTCCTCTACACCTATCGTCAGGATCTGGGCGAGGGGCGCTATCGGGCGCTACGCAGCGTCCTCGTGCCGATGCACTTCGCCGGGCGCCGCTGGGGACTTTATGAGCTGGGCTATCTGATCTGAACCACGCCGTTCTCCCGCGAAAGCAGGAGTCCAGGGCTGCAAGGCGACTCTGCGCCAGCCCCATTGACGATGCCTCTACAAACCGAGCCTCAATGCTCCCGGCGGATATCCGCGCGGGCTTCGAGCAAGTCCCACATGCCGTTATGCTGGCCGAGAAGCTGGCTCGCCCCGAATGTCATGGCGCGCGAGATCCTGTCCGGTTCGGGCAATGAGCCCAACAGGTCGAGCGTATCGGCGCGGCTGGGCAGGCGGCGGGTCGGGGGCTCGATGCCCAGACGCATGGCACCGGCATCGAGAATGGCGCGGATCGCGTCCCACTCCAGCACCATGGTCACGGCAGTCCCCAGCGCGCAGCCCCGTCGGTCCGACTGGGCCAGCATTTCGATGGCGTGGCGCTGCTGCGCAATGAGGGTGCTGGTCTCGTGATGTCCAGCCGTGCTTGGCAGCGGCCCCACCGCGACGCACAGGCGGCCCAGATATTCCCGCTCGATGGCGAAGGATTCCAGCGACTGGAGCAGCCATGCCCGTGCGGCGACTTCCACTGTGCGCGATGCGGCATGATCGATGAGACCCGGCACCTGGCCGTGGAGCAACGTCACGAGATGGACGAAGTCGGCAAAGTCGACGAGATCCCGCACGAAGGACTGGCGGTCGCCCATGACGACCGGACCGCAATAAGCGTGCGCGGCGGTGCCTTCGCCGGCGATCAGCTCGACAAAGAGATTAGTAATATCCGACGAAGCGGAGGTGCGGGACAAACTGTCCATCATAAACCTTCAGCAATCTCCGACCGTTTCCGATCGAAGTCGTCCCCACAGCCGGGATGCCACGGCGCGGTTAAGAAGGCATTGATGAAGAGCAGATTCAGGCGCAATTTTCGCCGGAAAACTGGCCTTTTTTGGGACTTCGGGATGAAGCGTGTTCCGGATGCGTCCGGTCGATGACGCCGCGACGCCGCAGGTCGGGTCTGCACAGGGCGGGGGGCCGGCGGGAAGAAGGTACGGGGGGCGGCATGGGGCACGGATGACGCAGGGTTAAGCGCCTTGCCTCGTCTCGCCATGCGCCTCTATCAGGCGAAAGTGACGCAATGCTGCGGTGCACCGTGGAAGGATTTCAATGACTCAGGCTCGTTCCGGCTCGCGACCGCGCGTGGTCGTCCTGCACGAATCGACGCGGCCTGACTGGCATTGGATCACGCATCATATGCCCGAGGTCGATTGGGAGCTGGTCCATGCGCCGACATCGCGTGGCAAGATCTCCGACCGGATCGGGACTCTCGCGGCCGCAATGCGCGCTGCCTGGGCGGCGCGACGCGGCGCGCTGGTCGTATCGCTCGGTCCGGGCGTGGGCTCTGCGCTCGAGATTGCGCGTCGGCTGCTGCGGGTGCGCACGCCCCATGTCACCTATTTCCTGAACTTTACCGATCTGCCGCGCGGCGCCTCGCTTGCCCGCTTCTCGCTCACCTACCGCACGATCGATCATCTCGTCGTCTCCGCCACGGCAGAGCGGCAAATCTATGCCGAGCATTTTGGGCTGGACCCGCGCCGGATCGATGTCGTGCTCTGGGGCGTCAATGCGCCGGAATGCGCGGATACCCTGCAGGACGGCGCGCCTTATGTCTGCGCGGTCGGCGGCAATGCGCGCGACTATGCCCTGCTCATGAAGGTCGCGGCGGCGCGCCCGCACATGCGCTTCGTCATCGTCGTGCGGCCGCAGAATCTGGCCGGGCTCGATGTGCCCCCCAATGTGGAGGTCCGCTCGAACATTCCATTCCCCGAGGCGATGGCCGTGGTGAAGGGCTCGCGGGCCATGGCGCTGCCGCTGGCGACGACCGAAACGCCCTGCGGCCATGTCACCATCGTCGCCGCCCAATATCTCGGCACGCCCATTGTCATCACCGACTCAAAGGGCGTCGACGATTATATCAAGCATGGCGAGACCGGGCTGGCCGTCGAGGCGGGCTCAGTCGAAGCCATGGGCGCGGCGATCGACCGCCTCTGGGACAATCCGGCAGAGGCGAGGCGGATTGCCGACGCGGCGCGGGCCTTCGTGGAAGCGGAATGCACCGAACTCAATTATGTGAAGCACTTGCGCGGGCTGCTCGCCCAGCAGGGTTGAGGCCCGGCGCTATTAGTCGGCAATCCGAAGCCCCAAAAGCGAAGGCCCCGCTTTCGCGAGGCCTTGCCATATTCTGAGTTGTCTCGCCGGATATTACTGATCGAGGAACGACCGCATTTTCCGTGAGCGGCTCGGGTGCTTGAGCTTGCGCAGCGCCTTCGCTTCGATCTGACGGATGCGCTCGCGCGTCACCGAGAACTGCTGGCCGACTTCTTCCAGCGTGTGATCGGTGTTCATGCCGATGCCGAAGCGCATGCGCAGCACGCGCTCTTCGCGCGGCGTGAGTGACGCCAGAACCCGCGTGACCGTCTCCTTGAGGTTCGCCTGAATGGCGGCATCCACCGGGATGATCGCATTCTTGTCCTCGATGAAGTCGCCCAGATGGCTGTCTTCCTCGTCGCCGATCGGCGTTTCGAGGCTGATTGGCTCCTTGGCGATCTTCATCACCTTGCGAACCTTCTCGAGCGGCATGCTGAGACGCTCGGCCATTTCCTCCGGCGTCGGCTCGCGGCCCTGCTCGTGGAGGAACTGACGGCTGGTGCGGACCAGCTTGTTGATCGTCTCGATCATGTGGACCGGAATGCGGATCGTGCGGGCCTGATCCGCGATCGAACGCGTGATCGCCTGCCTGATCCACCAGGTCGCATAGGTCGAGAACTTGTAGCCGCGGCGATATTCAAACTTATCGACCGCCTTCATCAGGCCGATATTGCCCTCCTGGATGAGATCCAGGAACTGAAGGCCGCGGTTGGTATACTTCTTGGCGATCGAGATCACGAGCCGGAGATTGGCTTCCACCATCTCCTTCTTCGCGATGCGGGCTTCGCGCTCGCCCTTCTGCACCATGTTCACGATGCGGCGGAACTCGGGCAGCGAGGTGCCGGTCGCCTGCGCGATTTCGCCCACTTCGGTGCGAATGCGGTCAACGGCCTCGGTCTCGGCCTGCGCAAATGCGGACCATTTCTTGTCGAGCTTGGAGACCTTGTCGAGCCAGCCATCGTCCAGCTCATGGCTGACATAATGATCCAGGAAGTCCTTGCGCGGCACCTTGTGGCGCTCGGCGAGGCGCAGCATCTGGCCGCCCAGCGTCGTGAGACGACGGTTGAACGCATAGAGCTGATCGACGAGATATTCGATCTTCTGCTGGTGGAACTGCACGCTCTCGACCTGTGCGGTCAGGTCTTCGCGCAGCTTGTGATAGCTGGCTTCGTCCTTCACCGGCAGATCGACGCCATTGCCAAGTGCGATGAGGCGCGCCTGCTGGATCTTGGTGAAGCGCGTGAACAGCTCGGTGATGAGCGCGAACTTCGCCAGCGCGTCGGGCTTGAGCAGCTCTTCCATGGCGGCGAGGGAGAGCGTGTTGTCTTCCTCGTCTTCCTCTTCCTGCCGCGCGGCGCGACGCTCGACGACATTGCCGTCCTCGTCTTCCTCGGTCTCGGGCTCTTCCTCGACCTCTTCTTCTTCCTTGAAGCTGGGGCCGGCGGTCTTCTCGCTGATTTCGCCGTCGTCTTCGGTGGCTTCGCCGTCTTCGGTCAGGCTCTCAGGCGCGGGATCCTTGGAGAGCATGGCATCGAGATCGAGAATCTCGCGCAGCTGCATCTCGCCATTGTTGAGCGCAGTCGACCACTGGATGATGGCGTTGAAGGTCGTCGGGCTTTCGCACAGGCCCAGGATCATGGTGTCGCGGCCGGCTTCGATGCGCTTGGCGATGGCGATTTCGCCCTCGCGGCTGAGCAGCTCGACGGCGCCCATCTCGCGCAGGTACATGCGCACCGGGTCGTCGGTGCGGTCGACCGTCTCGCGCTTCTTCTCGGCGACGTTGCCGTCATCTTCCTCGGTGCCGTTGTCGACCTGATCGACTTCGACGTCGTCCTTGTCTTCGCTGTCTTCGCCGCCTTCGTCATTCTCGACGATGTTGACGCCCATGTCGTTGAGCGCAGACATGACGTCCTCGATCTGCTCGGAGGACATCTGGTCCTGCGGCAGGGCGTTGTTCAGCTCGTCATAGGTGAGGTAGCCGCGCTTCTTGGCGCGCGCGATCAGCTTCTTGATCGAGGCTTCGTTCAGGTCGAGCAGGGGCGCATCGCCGCCTTCATCGCCGCCTTCGCCGCCACCGCTCGCGCTACCCGCTGCAGCCTTGTTCGCCTTGCTCGCCATGTAATGCCTTACTCCGTGCCGAAGCGTGCCCGCCGCTCCGGCTAAATGGTTCAATCGTCCTGGGGTTGCGCCAGTTCGGCCGCCCGTGCCGCCAAATCTGCCTTAAGCTTGCGCAACGACTGCTGACGGGCAAAAGCTGCCTCGTCGAGATCGTCCGCCATTGCCCTCGTTACCGCCGCCAGCTCCGCTTCGATTCGCGGCATTGCAACTATCACTGCGATCGCTTCTGCCAGGTCGCGCTGAGCGCGCCGTCTGTCCGCATCATCCCCCGTGATAGTGAAATGCAACGCATCAGCTCGGAGCAACCCCTTCGCCATATTATACACGTCACTATCGCCCAATATGGTAAGGAGGTGCTCTGTTTCAACCGTTTCTTCGCGGTCGGCCGCTTCTAACAGCGCATCGAGCAGCCGGGAGAGGCCGCCATCGGGCGGATCGAGCCCCGCCAGTGATTCGCGATGCACCAGAATCTCCGCAGGAAACCGCAGAAGACCGGCCAGAACGGCCCGCAAAAGCAACGTATCGGCACTGCTCGCGCTGACGGCGTGCGCATCGTCGGTCGCGGGTGGCGGGGGCGGGGTCCAGCGTCCGTTTTTCATCGCACCACGTCCGCCCTGCTGGCGCGGCTGGAATGGGCGGCGCTCCGGGCGGGCCGAGGGGCCGAAGAACAGCGCGTCATGCCGGTCGCGGAACTGGCGGGCATAATGGGCGCGGATGTCGCTATCGGCCACCTGATCGGACAGGGCCTTGAGGCGCTGCTTGAACCCTGCGCGCTCCTCCGGCGTGACCATGGGCGCGGCGGTTTCCTCGGTGCGCCAGAGCAGCTCCACCAGCGGAATGGCCGCCGCCAGCACATCCTCGAACGCTTTGACGCCTGACGCGCGGATGAGATCGTCCGGGTCTTGCCCAGCAGGCAGGATCGCGAAGGCAAGGCTGTGGCCCGGCTTGAGCAGCGGAAGTGCTCGATGCGCAGCACGCAGGGCTGCGCGCTGACCCGCACTGTCGCCATCGAAGCAGAGCACCGGCGTCTCGACCATCGTCCAGAGCTTCTCGATCTGCGCTTCGGTCAGCGCCGTGCCGAGCGGCGCCACGACTTCCGCGATGCCGGACTGGGCGATCATGATCGCGTCCATATAGCCCTCGACTACGACGATCCGGTTGGATTTGCGCGCGGCAGGGGCGGCCTTGTCGAGATTGTAGAGCGTACGGCCCTTGTCGAAGAGCGGGGTCTCGGGGGAGTTGAGATATTTGGGTTCGCCAGCGCCCAATATGCGCCCACCAAATGCAATCACGCGCCCGCGCTGGTCGCGGATCGGGATCATCAGCCGGCCGCGGAAGCGATCATAGCTCTCGCGCGAGCGCTTGCCGTCATCCTCCTCGGGCTGAATGAGCATGCCGGTCTCGACCAGCATTTCCTCTGGGAATGATTTGAGCGCTGTCTTGAGCCTGTTTCGGCTGTCGGGCGAGAAGCCGATGCCGAAAGCGGCCCGCGTTGCATCGGTAATGCCGCGCTTCTGGATATAGGTTCGTGCCTCCGAACCATCGAGACCCGCCAGTTGCTCCACGAACCAGTCCTGCGCCGCGCTGGTCACATCATGGAGCGACTGCGATTTCTCCGCCCGCTGCGCCGCGCGCGGATCGGCGGCAGGCACTTCCATCCCCGCGTTCGCCGCAAGCTCCTTGATCGCGTCCATGAACGGCAGACCCTGCTGGTCCGTCATCCATCGGATCGCGTCGCCATGCGCCCCGCAGCCGAAGCAGTGATAGAAGCCCTTGTCGTCGTTGATCGTGAAGCTGGGGGTCTTCTCGTTATGGAACGGGCAGCATGCCTTATGCTCGCGCCCGGCCTTGATGACCTTGATCGACTTGCCGATCAGCGTGGACAGCGAGGTGCGCGCGCGCAGTTCGTCCAGCCATTGCGGGGAGAGACTCATGCCGCATCATCCCCATGCGAGGACAGGCTGCCGGCAAATGTCGGGCAGATTCGATAGGGCAGGGCGACAGGAGCCATTTACCGCGCCCTATCATTGCGACTCGCGCGGCGGAAGGCGGCTCGTCGCCCCACCAAAAGAGCCCGCATTAAGTCGCGATCAGGCCGCCCGCGCGCGCAACCGGGCCCGTCCGCGCAATGCCGCGCCGGTCAGCGCGAAGCCGCCGATCATCAATGCCCAACTCGCCGGTTCAGGGATGGCGCTGCTGATGCTTGAGATGGTCAGCGTGACTTCACTGCCGGTCGCGCTATCGATCAGCGCAAAGATGCCCGGCATGAACATGGGTGTGATTTCCGGCCCCGCGTAGAGTTGCGGGCCTTCCAGCCCGAACAGGAAGTCGTCCGTGCCGGAGTCGAACGCGACCAGGCCCCCGCCGGCGTCGATATGATAGAAGCCCAGATCCCCAAATCCGGCGGTCGTACCGGGGAGCCCTGCCACGCCATTCACGACGAAAAAATAGCCATCGGCAGACAGGTCAGGTGTTGGCGATGAGTCCAGCTGGAACTGGGCGTTAAGCCCGCCGGTCAACTCAAACAGGAGCGGGGCGGCCTCGATGGGTTCCGCCACGACACCAAACGCGGCCGCAAGGGCCGCCAGCGCTGTCAGCTTCATAACATTTCCCCACAAAATGTTCTGCCCGACAATGTCCTTTAACGTGCACCAGGGCACATGGAGCAGCTCTGCGGGGGCAACGCGTTGCGGCGGGAAAGGTTCCCGCCGCTGCGTCGATCAACCTGCGAGCGCGGCTTTCACCAGCCCGCTTGCCTTGCTCATGTCCAGCACGGTGCCGTGACGCTCCTTGAGCGTGGCCATCACCTTGCCCATGTCCTTGAGGCCCGTCGCGCCCAGCTCGACCTTGATTGCTTCGATCGCGGCGCTGGTCTCGGCTTCGCTCAGCTGGCTCGGCAGGAAGCTTTCGATCACTTCGATCTCGCTCTTCTCGAGCGCGGCGAGCTCCGGGCGATTGCCGGTCTCGTACATCGTGATCGATTCGCGGCGCTGCTTGACCATTTTCTGGAGCACCTCGACGACGATCTGGTCGTCCTCGGGCACCTGCGTTGCGGTGCGCAGCTCGATGTCGCGATCCTTGAGCTTGGCCGAAATCAGGCGGACAGCGGCCAGTCGCGCCTTGTCTCCGCCCTTCATGGCCTCGATCTGCGCAGCCTTTATCCTCTCGCGAATCATCTTGCGCGTCCCTTCAGTATCGACGTTGCCGGAAAGGACCATAGATAGTGCGGTTCGATCGATTTTAATAGATTGACCGTTCAGGTACGAAATCCTAGTTCACCGGCCGTTTAGCCCGCGCCTGATCGTGGGCTGTCAAAAGCCGAATTGAAGGAACAGCAAAGCCATGGCGAACGCCAAATACCCGACCGTGCCTAAAGGAGCGACGGGGGTATTGGTTCTCGGCGATGGCACCGTGATCTTCGGCCGTGGCTTCGGCGCGCAGGGCGCTGCGGTCGGCGAGCTGTGCTTCCACACAGCCATGACCGGCTATCAGGAGATCATGACGGACCCGAGCTTCGCCGGGCAGATCATCACCTTCACTTTCCCGCATATCGGCAATGTCGGCACCAATCCGGACGACCTCGAAGCGAGCGCGCCATTCGCGCTGGGCTGTGTCGTGCGTGAGGACGTGACGACGCCCAGCAATTTCCGCAATGTCGAGCCGTTCGATCAGTGGCTCAAGGAGCGCGGGCGCATCGGCATTTCCGGCGTGGATACGCGCGCACTGACCCGCCGCATCCGCATGGCCGGCGCGCCCAATGCCGTGATCGCCTATCATGCCGACGGCAAGTTCGACCTCAAGGCGCTGCATGAGCGCGCGCTGGCATGGCCGGGGCTGGAGGGCATGGACCTCGCCATCGAAGTCACGCAGCCGCAGCGCGAGTGGGACGACGGCGAATGGACGCTCGGCAAGGGCTATCATCTCCACGCCGCAACGCCCGACGCGCCGCATGTCGTGGCCATCGATTATGGCGCCAAGCATAATATCTTCCGCAATCTGGTTCAGGCCGGGGCGCGCGTCACAGTGTTGCCCGCCACGGCGACCTATGACGGCATCATGGCGCACAAGCCCGACGGCGTGTTCCTCTCCAACGGTCCGGGCGATCCGGCCGCGACTGGCGAATATGCCGTGCCCGTCATCAAGCAGCTGATCGACGAGGACATGCCGATCTTCGGCATCTGCCTTGGTCACCAGCTTCTCGGCCTCGCCGCGGGCGGCACGACCAGCAAGATGCATCAAGGCCATCGCGGCGCCAATCATCCGGTCAAGCGCCACGAGGACGGCTCGGTCGAGATCACCAGCATGAACCATGGCTTTGCGGTCGATGCCGCGAGCCTGCCGAGCAACGTGATCGAAACGCATGTCAGCCTGTTTGACGGCAGCAATTGCGGCATTGCCTTCACCGATCACCCGGTCTTCGGCGTGCAATATCATCCCGAGGCCAGCCCTGGCCCGCAGGACAGCTTCTATCTGTTCGATAAGTTCGTGGGTGGGCTCAAGTCATGAGCATCAAGCTGCCCAAGGTCGATGAGGCGCGCATGGCGGCCGAGTGGGAGGCCGACAAGGACATCCTGCGCCAGCTCGCCGCCAATGGCGACAAGGCCCTGCGTCCCCGCCCGGTCGATGTGAGCTTTCGCGGCGATGATGAGGGCTTCGAGAAGCTGCTCGTCATCGCCAGCCAATTCGGCTTCGTCGAGCTGGACCGCGAGACGGACGAGGAGGGGGATCAATATCTCTTCCTCGAATGCGAGCAGGCCGTCGACCCGGAGTCGATCAAGGCGCTCACCCGCAAATGCCTCCAGATCGAGATCATGTGCGGCGTCGAATATGACGGCTGGGGCTGCCAGGCAGCAGGCGGCACGGGTGCAGTGCATTGAGGGCGTGCACTACTGATTTTGCGGAACTATGTAACTCTGTTCGAGGGCAGCAAATTGCCGCAACTTAGGGGGCGCAAGTGAAGTTCATCTCTCAGGACGCGCTTAATGATGCGGTTTTATTTAAGCTTTTCATACATGCGCAAAAAACAGATAAGCGTTTGAATAAAGAAGAAATTGCGAAGATTTTTAAAATCGAGGTCAGTCCAAAAAGAACGGAATTGGCATTAGAAAATCTGGTAAGTCGTCAGTTTGTTTCCACGTACCTTAGTAATGGCAATTCTGCGATTACGGGTGAGGGTTATCGAGCTGTAGAAGAGCAACTCAAGAAGTCTAATTCCTTCATAAGTATGTATGCGGACAATGGCGACGAATGGCTGAGCAATCAGACCTTGTCGCGCTCTGATGTGCCAGCGTCGGATCGGTTGGTTTCTCGGTCCGACAATGAACCGGTGATCGATGAGATTGTGGAGGGTCTTGAAAAAATAAGCTCAGAGCTTTCCGTCAATAACGAAATCGGTGCGGTTCTGGGAGACGATAAGCAAGTCATTTCAAGTGAGGTTGAAGCCTCCCAGGTTTTGATAAAAGCCAATCGATTCCACCTTTCCAAGCTGTTCTCATTACTTGTTCCCGCGCTCCGTTTCCTAGGTGAGAAGTTTAGCGGCTCAGCTATCGGTGAAACAGCAAAACGTCTGATAAATCTAATTTTTGGTCTATAAAAAATGCCGAAGCGCACTGACATCTCCTCGATCCTCATCATCGGCGCAGGCCCGATCATCATCGGCCAGGCGTGCGAGTTCGATTATTCGGGCACGCAGGCCTGCAAGGCGCTGAAGGAAGAGGGCTACCGGATCATCCTGGTCAACTCGAACCCGGCCACGATCATGACCGATCCCGAGATGGCCGACGCCACTTATGTGGAGCCGGTGACGCCGGAGATCGTCGCCAAGATCATCGAGAAGGAGCGCCCCGACGCGATCCTGCCGACCATGGGCGGCCAGACCGCGCTGAACACCGCGCTGGCGCTGTTCAACGACGGCACGCTGGAGAAGTACGGCGTCAAGATGATCGGCGCGGATGCCGAGGCCATCGACAAGGCCGAGGACCGCATCAAGTTCCGCAACGCGATGGACAAGATCGGGCTTGAGAGCGCGCGCTCGCGCATCGCCCATACGCTGGAGGAAGCGCTCGAGGGGCTGGAATTTACCGGCCTGCCATCGATCATCCGGCCCAGCTTCACGATGGGCGGCACCGGCGGCGGCATTGCCTATAATCGCGAGGAATTTATCGACACGGTCCGCAAGGGCCTCGACGCCTCGCCGACCACCGAAGTGCTCATCGAAGAGTCGCTGATCGGCTGGAAGGAATATGAGATGGAAGTCGTCCGCGACCGCGCGGACAATTGCATCATCATCTGCTCGATCGAGAATGTGGACCCGATGGGCGTCCACACCGGAGACTCGATCACTGTCGCGCCAGCGCTGACGCTGACCGACAAGGAATATCAGATCATGCGCAACGCGAGCATCGCGGTGCTGCGTGAAATCGGTGTGGAAACAGGTGGTTCGAACGTCCAGTTCGCAGTCAATCCCAAGGATGGCCGCCTGATCGTCATCGAGATGAACCCGCGCGTTTCGCGTTCGTCTGCGCTGGCATCCAAGGCGACGGGCTTCCCCATCGCCAAGGTCGCGGCCAAGCTCGCCGTGGGTTACACGCTCGACGAGATCACCAACGACATTACCGGCGTGACCCCGGCCAGCTTCGAGCCGACCATCGATTATGTGGTCACGAAGATCCCGCGTTTTGCCTTCGAGAAGTTCAAGGGCGCCGAGCCGCTGCTGGGCACCGCGATGAAGTCGGTCGGCGAAGTCATGGCCATCGGCCGCAATATTCATGAGTCCATGCAAAAGGCCCTGCGCGGGCTGGAGACAGGGCTCTCCGGCTTCAATCAGGTCGATCATCTGGTCGGCGCGAGCAAGGACGAGATCATCGCCGCGCTCGCCACTGCGACGCCCGACCGTCTGCTGGTCGCGGCGCAGGCGCTGCGCGAAGGCCTCAGCGTCGCTGAAATCCACGCCGTCGCCGGGTTCGATCCGTGGTTCCTCCAGCGGATCGAGGAAATCGTCGCCGCCGAGCGCGGCGTGCTGGCCAATGGGCTACCGCGCGATGCCGAGGGCATGCGCCATCTCAAGGCCATGGGCTTTTCCGACAAGCGCCTTGCCTGGCTGGCGCTGCAAGGCGCGAACGTGCCTGCGGGCATGGAAAGCGCGATCCGGCGCGGCTCCGGCCTCATCCGCGAGGCAGTGAAGGCCATGACCGGCGGCATCACCGAGGACGAAGTGCGCGCGGCCCGTCACAAGCTGGGCGTGCGCCCGGTCTTCAAGCGGATCGACACCTGCGCGGCAGAGTTCGAGGCCAAGACGCCGTATATGTACTCGACCTACGAAGCGCCGACCTTCGGCGAGCCGGAAAACGAGGCCATGCCGTCCGACCGCAGGAAGGTCGTCATTCTCGGCGGCGGACCCAACCGGATCGGGCAGGGCATCGAGTTCGACTATTGCTGCTGCCATGCCTGCTTCGCGCTGGAAGAGGCCGGCTATGAGACGATCATGATCAACTGCAATCCCGAGACGGTGAGCACGGATTATGACACGTCCGACCGCCTCTATTTCGAGCCGTTGACGGCTGAGGACGTGCTGGAAATCCTGCATGTCGAGCAGTCGCGCGGGACCCTTGTGGGCGTTATCGTCCAGTTCGGCGGGCAAACTCCGCTCAAGCTGGCGCAGGCCCTCGAAGATGCCGGCATCCCGATCCTCGGCACATCGCCCGACGCCATCGATCTGGCCGAAGACCGCGAGCGCTTCGCCGCGCTCATCGAGAAGCTCGGCCTGCTCCAGCCCGCCAACGGCATTGCCCGCAGCCGCGAGGAGGCCATAGCGGTCGCCAATCGCATCGGCTATCCGGTGCTGATGCGGCCCAGCTATGTGCTGGGCGGTCGCGCGATGGAAATCGTCGACGGGCAGGCGCAGCTCGAGGAATATATCACGACCGCCGTGCAGGTCTCCGGCGACTCCCCGGTGCTGATCGACCAGTATCTGCGCGACGCGACTGAAGTCGATGTCGATGCGCTGTGCGACGGCAAGGATGTCGTCGTGGCAGGAGTGCTCCAGCATATCGAGGAAGCCGGCGTGCACTCCGGTGACAGCGCCTGCTCGCTGCCGCCCTACAGCCTGCCTGAGAGCATCATCGAGGAGATCGAGCGGCAGACCGAGGTTCTGGCCCATGCGCTCAGCGTGCGCGGCCTCATGAACATTCAGTTCGCTGTGAAGGACGGCCTGGTCTATCTCATCGAGGTCAATCCGCGAGCCAGCCGCACGGTGCCCTTCGTCGCCAAGGCCATCGGCACGCCTATCGCCAAGATCGCCGCGCGCGTCATGGCGGGCGAAATGCTCGCCGACCTGCCGAAGATCGACCGGCGCAAGATCAAGCATATGGCCGTCAAGGAAGCCGTCTTCCCGTTCAACCGCTTCCCCGGCGTGGACCCCGTCCTCAGCCCCGAGATGAAGTCGACCGGCGAAGTCATGGGCATCGACGCTGATTTCGCCACCGCCTTCGCCAAGGCACAGATCGGTGCGGGCACGATGTTGCCTGACAGCGGCACTGTGTTCATCTCGGTCAAGGATAGCGACAAGGCCGTCGTCCTGCCTGCCGCGCGCAAGATCAGCGCATTGGGCTTCAGCATCGTGGCGACCAGCGGCACGGCGCGCTTTCTCGAAGAGAATGGCATCCCGGTCGAGACCGTCAAGAAAGTGGCCGAGGGCCGCCCGCATATCGTGGACCGGATCATGGACGGCGATGTCGACCTGATCTTCAACACGACCGAGGGCTGGCAGTCGCTCAAGGACAGCAAAGCGATCCGAACAAGCGCTCTGCGGCTCAAGGTTGCGAGCTTCACAACGGCTGCGGGAAGCGTCGCTGCAGTGGACGCAATCGAGGCGTTACGTGCTCGTCCCCTTGAAGTCAGGTCGCTGCAATCCTATTATCGCTCGTCGCACGACTGAATCTTTCACAAACGAGACATCAGTTGCGGCCGGCGGATATAACCGTCGGCAAGGGAGTTCGCGTTTCGGAGCAGTCGCTCCGGCGTCTCGTCCAATCAAGGGCCGGATCCGCCGGATGCCTGTTTATTGGACGGAATAGAGAATTGGGGAGTCCAAATGGCGACCGTTGACAAGATGCCGATGCTGGAAATTGGGCATGTGAAGCTGAATGAGCAGCTGCGCGCGCTCAAAGCCGAGCGCCCTCTGATCGTTGAAGCGATCGAGGAAGCGCGCGCGCATGGCGATCTTTCGGAAAATGCCGAATATCATGCCGCGAAGGAACGTCAGGGTCAGGTCGAGGCGACGATTTCCGACCTCGAGGACAAGCTGTCCCGCGCGCAGGTTATCGATCCCAAGACGCTGTCCGGCGACAAGATCATTTTCGGCGCGACCATCACGCTGCGTGACGAGGACGAGAATCCGGTCAAGTATCAGCTCGTCGGTCAGGCCGAGGCAGACGCCAAGCTTGGCATGATCAGCTATAATTCGCCGCTTGGCCGTGCACTTATCGGCCGGCAGGTCGGCGATGAAGTGGAAGTGACCGTGCCTTCTGGCGACAAGTTCTACCTCGTCGAGAAGATCGAATTCATCTGATCTCCGCGCACGATCTCCCTTTGAAAAAGGCGAAATGGCGATGATCGTCCCGCGCGCCCGGACGACCGATGTCATATCGATCGTCACCTTCGCAACCTTCCTGCTCGCGACTGTCACGCGCGAGACGGATCGGATTGCGCTGTTCGCGGGCTTCATCCCGGCGCGGGTTCATGCCCTCGCCGCGGAAGGCATCGTCGTCGATGTGCCGTGGCTGCCGGTCTGGCTGACACCGCTTACGGCGACGCTGGTGCACGGCAGCTGGCTGCATGTCGGACTCAACCTCATGATCCTGATCTTCTGCGGGCGTCAGGTTGAGCATCTGCTCGGCACCGCGCGGCTGATCATTCTCTATGTGCTGGGGGCTTATGCCGCGGCGCTGGGGCACTGGCTTTCTGCGCCGGAGAGCATGGCCCCCATGATCGGCGCCAGCGGGGCCATCTCGGCGGTCATCGGTGCTTATGCACTCATCTACAGCCGCAGCGAGGTCAGGGCGATCGGGCCTATACCGGCGCAGGCCGTGCGCATCCTCTGGCTGGCCGCGGGCTGGACGGTGCTTCAGGTCATGATCGGTTTTGCCGGTCTGGGCATGGGCGGACCGGTGGGCAGCGTCGCCATCTGGGCGCATGTCGGGGGATTTATCGCCGGACTATTGCTCGCGCGTCCGTTGCTCAGTTCGCGCTTTCGCAGCCGCCGCCCGCACTGAGGCGAGGCGGCGCGCTGGGCAGTGACAGGGCAGGCTGGGCAGTGACGGGGAGGGGCTTAGCCCTCGATAACCTGTCCGGTCTCCGGATCGAGCAGGCGGTGCAGATGCACCACCACATAGCGCATCTCGGCATCGTCCACAGTCCGCTGCGCAGCGGAGCGCCATGCTGATTCCGCGCTGGCATAGTCGGGGAAGATGCCCACGAAATCGATCGCGTTCAGGTCGGCAAATTCAAGGCTGGTCGGATCTTTGACGCGTCCGCCCATGACGAGATGCAACAATTGGCTCAAAGCTGAGGCTCCTGTTCAGTTTTGCGGCCCGGACGCGCGCCCGGCGCCGGATTTGCTCCCGGCGCCGTCTTGCGCTTGGCCCCAGTGTGGCCGCGATGATCTTGAGCAATGCGCTATCAGCGGCGCGCGCGCTTGCCAAGGCAGCAGGCACGGGACAGCGCTGCGCTTCAGTCGCGCTCAGGCGCCTTCAGCTTGGCGGTTTTCGCGCCAACGCTGGAGCCAACGCCGGACAAGATCCCGCTCGTCGCAGCGGCTTTCACGGCATTGACCGCGAACCTGCCTGCCTTGCCGGCAATGCCTATGCGCGGCAGGAAGATGCCGATCACCGCGCCCGCAGCAGCAGCAGCAGCGACGGCAGCAATGGGATGTTCCTGAAACAGGCGATTCGTCTCGGCAGCAGCGCGCATCGATTTTTCGCGCGTGTCCTCGATCAATTCCTCGCCCTTTTCGCGCGTCGCAACCATGACTTCGCGGCCCTTGCGGCGTGCCTGGTCGATGCCGTCGCGGGCCTTCGCGCCAGCCTCAGCGCCGACTTCTAGGGCCTTTGCGCCCGCTTCTCGCGCCATTGCGCCGGCCTCGGCACCGACTTCGAGAGCCTTTGCACCAGCCTCGCGTGCCATGGCACCAGCTTCCGCGCCGACCTCACGCGCCTTTGCCCCAGCCTCGCGGGCTTTCGCCCCGGCCTCGCGCAGAACTGCCTTGGTCGTTGACTCGCCTGCGTTGGTGTCTTCGCTCATTTCATGCGTCTCCATAGCTGCCATCCGGTCCAGGCGATGCCCACGGCGCGTGCGCCATAGCGGCCCACCACGCGTGCCGGCGTCCAGAAAATCATAGCCAAAATGCCCACGCCCACTGCACCCGCAGCGACCGGCCAGTAGCGAAAGCGCTTCATCAGGTCGCGCCGTGCATTGCCGAGTTGCTCGCGCGCTTCTTCGATGGCGTCCTGCTTCAGCCGATCCGGCGTGACCCGGTGCAGGGCGCTCGTAACGGAATTGCCGAAGCGAAGGCGGGCAAGGTCGGCGCGTTCGCGCGCGCGCTGGATATCGCGCTCTTCAATATTGCTCATGGTTCGTCACCGCCCAGCAATTGCCGGAATGCCCGCCGTGCGAACAACCCGAATATGATCGCGATCGCGAAGGAGATGCTGATGACGATGAGGGTTGCGTAAAGCAGCCCCACATGAGGGGCGAGCGCGACAATCGCGGCGACGAGCAGCAACGACAGGCCGACCATCAGGCCGACCATCGCCACCAGCGCGAACGCGAAGCCTCGCTGGGCTATCCCCGCGAGACTGCGGCCCTTCAGCTTGGCCCAGGCAAGCTCCGCCTCGACCATGTCCCTGCCCGACGCGATGATCCTCTCGAAGCTCCCATGAATCGAATCGTCCGTTCGCGCAGCATCGCTTGCTGCTTCGGCGTGCAGCCCGTCTTGTGGACTGCCCCCGCCCGCCTGTTCATCATTCATCAGTGGCCAGCCTGTTCATGCGTTCGTATCGTCTCTTCGCCCGCTTTCAGGCCCCGTTTCAATGCGGCTTCAAGCGTCCTTGTCTGACCCCCGCATCATGCGCATCAGCACGAAGCCCACGATAGCCGCCGCGCCAATGGCCACGGCCGGGCTCTTGCGCACGAAGTTGCGTGCGTCGTCGGCGAGCTGGTCGATATCCTTGTCGTCGAGCGACTTGGCCGCGCCGGAGACAGCTTCTGCCGCCTTGCGCGCATAATCACCATATTGCGGGCCGAGCTTGGAATCGACCGTCTCGGCGGTATCCGCGATCAGCTTTGAAAGGCCATGCAGCGCTTCGCCCGTGGTATTCTTGGCGGAAGCTGCAGCATTGGTCGCAGCGCCCTTGGCCTGCGATGCAAATTCCTCGGCCTGGTCGCGCCAGCCGCCCTGTTCGGTCACAGCCGCTTTGACGGCAGCCACTTTCGCCGCGACCTTATCGGCCACTTTCGGTGCAGCCGTTTTCGCCTTGGTGGCGGCCGTCGCCAGCCCGTCCGCGCTCTTCTTAGTGGCCATTGCTGTTCCCTTTCCTGCGAGTGGAGCCCTCATGCTTTGATATAGCAGGGCTTGCGACCTTTTACAGGGCTGCGCGGCGGAATTTCGGTATGTTTCAACCGTGGTATCGCCGCTTCAGCCCCTCCATATGACAACATAACCTGTCGGGAGCCTGCTTGTTCCCGGCGCGGTTACAGACTTAGCTATGCAATTGCCATGTCGGGGCCGCCTCGCTAACGCCCGTGCAAATTCTGCAGCGCAGGGAGAACGCTAGATATGACCGAAATTCTCGACATTCACGCCCGCCAGATCCTCGACAGCCGGGGCAATCCGACCGTCGAAGTCGATGTGCTGCTGGAAGATGGCAGCTTCGGCCGCGCCGCCGTGCCTTCCGGCGCGTCGACAGGCGCTTATGAAGCGGTCGAGAAGCGCGATGGCGACAAGTCGGTCTATCTCGGCAAGGGCGTGCTGGGTGCAGTCGCATCGGTGAATGATGAGATTGCCGAGGCGGTCCGGGGACTGGATGCCGAAGATCAGGGCGATATCGACGCGGCGATGATCGAACTGGACGGCACCGAGAATAAATCGCGTCTGGGCGCCAATGCGATCCTGGGCGTCAGCCTTGCCGTCGCGAAGGCCGCGGCCGACGCGCGCGGCTTGCCGCTCTATCGCTATGTCGGCGGCGTGAGCGCGCATGTGCTCCCCGTGCCGATGATGAACATCATCAATGGCGGCGAACATGCCGACAATCCCATCAACTTCCAGGAATTCATGATCATGCCCGTGGGTGCGCGCAGCATCGCCCATGCCGTGCAGATCGGTTCGGAGATTTTCCACACGCTCAAGAAGGCCCTGCATGAAAAGGGCCTCGCGACCGGCGTTGGCGATGAAGGCGGTTTCGCGCCCAATATCGCGTCGACCCGCGATGCGCTCGACTTCATCATGCAGAGCATCGAGAAAGCGGGTTACAAGCCTGGCGAGAATGTCGTGCTCGCGCTCGATTGCGCCGCGACCGAGTTTTTCAAGAACGGCAAATATGAGATTTCGGGCGAGGGGCTTTCGCTCAGCCCGGTCGAGATGGCCGATTATCTTGCCGCACTCTGCGCCGATTATCCGATCCGTTCGATCGAGGATGGCATGAGCGAGGATGATTTCGAGGGCTGGAAGGCGCTGACCGCCAAGATCGGCAACAAGGTGCAGATCGTCGGCGACGACCTGTTCGTGACCAATCCCAAGCGCCTCAAGATGGGCATCGAGCAGGGCATGGCCAACTCGCTGCTGGTGAAGGTCAACCAGATCGGCACGCTGACCGAGACGCTGGCGGCCGTCGATATGGCGCACCGTGCGAAATATACCGCTGTCATGTCGCATCGCTCGGGCGAGACGGAGGACGCGACCATCGCCGATCTCGCCGTCGCGACGAACTGCGGGCAGATCAAGACCGGCAGCCTCGCGCGCTCGGACCGGCTCGCCAAGTACAACCAGCTCATCCGCATCGAGGAAGAGCTGGGTGACCGCGCGCATTATGCCGGAGCGGCGATCTTCAGCTGAAGCAATGGTGAGTACGCCGCCGGCCGGCGGTCGATATTGTAAAAAGTGGGGGTCTTCGATGCGCTATCCTGTCTTCCTCATCAATCTCGACCGCCAGCCGGGGCGGCTGCGCTTCATGACCGCACAGTTGGAAGGGTTGGGCATCGCGGCGACGCGCATCCCAGCCTTTAACGGCCGCGCGCCCGACGCTTTCGAGCGGTCCGCCGCTGCATCCTATGCGGCGCTCACCGGCGGTGAGATCGGCTGCTTCGAAAGCCATCGGGCGTTCTGGAAGGCTGTGATCGACGGCAATTATCCCGGCGCCATTGTGCTGGAAGACGATGTGCTGATCGCGTCCGATTTCGCAGATCTGGATTTCACGAGCCTGATCGAGGCGGGGTGCGACATCGTCAAGCTCGACGAGCAGATCGGCCGTACTGCTGCTTATGGTGCGCGAGAGATCAGCATCGGCGTCGGGCGATCGGCCAGCCGGATGCTTGGCGATGATCTGTGCACTGCGTGCTATTTCGTGACCCAGCGCGGCGCCCGTAAGCTGCTGGCGGCATCGAAGGATTATTTCGTGCCGGTCGATCATTTCATGTTCGAGCCGGATTCGAAGGCATTCTGGTCGCTCAAGGTCTGGAAGCTCCGGCCCGCCGCTGCCCAGCAATATCGCTCGCAATCGGCCGATGGCCCCGCAGTCATGGAAGACAGCATCTCCGCCAGCCGCAGTTCCGGGGTGGAGCAGGAGCGGGCGACGGGGACGGCGCGGGACGTTCTGGCCTGGCGCCTGCGCCGCTTGCTCCAACTGGACATACGCGCGATCCGCAAATGGCGACGCGAGCGCAAGCTCGCCGCCTTCGCCCGGAGGGAGCCGATCGAGCAACTCAGCATCCCGTTCCACACGGCGCAGACGGATCACATCCGCGCCGCAGAAGCGCTGCTGGCGCAGGAGTGAGCGCCCGCGCGCCGGCGCAGGGCGCGCTCATCGTCGCTGTGTGTGAATTCCGGTGCAGTTCTTCGCAATCCTGACTCGGTTCATCGCATGGAACCGATTATCCCCTTGCAAAGAGCGAATCGGCGTGATTCTTGGGATTGATGGCGCAACTCGTAAAACTTCGGCAATTATTCGGCTCTGCACTCTGGCCCGCAATGGCAATATTGTTGCTGCTGGTGTTCATGGGCTATGCCGTTTTCGGGCCGAGCGGCATCCTCGCCTGGGGCGATTATTCGCGCCAGCTTGCCCAGCGCAAGGTTGAGCTCGCGCAGATCAAGAAGCATGAGGCTGCGATTGCAAACCGTGTGAATCTGCTCGATCCGCGCCATGTCGATCCAGATCTGGCCGAAGAGACGGTGCGCAGGGAACTGGGCGTGATCCATCCGGACGAGGTGGTGCTGCCTCAGCAGTGAAAGCGACGGGCTATTAGCGCCTCACTGTGGCGCGCGCGTCTCGGCCCATCTCCAATCTCACACGGTCTCCGGTTTTCCCTACCGAATGTTGCATCGGGACGTTGCGCTTGCGCTCCGCCCGAGACTATAGCAATGGCCAAATTCCCGCATGAGAAGGACCTTCGCCCTTGGCTAAGCCAGCCTCCCGCCGTGCCGATTCGGCCCCCATGACGACTCCAGGCGCCGATCATAATCGCGAGCGCCCTGTTGATCCGCAGCCTTATCCGGCGAGCCGCGACGAATTGCTCGAATTCTATCGCCAGATGACGCTCATCCGCCGCTTCGAGGAGCGTGCCGGCCAGCTTTATGGTCTCGGCCTTATCGGCGGCTTCTGCCATCTCTATATCGGCCAGGAAGCGGTCGCAGTCGGCATCCAGTCGGCGTTGACGCCCGGCAAGGACAGCGTGATCACGGGCTATCGCGATCATGGCCACATGCTCGCTTATGGCATCGACCCCAAGATCATCATGGCCGAGCTGACCGGCCGCGAAGCCGGCATTTCGCGCGGCAAGGGCGGCTCGATGCACATGTTCAGCGTCGAGCATAAGTTCTTCGGCGGCCACGGCATTGTCGGCGCGCAGGTTTCGCTCGGCACCGGTCTGGCCTTCGGTCACAAATATAGCGAAGATGGCGGCGTCTGCGTTGCCTATTTCGGCGACGGCGCATCGAACCAGGGCCAGGTCTATGAGAGCTTCAACATGGCCGAGCTGTGGAAGCTCCCGATCATCTATGTGATCGAGAACAACCAGTACGCCATGGGCACATCGGTCAACCGCTCGTCGGCCGAGGACCAGCTCTATCGCCGCGGCGAGAGCTTCCGCATTCCCGGCATCCAGGTGGACGGCATGGACGTGCAGGCCGTGCGCGGCGCGACCGAAGAGGCGCTGGCCTGGGTCAAGTCCGGCAAAGGCCCGATCCTGCTGGAAATGAAGACCTATCGCTATCGCGGCCACTCCATGTCCGACCCGGCGAAATATCGCTCGCGCGAGGAAGTGCAGTCCGTGCGCGACAAGAGCGATCCGATCGAGCATGTGAAGAAAGTGCTGATCGATGCGGGCCTGAGCGAGGACGAGCTCAAGGCTATCGACACGCAGATCCGCAAGATCGTGGCTGAGGCCGCTGACTTTGCCGAAAGCTCGCCTGAGCCGGATGCTGCTGAACTTTATACCGACGTGCTGGTGGAGCGTTACTGATGGGTCTCGAAATCAAGATGCCCGCTTTGTCTCCGACCATGGAGGAAGGCACGCTGGCCAAATGGCTGGTGAAAGAGGGCGATACCGTGAAATCCGGCGACATCATGGCCGAGATCGAGACCGACAAGGCGACGATGGAATTCGAAGCGGTCGATGAAGGCACGATCGAGAAGATCCTGATCGCCGAGGGTACCGACAATGTGAAGGTCGGCACGGTGATTGCCGTGCTGTCGTCCGAAGGCGAGGCGGTGGCGCCTGCTGCTGCACCTGTCGCCGAAGTGGCTCAGAAGGCCGCAGAATCCGAAGCTTCCGCGCCCAAGAAGGCCGAGAGCGGCACCAGCAATCTCGCAAGCAGCAAGTCCGCAACGGTCGCCGACCCCGCGATCCCCGCCGGCACCGCGATGGTCAAGACGACCGTGCGCGAGGCACTGCGCGACGCCATGGCCGAAGAGATGCGCAAGGATCCGCGCGTCTTCGTCATGGGCGAGGAAGTCGCCGAATATCAGGGCGCGTACAAAGTGACGCAGGGCCTGCTGGAAGAATTTGGCGAAAAGCGCGTCATCGATACGCCGATCACCGAAATGGGCTTTGCGGGCCTTGGCGCCGGCGCTGCGATGGGCGGCCTCAAGCCGGTCATCGAGTTCATGACCTTCAACTTCGCCATGCAGGCGATCGACCAGATCATCAACTCGGCGGCCAAGACCAACTATATGTCTGGCGGCCAGATGCGCTGCCCGATCGTGTTCCGCGGCCCCAATGGCGCGGCATCGCGCGTTGGTGCGCAGCATTCGCAGAACTATGGCCCGTGGTACGCCGCCGTGCCGGGCCTCATCGTGATCGCGCCTTATGACGCGGCCGATGCCAAGGGCCTGCTCAAAGCCGCGATCCGCACCGACGATCCGGTCGTGTTCCTCGAGAACGAGCTGATCTATGGCCGCAGCTTCGATGTACCGCAGATCGACGATTATATCCTGCCGATCGGCAAGGCGCGCATCATGCGTCCCGGCAAGGACGTCACGTTGGTGAGCTATTCGATTGGCGTCGGCCTCGCGCTGGATGCCGCCGAGACACTCGCGGCCGAGGGAATCGACGCGGAAGTCATCGATCTGCGCACGCTGCGCCCGCTCGATACCGCGACCGTTCTCGAGAGCCTCAAGAAGACCAACCGCCTCGTCGTGGTCGAAGAAGGCTGGCCGGTCTGCTCGATTGCGAGCGAGATCATGGCTGTCTGCATGGAGCAGGGCTTCGACGATCTCGATGCGCCGGTCCTGCGCGTCACCAATGAGGACGTGCCGCTGCCTTATGCCGCCAATCTGGAAAAGGCCGCGCTGATCGACGCCGCACGCGTGGTCGCGGCGGTGAAGAAGGTCACCTACAAGAGCTGAATGAGTTTTGCCCCTCCCCGCGATGAGTGGGGAGGGGCTCTCCTCGCTTCGTGCCTGCGCTCATCGCTGCTATAGTGCCGCCCTGCCTGCCAGCAGGAGCGATTTTCATGGACGATGCCCTTCCGCCCGACAGCAAGCTGACGCGCTCAAAGCAGCGCTGGGCGAGCGAGCATAAGTTCATCACCGGCGCCTCAGCCCGTCCGGGCGCGGATCGCCTCCCGCCGGGGCAGCATCTGGTCAATAACTGGCCGATCCTCGATCTGGGCAATCATCCCGACGTGCCGACAGAGCGCTGGCAACTCAAGATCGAGGGACTGGTGGATTATCCGGTCACGCTCGACTGGACGGCATTCAAGGCCCTGCCGCAGAGCAAAGTCCGCACCGATATTCACTGCGTCACGACATGGTCGCGCTATGACAATGACTGGGTGGGGGTCGCCACCCGCGACCTGCTCGATCTGGCCATGCCGCAGGACAAAGCCGGCTTTCTCATGCTGCATAGCTATGACGGCTACACCACCAACGTGCCCCTCGCGGACTTTGCCGCGCCGGATGCGATGCTGGTCCATAGCTGGCAGGGGCAGCCGCTGCCGCGCGAACATGGCGGCCCGATGCGGCTGGTGATCCCCCATCTCTATTTCTGGAAAAGCGCCAAGTGGCTCAGCGGCATCGAATTTCGTGAGGGCGACGCGCTCGGCTTCTGGGAGCGCAATGGCTATCACATGCGGGGCGATCCGTGGGCCGAAGAGCGTTACGGCTGAGCGTCAGGCAGGGCAGGTGGAAGCCACCACATTCTCATTATTATAGACGCCGCTTGCGGCAACGCCGCCGGTAAAGTCGCGCTGATCGCGCACCATCATAGCCGCCGTGTCCCGAAATTCAGTGGACGGTACGAGGCGGGAAGAAATGAGCGGCTTATAAGTATAGCTAATCTCGACATACATGATCGCTGAACCAACGGGTACGGACGTGATCTGCTTGGTCAACGGGCCGAAAGAAGTAAGATTAGTGGCCCCTTGGTCGCCATAGGCCGAGGAATAGACCTTTTGGCCGAAGCATCTTTGCCAGTGAACTTTGAACTTGGCTTCGTCGGGTGCCGGCATTGCCTCGAGGCTTGAAAGGATCACTCGGCCCTGGTGAAGCAGGTCGAGTGAGCCCGCTTGCAGATTGGCGCCGATGAGCAGGTCGTTGATCTGGGCCTCGCTGATCTGCTTGACCGCCAAAGCGGTATCGGTTCCGATGCGTGAGCCATTGTCTGCAACGTGCAGGACGAGCTGGCTCACGCGCATCTTCGTCACGGCGTAATTCGTTAGCTCTGCGCCGCTCAGGAACATCGTCAGCACGATGGGTGCGGTTAATGCGAATTCCACAGCTGCGACGCCGCTTACATTTTGACGCAGCCGAACGGAAAGAGATTTTGTCGCGCTGATCATGTGCAGTGACCCACACCCGGAGCGCCGTAAGCGGCCTGAGCGCCAAAGGGTTGGTTGGCAAGAACTGTTACTGCGGTCAGGCGTGTTGTGCCACTGCCGCCGATGAACTTGTCGATGGGAAACATGCGCGGGTAGTTTATCGCGACGGTATAAACCACGTTGTCGCGTGCTCCCGCATGCTCAACGGAGTCAGCGCCGTCGATATCGCGGACGCCATTGTTGTTACGGTCATCGAACGGCTCGTCATGGTTGCAGATGCCGTCTCCGTCCGTGTCCGTGAACTCTTCAGGCGATTGGGCGGCCGCCTCCGTGAAAGAGCGATAGAAGCGCCGCGTGATGGCAACTTCGGCGGATTTGTTCAGTTTTAGAACCTGGCCGCGAACCGCAGTATCGATAGCGTGGCGTGCGGCGTCGTCATTGCCTGCTGCTTGCTGGAGTGATCCGTCACGTGCGGCTTTTTGCACGGTGCCCTGGAGGACGCTCTGCATGTAAAGCGTATGGCTGAAGTCCAGTGCGCCTACCAGCATGATGCACAACGTCGGAGCAATGAGCCCGAATTCGAGAATCGTCGTGCCGCTCTGGTTACGCCCTAGAGCTGCAATCTGCCTTTGGGGGCGCGCAGGGGGGAATGTGGTTTCCATCAGTTCGTCAACCTCAATTCTGAGATTTCAGAGGCGATCTGGCGGAATCGGCTGATCAACGCCGGACCGGCCGAAGCGGCATAATATTTGCCGGGGCTCGCGCAGTTTCGCAACCGGGTTTCGGTGGCCGGGGCAATGCTGGTGCCATAGCCGATCACCCAAAGCTCGATGTTCATATTCCTGACGGCGCTGCACAAAGCGGCCAGACGGGCATCGGTCATGTTGTTCATCTGCGTGTCCGATGCATCATAGCTCACTTGCCGGCGGCTATAGTAATTGATGCCGTAGGCACTGTATTCGTTCGACTTCACGTTGGTGTCGCCGTCTGTCATGAAGATCAGATGGCGCCGAATGGGAAGTCCCGCTGGCGTAAAAGCATTTTCGCCGGCGTAAATTCCAAGGGGCGAAAGGAGCCGTGCGCCCCAGATCATGCCAATGTCATGATAGGTGTTGCCACCTGGCGTCAGAGACGCGACATAGGACTCCAGTCCCGAAGCTGTATTATATTGAGCCAGTTTCCTCGCTTCGGCCGTGGGACAATTGAGCCCGCCGAAGTTCTTTGGAAAATCACAAGCGGATTCCAGCGGCCCCTGATTGCGAGTGGACGAGAGATTACAATTCACACCCGTCGGCGCATAGCGCTCCCAGACCGCGCCGCCCAACAGCGGCCCCCAATGGCTATTCGCCAGGGCGTCGCTTGGTATCATGTTGAGGTCCATATCATAGGCGCTCGACGGAACTGGTGACCAATCGTTCTCTGGAAAGCCATTACTATTCTGATAGGTCTGCCGTTCCTCGATGCAGCCGCTCCATGTCACGTTGGTATTCGAGACAACTTTGAAGGTGCCAGCAGTGTTCGACTCCGAAAGTTTTACGCTCGGACTGTTCGCCTGGGCGATGGGGAGAGCAACGCTACCGCTCCAGCTCGATCCGCCGGCTTTGAGGGCCGCGACGTTGTGCGACACGGGCCCGTAGGTCCATTTGTCGATCTTGCTATAGGGTGTCCAGGTGATCGGCTTGGTCGCAGGACCAGTCTGGGTCTGGGTATATTTATTGGCATTGCTGGCGCTGGTCTTGCCGGCGCGCTCAAGCCAGCAAGCATTGTTGGCAGCGGTCGACGGATTCTTGAACCAGCGATAGCGGAAGCCATAAGTGACAGTGATCGAGCGAGTTCGGGTCGCCGTATTATTCTGGACTGTCGCAGGATGGACTGGCGGGTCGTTATCCGTGGCCGCATAGGTCGGCGTTCCCGGGGTGCCCGGCGTCGCATTCTCCTGGACCCCCACCAATTGGTCGAAGCTACCATATTGGTTGAGGGCGGCGCAGTTCGCGGCGGTGGTGACCGCACTCGCGAGCTTTACGAAGCTATTGCCGTCCACCATTGCGGTCATCACAGTATTGGCGCCGCTGACCACCGCGAAAGTGCCATATCCGCTCGGATCTGAAAAACTGTCCGGGATTGTGCCTACCCAGGCATAGGCATTCCAGTTGGCCGGTGGCACCGGGGTGCCGAGTGTCCAGGCATAGACGGTCGTCGTTGTTGCCGCCCGTGAGTCGTAGGTCCAGTTATTCGCCAGAAAATCGTTATTCAAAATCTTGCCGACGTTCACATTCTCGTCATAGGGCACGAAGCCGAGGCGGATTTGCGCGGTGATCGTCGAGGTCGTAGCGGTCGGATCATTGCCACAGACTTCGGCGGTATTCACCCGCTGCAACGCTTCATAGAAACACAGAACAGCGCTGCGCAGACCCTGGATCTTGCCGCTCGAGGACATCGAGCCGGTCACGTCGAGCACGAACATGACGTCCGTGTTGGGAATTTCCATTTTCGCCGTGCAATTCACGTGGATCGTGCGCGGCTGCATGCCGAATATTTTCATGATCGACATTGGCACCGTAGCTGATGCGGCGCCGTTTATCGTCCCGTCGTCCTCGGTGAATTCCTTGGTCAGCGCTGTCGTGCCATATTGACCCGAACCAAAATTGGCGCCGAACATCCTCTCTGCCTGATCATTGGTGCTGCCGTTGTTGACGCCTGTAGTCCAGTCGTCCGATCCCATGGCCTTGCGCCCTGCGAGCGCGCCGGCATCACATGCCTGTTGCAGACGCGTCTTCGTGAGGTAGAGACGGCTCATGTCGACGCCCCCACCGATCATCCCTGCAAGCGGTATCATGGCAGCCGCCATGATCGCGATCGTGTTGCCACGAACGTCGCGTTTCAGCCGGCCCAGAAAACCCCGCGCGGTGTCGAAGCGCCCCATAAATCCCTCACAGCATTTCGTGCGAACCTGCAGCGCGACAAACGCGCGCACAGTGCGCCAATGCTCGGAGGTAACGAGATCCGGTGGATAAAATCCTAACGCCGATGGTTGCCGCGTCGTGAAACCACCCGTGGACATGGCGAAAATGCACGCAGAACTGCCGCCGCTCGCGGCTTTGCTCTCGGCTTATGCGCCGCCTGAGCAGCGCCCGTGGCACCGGCTTTGCTGGCTGCTCGATCAACGACTTGCGGCCGTTGTGCGGCGCGGCGGGGAACCGACAATCGCCGCGATTCGGCTGGCTTGGTGGGAGGCCGTGCTGGTCGAGGGCGATCGTTCGAAAGGCGGCGGAGAGCCTTTGGTGGAGGCGTGGCGATCAATTGCGCCTGAAAGTGCCGAACCATTGGTCGCGCAACTGATCGATGGGTGGCGAACTTTGCTCGGCGCCGAGGCGCTGTCATCGCAGGATCTGGGCGATTTCGGCGCAAAGCGCGGCGGCGGGCTGTTCGCGCTGCTGGGGGGAGAGGCGGGGCAAGCGGCGCCCGATGCGCTGGCGCGGGCAGGGGCTGTCTGGGCGCTTTGGGATCTGGCCGGGCATTCCGGCGATCCGGCATTGGCGCAGGCGGCGATTGCACAGGCGGCGATTGCACAGGGCACGCGCGATGCGAAATTACCGCGCGGGCGAGCCCTCAAGCCGCTGCGGCTGCTCTATGCGCTGGCGCGGGCCGACGTGCTGGCTGGCCGCGTTCCCGGCGGCTTTGAGGGGCGGCATTATCGCGCCCTGCTCCGGCGCTCGCTCTTCTCCTGAGCGCGCCGCTCCCGGGCGCACAGATCTTGCCGCATTTTCTGGGTCTTCGGATATTTCCTTCTGGCTATAAAAGGCTCTAGGCTCTCCCTCTCATGATGGGGAACAAGCGATGGGGCGCTTTCTGGCCGGATCAATAGCTGCGCTGCTGCTTGTCTCGGCGGGACTGGTCTGGTGGAATGGCCGCGACGGCGGCGATCGCCAGCCTCTGCGCGCTCAAGCTTTGGCAGCCCCAAAGGGCGCGGAATTGCCCGGCTTTGGCGATCCCGGCGCCATTGGCAAGGCGCCCCCGACACCGCCACAGGCAACAGCGCGCACCCGCGAGGAAAAGCGCTTCGATCGCTATGACCGCAATCGCGATGGCAATATCGTGCGCAACGAGATGCTGGCGAGCCGCGCCAACGCCTTCCGCAAGCTCGACAAGGACGGCAACAACCTGCTGTCCTTCGAGGAATGGGCAGTGAAAACATCGGAGCGCTTCGTCGGCGCCGATGGCAACAAGGACGGCAAGCTCACCCGGCCGGAATTCGCGACGACCGCGCCCAAGCGCAAGTCAGCGCAGGTGACCTGCGCTTGCGATGACGACTAGCCCCGTAGTTCTCCTGCGAAAGCAGGAGTCCAGGGCAAATGCAGCGCCACCCCTCCCTGGACTCCTGCTTTCGCAGGAGAACGGAAGGAGTCAGCCAACCGGCTCCGTCGGATCGAGCGCCTCTGCCCGCCAGACCGCAAGCGCGGCGCGCGCACGGTCGGTATAGCCCAGCTTGCGGTCCTTCTTGCGCACGCTCTCGTCGAGCGGCGGGAAGAGGCCGAAATTGACATTCATCGGCTGGTAGCTCTCAGCGTCCGCCCCGCCGGTAATATGGCTCAGCAGCGCCCCCAGCGCGGTCTCCGGCGGCAGCGCAGGCAGATCGCGCCCGGCCAGCTCCGCTGCCGTCATCAGACCCGCCAGCATGCCGACAGCCGCGCTCTCGACATAGCCCTCGCAACCCGTGATCTGCCCGGCGAAGCGCACATTGGGCATGGCGCGCAGGCGCAGCGCAGTGTCGAGCAGCTGCGGGCTCTTGATAAACGTATTGCGATGCAGCCCGCCCAACCGCGCAAATTGCGCATTCTCAAGCGCCGGGATCGTGCGGAACAGCTCTACCTGCGCTTCATATTTGAGCTTGGTCTGGAAGCCGACCATGTTCCACAGCGTGCCCAGCGCATTGTCCTGCCGCAGCTGCACGACGGCGTGGGGCCAGCGCCCCGTGCGCGGATTGTCGAGCCCCACCGGCTTCATCGGCCCGTGGCGCAGCGTCTCGCGGCCGCGCTCGGCCATGACCTCAATCGGCATGCAGCCCTCGAAATAGGGCGTGTCCTTCTCCCACTGCTTGAACTCGGTCTTGGGCAGCGTGATCAGTCCCTCGACGAAGGCGTCATATTGCGCCTTGTCCATCGGGCAGTTGATATAATCCTTGCCGTCGCCATCGGGCGAACCCTTGTCCCAGCGGCTGGCTTTCCACGCGATGTCCATATCGATGCTCTCGAGATGGACGATGGGTGCGATGGCGTCGAAAAAGGCGAGCTGGTCGTCGCCCGTCGCGCGGGCAATAGCCTGCGCGAGCGACGCGGCAGTGAGCGGCCCGGTCGCGATGATCGCATGGCCTTCACCCGGAATATCGTCGATCCGCTCGCGCACCAGCTCGATCAGCGGATGGGCATCGATGGCAGCCGTCACACCGGCGGCAAACAGATCGCGGTCGACGGCCAGTGCCGATCCCGCGGGCAGCTTCACCTTGTCGGCCTCGCGCATGATCAGCGAGCCGAGCGTGCGCATTTCCTGATGGAGCAGGCCAACGGCATTGCTGTTGGCGTCGTCCGACCGGAAGCTGTTCGAGCAAACCATTTCAGCGAGCGCATCGCTTTGGTGCGCAGGCGTCATCTCGCCGCTGCCGCGCATTTCGGAGAGGCGCACGGGCACGCCGGCCTGCGCGAGCTGCCATGCCGCTTCGCTGCCAGCCAGCCCGCCGCCGATGATGTGGACTTGATGTGTCATGGTCTTAAAACCCCGCAGGCCAGTCATGTGTGCCGTCCGACTGGACGCGCAGGCGGCTATTGCCGGAGACGGCGCTCATCGGAATGTCACCATAGACATGAGGGAAAAGCTGCCCGCCGCGCGAAGGCTCCCAGCGCACCGTGTCGCCCAGTGCAGGCAGGTCGATCATGACCAGGATCAGCGGGTCGACGCCCGCGAACCATTTCTCGGCCGTTTCGCGTGCCTGCTCGCGGGTGGACATGTGGATATAGCCATCGGCAATATCGACCGGCGCACCTGTGAAGGAGCCGGTCGCTTTCCAGTCCAGCCATTGGTCCTGGGTCAGCAGCTTATAGGCGAAAAGATCGGTCATAAGGCGCGGCCTAGGCCGATTGCGCTTCCTTGCCAAGGCGCGAGAAGCGGCCGGTCTGCTGGCCACTGATCCAGAGCCTCATCCGCAGCCCGATCTATTGGAAGCCTGATCGCAACCTGCACCAATCATGAAACGTGAATATGATTTCACTTGCGGTCTGCCCGTGGAACCGCAACATCCTCTCCAATGCCGTGAAAATAATCGCGGCCCGTTCCGGCAGCCTGCATGGCGCGAGCGAGCCATATGACGGCGAGAACCATTGGGAGGGGTTTCATATGTTTACGCGTCGTCTTGCCTATCTTGCATTGCTCGCTTCGCCGCTGCTCGCCGCCGCGCCCGCCGCCGCTGCGACCTGCGATCGCGCCTGCCTCACCGGCCTTATCACCAGCTATGTCGATGCAGTCGTCGCGCATGATCCCGCGAAGATCCCGCTGGCGAGCGGTACTGTGCGCTACACGCAGGATTCGCAGGACGCGAAGCTGGGCGAGGGCGTGTGGAAGTCCATCACGGGCAAGTGC